>Ga0247758_1000775_pt1 | contig 27366 bp, 27 predicted proteins | sample UWRJL156409C4_FD_180950 | JGI IMG/M metagenome (GOLD analysis project Ga0247758, IMG submission 180950) | Plant litter microbial communities from Arlington Agricultural Research Station in Wisconsin, United States - UWRJ-L156-409C-4 | ecosystem: Environmental > Terrestrial > Plant litter >... | reverse complement strand
TAAGAGGGACGTTTTCATCTTTTTGCCCCCCCCCCCCCCCCCCCAAGTGCTGTTCTAATAGACCTGCAGCATGGAGAAAGTATGTCGACGAACTTAATGAGGCGAAGCTGCGTGCTCTCGGCGTCTCTTTTGGAGAGGACGAGCCCCCAGCGCCGTCCATCTCGCCTGCTTCTACAATGAGCCGACAGGCCTCGGTGACACATTATCCGCCTCTCCCATTCTCGCCGCCGCTGCCAACATCTTCGGCTTCCAGTGCGCAGGTTATGGGCGGCTTCCCGTTCCCATCGCCCTTCACGACTGCCGGCAGCCCTGGTATACCCGCCAGCGCCTCTCCCGCATCGTTTACCGGAAAGTTCAATCCGCGGGCATCCATTTCTATCCCTTCGCCGCATGGGCACTGGTCACCCCAGATGATGCTGGCGCAAGGCCACCGGGCTGGCTCACCTTCGCTCGCTAATCTCGCAGCGATGATGTCGCCGGTTTCCCCATACTCTCCTGATGGGATGTCTGGTCTCGGCGGGCACCAGCGGCACCAGTCGCTCCAGTTCCCTGTTTTGTCTCACCAGTTCCAACCTCCCGTCAGAGCATCGCCGCGTCTTCAAGACCTTAGAGAGATTGAGGAGGAGCCCCCGACCAAGAGCCCATCCAAAACTCCCGAGCCCAGCTTCGTTCGTCACAATCCCAGCGACAGCCTTCAAAGAGAGATCGATGAGGCTGAGTACCAGTTGGAAGAGCAGTACCACCTGGAAGAGCAGATGCGTTCTCAGCTCGAAAACGATGAGGATTACAGCCCACATAATGGCAACGCGGGCGACGCAGCACCCACTTCGTCCGGCCCCTCGCATGAAAGGGAGCCTTCGGTTCAGTTTGCTCCTCAGGCCCCTCGGTTTGCTGGCGATGCAAATGGTGTTGTCCTTCACCATCCCAGACCTCACAGCCGTGGACATTCTCTGTCCCAGAAGTACTTCGGGGAGGATGATGCTGGCCAGCAGACCTATAGGCCTGCGTTGCCTGGCATTAATACACAACCTGGCGACGAGTCCGAGATTGAGACTAATCCTAGCAACCTGGGGACTCCGATCCAGAACTTTGACTTCCAGAAGCTGCATCAGCGGTCCTTTTCCACGGCGAGCAACCCATGGACGGACAACGAGTCGGGCAAATCTGCCAGTGGCTCCCACAAGCGACTTACTAGCCACGGAAGCAAGCCGTCGTTATCGAAGCTCAACGTCGAGGCTCCAGAGTTCAAGTTCAACCCTGCAAGCACATTCAAGCCTGGGCAGTTTGTCTTTTCGAGCAGCAACATACCTCAGCCCACCGTGTTCAACGCAGGCCTGGGCTCTGCGAGCTCCAGCCAATTCAGCCTCCCTATGACTACGACCACAACCTCTTCCAAGATCAACCCGGCTGCCTCCGTGTTTTCACCGCGGCAAAGCGAATTCAGCTTCTCGAGCTCCGGTCCCAAATTCCGGCCCGATGCTCCGTCGTTCACGCCACACTCGCTATCTAATTCGATCACTAGCCCTATCATGTCGGGTGCTGAGAGTGGCAGCAACCGGGCAAGCTTAATCTTTGGCAATATCGATCTGAACAACGCAGATGCTGCGAAACTGAATAAGAAATCGAAGGCGATTCCGATTATACGCCCAGATAGTAGCCAGTCGCATCGTGTTGACGAGCACCAAGAGGGAGAAGACCGCCGCATCAATACCGACGAGTCGCGTTTCAAGCGGGCTCGTGCTAGCCACGGGGATGGAGATGATGTACCCCTCTTTGCAGAACAGCCAACGGAGGAGGCTACCCCTGTACCTGAACAGACCCCGAAGAATGTTGCTGAAGATGACGAAGTGGTTAATGCGGAAGAAGAGAGTGTCCTGGTTGAAGAAAAGTCATTCGACGACTCCATCAACCAGGGAGACATGGATATGTCATCAACACTGGCGTCCGAGGTTGCAGATACCAAAGCGACAAGTCCTACTGGTGCTTCTTCAGACCAGGGCGCGACCCCCTGGGCACCGTTCGAGTTCAACAGCGCGACCGATCTGCAGTCTTTCAACGATGCGCGGCCATTCGGCGAAGATTCGTTCAAGCGCGGGCACAAGAAGTCTCTATCTGCAACTGCCAACCCATTCGTTCCTGGAACATCGGCTTGGCAAACGGTCACTGATGTTGACGATGGCGCACCTGCTGATCAACCCATCAGCAAACCCACTGATGAATTCGTTGAGCATGTGGAGGATGTGGAGCAGAGCGAGGCAAACGAAGAGACCAGTGAAGTGCCCCTTGAAAGCGAAGCCGAAACGCCAGCCTTGGAGCCTATTGAGAGGTCTGTTGAGACCGCGATGCTGAACGAGCCTGTACCGCCCCCGGTCTCTGTCTCAATTCCCCCGCCGAAGCGTAAGGGGCTTGCCGCATCTCGATTCGCCGCGCCCTCGCCCGTTCCGGAAGTTGTGGTTCAAAATGACCTGGTTGTCTCGCCGCTTGTGTCTCCGCTTGAACCCGATGGTGTTGAGCCATCCTTCCCCGCCGAGACTTTATCTCCCCTCTCCGACAACGAGCACGTGGAATCGGTTCAGCCTGAAGAGTCTACCAAACCCGGTGCACTTGGTGATGCCGAGCCTAGCATGGCTGATATCGACGCCATTATGCTGCACCTCAACAAGAATCCTGATATGGGTGTCATCAAGACGGTCAATTCCCATATGTTCCAACCCAGCCCGACCCGTCAGCTCAATTTGGCCGCTGTCACAAACTCCTCGCCTTTGCACTTACCTCCCCAAAGCCACTTCCGAAGCGACGCTCCTAGTCCGAGTCCACGCCGTTATGCTGCTCTCCCCATCGAGTCTTCGCAGCCCATCCTTTCGACAGAGCTCGAAGATCCGTTCCTTGACCCACCTCAAAGTGCTCAGACTTTCGATGGCGTTGTTCACCGCCTCAACGGCAGCGAGAGCTTACCTGCTAGTGACTGGGATGGTGTATTCAGCGAGGATGAGCAAGGAAAGTTGGAAGCCCGTGTCAACTTCTTCGATAGCCACGTCAGTCAACTTGTTGGCGGTCTTCTTGCTGCTCGTCTTGGGCCGCTTGAGCAATCTCTGGACGCGATCAAACATGGGTTGGCCGGATTGTCCAGGGGAACCCCGTCCAGCCGGCGCGAGCGGCGCAGCATGTCTGCTGAGATCAAGGACAGCGATGCCGACGATGAAGACGAGGAGATGCCTATTCCTAGACGGTCGATGAGCCCTCGCCGGGACCGCAGAGTGGAGCAGATTCGTGCAGCCGTGCTTGATGCTCTTGCCACGCAACAGCGTAGTGTTGCAAACGAGCCCCAGCTTGCCCAGGCAGCCATTCATGCGCCTATCGTTGAGGACCACTCGGTTGTCCTCAGGGCTCTCGAAGAGATGAAGGAGCAGTTCAGCCAGACTTTGCACCTCGACTTCCGCGGCGAAGACCTCAAGAACATCGTGGAGGAAGCTGTTGAGCGCAGGATGCCTCCCACTCCCCAACCGGTTGCTGATGACAAGAGTGAGAAGCTCAGTCAGATGGAGGCGCGCATTTTGGAACTGGAAAAAAAGCTTCGACAAGAGCAGATCATGGTCGAGGTTGAGCTCGCTGCCAGGCGGGCCGCTGAGGACCGTGCCGCGGATCTCAATCGCGAACTCCAATCCGCTGCCACTAAGATTGAAGTTGAGATGATGAACAAGAGCGCCCTCAACCAGCGTATCACTGATCTTGAGGACCGCACCCACCACTTTGAGAACCAAGTTGAGGAGGAAGTGCAAGGAAGACGGGCCGCCGAGGACAGGCTTTCCGAAATCCAGCGCCTGCTCCGCATTTCCTCTGAAGAAGAGGTCCGCCTTAGGGAGGTGGTGGAGGATAAGGAGCTGAAGATTAAGACTCTCGAATCCACACAGGCCAAGACCACTATGCGCTTGACGCTTCTTGAGGCCAACTCGTCGAACTCTCAGCAATCCCAGAGCGAAACGCAGAACCGTATCAACGTCCTCGAGGTCGACCTGCGTGATTCTCGACAAGAAGCCCGCCATTGGCGCTCCGAGGCAGATAGATTTGGCGAGATGGCTAGAAGACACGAGGACGACCTCTCTGATACACTTAAGGAGAACAAGGCTATCCATAAGCTTATCGATACGCTTGGTACACAGTTGCAGGAGAACGAGCGTGTTCGTGAAAACTGGCGCTCAAAGTTCATCGCGCTCCAGGAGGAAATGGAGAGGGCGACCCGAGAAATCGCAGAGGAGAACGCCCGGCGCAGCAAGAAAGAACAAGAAATGCTCGCCCGCCAGGAGGTGCTCGATGCGAGACTGCAAGCCGAAGCTAGAACCAGGGAACGCATTGAAACTGAACTCGAGCGCTTGGAGATGGGCGAGCGTCAAGGCATGCGAGCTGTCGCCGAGTGCAAGAGACTGGAGGGGCTGCTCGCGGAGATGCGCACTGAGAATAGCAAGCTGCATCAAACAGCAATGCGATTCCAGGCCGAGTTCCAGGAGGCAAGAGAGTCTGGTGCCCGAGAAGTTCAACGCACGCGCGATGCGATGCAGAGTGATCTGGACAGCGCGAATCACCAGGTCAATGTCGTTCGCGAAGAGCTGGAGGACCAAGTCTCGAGGCTTCGATCTCAACTTGATCAAACTAAAATGGATGCCGACACTGCCAAGGCACGCCTGGAGATGCTCCTCGAGGAGGCTCAGACGTCTCGGAAGACCGAGTTCGACCAAATTATCATCGTGAAGCAAGCGGAGCTTGAGGAACTTGCACGCAAACACCAGAACGAGATGGATGATGTGCAGACTCGGTTCGAGCGCCAGATCAGCAACACCACCGAAGACGCTCAGCGCGCCGAGCAAAACCTTCTTGAGCGCCTGAGCATCTCGACATCCAAATCGGAGCATCTTCAGGACAAGGTCGCCCACCTCGAAGAGAAGCTTGAGGTTGCTAAACAGGCGGCCAAGGCTGCCGCTGAAGCAGCTAAGTCGTCTGTCAGCCACTCCGAGCCAACAGCCCGCACTAGGGCTGCCTCGCGTATTTCAGAATTGCCCGAAAAGATCTCACCGCAAGCCCTTCGCGAGTCCATCATGGTGTTGCAAGAGCAGTTGCAAGAGCGCGAGCACAGAATCGAGGAGCTCGAGCAGCTTGCTGACCAGGCTGATCCCGACGCCGAGCTCAAGATCTCTAAGCGCGACGACGAAATCATCTGGCTCCGCGAGCTTCTTGCTGTCAGGCACTCGGATCTCCAGGACATTATCCTCGCTCTTGGACGAGAGGATTACGACAAGTATGCAGTCAAGGACGCAGCCATCCGGTTGAAGGCCAACCTGCAGATGGAGGAGCAAGAGCGGGAAAGAGCCATGAATGGAGGGTCGGCAATTAACCTCCCCAACATTGCGGCCAACATTCGTGATGCCGCCACACCGAGAGTTGCTCAAGCCGTCGGTCCTTTGGCCGCTGCGTGGGGTAATTGGCGCAAGGGAAGAGACCCATCTGCTTTTGGTAGCCTAGGCAGCGTGTTGTCCTCGCCCGCTCAAGCCAACGGAAGAGATTCGACGCCTTCTAAGAGTAGCCCTGTGCCGAACAGCTTCCTTGGTGGTCTCCTGACACCGCCGGCTTCCGGCATACGGCAAACTCCCCCGGTTGCTTCAGCTAAGCAGCCAACAGCGTTTGGTAGCACTGGTCGTCGGTTTTCCCCACAGGATCTTGCCAACCGACCACGAGGACCATCATCAGCCTCGATGTCGTCGAGACAAGAAAGCAAGATGCCAGTGCGAGACACGCCTCCTCGGCGCACATTGGTATCGCCAATGACGCCTCCCATGATGCGTCCCAGCGCGTATGACTCTGACGCTCAGGCAGCAGAAGACTTTGACGATGCGGGTTTTTTCGATGACTGAGGGGAGATTGTCGGATATTTTGGGAGGATGGAAATGGGATGAGAATCAAGATCAAGACTCATTTTCTTTGTCAAAATTTCTTTTTTTTTCCCTCCTGGGGAGGGAGGGAATCGGCAGATATGACGAAGCACATACCAACATCACCAAGAGACCCCGACGCAACCCGGCGTCATCGCTTCTCGGAGACGTCTTCGATATTCCTTTATACGTGCGTGGTAGCAACAAGACTGGAACTGAGGACTAGAATGATACCCCCTTTTTTTGAGCAAGTTTGTCTGGTATATTATTCTATTGTTGGGGGATTTGTTCGAGTTAATGTGGGAGAGAGTGGTTGACCTCTCGACGTTCATTTCAGAAGACTTTATCGCCATTGATGGTTCTTATTTCCTTTGTCGGATATGAAGGCGAAGGCTGCATCGATATGGTGGTCGAGAGGGCATCTTCGCAGTTTCCTTGGAGAGGGTGTGGCTGCATTGCGAATGTTTTAGGCACTCGTTTCTAACTGCAATGACGGCGTGTATCATGAATACCTAAGATAGCATATTCACTGGGTGCTGTATGAGTGCCTTAATATAATAACTCCCCAAACGGTCCCGTACCGATGCCTGCGTGAGTGATAATTGATCGGGTAATCGACCGTCCTTTGGGAGCACTTCCGACGTCCCCAGGCCCGACCATCACCGGGCAGCCTCGTTGGATGCACACCGCGAGGCCATCGGACTTTTGGGTAGGACGAGGTCGGAAGTACAACATAGTGGCGTTTCTCAGAAAGGAAAAGAGATGGCTTTGGGCTTCCTGCAGCTCTGCCGAGTGTGTTCGCCCAAGCCAACGGACGGCGCAGGAAGAGAAGGTGTCGACGCCATTCACCATTCACCACTCACAACAGGCTTTCCGCTTTCGCTGTGGGGGCAGAGACAAACATCGATACACGCCTAGATATCAATGGCTGATGTCGTTACCCGGCTGCGGGGAGAGGGTGTGGAACGTGTGTCGGGTGTGTCGGGTGTGACTTGCACGGTCACACGGTGCCCGCCAGCGATGGTCAAGATGGTAGCCCGAAGGGAGAGTCTGGATGTCTGGCGGCTTGATAAATACCGAGCAAGGCCTGCTCTTTTCTCGTGTCAGGGTTGCCGGGTTCTATTTTGAACATCGCGCCCTCCCTCAGGGTACTTACTGTAGGATAACAGAAGAGGAATCAGCCATGGCCATCGTCGATCTCGCCACATCGCTGTCGACCGTCCATATCGTGGGCCTCGTCGCTCTGCTGGCAGTATACACGCTGTACGGGGCGATATGGCGTCTCTACTTCAGCCCCATCGCGCACATCCCGGGCCCGAGACTCGCTGCTCTGACGTGGTGGTATGAGTTCTACTACGACATCATCCTCGGAGGCCAGTATGTCTTCAAGATGATCGAGCTGCACAAGGAGTACGGGCCGGTCATCCGTATCAACCCCGAAGAGGTGCACGTCGGCGACCCGGAGTTCTTCCCGCAGCTGTTCGGCGCCGGGAACGGACGCCGCGATCGCTGGCGATTCTACACCAAGCAGTTCGCCGCCGACCTCAGCACTCTCAGCGCTATCGACCACGACCTGCACAAACTCCGCCGGGCGGCTATCAACCCCTTTTTCTCGACCCAGAGCGTGCGAAACCTCCAGCCCGTCATCGAAGAGCGCGTCGACGCCCTGCTCACCCGTCTCCATGCCGACGGCAAATCCCCCGACAAGAAACCAATCGACATCCTCTACCCTTTCTCTGCCTTCACCAACGACGTCATCAACGAATACTCCTTTGCCAAATGCGACCACCTCGTCGAGGACCCCTCCTACGGTAAGCCCGTCACCGACTGCCTCCTCACGGGCACGCACTACGGCAAATACATCCAGCACTACGAAATAATCCTGATCCTCATCAACCTCCTGCCCGAATTCCTCTCGGCCGCGCTGGTCCCCGGCTGGCGCGGCTTCCTCAAAACCACACACGACATCCGCGCCATCATCGCCTCCATCGCCGTCACCCAGCACACCTCCCGCTGGGAACTCGACGTCTCCCACCCCACCATCTTCCACGCCCTGCTCTCGTCCAGATCCCTCCCGCCCCACGAGAAATGCCTCCCCCGCCTCGCCGACGAGGGCCGCACAATCGTCCAGGCAGGCACTCTCACCACGTCGTGGGCCCTCACCGTCGCAACGTACCACCTCCTCGCCAACCCGCCCATCCTCTCCCGCTTACGCCAAGAACTAGTCGTCAACATCCCAGACCCAAACGCCGTCGTCCCCCTCGCACAGCTGGAGCAGCTCCCCTTCCTCCGCGCCGTCATGAAGGAAACCCTGCGGCATTCCCTCGGCGCCGCCGGGCGCAGCGCGCGGGTCTGTCCCGATGAGACGCTGACCTACACCCCGCCCGACGGGGTGGGGATGTCATACACCCTCCCTCCCGGCGTCCCGGTCGGAATGACGACGTATCACACCATCCGCAACGCGGACATCTACCACGCGCCGCACGAGTTTGTGCCGGAGCGGTGGTTGGATAGCGACAAGGAGAAGATCGAGAGGATGGAGAGGCATTTGACGGTGTTTATGGGCGGGGCGAGGGCGTGCTTGGGGCTGTGGCTGGCGCAGGCGGAGTTGACGTTGGGGTTGGCGAAGGTTTGGAGGGTTTGGGATGGCGAGGGCGAGGGGGAAAGACGGGGCGGCAGGATGAGGTTATGGGAGACGAGTGTGAGGGATGTGACGATGGCGGCGGATTATTTTATTCCGATCCCGTGGAGGGGGTCGAAGGGGGTGAGGGTTGTGTTGGAGAGTTTTGGGGGGGCGAAAGGGGGGGCTTGAACATCAACAGGACATGGCCCCCCAGCACGCCCACGCTTGAGCTTGAGCGCCGTACGCCCTCCTCCTCTCATGCGTTGGGGTATTGGGGCTTGGCGGGGTGGGGCTTGAGGCTGCGACGCACTAGCTATAATCTCGTGTGAGATGGAAATTGAGTTACCTTTCACGTACTATGTAAATTATGATAAACTAGTAGTAATTACACTACTTCCAGGGGTTGTCTCGAGGGGGTACCTTGTTGCCCAAAAACCGTTCTCGGACCTCCCGGAGCGTCTTCTTCTCGAAAGACATAGTTTTGCAACTGCGAAGAGGCACCTGGACCGAAACGGTCCGGTCAAGACTGAGATCCTCCATGTAGTCGAAGAACTAGGAGATTGACCGACTATTTTTTCCCCACTGGAATCGCTGCTGCCCATGAGTGACAATCGGGATATTGGTTGCCCCAACCTCGACGCGTACAGCTGCTTTTGTCTCCTGTGCAGAAATGTGCCTCCTCCAGGTTTGGCAATTTGCTCTTCTGCAGAATTTCCCTGGTGACCTTGATTGTTCGCGCGCCGAAAGACCCATGCTTGGGGTCCGTCAGCGCGAAACTCCGTCAACCATTTTTTGCGGTAGGTCTCCTGAAAATCTTGGTCCCGGTTGACATAAAAGAAAAAACCATGAGTAGATATCGGCTTATAAAGGGGTTATCTAACACCATAAGAAGTCTTTGTAATATATTTTACAGGACAGCACATCTTCCTTTGCTGATTACCGGTGGCTGAGTGATCGATTGGTTGCTGGGTGGGCACATTTCTGGATCTCTTGCTGTTTGGCGACTCATAGTATGACGACTGGTCCGTTGGTGTCACATAGCTCAAGAGATGGTGCCAACAAACCCGTTGGACCCTGGTCGTCCAGGGTCGACAGTTGGTCGCCAGCATCAGGTGCGAGGCCAATGCCATGCTTCCTGCGACTACTGCTATTAGTAATAAGGAGGAAGGTAAACTCTTTATAAAGGGTACGGTAGATGTGTATATCGTTACTATGATTGAGCTCTGGCGCGTATAAGTAGCTTACGGTAATAAGAATACAGATAACCTACGTAGCGTTGCTGTATATTGCTTTCTGGAACAATATGGCTGTTAAAGAAACCAGATTAACCGCGCTAGCTTTAAAGATCGCAGTACTAAAGGTATCCAGGCTGGATATTCTATTGCTGAGTGGCTTGCAATTTAAAAGCACTTACTTTACAAAACAGCTAATACGCTATAGAACCTCTAAACGCGCTTAAGTCTCCTTTAACTATTACTACCTTCTATGTGAAGAGAATCGCTAAAAGATAGAACTTACTGACTTCTCTCTGCTTAAGTATCCTTTTACTAAGGGCTTTACATAATGTAGCTGCCTTATATCGCTTTTATAGGACAGTAAGATAAATAAGATAGTAAAAAAGAAGTTTATACAATCTTTATACTATAAGGACTCCCCTCTTTATATATAGAGCGCCTTAGTATAACTATTCTCCTAGTAATAGCATATAGTGTCAGAAAGAAAGGAGCTCTGGCCTAGAAAGAAGAGTCTGGAAACTATTAAAATAATAGATTTGTAATTATTATTACAGATGTGCAATTGTAGCCGCGTGGCTTTGCCACACGGCTTGCTGCTATTCACAGCTATAAGGAAGGTTCTCTAGCTAAGCTAGAGAGCCGAACAAAAAAGAGAATCACATAGTTGCAACCCCTTCAATTTCACAGAATCCAGATTGTAGTGCTTCTGATAGATCTATAGTTCCTTTGTTTTGCAGCTTCCTACTCCCCAGCACGATAGCGCCCTTGCAGATCGGGCATTATAACATTAAGCGGGTGCGAGTTTTCTATCTGACTCTTAGGGAATTTCAGATGCTAACTATGAAATTAATGCAGATTTCGCCACTAAACCCCACGTTTGATCAGATTATCTAATACATCATTAACGCTTACAGCTGTAATATTAAGTGCTTTATCATATTCTATTAGCTATAAGAGTAGTTTAACTACCTCTAATCCTGTCATTATAACTACCTATACTAGCTTAATACTATTACACCCTAATAGCTAAAATACGATTTTAACTTTAAAACAGTGCAGCTTAATATAGCTAAGACTAAGCTGCATAACCTTTTTATCTTTTTTTCAGCTTTTTTCGTTCTATAGGTATGTTATTAGAGAAGCTTAAATTATCATCACTTATAAATAGCTCTGGGATACATTTTAAACGGCACTTGCTGTCTATCGAAGAAAGGCTTGCTTAGAAGATTTTACATAAAAAACCCTTTTTGAGGAAATGGCAGAGAAGGATCAGAAGATGGCAGAGAAGGCTAGAAGATGGTGGAGAAGGATTAGAAGATGGCGGAGATGGTAGAGGAGATGAGGAAAATGGCTGAGAAGATGAAGAAGATGGTGGAGGAGAAGGGGAAAATGGTGTAGCTCTATCAAGCCATCCAGCCAGGTATCTTACCTGTGCTGAGTCTTGGGAAATTTGCTCTGCTTTGTGTGTGATGGTGTCCACTTCATTAGGATTGTACTGCCAGTTAAGCTATTATAATAGGTGTATCTTAAGCACCCGCCACAACTATTCCACCTCACCCCCCATCTCACCACCTTTTGCTTTTTCTGGTAACGCTCACAGGCATAATGAAGTTGTGGATGGTGTTAACCAAGGCTTTGGGGACGTGTTTTGACAGCGAGGGCGACACCCCAGCCCACGTAAGCGTAAAAGAAAGGCCATTGCAATAATATCAGCCAAGTCCTGACAAGGGACGCGGTTGAGTGCAGCCCCAGACAGCGGCCACACCTTCCCTTTGCCTCGTAATGGTCCCCCATGTTGCCATGTCGTCTCCAACCTCACCCGCCAGCACCCATAACTCCAACCAAGCTGTGAATAGTATCGACCGAGACTTGGCAGATGTGAAGAAGTGATAAACTCGTGTGATTGAGGATGATTCTGGTTACCTGGCATGTCCATCCTGAGCCTCGCCCTGGCGGTTCTGCGCCTTCCCGGTTGTTATCGAACACACCCAGCTGTAGCCCGTGTATCCTGAACAGTGCCCCATGACCGCACCATCTGATCGGCGTGCTTCCGGCCCCACACGGCCGCAAGAAATACACGGCGGGTCTCGCTATTGTCGACGACATCCGGCCGGCGGGTCCGACTGAACGCTCCGTGTGTGTCGCCGGCGACTATAAAACCTCCCTTCGCCCTTCCGAATCCCAAACTCGAACTCTCCTTCAACCACAACCGCACCCAAGTAAGTAAACATGCCCGCCAGCCCAATTGCCTCACAATCCCCTCCATGGCGATGGTGATGATGGCTTCATCGTCATCATCATCGTCTTCGCCTTCTTCTTCTTCTTCCTCTTCAACTTCAACTGCTTCTTCCACTGCCTCATCATCATCAGCTCTGCCCTCACTGCCCATCGCCTCTCCTCTTCCCTGGCGACCGGCACCATCACCATCACCATCACCATTGGCAGAGCTTCAACTCGTCCTCCAAGCCGTGATCCAATAGTTCTGCGCCTTCTAGCCAGGATTCGAGGAATCAGTTCCCTCAACACCACCGCCAGGCTGGTGATACCCCGCTTCAAAACAGCGACCACTCTTCCTGCAGTCGGTGATCTATCAGTTCTCGGTCTTCTGGCCAGAAATGGAGGCAACAGCTCTGCTTTTGATGGGAAGAAGTGGTTGCTTGTTTGATTTTCCATTACCGACCGTGGCCACCACCATCGCCAAAACAGCTTCCACCCTTCCTTCAAGCCGTGATCCAACAGTTCTGAGCTTTTGGCCAGTATTCGAGGAATCAGTTGCGGTTTGGGGAAGAGTCGGCTCTTTGCGTCGCTCAACACCATCGTCAAGCTGGCAACCATACCCCCACCAGAACAGCAACCGCTCTTCCAGCAGACTGTGATTCCTAGGCCTTTTGGCCAAAATGGATGAATCAGCTCTTGCTTTAGTGGAAGAAGTGGTTGTTTGTTCACCGCCCCCTGTCGCCGAAACTTCCTGTCGCCGAAGCCTCCCAGTCCCAAGCACCGCGAAATCCAGCCAGCGCAGCGACTACTCTCAAGTTGTGGCCTAACAGTTCCGAGCTTTTCGGCTGGAAATGAACGGACCAGCGCTGGTTGAGAAAATCCGCTCGTTGTCTCCTCCCGACCTCTTCCAACGAGATGGGAAGGAACGACAGCGGCGCCTTCCTCTTCGCATTCTGGCTCATACGACGCCAATGTCAGGCCGTCCAGACACCCCCGTTGCACCTTCCGTCAAGCTCTCCAAGCCCCAACCTCAAAGCCTGGTATTGCAGCGGCTGAACTGTGTCGGGTCTTCGGGCCTTGCTCGTTTGGCGAGCAATTGTCGCTGGCGAGAGGACTTGGTGTTTTGATCGGGCATTCCCTCTGCCCCAGCAGCACATTCACAAACCACTTTGCCCGCGCAAGTCCCCTTTGCCCGCACACGCCCTTTTGGCGTCAATCTGTCCGTGTGCCATTTTCGAAATGCCCTGCCATGCCTCTTCGTACAGTCCCGCGTTTACTAACATCGACTTTTCGCAGTTCCTCATCATATCGAAATCGCCCCCCGTTTTTCCGCGCCGCCCGGGAATTTTTTTCCCAAAAAAAAACCACAGTGGCCCCCCTGCCTCTCAAAAATGAGAGGGATTCTCGCTGGCCCCGCCAGTGAGGAGGTGTCCTGGGGCACCTCCGCCTCCTCTGCCCGGGGAGTTACGGGTAAGTCGAAAGTTCTTTGCTAGTTCGTTGCTATTCTCCATTTTTCAACCGATGGTTGCGTTTGGAGCGAAGGGGCGTTTCATCTGTTGTCGGTCTTCGATACCAACGATAGTCAGAGATTGGATTATCTGGAGATTTTGTCTTGAGACGAAATCATCACCAGATATATATCCCTGGATTGTTGTTGCTGGATCGACTCCTGCCTTCATCTTCCACCTTCCACCTTCCACCTTCCATCTTGCGCCTCACAGACATAGGCTCTCAAGGTGTGTTGGTTAGAGGCATTCGATTCTCTCCGCAATCACGGTTCCCAAAGTCTAGACAGTAAGCTGCCATAGATCTAAGCCTTCATACTCTTTGGCTGCCATGACTTTGCGAATTTGGATTCAAGACTTGCTCAGGAAGCTAAGATTCTCCCCAGATGATGAGGACCTTGCCGGTCAGATGTTGGTTGCCTCGCTTGAAGGCACCCTGAGTTCGAGCGAGTAAGTTATCTGCGAATAACTCTTGCTTGCCCATCAAACGCTGACTTGGGGTGTAGAGCTCGTCAGACCAGCCAGTCCGCTGGTACCAGTGGGGAGAGCCCCAACATCGTCTTCGCAACCCCGGTTCAGTAAGTGCTCCTTTCTTCTCTCCTCAACTTCACGTTTGACGCTTGCTGACATTCGATTGCAGTGCAAACCCTTATGACTCTCAGGCCCGCAGAACCGGCGATGTTTTCCTCGGCAACAGAAGAGTCGCCAGTTTCCGCCGTCCCTCGCCCATCCGCTCTCAGGTCAGCGTTGAGGACCTGGTCAGCGACTTCCGGACGTACGACCATACAGAGGAAGTTGCTGATACGGACTCTCCGCGCCCCGGCAACTCTCGCGAGCTTACTCGCAGTTACTCCTCCGTGGGTACAGGTCTCCTCCGTGGAGACGAAGACAACGTTGCGTCGTTTACGGACGCGCAGACCATATACAAGCGGGACCACTGCATTTTTGTGGCCAAGTGAGTTGCGTTCTTGCCTGCAACAAACAACAATTTCTGACCTTTTCTGTGTAGCTTGTCTGATACGAAGGGGGATCTGGCCCTCGAGGCAGCGGTGACTCGCGCGTTCAGCGAGTACGGCATCGTCCACGTAAAGATAAAGCGGGACGGTAGCCGGAACAATATGCCGTATGCTTTTTGCCAGTATACGGTAAGTCATTCTGTCGCGGGAGAAAATTTTGTTGCGGGAGAAAACAAAACAAAGTGGCGATTATCGTGGTTACTGACACTTGAGCAGAACCAGGAGGACGCAATCCGTGCGTTCAGCAAAGGCAAAAACGTTTGCATCTTCGGCCGTTCTTGCCGGACGGAATGGGCGAAAAAAAATCGCTTCTTCATGGTCTCGCGGAACGATGACCTTCCATGCACCATTCTTGAGGCTCGCCACCTCTTGAAGAAGTATGGCCAAATTTCACGCGCCTATGAGGCCGATCTTGAGCTCTGTGAGGAGCTCAAGATCAACCAGGGTATTGTGGTGGAGTTCGCGTACTACACCGCCTCACGAGACCGAGACATCGTAAGTTTTCCCTTACCTCCTGCCAAGCCTCCCACTCAATTCCCTGGTCAACTCGCCACCGGACTTCCTGCCCCACCTCCGGAGCGACGCCCGGAGTGACGCCCGGAGCGGCTCCGGGGAGCTTTTTTGACAGACCCACCCCACGTTCTGCAACATTCTCAAGGCAAGAGCGTCTCCCGTTTCGGTCGGCCTTGCCGCACCAAGTGGGCGAAAAAGAACCGGTTCTTTCATCGTCTCGCTCATGTTGTTTCGGCTTCCGTCACGCTTGATCTTACATGGACGTTCCGGATCCCCGCACTTGACCTCATTTGCCTGTCCATCTTGCGATAGCCAGACTGACTGACATTTCCCGCAGGTGAACGCAGACCATGGGGACTACAGCATCAAGCTGAAGGGCCCAAAGAAGGTGAAGGTCTCCCGGGAGGACCTTGACCGGGAGTTCCTCGCCCGGTACGACCAGACCAAACGGTCTATTTACGTCAGCAAGCTCCCCACCGGCTGTGACGAGGAAGAACTCGGCGAGTTCTTCACCCAGTTCGGGGCCGTCCGGGCCCTCAACATTGTGCATCCGGAGCATGCTCGTGAGTCTTTTCCATTCTGATGACGAGGATTTCGACGCAACTAACCACGTCTTCCGAAATTAATAGCACACCCCTTCGCGTTCGTTGAGTTCGATACTCTGTTTGGTGCAGAGGAAGCGTTGACGAACAAGTCAATGTGTGAAATTCGCCCCGGGCACCTCTTGAATGTCCAGCAAAAGAAAGCGGAGACTCGAGCTCCAAGCCAGAAGACGTCGAATTCAGGACTGAGCCAGAAGTCTTCTTGGAGCAGCAAGAGCCAGGCCGGCGGAGCAAGACAGCGTCTGTCTCCGGGAGGAAGCAACCTCCACCTCAAATCGGCCCTCCGCAACAGCTATGTCCGAGCCTCGCCGAACAAGTTGCCGACGATTCCTGGTTCGGATATCGACTCGCACTGGCCTCAGGATAAGGCGCGAAACATCTCTCCCCGTGTCGCCATGACGAGGTCGTACATGGAGCGCGACGCCTCTGGTTCCCCCAGCTCCCAGGAGAAGAAGATTGCCGGTTCCTCTTTGAAGCCCACTCGGGTGAAGATTGGGGGTGTTGACTACCCGTTAAAGCCTATCGGAGGAGACCCGTACTTCAAGAAAGCCGCGAAAAAGTTCGGCCATGGTCTCAAGTATGGCGCCGCGACTGGTTGGGAGAATGATGAGGGCGAGGACGACCAGACAATCGCCTGGGTTGTCAAGGGAGCCGAGATGGCGCCCCCCGCCTACGCGAGCAGCCGCGAGCAGAACGATGAAGCCGTGGAAGGATACGCCGACAATGACAGTCCGACGACTTTCGCCCAGCACCCTACCGATGTTGAAGCCAAGATGCGTGCTGCCCGCAAGGCGGCCCAGGGCGTATCGGATGCTGCCCAGTCAGAATACGACGCTTGGGTACGTTCCGGGGGCCACGAGAACAGTTTTATGAGAGCTCAGATCGGAGCTGCAACTCCGACACCCCGCCGTGTTGTACGCAAGCTCAAATCTTCCACCTCAGACAATGACCTGCAGGCTTCATTCCAGCAGCAGCGCGCGGCCAACTCGGCTCGCTACGACTCTCGTCCCCCTACGCGTGTCTCGCCTGCTCGCCAGCTCGAGCTGGAACTTGAGCGCCACCGTCCTACAGTGGCGTCCCGGCCCATGGCCGCACCCCAGCCCGGCTACATGGATGACTACGCCAGGTCTCCTATGATCTCGCCCCCGCCTGGCTTCACTGGAAACTACGGCAGACCGTCTATGATCGCGCCCCCGCCCGGCTTCACTGGCAGCTACGCCAGACCTCCTACGATCGCGCCCCCAACCGGCTTCACTGTTGACTTCGGCAGATCTCCCACAATCCCGCCCCCGCCCGGAGTCATCGGTGGCTACACCAGACCTCCCTCGGTCCCGCCCCCGCCCGGCTTTACTGGCAGCTACGGCACCAGAAATCCCATTATCTCGCCCCTGCCCGGCGACCCTGACTGGCGCTACCAGAGTTCGGGAGACCGCCCGTTCATTCCCGTCTGTGAGCCCGACATTGACGGTCCTTATCCGAACTACAAGGGACCATTCAGACCTCGTTATGGCATGGGCATTGCCGGCTCGGATCCCGTGACGGGAAAGCCGGTGGATGAGGACGGCGAGGAGGTTCTCGTTTGGAAGGGTGGCCATGAGAAGAAGAGTGGTCAGAAGCGTGGCGCTCGGAAGGACAAGGCAGACTCCGAGAATGACGCCTAACCGAAAAACAACTGTCTATCTGCGCGGCTGGTTTGTTATCGGTCTTGAGCGCAATGGTTTGCTGTTTTTGGGAGCTGCGATTTGAGACTCGATAGTGCGAGGTACGACTTGATGACACAATACGATCTCGAGAGATAAGATGTTCAAAGGCAGCTGTCCTCTGCGCGGCTGGTTTGTTCCCGGCCCTGGGCGCGACGGTTTGCTTTTTTGAGAGCTGCGATTTGAGACTTAATATTGCGACGGTACGACTTGACGACACAATACGCCCTGACGAGAGACATGGTTTTTGTTCTCTCTTCTTCTGGGGTTCTCGACTCTTTCTGGAGTTGGAACATGAAGAAATGGATAGGCGTGTGTAACAGAATCGGAAAGTTTGAGAAAATGGTGCGGAATTTCACAGTGGTCTCGGGTAAAGGTTTTGTTTGGGATTAGAATACATCCCCGGCTTCTCGAAGGAAAGTAGATGGCTTAATATCACAGTTGTATCTGTGGCCAGACAGCAGATTTCGGAGCCGTCAGATAGCACGAAGACAACCGTTTTGAGACCAAACCCTCGCTCGCGACGCTTGCCTGTGATCGAGATATGTACTAACACGCCAGGTTTGTGACGAGTGAGTGAGTGAGAGAGGCGCCAGGAGATTGCCTCGCGCGGGACACTACCCGTGTGAGACCGGCACCGGCTGCTGCGGTTGAGGGGAAAATCGCGGCCTGTTCGAGATCTGCGCTAACACAACGGAAGACACTAGGAAAGAGAACGAAAAGAGGAAGAGCGGTCGTCGAGCCTGTCACGCCCGTCTCTGGGGATTGCAGAGGGGGCCGCGACACGGTGGCTGCATGGGCACCCGATCAACTGATGAGTGATGGTCGCCAATCGGAACGCGCTGGCTGCTGAAAAAGCTGAGAAAGCGACAACCTACCTTGCCTACCTTGCTAAAAGCGAAAAGCGGCGGAGAGAGAACCAACCTAGTTCGCTCAGCTTTGCCATAGCGTTTGCTAGGACGCGGGCTCGGTTCGCCGTGGTAGTGGACCTCCTCCCGGCGTCGGGATGCGAATGGGGGGTCCCCCACGTTTGGGATGCGGGTGGACGCGGTCTACTGCGGCGAGCTGCGGTGTGGTGGGTGGATTGAGTGGATCGGGGACGTAATTTTTTTGCTGTGCCCACCCCTGGTGACGGCTGTTGAGAAAGGCTAGTACCTATCTTGGCCCTTTTTTTTTGCTTTGCTGATACCGAGGAGATATGCAAGACTGATTGACTGACTGGGTATATAAGGAAAGAACGGCGCCGCGTGCAGGAAGGCTGGAATTGTTGCTGAGTGAGCGTCAACTTTCAACAACCATCCATCCATCAATCACGCAAGCGCAACAGAGGATTGAACGTGCCTTGCCTTTGGAGAAAGGTTGAGGGTTGAGAATTCTGATAGCCTTGGAAGTGGTGCACATCTACGGATTATCATCCACATTACCTTATCCTTTGCCTCTGTTTGTTTGCAGGGGGGTCGAACGGAACAAAACAAAACAAACAGACAATCTGAACCGCAACGGCAAACGGAAAACCGCTGCTGCATCGTGCCATTTCCAATCACGGGCGAGCCGTTGAAACTTGGAAGAGACGATAAGCTATGGGGCAACCTTCTTTTGCGGCGTCAAACGCCGTCATCTACTTGACCTATGGAGCGTTCTTGTAAGTGGAGTCTGGCTGTTTCGCAACATGTGAAAGATGGGGATGAATGCTAATGGCGGTGACACCGTTTGCAGAGTGGTGGGAACAGGAATTGCGTGGACGATGAGAAATCAGTCCAAGGGGGAGTTTCTCTCTGCCAACAGGACTCAGACGGGTTAGAGGACATTCCCCATTCGCATTGTTGGAAGGGTGTTTGCCTGAGCCCTTCGTGATTATCACCGAGGCTGCGAACTGTTTCGGGTAAGAACTGAACTGACTGTTTGGCCGTCGCGCCTCGTGCAGCTTTCCCGCTGGCTCTGAACTTCATTGCTTCTGGTGAGTAGAGAGACGCTGCTGAAACATGCAGCGCTCACTGCCCCGCCGTGAACCACGGGAGATCATGAGCGGTAGCAACAGACGACAACAGCATTTAACCCCCTAAGCGGGATCGAAGCAACGGCAAACGGAGCAAAAGCAAGCAGCAACAGCAGCAGCACCAGCAGCAGAAATCGCCGACATCCGATGGTGACATTGGGCGATGGGAACGGCACTTGTTGGTCGGCGATAAGAGATGCAGATGCCTGATCGTAGGTTCGTACCCAAAGTCCACCATATCTCCCTCCTCTTGGTAGTGTACCGTCTCTCGGGCTCGCAGCCACTGCCTCTCAACTGCGAGAGGGAACTGGCTGTTCCTTGGGCGGTGCATGGCCTCGAGGGATGGGAGATTGCGGCTCACTACGGGCGCCTAGCTGAAGCGAGCACGACCGGCTCCAACCTCCTTGTCCTCCTCGTATTTTACTAGGAAAATCGATAAGGAGGAGAGCTGCCGGGCTTGCGGGAGCGAAGCTGAGATTGTACCGTGATTACTCGATCAAGTTAATGCTTGCGTGGGAAATGTGCTGCCGCTCCGATCAACTCCCCCCTTTTCCCTCCCCCGCCCCCCTTTCCACGGCCCGCTTGTATTGACCTGCTGAATTTTCACAGCCCTCGGATCGGGAATCCTCTTTGCTTACCCGCAGCTCGCTACGATTGCTGGTGTCCAGGGCGTGGTCATCTACGCCCTGTCGTCGGGCCTACCCCTGTTCATCTTCGCCGCCCTGGGCCCTATCATCCGCCGCAAGTGTCCTGAAGGCTTCGTCCTCACCGAGTGGACAAAGCAGCGCTATGGCACCATCACGGCACTCTACCTCGGCGCCATGACGCTGCTCACGCTGTTCCTGTACATGGTGTCAGAGCTGTCGGCCATCGGGCAGGTTGTGACCCTCTTGTCGGGCTTGGACGGCCTGCCCGTGATGATCGTGCAATGCCTGATCACGACTATCTACACCTGTACGTCTTTTGCTCTGGCTCTCTCGCAGCCCTCTATCTAGTCTGGCTTGCAAAGGATAGAAGCTCACGCATATCTCTCTAGCGCTGGGCGGATTCCGCATCTCCTTCATCACGGACAATGTCCAGGGAGCCATGGTCGTCGGCCTCATCGCCATCGCCACCATCGCCATCGGCGTCGAGACCAAGATCGACACCAGCCTCATCGAGCCCTCCGGCCTGACCAAGCCCACCCTCCTCGGCTGGCAGCTCCTCTACATCCTCCCCATCGCCATCCTCACCAACGACTTCTTTCTCTCCAGCTTCTGGCTGCGCACCTTCGCCTCCAAATCCGACCGGGATCTCTGGATCGGCATCTCTATCGCCGTCGTCGCCATCCTCTTCATCGTCACCCTCGTTGGCTCCACCGGCCTCGTTGCCGTCTGGGCTGGTCTCGTCCCCGGCGCCGACCCCGAGTTGCCCGTCGACGGCGCCGTTGCCTTCTTCGCCCTCCTCGAGCAACTCCCCTCCTGGGTCGTCGGCTTCGTCCTCGTCATGTCCGTCACCCTCAGCACGGCCGCCTTCGACTCTCTGCAGTCCGCCATGGTCTCCTCCGCCTCTAACGACCTCTTCCGCAACCGCCTCAATGTCTGGTGGATTCGCCTCGGCGTCGTCCTGATCATCATCCCCGTCGTTGTCATTGCCATCCGCGCCCCGAGCATCCTCCAGATCTACCTCATCACCGATCTCCTGTCCGCTGCTACTATCCCCGTGCTGGTCATCGGCCTCAACGGGAACTGTTACTGGTGGGGCGGCCTCGAGGTCATCGTCGGTGGACTCGGCGGCATCTTCACCGTCTTCTTATTCGGAACCGTGTACTACGGGAACGCCTACGACGGCGGCCGCCTCATCCTGCTTGAGCAGGGTCTGTTCTCAGAGGGGTGGGGCGCCTTCGGTGCCTTTGTGGCTGCGCCGTTTGGGGGCTTGTTTTGGGGCTTTGGCACGCTGGGTTTGAGACTTGCGGTGCAGTGGGGCATTGCTAAGGCCAAGGGAAGACGCTTTGAAGCGCTGGATCGCCCGTCTATTGAGGACAGGGTCGAGGCTGTCCCGGAGGATGCGGAGGGTACGGAGGCTGGGGATGAGCTGCCTGCGAAGGCGAAGGAGAGTGGGAAGTTTGTTTGAGACTTCCTATCTTTAACTTGCCTATCCCCTGTATTTGGCGGGTTGCAAATACAAACAGGTTGTAGTGGGGGATGTGGATGGTCGTGTGTATCTGGTGTGGTGGGAGGTAACCACCTGGTGGTAAGGATCGAGATTGTTAGGATGGGTTCGTTGATTCATTTCGGTGTTGTCGTGGGCTGGTTTCGTAGTTACGTGCTTTATATGCCCTGACACTCGCTCGCTTCGAGAAGGATGGATAGCCCAGCTAATACACGCGGGAGCCTGGAGGAGGTCTGTTTACGGTGCTTGGTCATGGGACGCCTCCCATGTCTTATTTGTGGAGGAGCTTTTAAACACAGAATGAATACACAAATTGCTCCTCTGCTTTTTCTGCTTTGCTGGGTTGATGTCGTTGGGTCTGTATTTGGATGGAAGACTGAAGACTTTGTGTTGATTTGTGGTCTGATTTTACTGCTCAGGGGTGTGATTAGTCTTTTGCTCTCGAACTATACTGGCGTTCCGGTTGCAAGGCAAAGACCCCCCAAAAATAGTATCCCGTGGTCAACGGAAGAATGGCTTTCAGGACTACGGCTGGTGTTGTGTTTTTGTAGTGGGCTTGGATTTTGTTGGTTATGAGTTGGTTGCACGTTGAAGATGAAGGAGACAGCATGCCGAGATCAACAGGGGATGGCTTTCACTTCGAAGCTTGTATTGTATTGTATTGTACACCCACCGGGTTGACAAAATGTAGATCTATGGTATGTACAATACATTACACCAGTCCGGATCCCGGATATCATACAGCAGTCCCCCCTTAGAGCTTGTACTTCTCGAGCTCTGACTTCTCGACGCTCGCGAGGGCTTCCTTCTCGAATTGCCACTCCTCGAACGATGTAGGCTGGACGCTCCCCAATATCCGCCACTCACCCTGCGTCCAGGTCTTGGGGCTGATGATGGACACCATCACGATGTACTCGGTGAGATCCACCTCTTGCTGGCCGTCGGGCTTGACCTCCCACGGGCCCTTGGCCGATCGCTCGTACAGGGTCCGGCGCTGCCGGCTCCTGATCCGGACCACCACCTGCCGCACAAGGGGACTGCCCTTGGTCGGCGCGATGGGCGAGAGCACCTGCGACACGATCCGCGGGTTCCGCCACCCCAAGTAGCGCACCAACTCCCAGCTGTAGCGGCGGGAGCGCTGCCGCGCGTCGATCGTGGCAAGCATGGGAATGGACAGCGACTTGACGCATATTTGGGACAGCGACTCCTTGTTGCCTAGGGCAAGCGCCGAGGCCATCTCGCGGTGCAGAGCCTTGGCGGAAAGGAGAGCCTGGTCGTTGTTGAGCTTGAACCGCCGAGGCTTCGTGATGCCCTGCTTGGAGGACAGCGACATCATGATGACCTGCAGCTTTCCGCGCCCCCAGGACTTGATGGCGTCGTAGAGGAAGCTGAAGAAGAGCTTCGGCTCGCGGGGGAATTGTGAGAACGGGGGCGGGACGAGGGTTCCTGTGTCCGCAGAGTTAGCTCGTTGATATTATACCGATTCGAAGCCCGGGACACGCACCTGGGAGGATCATCTGCATCTGTGAAGCGTCGATCCGGTCGAACATTGCCATATCCGCCCTCTGCTTAGCGGGAGATATGGACTGTGTGTCGTTCTTCCTATCTCGCGGCGTGGTGGCTATCTTGTTCGTGAATAACCGACTGCCCTGGCCTGCCAATGGAGATGTTACGGCCCCGCGAATCGTTGTCCCCATCGCCGTTATCATTGTTGCGGAGGAGAACATGTCCCGGGCGCCGCGCAGGCCCAATCTGGAGGAAGCCATTCTCGGATTCGATGCCGCACCCTCGGGGCGGGACAAGCTTGATTGCTTGGTGCGTCTCTCGTCGCTGCGGGTTCTACGGTTGGCGGAGGCGACGGTCGTTGATATGCATGGCTCGGGGCCTTGTGCTCGGTCCGGGTTCGGTGGGCAATTGCTCCGTTCTGTGGCGGTCTCGCCGGGAGCTCGAAATCGCGGATCTCAAAATTTCGACATGCACGCGCCCCTGGGCTGCTGGGTCGGAAGATAAAAAACTGGAGCCCATCAGAGCGGAAAAACAGGCCCAGGGACGGCCTGCCGCTCAGCCTTGCCCCCACCTTGGAGCTACCCAAACCCGCTTTGGGCCAATTACAGCGCGCAATCCGGACGATTTACAGGGGGGGGGGGCCAGGAACATGGAGGTCTTGGGATTGCGACATGACGCCAATTGGGAGGCCACCAAGCCGGCCGGTTCAATCGTCACACGACAACGTACGAAAACACCAAAATCCGCATTTCACTCGACCCGAGACAGTGCAAAGAGGCGCGCAATTGGCCATCCCCTCCCCTTCTCTCGAGACAAACGACTCGGGGCGGACTCGGTGCTCCATGGGGCTAGAGCCAGATCTAGATGTCCAACCGAGCGAGGACTCCCGCGCTGCGGCGGACAGTGGCGGATAACAACAGCCCCTTTGGTGGCAGCTATCCCGGCGGCGGCGGCGGCGGCGGCGGCTCTCGGAAGTCCAAGCACAGCGGCGACCAGTACGGCGGCGAGGACTTTGGCGTCTCTAGCGCCCGGGCGACCATCGGACCCTCCGAATATAGCGACATGAACGCCGTGACGGCGCAGTCCTCCCTCCTCCAGCCCCGTGTTGCCGTCGTCCTTGGAGTCTCGGCGGCCTGGCACCCGCTGCTGTTCGCATGCCGCCTGCTCTCGATTGCGCCCGCGCTGTTCTGGGGGGTTCCCATGGGTCTCCGCCTCGCCGCCATGCTGCACCTGATGTTCTTCGGGCGGGCAAACTTCAAGGGCAGCAGCACGGGAGCGAGCCCCGGCGCTGCCCCTGGGCTCGACATGACCTTCGAAGCCCGCCTTCGTCTCACTGAGACTATGCTCGCCACCATCTGGGTACGCCACACGAAACCTCCTGTCTCCCTCACGAGCTCACATCACTGACAAACTGACCTCTAGTGCGGCGCATCCGGCTACCTCTCCTTCTTCTTCACAGACTGCCTCATGTCCCGATGGTACGTCACACCCCGCCCTGGCCTGGGCCGCCCCTTACTCTTATACCTGTCCCATGAGCCAAAGACTAACCCCAGCCCAAATAGGCTCGTGAACTATACCCCCCAAGCCACCATCGTCCGCCTCCTCACCATCGCCGCCGTAAACACCTACCTCACTTCGTGCACCCTCTGGGTAACCGGCGGTCTCGCTGACCCCCGCCTCCTCCTCCCTGTCTGGATAGCCATCTCAACGGTACACAATCCCCCTCCCCTCCGCCTCCCGGGCCCATACATGTGGTTTTCCCCTGTACTCAGTAACACAAACACTAACGCTGCCCCTCTCGCACACAAGACGTTGACCGTGATGTATCACGTCACGCAACGAAAGATCAACATCCGGAAGGAAACGTCCATGTCCATCAGCGTCTTCTCCATCGCGAGCTTCATCAGCATGGTGGCCTTGCTGGCGCAGCTGCACTCGAACCGTGCCGACTACCCGCAGATTCCATTAGCGACGATAGCAAAGCGGGCCTGGCAGGAGGCTTGCAAGGTGGCTGTAGCAATAATGGAGTACACGGGGAACGCCGGGGATCTCTTATAAATCGGGCTATTTTTCTCTTGTTCTTTGTTCAAAGTGTTTTTGGATCTGTCTTCCTTTATCACATTATACGATACCCCAGATTGGGAAGAAGCAGGGTAGGGTAGGCAAGAAGGGGGATTACCTTGCTAAGCGCTGGAGTTCAGGTCAATCGATTCATAGCAACATGTCTAATCGATCATCACACAATCGATCTGTCACGAAGCATAACAAGGCCAGAATGGCAGAACAGTCGCCTCCATTGCCTAAGCTAGAAGCCTTGCAGAGTCCATAATGAGAGACATGCAGGCTTGGGATGCCCAGTCTTCATCACCGTCAGGATCCGAACACATGGCACCCTAAGCGAACAATCTGTGTCGCAATTCCGTGTCGCAATCAAAGTATTCCGCCTCCTCCTATGCAGGGCCAAAAAGAAGCCTGCAGCCGCCCTGGGTATCATGTCATCGTGCCGCTCGAACCTCACTCTCGAGGCTCTTCTCATCGCTCCAGTATCAAAGAGCAGCCGCTTCTGGAAGTATTTTCGCCCCAGAAGCTACTCTTCGACTCTCTTGCGAGACGGCGGCACGCTAGACATGTCGGGCTTAGAAGCCGTGGACCTATGCGCAAGTTAGTACACATGTCGGTGCATTGGAGAGATGTTGTACGAACCTTGATGGTCTTCTCATCAAGACCGAGACCCTCGTCCTTGTTGGTGAGGAATTCCTTGATCTTCAGGCGCTGGTCGCCCTGGAGCTGAATCACCTCGCCCATACCCTTGGACTCGGTGTCACTGATGATAGTGCCATTGCAAGCTAATGACTACCCGTCAGTACAAGGTCCATCGTGGCAGACATGGGGGAACGTACCGAACTCCTTCTTGACGACCTTGAGGATCTTCTTGTGATCAAACTTGCTGGGAATCCCTTGGACAGTGGTCAAGGTCTTGCGTCCATTACGCTCTACAACAAGTAGCCAATATCAGTTTCACGTTTCAATGCGCCGACAACCTTGACCGGATGTAGACAATCGAAGCCAGCATGTGACAGGTACAAGCGTGGGGATACGTACGCTGAATGCGAATATGGATGTACTCCTGGGTCTGTTTGGTCTGACCGGAGTCGTCGTCGGCTTCGGCGAAGGGGTCTGTAGTTTGCAAACGTTAGCCGTCGAATCCCGTTAGACTTGCCGAAGCCACAAGCCACCAACGTTCGTGGAGGGGTGATATTGCTGGGGGTGGCCCACCGCTCCAACGCCCGCGCAATTGCACGGGGAGGAACGAGGACCACGTTTCCTGGCTCTCTACAACTGAGAGCTAGAGCAGATTCAATGGCGGGTGCCACATACCGTAGGTCTTGAGATTTTCGATTGACATAAACTCGAGTTTCTCGGGGTGTCCTTGGGAGATGGGTTTGTGTGTGGGAGGGAGGGGGGATAGCGACCGACGACTGTGATAGTGTCTCGCTGAGCTTTGGGGTTCAGATGGGTGCTGGTCGTAAACTGTTGTTGATTGAGGCTGGCAAGCGATAAGCTTTGAGTTGCGAAAGGTGGCCGAGGTGATGACTTTGTGATGAAGGATAGAGAGAGAGGAATGAGGGGAAGGCCGCGGCTGGATCCAGTTCGGGGAAGAAAGTAGAGATACGTTAGGTGGGGAGTTGCTGCCTTATGGCCTGAATGAGAAAAGGGCAGGGGAGGCCACCAGTGAAGCCACCAGTCACGGCGCGGGAGAGTTCTAGAGTGGGTTTTTTATTCGTCAACCCTTCACTAATGACTCCCCGGCATACTTTCACATATGCTGCGTCACACTCGATTCTTGGCCTCTCGTACGCCCGCTTGCAGCAAGTGTCTAGAAGCTAGAAGACCTGACAGCGTGGTCCTCGCCCACCGTTTGTGGCTTTCGCACCGAAGACGCCTCGCGTTGAACTCTCTTTTGGCGCCGTCAGCAGACCTGACACAGGCGTCTGGGTTCAGTCGAGCTGATCGGCCGACACCAACGGAAAACAGCGGGCAAGCCTCAGGATCGCCGCCGTCCCAGCGGGCCAAGACAGCACAAACCCGGGCTGGGCTCCATTTTTCGCCATCCTTTTCGCCATTTCCGATCTCGCCTGCATCCAGACGTGTTTGCCTCCCGCGCCCCGGGAAACGCCCGCGTGTAACGACCACTTTCACGACAGACGTACCGCCTATTTTCCAGGCAATCACATCATTCGACTTCCCTCGAATTAAGAATTTGGAAGTTCTGTGCATTCATTCCCTCGGGAATACTTTGAAGGGCCTCGCTGCGGAGCTTGTGTGAATTCTCCCCCCCCCCTTGCCCCCACGGAGCAGAGCGACCTGCGATATCTACCCG
>Ga0247758_1000772_pt1 | contig 27391 bp, 31 predicted proteins | sample UWRJL156409C4_FD_180950 | JGI IMG/M metagenome (GOLD analysis project Ga0247758, IMG submission 180950) | Plant litter microbial communities from Arlington Agricultural Research Station in Wisconsin, United States - UWRJ-L156-409C-4 | ecosystem: Environmental > Terrestrial > Plant litter >... | reverse complement strand
GCGCGTGGACCGCTTTTCTCGCGACCCGCTGACCGCAGCCATGGCCGAGCTTCAGGTACAGCGCCTCGGCGCGCGGGTTGTCTCGGCAGACGGCATGGGGAACGGCGACGACCCAGGCAGCCGCCTCATGCGCGACGTCGGTTTGGCCGCGGCTCGATTTGAGCGCGCGATGATCGCTGCTCGGACGAAGGCCGCGCTCGGCATCAAAAGGTCACGCGGCGAGTGCACGGGGACGCCGCCCCACGGCTTCCGCGTCGGCGAGGACGGCAAGACGCTCGTTCCCGAGGAGGGGGAGCGGGAGACGGCGCGTCGGCTGCGCGCGCTGCGAGCGCAGGGCTGGTCGTACCGCCAAGTCCGGGACGAAGCGAAGCGGCTCGGAATGACGACCAGGTCGGGCAGGCCGTTCACGCTGCGGACGGTGTTCGGACTAACCAAGAACGTGGAACGCGGCGCGCATGCGGACAGTCCCGCACCTCGACCCTGTCGCGGGCCGGGACTCGCCATAGGGGTCAATTTTGTTCTGGAGCACATGAACTCTGCGAACGCTAGGTTACGCGTCGGAACTAGATGACGCCTACGTTCCTCGTAGGAGGCACCGAAATCCGGCCTCGCCGACAGTCGAGTCGCCCCGACAATGCTAGGCTTCTGAGCTTAAATGACAGACGACGTTGGGGTAGGGCGACTGCGGATCCAGGGCGACTGGGACCTCGAGATGATAAGCGATATTTCGCACGTCTACGTTCAGGTCTACTCGGCCGGGTGCTTCCTGCTCGGTCCGAGGTACGTGGGCCTACCATCGCCAGCGCATTCGCACTCTGAGTCCGAGACAGGTCGATATAGCTACCCTTGGAGAGGGGGCTTCTCCGCGGTTAACTTCTTCCGCTCAATCCATGCACAGCTGCCTGTGCGCTATCGCCCTGAAGTGCTTGAGCTGTCCTATGCCTCGCCCGGCTTTATCGAGCTTGTTGGATACTCCGCTGCAATAAGTTTGGTAGTGCGCACGGTCACCAAGAACGCCGAGCGAATCCTCGATCTCTACAAGAACATTCAGGAAGAAATCCGAAAGAAGGAGCTTAACAAGCTTGAAATGCGCGAACGGCACGCTCACAGTTCATTTATTGAAAGTGCCTACCGTCAACTTGTCGATGCAATTGAACTACCCGGAGACGCAACGGAGCGATTGCACGAAGTAACCGAGGGCGACCGATGGGCACGACTCAAGATTGCGCTGGCGCTATCGCGACGAATTGAGAAGATCGCGGAGTTCGAGCGCGCAAATGTGCTTTCGCTGGATGAGCCTCGATCCGCGGCGGCCATGCTGCACGGTGGCCTATCAGAGGAAAAGACCCGCAAGATCCAAGCGAAGCTAGATTCCGCGCTTCCCCAACATGAGCAAGTGTCGATCGAACTGAATGCGAAGCGGGCGGAATATGATGGGGATGACAACGAATAGACGCGCGGCGATAGAAACGCTCCGCGCGTGGCACATCGCTGTGTGAGGGCGCTAGCCGTGCGGTGTCGACCCCTGATTCAGCGGCGCATGACTGCTCGTCACGGCGCGTACGCGAGCAGCATCTCCGGCGTCCACCGTGCGTGCGCTCCGAACCGCGCCTCGAGCAGGACCGCCGACGCAACCGCGGCGACGTGCGCGTACCGGCCAATGCCGCTGTAGCCAGAGTGCGAGCGCCATGCAGTCACGCAGGCGGCGACGACGCTCGACGCTTCGGTCCAAGTCCAACGCCGGTCGAGGTCGAGGCGGCGTGGAATACATGCCCAAAACGAAGGTGAGCAGAGCGCCGGCGCTTCGAAGACGAAGCAAGCCCGTGCCCGCTATGTATTGGGGAATGGGTTCCCCGTATTCACGTCGATCTGCTTCATGAGATCATCAACAACCTTGAACATTGTCTCGATCTCGCTCGCGAACTGCGTCTTGAAGTACTCCGCCACCGATGCTCGGCCTGTTTCCCGTGCGGCCTGAGCATAGTTTCCGTGAAGGATACTGTTCCGAACTGCGCACACCTTCTTGATGCCATCCTGCTGGTCATCCCAAGGCAGTCGAATCAGGCCTTTGGAGACGGCGATCTCCAACAGGTTGAACAGTGTTGCGCCCGGCGGCCCGGCATCGCCGACGACCACGCGGATGAAGTGCTCGAAGGTCATGCAAACCAATCCGGCTTCTGCGAACAACAGCACGTCGTGGAGCGGCTCGCCGTCCTTGAAGGTCAAGTTATGACTCCGTACCAGGATTAGCTCTCGAACGAGTTCCTGGAGCGCTCGGTTTTCGTCTTTGAATGCCGGCAAGGCAACCATGTTAGCGTGATTCGCTTCGTTGGCGACGTGGTGGTTCGACGCGCCCACGGAGCCCACGCGGTACAACCGCGGGGCGGCGGCGTTTGCTCGCATCGCGCTGTCCCCTACTGGGAATATGAGGCGACAGTCGATGAATATCTGGCAGCGCTGCCCGGGCTGACGCAAGGGAGGCTAGCCTCGAAGGCATGCGCTCCCCGCTTCCACTTGACCCGGCCAGCCCCAACACGGTTGTTCTGCCCGAACACCTCGCGCGGCTACTCATCGCAATTGAGGACGATAAGGTCTTCACCGCTGCGAGTTTCGGTTCGTTGCGTTCGTGGACTTGGCAAGGCCAGAACGTTGAACTCACCGGTGTCGAGCTGACGCGCGATGATGACGGGCTAGCCGCGTTGGTCCATGGGTTCGGTCGCGAGCGCGACGAGGGATTCTTGGGTCTTACAAAGACCTTGAATGAACCATCGGTTATCGACTTCGAAGACGGCTCAAAGCTAGCGGCGAGACTTACTCATCAACGACGGGTCTCAAATAGCGTAACCGTCGGAGTCGGCGCCACGCAAACGCGCGAGGTGCGGTTCGATGATTGGATTTGGTATCCACCGAGTTCATCGTGCCTGTGGGTGGCACCAGTACGAGCGCGCCGACTACGTTACGGAAATCTCGTGATCCACACTGGCACGCGGACGACGTCCCGCGCCGTTTGCTGTGACGCCAACTACCAGCTCTTCTTACTCCAGACTCAATCCGGGAACATTCAGCTCGTCGTTGACACTCGTGGGGCACCGCTTGATCATCACGTCCTGGGTAACGACCTCCAGGCGCTCGAGTTCGCGTTGGGATCGCCGCTTGGCGTAACCGAGCTCATCGCCATTGACGCCGAGCACCGCGTCGTTGGACGTGCGGAGCCTGGCTTCGGGGCGACGCGTGATGTCGAGGCCCATCGAGGGCCTATCCCCGAGACGTACGATTTGTGCTGCTGGGCGGCCGTCTTTGGCTCTCTCGTCGCAAAGAAGATGTTGGAAACCAGACGCGAGGACGCCCCGCTCGTCATTGGTTCGAGCGCGTACCTCGACTCCCTGTCTGGCCATGTACATGCGAGATATCTGCTAGCGCAGATTGCCCTCGAGGCGGTTTCCAAGCAGGTATCCCCGCCGCTTTCGTCGCCGCACCTCGTAAATGAGGTACGTGATTGGCAGGCGTTTGTCAGGTCGAATCGACTTGAGATCGAAAAGCTCGCGAGAGACGCGCCGGCTGCGAAGAAGCTCCTCAACAAACTTCAAGACAATGTATTTCTCGCGCCTGCAGGCGACCGTGTGGCGGATGCGTTCTCGCATTTTGCTGTCAGCCTTCCCGATGAGGCACTGAAAGAGATCGCTCGCAGGAACGGCGCGGCCCACGATTTTGTCATGTTCCGGAGCGAGGAGCCCGACGTGGATAAACTTAGCGAGCGGATCGCGATCGTTCAGACTCTTCTTATTGCGCTGTGCGCAAAGTTCGTCGGCTACAGGGGGCCGATAGCTGGTTGGCGGCTCGAGGGTGGCAGGTTCGTCAATCCGTCGTGGTGGTCATGGGAGGATTGTCCGGAGGCCCACCGCCGCTACTTGGCCTTCGTAGAGGAGGTCGAATAAACCGCAGGCGGGGCGCGTGCCGACGACGCCACCCACGTGCGGGAGGTTCCACGGTTCCAGAGGAAATCGACGGCGGCGCTGGCGGCGGAGGCGCCCAACCGCTTCGAGCAGGGGGACACTGCGAACGGGCAAGCCAGCCGGCGCGCGTACCGTGGCTGGTGGACGAACAAGGGGCGGGGCTTTGGCCCCGCCCAACCCTAGTCGCTACGCTCGGCGGCGCCGGGTGTGGCGTAGCGGTGAAAGTCCACCGCGGCGCCTGCGCGCCGTTGCGTGCGATGTCTCCTGGCCCTTCCGCCGCACCGGAAAGCCGAACCGCGGGCGAAGCGACTGCGCGCGGCCAGGGGCTCCGGTATGTCGTCCGGTGCGAGAGAAGGCTGGTGGCAGCGCCGCCGCGGCATTTCGACGCCGCCGTCGACCATGCATTTGCACGGTCGAGTTGTACGTTTCACCGCATGCTTGTTGTGGACCGGCCAGTTGCATCCGTGGGGCCGGTGCGTCGAGGCGAACGAGTGGCGCTAGATGAACGTGGATTTCCCGTCAGCAAACAAGATGGTCTTGTTCAGCCTGACGTGGAGTCGACCTTCTGCGCCTGGCCAGATTGCCTCGACGAACGGGAACGGGATGACGACCATTGTGATCCCGCCCTGATGGCTCAACGGAAAGCCGAGCTCAAACCAGCGGCCTTCTTCAATTCGAGCGACTCGAGCGGGGCCCGCAAGACGCGCGGCGACCGTCGAGCGAGTGCCTGACGGCGTCGTGGTGCCTAGGTCGAGCTCAAGAGGGCTATCGCACTCGACCCATTCCCTGGTCGTCTTGGTTTGGCGAAGGAGCTCTGTCCAGTGGTCTATATCACCTGGTCTTGGCAGCACCGCCTTTGTCGGATGCGAGTCAGACTGCGACGTTCCCTTGGGCTGAGAGAACGGATTCGTCCCAAGTGGAGGCTTCACTACAGCGGGCGTCGCGTGTAAGGCGCGGACGAGTTCCTCGAACGATACTTGAAAGCGCGAGTCGTCGTTGAAGTTCACGAACCGACGCGTAGAGAGCGACCGAGGGAGCACGCTGGACCCGCTTTGCCGAATGAGTGGAATGAACTTGTTAGTATTGAGATTTTGGACGAGCTCACCGGTCACGATCATGGTCTCGTAGCCGACGCCACCCCGACCAGCATCGGCCTTCTTCACGTAGATTTCCGTGCAAATCACCAGTACCCGATCGACCTCGGCGACGCCGCGCTCCATGAACTTGGCCAGATCCATACCCAAGTCCAAGTCCCACTCGTCGAGGATCGCTTCGACCCCGGCTTCGATCAAGCGGGCGGCAAGCGTTGCAACCCAGCGCTTGTGCTCGGGTGAGTCGTGCGAGTACGAAATGAAGGCGCGAGGAGAGCGGGCGGAGTCTTGCTGCTGGCCGGACACCATGCCCGCCGGTGGCGAGGACGGCCTCGAAGTCGTGTTGGCGAGTGGCGCAGCAGCTTCGAAGTCCTCGCCCTCGACGGTGAGCTCCCAAATCTCGTCGGCGACTCTCGACACGAGGCCGCGACGGACGAGGGTACGGTCGCTCTGAAGTGCTTCGTATGCGGCGTCGCGGTCAACGCCGCTCTCCTTGGCGACATTGTTTAGGTCGACCGTCGACGAGCTTCCCCTGCGGACGCGCTTCTGCAGCGCTTTCAGGATGCCACTCTCGATCTGGTTCAACTTCACGCCCATCTAGCCATGCAATCCGGACGCTTGGGCGCCGTCAAGAGGGCGCGGGGCGCGCCGACCTTGGAGCCGCACAACTCGCAAGCAACCGCAACTACCTCGGGACCGGCCGAGTCGACGTGCCGAGCGGCGTCACGCGCACCGCTATCCGAATCTCGCCCACACCGAGAATGTACTGGCCCTCGGGCAGGCGCACCTGAGCGCTGAACGGCCGGTTGCCTGCGTAGCGCCGCCGCAGGTTGTGGAACGCGCCCGACGGGTGGCGCAGCCACCAGCGGCCACACGGGCCCCCAACAGCCTTCGGGAGGCACTGGCCGGAGCTCGTGATGACTGTATCGATGGGGGTCATGCACAGCAGAGGGTATCGACTAAGCGTGGGCAGCCCAAGGGGTAGCGGCGCCGCGCTGTGACAAGAAACGTCCTGGCAGGGAGCATCTCGATGACCGTCAAGCCGTCGCGCAGGTCGTCTTGTCACCGCCGCGGCATGGGGTGGTAGTAGAGCGAAGGTGCTGTGCTTGCATCGCCGGATGTGACGTTGACACGTCCAGAGACGCGCACTTCCCACGAGCCGGGCTTGGACTCCCAGACATCTTCTACGTCGAGAAGAGGGATGCGGCACTGGAGCGACGAGGCCCCGTTGTCTTTTACGAGTTCGAGAAAGTTCCTGTCGACCGAGACCTCTCCGACGGAGAGCTCAAACTCGTGCATGCGCACCGCCTCGCTGGTGGACGAAGCCCAAGAATGGCAGTGCACGCGAACGTTCTTGCGACTCGCCTCTAGGATCTTGGAAAGAAGCAGTACTGCCCTCCGCACGTCCCGGTTCATGTACATGGCGAGGTTCTCCGGCTTGATGAAGTCGGTCTGCGAAGCGACCCGGATCGGGAAAACCCATGCGGTGTCATGCAAATGCTCCTTACCCGATCGATCTCGGGTTTTGGCCGGGGCGGCCACGACTTGGTCCATGAATGGGTCGACGTTCACTGCAACGACTCGAATCTCCGGGATTGGGATCACATCCACTACGGGCGACGGCGAGCAAAGCTTGGCGGCTGCTTCGTAGACGGCTTGCACGTCCTTGGCGTCCTGGCCGTTGAGCCCCGGGTAGTGAAGCATCCCCGACGAATCGTCCGCCCCGAGCAGAAGCACCCCGCCCAACGCATTCGCGAACGCAGCGATGTCCTTGGCGTGCTCCCATACCTTCGCTGGATCCGCGAACGTCTTGAAGTCAAGGTCACTCCGCTCGCGAGCCCGCTCGTTCAGCTGTCCCGTCGGAGGCAGGTGAGCAGCAATTTCGATGCGGTTATAGGTCATCGACCGGCCGAGGGCAGCGCAGCAGCGACGCGGCCAGCATTCAAGAGAACAGGTGCCAGCATTCAACCCAATCTGCGGCCGGCCGCGACAACGAAGAGCGGTCGGCCACGGTCACGCAGCTCGCCGATGCGGTCGATGAAGCCCGCCTGTGCGAAGCCCGCGCGAGTCTCGCAAAGGAGCAGCATCACAGGTCCGCGGGTCCAAGCTTCGGCATACTTCCATACTTGGCCCACCGCGCGATCAGCTTCCGAGCTCCGCAGGAGGCGCTTTAGTTCGATAGCGAGCACGTCATCGACGACCAGGTCCACTTTGCCAACCATTCGACCGTCGCTGGTTTGGAGCGCTTGTTGTCGTTCGACTTTGGCGCCAGGCAGCTCTCGTTGAAGAAATCGCTTCAGTGACGCTTCGTACGCCGCTTCTGAGTCTTGGTGGTGCGGCTTCCATCTCGCGATGTAGTCGAGGAGCACCTGTAGTTCGGCTGGCGCGTCGTTTCCGTCGCGGTCAAAGGTGTCGATCACAAAGGGCAGGTCTCGTCTATCGCGAAGGGCGACTGCGGCCTGCTTGAACGAGTCTGCCTGGGGGGCGCGTCGCTGAGCCTTCTTTAAGAACCAAGTGAGTAAGGCGATTGCAATCATCGCAGTCCCGACCAGGCTCATCGTATTCACGAACTCGGTGAAGTTCGCTCGCTCTTGTTCAAGTCCAAGGGACGAGAGCGCGGCACCAACGATGGCGGCGACCGGCGCACCTAGCACCACCAACCCGGTGCCGAGGGCGAGAAGAAAGGCCCGTAGTTCGTCCAGCACGCCCGCCCAGGAGCGCTCTCGTGCATCAAAGATCGTTTGTGCAACGTCGGTGATGGCGACTCGAGCTCGCGTGCTGAATGTTGACCATGTCCAATCCCCATCGGGATCACGTACCCACCAAAACCTTGCAAGGAGCAGGAGGTAGAGCAGCGACGTGTAGGCCAGAAGCGTCAGAACGTAGCCAACACCGCCGATGTATTCGCGAGCAAGCCAGACGGCGAACCCGAGACTGGCGAGCACGACCAAACGCTTCCCGTCCGCGACTCGGTCGAGCCACCAAGCCGCGCGGCCCAACGCGAGCGCGATAGAGGTCGCCGTGGCAAAGCCGGCGGCTTTCTTGCTCGGCAGGGGCGCAACCGCGACGCGCTGCGGAGCCGCGTTCGGTACGGCGCAGGGCTGCTCCGCTGCGGCGGGTGACTGCTGCGCGAACGGCGCGGCGTAGGGCTGCTGCGCTGCGAAGGGTAGCGGTTGCGCAAACGGCGCAGCGTAGGGCTGCTTCGCGGTGGCGCGCGGTGGCTCCGCGAGCGGCGCGTGTGCCTGCTGTTGCGGAGTGCTGCCGCCGCGCGGCGCGTAGCGGTCCTCGTGGGGCGCTGGAACTTGCGGATACGACGGCGCAACAACCCGAGCCGCGTCGACAGCCGGGATAGCTCGAAGCGGAACAGAGGGGTGCACCAATTGAGTCGCTGCTTGTGTCGTCCCACAGCGAGGGCACGTAAAGGACGCACGTAGATCGCCGGCTGGCAGCATCAGTGCTTGCCCGCACACAGTACACAGTACGTGAACGTCGAATTGCTGCATCCGCCCGAGACCGAAGTGGAGTACCGTAACCGGTCATGACCGGGACGGGAAGCGCCAAAGAGGCCGGCGATACGCAGCGTGCACTCGGGGTCCCGCCGTTCGGCGTCGTGGCAGCCGCGTTGTTATTCGGAATCGTGTTGGTCGGCGGAGTAACGGTTGGCGGGTACCTCTCCACGCTCCCTCGTCCTCAGCGACCGTCATCCAACGGTTCAACCTCCCCGGGGCCCGAGGCGACGCAGCCGCAGATGCCTTCGACGCCACCCACAATTGCAACACCCACCGAGTGGCAGACGCGACTGCAATCGCCATCATGCGCCTCACCTTGCGCCGGAGGTCTGGCCTGCACGCAGAAACCTACGCCATGCACTTCCGGGTTCTCGTGTGTCCCGGGCCTGGGTAGTTCCGAGCTGGAGGGTACTGAGCCCTGGGTGTTTCATCTGTCGGCAGTAGTCGAAACTGATACGACTGGCGTAGAGCTTGACCCTTGCACGACAAGGCGCGAGTACGCGGTTTGCCGCGTTGGAACGTCCGAGTGCTTGAGCCAGCAGGCCGCTTGCCAACGACCCAATGGCGCGATGTCGCCAAACGGAATTGCGTTGTTCAACGGCGAGCTTCTGAGCCCCACGGGCGTGTTCGAAGTGCACGAAGGAGGCCCGAGCGGACCCGTCGTGGCCACTACGCGCGCGTTCCCGCGCTACGGACGCGGCGCTCTCTGCCGCGGCTTTGGAATTGGGACCGACAGCGCGAGAATCAAGAGGCTGACCTTCTTCCTACTGCCTCCGTGAACGCTACCGCTACTCCGAAGGTTCGCGCATTTGGAAGCCGAGCAACTCGAGTAGCGACTCCGGCGTGAAGCCGGCGCGCTTGATGCGCCCGCGCGCTATCGCGACTTCACGTGGCGAGTGCGGACCGTTGACACCTCGGGCGACGGCTCGGAGCACCGAGAAGGCCTGGTAGACGAAGGTGCGCGGGAACACGCGCCGCAGGATGTTTGCTTGGCGCAGGTCAAGGTTGACGTTCATTTCCGCGCCTCCGCCAGAACCGCGTCGAGCGCGTCGTCGAGTGTGAGCCCGCGCGCGAGCGCCGCCTTGGCCAGCGTCTCCAAGCGCGCCGCGGTGAGCTCTGGCTGGTGCGTGGCGTAGCGAAGCACGCCGCGAATGGCGTGCACGCCGACGCCGTAGCGCTGCGCGAGCTCCGCAGTGCCGGCGCCGGCCAGCGCAGCGCGGCGAATGTCGACGGCGTCGAACTGATTCAACTTCCTGGTGATGAGGGCGTTGCTATTGGTCGCGCTGGTGTTGCTGTTGTTGTTCATGACTTTCCGACGAGCTCCATTCCGAAGTAGTGCCCCTCGGGCTTCGCGACCTTGATGCCGCGATACGTCCGGTTGCCCTTGTGGTTTGAGCTCCGCGGTTCTTGGAGCCCGGTGATGTTTCGAAGCAGCGCCGTGAACTCGCGACCGAAGCGGCTCTTGCTCAGGGTGGGGTGATGCGTGTCGCGAGACCACTCGACGTAGTTGGCGTACACCCACGCGATCTCGGGGCAGCCTGAGGGCTCGACAACAAGACGCTCGGCAAGGAACAGGCGAAGCTGGTCGCTTTCGTTACGCAGGACCTCGACCACGGCGTCCGAGGACCCGAGTGCGGTCAACACCATCTTGTTCGCAAGCAGGCGACGGAGGCCCGCGACCGCCCACGCGACCACGCCCTCGCGCTCCAGCTCCACTATCTGCTGCGCGAGGCCGCGCACCGCCCGTTTCTGCCCGTCCTTGGGCTCGAGGTGGAAGCGGTGACGGAACCCGATGATCACCAGCCGGTTCCAGCTCGCCTCGCTGCGGTCGTTGATGCGCGGGAGGCTGTTCGCCGCATAGATGTGTCCCGCACGCGACGTGAACGAGAACGGACGTCCGTAAGGATTCCTCGCGTTAATCAAATCGTCACCGGTCAGCGCTTTGAAAGCACTGGGCTCGAGCCAGTCAGTCTCGGGAAGCTCGCTGACGACGTTGCACAGCACGCCGGCGAGCTGTGCCCGATGGTAGTCATTCCCAAAGTCCGACGGGCGCACAGCAGCGACGGAGCCCGGAGGGAACACCGACTGGATGACGGAGAGCACTGTTGATTTGCCGCTGTCGGTGTCGCCCGAAAAGATGATGGCCTTCTTCAATCGCGCCCCGAGCCCGACGAGGCAGGCTCCGACGTACTCCTGAAGCAGCGCCCTCTTTGCCTCGGCATCGTCATCACCGTCCCACACGTCGTTGAGCATCGAGACGAAGCGCGGCGCACGGACGACGTCGTCGAACCTGAAGTCGTAGGCGTGGCGCGCGCGGTGCTCCGCGCTCTTCGTCTGCTTTTGCAGGAAGCGTCCCTCGACCTTCATGAAACAGTCGCGGAACGTGAGACCCGCGGGCGCCGACGCGAAGAAGCCGGTCTTGTCAACCATGTTCCGGAGCACCTCCAGCGTCCCCGACCCTGTGCCTGCCGCGATCTTGAGGGGCCGTATCCCCGAAGCGGCTCGAACGCCAGCACCTGCGTACTGGTATACGCCCTGGAGCACCTCGGAATCGGGGACTGCGGCCCAGCGGGTACCGTCGTAGCGGTGAACTCGGCCGTCGTCATGCACGAGCTCAGGGCCAATGTCTTTGATGAGCGCACAAGCCAGCTCGACTTGGTCACCGCGGTCGAACACTCGCTTCTGCGCAAGGGCAGCGCCGCCCTCTGCGCGCGCAGCCTTGACGTCATCCGCGCTGAGACCGGGAACGTGCTTCATCGCCTCGGCGACAGCATCGACCACGGGCTCGCCACCGACGAGCAGAGCGCAGCGGAACGGAAGCTCCGCGAGCAGTGCGTGGCACGCTTCCGTGCCTACCACCGCGGCGGCGCGTGCACGCTCGACGGGGTCGCCGGACTCGAAGCCGGCGATAAGCGGCTCCAGCGCTGCGACGCCGCTGCTTACGATGAAGTCGTCGGGACCTTGGTCGTGGCCATCGCGAAGGGGCAGTGCGACAAGACGGACCTCACATCCGTGACTTCGTAGTGCGATTGATAGCCGTGCCTCTGCGCTCGCAACCCTCGCGTTGAGCAATCGCCCCGAGTCCATCAAGAGATAGACGACATGTCCTTTCTTGATGAAGTGCTTGGCAAGCGTCTGCAGCTCCATCGTCTGGGGCACCAGGAGGCCCGCATCGACGCCGCCCAAACCGATAGCCTCGGCCACCCCGGAAGTAGCTAGAGAAAGAGCCTTTTCCGGGCTCTCGACTACGACCCAGGGCCCCTCGTGACCGACGGCCGACGACATGAAGAACGGGGGCGGAGTGACCTTTGGGCAGACCACCTTCTTCCCGTTCTCCTTGGCGTCGTCGAGGTGCACGCGCACGTAGACGCGGCAGTGTTCGGCACGGTCGAGGTGCGAGTAGGAGTACCCGAGCCCACCGCCCTTTACTGCCACTCGAGTCATCGACTGTATCTGAACCTCGTCCATCGAGCGCGCACCCTCGCGGTACGCGAGGTCTATGTCGATGCCTCGGGCCTTCATTCGATTGATATGAAGGAGCTCGAACCTCGGGGTCGGCTCCGGTGACTGTACGGTTTCCATTGAGTTGGATTCTCCACGCCCCGGCGCCGTCATCAGCGGTGACCGGGGCAAAAACTTGGTTTGCTGCTCAGGAAAGGACACCAAAGGGCTAGCGAGCGCTCGGCGCGCTCGGCACCGGCGGCCGAAAAAGAACAGTACCGAGCGAGCGCGCGTTTCGTTCCGGGCGGGGCGACGTGGGCAGAAAAGGCGGCGCCCGCAGACAGCGCAGGCAGCAGGCGCAGACAGCGCGAAGACACGAAGACACGGTGGGAAGCCTTCCGCAGACAGCGCAGGCAGCAGAGGCGGGGTGCCAGCCGCGCCGCGCCGGAGCGGCAAGGAAAGCCACGCCGGACAGGGCCCTTTCTCCTTTCCGACCCGCCCCTAAGAAAACGTCTGCGGTGTCTGCGAAAGCCTCGGGGCCGTGGTTTCGTGCGTTCGCCCTGCCTGCGGAGCCCGTCTGCGCTGCCTGCGCGAGGGCCCCGTCCTGTCTGCGGGGGCTGCCCCGCGCGCGGAAGGCGCAACCCCGCCCAACCCCTCATTCAACGGCGGTGCGGGCCACCGGGAAGGCCAGACCATTCGAACGTGCCGACGCTACTCAGTAGTCGTGGTGAGATGCCGTGCTTGCGCCGCGGCATGCCTACGCGTCCGAGGCAGTGTTCACGACCGGCAGCATTCGCGGTTGTCGTCGGTCGTTGCGCAGTTCTTCGCCGATGCTAGACGTGTGGCGCGATGCCGATGCCCTCCAAATCGCCAGAGCACTACGTGATGTTTGCGCTCATAGCAGCCGCCGAGGCTGACGGCTTCGTCAACGTGAACGGAGAACACCTCTGCGACCCTGACATCGTCGCCGACTACGCGGTCGACATCACCACGAAATATCTTTCGTCGCGAGGCTCCTCCACGCTCCCGCTCGTTCAGCAAACGGTCACCAGTTTGCGCAATCAGCCGAAGCGGTGGCCGCCGGGGACGGCACCGGTCAACCGCTCCGGGAACACCGCGCGTCCGTCACTTGTTGCGGTCGAACGGGCCATGCGCTCGCTCGGGCTGAGCCCACCCGAAGCGCACAGTATGGATACGCTTATTCGGCGGCTTCTTTTGGAAGACCCCGACAATCCGAAAACACGCACGTGGCCCTACGACCCGGTGTCGGCAATGCTCTCGGTGCTGAAGGGCATGCTCGACTAGCCAGCGCCTCCGCCGTCCCCAAGAGTTGGAGATAGATCTTCCGGTTCGGTGAAATTGTCCAGGCGTCGCCAATCAAGCGCGACGGAAAGACAAATCACCATGCCGACGGTTCACTCCGCTATCAACATTCGTAAACTGCGCTCCGCCGAGCGCCGCTCGCTGGAGGCGCGGCTCAAGGCCGCGATCAAAGCGCGCGACATGGACCTCGCCGAGGAGATCCAGGCAAAGCTCGACGCAATCGCGCCGAAGTCGAACGGCCGCAGTTCATCCTCGGTCTTCCGCAACCCGTACGACCCCGAGCTCCTCGGTCTCTACAAGAACAAGGTCGTCCACCAGATCCTCGGTGAGTTCAGCAAGGAAATCCGCACTGATTTCGGCTTCAAGGGAGCTGTCGCGGGCATTGTTGACAAGATCGACGAGGCTTGCGCCACTGTTGGCGAGACGGTGTCACCGACCTTGCAGAAGCAGCTGTGCAGCGTGTTCTTCGAGAAGTTCGCTGCGCGCACGCACGGCATGGGGATGCTCTTCGTCGAACGCGGGAACCAGATCATCGTCAAGATGTACGAGCATCCAGAGGTCGCGCGCACCCTCGGGCTCCCAACGACTGGAGAGCGCCCCTGGCTGAAGCGTAAGCCGCTCGCGGACGTCAACGCCGACTTCGCTCGGCGCTGGGCGGAGTACGAAGCTGGCCAGGTCGATACCGAGGCGCAGGAGCCCGACGCCGAGCAGACCGACGCCGCAAGCGCCGTTGCCGTCGAGTCCGCCACTGCAGCCGAGCAGACCGAGACCGAGCAGGCCGAGCAGGTCACGACGGGTGCCGTTGTGGCGACGACGGTAGCGCCAGAGCCAGCGCCTAACGCTATGGCTCCCGCGAGCGCTGACGGTGCTGATCGCGTCGTTGTCGCGGTTTCCGAAGAGCCGGACGAATCCGCATTGGGCGCCGGGGTCGCCGCTGAAAACGGTTCTGTCGACACCGAGTCAACGACCATCGAAGATGCGGAACCCGAGGCTGCCAGCGAGCCCGAGGCTGCCAGCGAGCCCGAGGCTGCCAGCGAGCCTCCGGTGTCGCCGTCACCGCGTCGCCCCTCCATCTCCGACATGCTGGAGGACTAGCCGATGCACAACGGATATCCGTCCACGTTTCAGCCGAGCATCGCGCTCATTATGTCGCTGCCTGACCCCACCGACACAGAGGCGGCGGCGGCCGCCAAGGTGAAGGTCATCACGATGCTGGCCGAGCGCCCTCGCGAAGAGACTCACGGTCCGTCTCGGGGCGCCTTGCGCATCGACTTCGCGTGGCACCGCATCAAGGGCGCCATCAACCTCCTGGAAGGGGTTCGTCAGCGCGCGGAGCAGGCGCTCGCATGCCCCGAGTTCGTCAAGGTCATCGACACCGTACTCGCCGAGGCGCGCGCCGCGCTGAAGTTGGCACCCGTCCCCGATGAACATCAGCCGCAGGAGCCTGAGCCTGCGGCATGGGCGACCGCTCGTCTCATCTCGACCATCGAGATGTGCGAGCGCCCTGACCTGAGCGACATCTAGCCTGTCGGTGTGCTCGCCGAGCTGGCGCGCACACCGAGACTAGTCAAATCAATCCAACAACAAACTTTCGCGGGGACGGCCGCAGCCGAAGACGGAGTGCGGCAGGGGGGCTGTGGAGGCCTAACGGTTGCGACGACTTTTCGCACTCTCGTCGTCGTGGCCTACGCCGGAGCGCCGCAAGCAAGCGCTGAAACCGGTCGGTTGCGCAGCCCCAAGCGTCCGTCCCCGCGGACCTATTTAATTTATCTCCAAGAGAGCCTGATGAAAGCAACGGAAGAACTCGCACTGCTGCGTGACGCGAAGGTTGTCGGCGCCAGTTGCAAAGTAGCTAACGGCAGGGTCAGCCAGCACGTATTGATCGCGGCGGGCGGACGAACCGTAAAACTGCGGCGACACACGCTTGGTGCCATCTCCAAAGCGCTCGGCGTTCATACATTTGGCGCGGAAGTGGCGGTCGAACTGACTCGAATTGCCGGCGACTACTGGTCGGCGCTCAAATCTCACCCGAATTATTCTGAGGCTCGCAACGTGATCAACGAACGCGAGGCGAACAAGCTCTTCGCGACGACCGTTGACACCATTGCGATGCGCGCCGTCCAAAGAAGAGTGGCGCTCGCGGACCTGCTGCGGCAAGTCGAGGACGCGTGGCTTCGTCACACCGCAGCGATTGTGATGGAGACCTAGCGTGCCTAGGCCAGCCTGGTGCCAGCGCCGCGAACTCGAGCGCTGGCTTCAACGCAACGGCTTTCGCCGCTTGCCGAATAAGTCCACCGACCACGCTCACTACGAGCTCCGTGGGCACAAGATCACCGTCGTGGCAGGTCGTGATTCCGTCACCGCGAACGAGGCTACCACCACCGTCAGGACCCTGGAAAAGCTGGGGTTTCGGCGACAGGATGTGCGCCGCGCGCTTCGCCGAAAGGGGCGAGGCTGATGGTGCTCAACGCCGCAGAAGTGAAGAGCGCACCCCCTCATGGAGTCGTGAGTCTGTGCCGCCCTGACGGTTTCCAACTCGGGGACAAACCATGAATCGCACCGTCAAGCTGCTCGTGGTGCAAGCGCATCGAATGCTCGGCCTCGCCATCGAGCGATGGCATGACGTTGATAGTGCGCCAGAGCCCGAGGTCACGGGCATGGTCGATGACGACCTTGTTGAGCGTGAGCGCGACCGCGAAGAGCTTCGCCGCCGCGGTGTAAATGTTTGATGCCGTTCGGCGTCGTCGAGCGCCGCGAGAACCTTTTGGTGACCAACACGAAGCTGCCGGCGGCGCCGGCACAGCACGACCCTGGCGAGCCGTTGCCCCGTGGCTTCAACTTGCCCAAAGGCTTTACCTGCCGGCGCCGGATGCTCAAGGATGGCTGTTCTGTCAGCGAACGCCTTCTATATCGCGCGCCAGAGCCGCTCCGCCCGGTCCGAGCAGACGGCGAACGCCGCCTGTTGAGCTGGTCGTTCAGCTATACCTTTGGTGGACTTGCGGAGGGGCTCGAAAAACAGCGTCGTGTCGAGACGCAGCTTCGCGCGATAAAAGCCGAAGCCGACCGCAAGCAAAGCAAGCTTTACATGCCCACGGTGGCGGAGGCGGTTGATGATTACCTTGGTGATCCCGATACCAAGGCAATGCGCTCGATTGCTGACCGCCGTCGTCACTTGCGCGTGATGTGCCGACACGTCGGCACAATGTTGGTCTCAACGGTTACACATCAGGAGCTTCAGCCCGTCATTGCTGCCGAACACGCCCGCGGCCAGTCTCGCGCTTCGCTAAACCGTTTGCGCGCTGCAATGTCGCGCTTCTTTCACTACCAGCTTGAGCACGACAGACTCTCGACCATCGATTTCATTCGCAAGGTTCGCGTCCCATCGTCCGCGCCGAAAGACGAGCGGAAACGCAAGCTCTTGAAGGACGATGAGTTCTTCGCCTTGGTCGAATGCGTGCTCATCCCGCTTCGCTATCGTCTGTTGTATTGGGCGTCGCGGGCCGTCGGCGGCATGCGTGCTAGCGATCTGCACGCGTGGTCTTGGGGAATGGTTGATACCGAAAACTGGTCAACGTGCATGGTCGTTCGTCCGAAGACCAAGGATAAGCCCGTCCCTCACCGGCTTCAGCCGGACGTAGCGGCAATGCTCAAGGAGTGGTTCGTTGCGTGTGGTAGGCCCGGCGCCAACAGCCCCGTGTTTCCGAGACAACGCCCACGTCGAAAGGGTCAGGGTGAGAAGGGCTCGCACATGGACTATTCGGGCCCTTCCTACGCGCGCCGTTTGCGCAAGCATCTGCTGCTCGCTGGAGTGACTCGGTACGAGCTCCACAACGACGTTCCCGCGGTTGACGGTCGCGGCGGCAGCAAGCGTGCCGACTTCCACTCCTTCAGGCGGCTTTTTTGCACGGCGCAAGCGCGCGCAAAGGTTCCGCTTGCGGAGGCGATGCGTGCTGCCGGTCATCGCGACCCACGCACACACTTGCGATACATGGAAGAAGTCGACGTTTGCGAGTATTCCGAGGCGTCAATGCCGCAGCGTTCATCGAAGTCGTCGTGACCGGCGTGGCGCACCAAGTGCAAGCGCAGTCGCGACCATGGGCGGTCTAGGCAACCTGGCGGAGCCACTACTGGTGGTAGGCTTTCGCGAATGGGTTCCGTGTGTGGTGAGGTCGAGCAATACTTCGAAGCTAGTGGCAGGGCCTCTGCCCTGTTCCAGGTCCGTGTAGGTCCAGACCTGTTCGCGCTGAAGGTTCCCGTTGAAGGTGGCGACCGGAATCGTTCGATGTCCGCGCGCGAATGGACGTTCGGGCGTTTTGCAGAACGAGCCGGCCTGCCAGTCTTGGCGCTACACGCGATCGAAGTTGACCCGATGGAATTGAGGGCGAAGTACCCCCGCGGCGACTTGGACCTGGGCGACCGCACCACGTTCACTGCTACACCTCTGATCACGCCGCGGGAGCGGCTGACGTGGGGAGAGTTGCCGCTTTGCGAGCGTGTCCGGCTGTTCTTGTGGGACTGCGCTGTCTGTGTCGGCTGTGGCGACAAGATTCGAGACCCCGGGCCTCGCGACTTCTACCGATGCGCGTTGGGGGAGCGCCTCTTCATCATGCTCGACTACGAAGCCCTGCCCGACGTCTGGGATGCGGTGCTCGTCGAGCGCGTCCAACCGCCACCTCACGACCGACCTATCGAAGCGTTGTTTGCCGACGCTTCGAACGCGCCGAAGGACGTCGTGCCTGAAGTTTTAAGCTGTTTCGACGACGACACTTGGAGGTACATCGTTGCCGACCTCGAGCTCTTCTGGCCGCAGCCAGACAGGCTCGACGCCTTGAGAAGTGAGCTGCGGAGCCGTGTCGAACACGCGACCCAGTTTCTTCCGTGGCGATAGGCAAGGGCGGCGTGGGACACGGCGTGTGGACACGGGATTTGCCGCGGCGGGCCCTCGGACACAGCGGACACAACTTGCTGGCCGTCGCCCGGCTTCACGACCAAGCGGAAGGATCGGCGCGCCCCGTAGGATTCGAACCTACGACCCTCGGATTCGAAGTCCGATGCTCTATCCAGCTGAGCTAGGGGCGCTGAGGAGCGCCATCCAAGTGAGAGGAGCGCGGCCGGTCAAGACAAATAGCGCAGCCCCACCCGGCTCCGCTGAATTTCCCCTCTGAACCGAGGGCTCAGCCGGTGAGGTCGAGACGGCCTACCCAGGTGGTCTTGCCGCCCTGGATTGCGCAGCGCGCTACTTCGCGAAGCAGCTCGCGGTCGACTGACTCCGAGACCGCAAAGGCCGGCTCGCACCAGAAGGAACCGAGGCGCGTGTCGTCCAGAATACGCACGACCTCGTAGTGGCCGCGGTCGATACGGACGATCCGGAACGTAGCTCCCGCGACTTGAACCATACCTTTGACAACGACTTGCATCTGACTCCCTGGCCGCCCCTCACCTGGTTGATCGAGTGATAACTCCGACGCTGGAGTTTGTGAAGATGGAATCCGCAGCCAGCGACTATGTGACTATGCCGAAGCAAATGGCGTCGGCTAGTCGCAACAAGTAAGAAACGATTCCATCAATTCGACGCGACGCACTACTCGAAATTGCAGTGTCGCTTTCCGAGACGTCCGCGGCGAATGCGTTCCGACCGAACACAGATCGGGGCGGCGCACTGAACGCTTGCGCGATCGCTCTCTCGAGAGTGATCGCCCAATCGAGCCAGGTGATGCAATTGGTAGATGTCGGTAGATCTCACGAGATCGCAGGAGTGATCTTTTGTGTACGACGCGCACTCGCTGGTGCCCTGGTGCACCTTCGGTATGCGGTCGGAGTGCCGCTTTTATTCGAGGATTTCTACTCGAATGTCTGGACGTGGGTGTCGGGAATGAAGTGCGCGGGGACGGCGTTGTTGGCGCGACCTCGACGCCTGGAGTTTGCGGCTCATAGTTCGGACGCCATGATGAAAATCGAGATTTTCTCGGACATCGCCTGCCCTTGGTGCTTCATCGGTAAGCGTCGCTTGGAGCGCGCATTGCTCAATGCGGGCACCAAGGCGGAGCTCGGCTTTCGCGCGTTTCAATTGCAACCTGGTTTGCCGACGGAGGGCGTGCCGGCGGAGGCCTTTTTCGAACGCAAGTTCGGTGGCACCGAACGGGTGCGCGCCATCTTCGAGCGTGTGACCGAAGTGGGCCGAGCGGATGGCATTCACTTCGATTTCCACAAGCAGCAACGCGCGCCGAACACGGAGCTCGCGCATCGGGTGGTTCGCTTCGCGAGCAGCAAGGGGCAAGCGACACGCACGGTCGAAGCATTGTTCTCCGGTTACTTCGAGCAAGGGGTCGACGTAGGTGAGCTGAGCGAGATCGTGCGGCTGCTGGATCGCGCCGAGGTAGCCATCGACGGCGCGGAGCTGCTTGCTGCGCTGGCGGCGGGCTTCGGCCGCCAGCAAGTTGCAAATGATTTGAGCCTTGCTCGCGAGTACGGCATCGGTGGGGTGCCGCTGTTCATTTTCGATCAGCGTTACTCGGTGGAGGGCGCCCAGCCGGTCGAGCATTTCGAGCAGCTGATCCGCAAGCTCCTGGCCGAAGACAGCCCCCACCTGCGCGCGCAGTCCGCCGGCTGAACTGTCGTTCGCACACAAAACCGCCGTTGTCCCGGATATGGCCAGCGCGGACGACTAGCTTGTGCTCGCGGGCCTGACTACCGTGTGCCCGCCATGGGTACGTCCTCGGTTCGTCCACCTTCCGCAGAGGTCGTCCCGCGTCTTTCGATTCGCGATCCGGATGCTTGGCTCTCCTGGGTTGCGTGGCTCGTAATCGCTCTGTGTGCGATTCAGATCCTCACCTTCTCGTTTGGTCGCGACCAAAGTATTTACGCGTTGGTCGGCGAAGGCGTGCTGCACGGCCAAATGCCGTACCGCGATCTGTGGGACTTCAAGCCGCCAGGGATCTTTCTCACCTACGCTTTGGCTCAGGGCTTGTTTGGTCGCGGCATGGTCGCGATTCGCGTGCTCGAAGTGCTGGGCATGGTCGTCTCGGTGTTCGGTTTCATGCGTCTGGCCGAGACGTTCTTCGATCGGCGACGTGCGGGTTTGGTGGGCGGCGCGGTGGCGGCCTTGATCCAAGCAGAGTTGGAATTTTGGCACACCGCGCAGCCGGAGGTGTTCGGCGGTTATCTGACCTTGGCAGCGCTGCTGTTGGCCACGAGCACTCCGCATCCGCGACGACGCGTGTGGACTTGGGTGGGCACGGGGCTGCTCTTCGGGCTCGCGTTTTTGTTCAAGCCGCCGCTCGGCGGTGGCGCGTTCGTGTGCGGCGCTTACCTCGCGAAGCGCGAGCAGCAACGAACGGACTCGACGCCGCGCGCACTGCTCACGATGGGCATCATCGGAGCCAGCGCGGTGCTGCCGATTTTGCTGTGTGCAGCTTGGTTTTGGGCGCGCGGCGCGTGGCCCGCGCTGCGCTGGACGCTGGGCGAATTCACCCCCGGCTACACCGCGCTCGGCTGGCAAAACCGTCAGGCGGCGGGCATGTTGTATTACGCGCTCGAGGAGGCATTCTTCAAATTCTCGGCGCTCGCCGCGGCGGGTGTGATCGCTATGGCTGCGATCACTCCGTTGCACAGCCGCGAACGCGAGGGCACCTACCTGATCCTCGGCATCATCGCGATCCAGATCGCAGGCGTGGCCATGCAGGGGAAGTTCTTTCCGTATCACTACACGGCCAGCCTGCAGCTGATCGCGTTTCTCGCGGGGCTCGGCTTGTACAAACTCTGGCGTCGCTGCGTAAGTGGCGTGGGTGGCGGCTTTGGCGGCGCGCTGGCGTTCATGTCCTTCGTGGCGGTCGTGACCAGCATGCGCACCGCAAGCCGCGACTTGCCGCAAGACTACAGCGAGCGCGCGGTCATGCGTCTGCGTTATGCATTTCGGATGGCACCCTTCAAGACTCGCGACGCCATCGATCGCGATCTGTCATGGGTGGCGGACTTCAATCTGGCCGCGGATCGGGACGTGGGGCTCGAGGTTCGCTCGCGCACCCGGAGCACCGATCCGATCTTCGTCTGGGGCTTCGAGCCGGCCATCTATTGGTTTTCCGAGCGGGCCCCGTCGAGCCGTTTCATTTACGATGTGCCCCAACGCAGCGAATGGCAGAAGGACTACGCACGCCGAGAATTGCTGCGTGATCTTCGGCAAAACGTGCCAGCCCTGATCATCGTGCAACACAACGACGTGTTTCCCTCCGTCACGGGCCACGTGCTCGATTCCCACGACGAACTCCCCGGTTTCCCGGAGCTCGCCGGCTTCATCGAAGGCGGCTACCAATTCGTGAAACGCATCGAAGATTTCGACATCTACGAGCGCAAGCCGACCTAGTCGCTTTTGGCGTGCACCGGCGTCGTGATGCGAGCAACGACTCGCACGCCGTGCTCGCGTGTAGCTTCTACGCCGAATTGAAAATGGCCAGGGACCGCCGGCTTCTCGTCGAAGTGCACGCCATCCAAGCTGGTCTTGATTTCGGATCCCCGAATGCGCACCGAAAAATCACGTTTGGCGGTCAGCCAAATCGTGCTTGGGCTGGGTGTGGTTTCGATGACCTCACCGTCCACCTGAATCGAGACCGGAATTCGATCGTGTGCTTTGAAATCGATGATCAGAGGTTGCCCTTCACGCAGCGGCGGCCACGGAGCGGGCGCACTCGCACTGACGCGAAGCGGGCTCATCGAGCTGTGCGCGCAGCCCACTACGGAGCCAACGAACGCTGCGAGAAGGAGAATGCGAGTCGGCTGCTGAACAATCATCGGGAGGCTCCTATTACTATCTGCGTAGTAATTTTGAACAATCGGAATTCACGACGTGGGGCGAAGCGAAGGCGCGACGAGCTAGGGCTGGTTGCCGCAGGCGCTGGCTTGCAAAGTGCCCAAGACCAGCCAGAGCAGCACTAGCCCACGCACCACGCCGAACCACGGCTTGACGGTTGGTGCGGGCTCGGGCGTGAGCAGGTGACGTAGACGAACCGCGAGCGTCGATGAGGAGCGGGACATGCCGAGCACGGGCGCGGGGCGCTCCGACGTCACCAGCTCCGCTGCTACCAGCAGTGCGCTCGCCACCGATTCACGCGCGATGCCCGCGGCAACGGCGCAATCGTCGGCGCGTTGTTCGAGCAACCCACGCAGCTTCGCCAGCAGTCCCTTCATTCCCGGCACGAACCAAAACAGGTCGCACAGGAATTCGAGGGGCACTAGCAGCGCGAGATCGAAATAGCGAATATGGCCGAGCTCGTGCTCGATGACCGCATTGCGCTCGTCACTACCGAGCCGCTCCGCGAGGCCGGCCGGCAACACGACGTACGGACTGATCAGCCCTCCGGCGAAAGGCACCCCTGCATATGCTTCGCTCGTGCAGACGCGGACTCGACGACGCCCGACCGCACGCCACTCGGTACGAGTACCCCCGAGCAGCAGCGCTCGGAGCTGACGGCGAAAGGCGATCAGACCGCGTGCGCGCGCGATGCACTTGAACATCGACACGCAGAGGAACGTGAAGCTGACGACGGAGGCGGCATAAGTGCTGACGCGAAAGCGCAAAGCGCGAGAGAGCAGGTCGGCGATGCTCTGCGGTGAGCGCCCGGCGGCATGCTCGGCCCATAGCTGACCCTGGACGCTCGCGCCCCACGGGTGGGCACCGAACCCGATCTGAAACGACCCTAGACGCTGCCGGATGCCTTGCTCAGAGGCCCAAAAGAACGAACTCGACGGAATGCCGATGCCCAAATCCCAAAGCAGCTTGGCCATCGGCAAGAGCAGGACGATCACACCGACCGAGACACGCGAGGGTCTGGCGAAGCGCCAAATCAGCAGCGCCAGGGCGAGCCCGAGCCAAAAGGACGGGAGCGCATTCAGCATCAGGTTGAACAGCACGTCACCGGCGAGCGTCATTCGGCACGCTCCCGCAGCCGCGCGTTCACCCAGCGCCTGAGCTCTTGCAGGTCGGCGTTCGATAGGTCCTCGGCCTCCAAGAGTGCCGTCACTGGGGAAGCCCCTTTGCCTTGGAATAGAGTCGCTTTGATGCGCTTGAGCATGCCCGCTTTGATCGCCCCTGAGCCTTGCGCAGAGGAATAAACGAAGCGTTTGCCATCTTTGACGCGAGTGAGCGCTCCCTTTTCGAACAGCCGCGAGAGCACGGTCATCACCGTGGTGTAGGCGAGCTCGCTGCCGCGACGCTTCAGCTCGGCTTGAATGAAGGTCACCCCTTGCGGACCGCACTTCTCGACGATGCCCAACACCTCCATTTCGAGGGGTCCGAGCTCATGAGCCGACGTCATTTGCTCTTCAACTACTACGGCAATAGTAGTTCTGCAAGCTTTTGTCGTTGGGCACGTCAGCCGGTGGCGGAACACGCCAGACAAGCTGTCCGTCCAGCATTTTTCCAATGAATGACATTGGTCGCGCGCGGGGCGCAGCACGGGTAGAGTTTGATTAATGGTCGATTTGCACCACGTGTTCGCCGAGCTTCGGGCGAGCGTGCCCGAAGGCCCCGTTGATGAGGTGGACTTCTTGTTCAAGCACGAGGTGCTGCCCATGGTGCCGCCGCGGCTCAGCAGCGATCGCGTGCACCTGCGCAAGATCGCTCGCGACTACAACGGCTGGCATCGCGTCGACAACCTCGCTCTGTATGTCGACGAGCAAGCTTGCCGAGACCTCGGGCTATTCCTGCTCGCCTGCGCTTTCCATGATCCCGAGCACAGCGTGCTCGAGCTCGCGGGCGCCGGGAGTGAGGTTCGCCGGGTGGTGTATCGCGCCCAGTGGCCCGACGACGATCCCCCGGTTGGGCTCGTGCTGAGACCGACTACCTTCCGTTACTTCCCCAGCCTCACCAAGAAGCATCCCTGGCTGAACGAGCGGGATCTCTCGAGTCTGCCGCTGCTCGCGTTGTCCAACGAGACCGAGTCCATATTGAGTGACGACGAATGGCGTCAGCGCGACACGGTGTACGTGGAATCCAGCATCGCCGGCACGGTGCGGCTCGCCGAGCTTCTACTGAACGCGGGTTGTTCTTGGAACAAAGTCCGTGAGTACGAGCTAGAGGGCGAGGCTGGCTTCCGGGGCGTCGCGCCGATGAGCGCCGAACTGCGCCTGATCTTGCCGGGCAGTGACCACTGGCGCGCGCATCCCGAGCTCGGCGGCTAGGGGTGCGCGGGCCGGGTCAAGGCGCGCTGAATCCGCTCGGCAGCGTCGGTGTGCCGGGCGAGGCCGGCGCGGGCGCGACCGGTGCGCTCGGCGTAGCGCCGCCGTTCGCTGGGCCATTGAGCGAGCCGGGGGTCGGCGATGAACCGACCAGGCCGTTGTTCGGCAGAGCGGGGTTTGGCGTCGATCCGGGAATGCTGCCGTTGCCGACGTTGTTGGGCGCGTTACCCGGTACGTAATTCGTGGGCGGCGCGGGATAAGCCACTTGCGGCGGCACGTATCCTTGAACCGGCGAGTAGGTCACGGGGGGCGAGGTTTGGATCGGCACCATGCCCGGATTGGGGTTCGAGGTATCCGTCGTCGCGTTGTTGGACCCGGTATACGGACCGTTCGGTAGGTTGATGTTCGTCACGTTGGGCGGCGCGGCCGTCGCGCTTTGCGCTGGTACATTGACGATCACGACGTTCGGCGACGCAGGCGCGGCGTTGGCGCTGTTGGCGACCAGCGGCGCTTGCTCGCCATTGGCGCGCGCCTCGATGACAGCGGCGGCCCCGAGCGCTTTCCAACCATCTCTGAGCTCTTCGCGCTGCAAGGCGTCAGACGTGAGGTGTGCGTCGCTCGCGCTTTGCCTGCGCGCCACGATGAGCCCCGTAACGACGCCGGCTAGTCCGAGGCAAACGGCCACGCCTGCCACGGCGCGCCACGGCCGCGCATCGCTACGCACGACAATTTGCGGTGCATTCGGTAGCTCGAAGCCGTGATTGTGAGACGTGTGTGCATCATCTGGAGTCATGCCCAATAGCAAGAGCAAGACGCGGGCCTGACCTACGCTAGCGCGACGCTCAGAGGGCGGCAGGTTGCTTGAGGCGCTGGATCAACCGCTCCTCGAGGGCCATCGCGTCGATGCCGAGCGCGGCGGCCGCCGCCAAGAGCAGCGCGTGCTCCTGCGGGTGAATCTCGTGATCGGCGGCCGCGGCATCGACCAACAACGCCAAGACGCGCGCCTGCGCAGTCGGATCCAAGGCGCGCAAGGCCTCGGTGGCGGTGCCGAGGTTGCGAAGGCTGAGGGGTGCATCCGGTTCAGGGAGCCGGTAGCGGCTGACCGCACGCCGCACGAACTCCCGCTCTTCGGCGCGAATCACCCCGTCGGCGGCGACCACTGCTTCGAGCAGCGCCGACACCTTGGCCCGCATCTCCGTCTCCATGTCTCGAGGATAGACCAACTACTGCACAGACCGCGTATAGAATCACGCGACTGCCAATCTCGCGGAACTGTCGAGAATTATTGCGGAGCGTACGGGAAGTTGGAAAATATCTTGGCCACCACGTTGTCGATCGCGGGCCCGGGGTTGCGCTGGGACTCTTCGCTCACCTCACCTTCCGCGACGCCTTGCCAAACCAGCTGCTTGTGCTTGGCGTCGACCAGATCGATGCTGAGCGTGCCTTGCTTGTAGTCGACGGTTTCGACGTACGGGTAGCCGGTCCAAGTGCCGTAGTAGCCTTGACGATAGCCGTAGTAGCCGCCACTCGAGCGGATCTCTTGCTTGTTGACTACTTTGAGGAAGAAGTTGACCAACAACTCCGGCTCGGTCGTCGAATACGTGTAGCCATTCTTCTCGAGCTGGGCGCGCGTTGCCGCCTTCAGCCGGCCCGACATCAGCGACGTGTACGTGGCGGAATCGGTCGACACCGTGTCGAAGAACCCGAACGTTCGATACGCCTTCATATTGGCCCGGGCGTCCATGTCGACGCGAATTTCTGGGCCGCTCACGCAGCCGGACGCGATCAGAATCGACAACAAAATGAGGGCGTGGAGCAAACGGCGAATGTGCATCGAGAGTTCCCTTCGGGTTCGCCCGTGAGCTTATCTCGAATCGCGATCACGGTTCTACCCGACAATTGAGACGAGACCGAGTGCGCCGCTTGACGAGGTCCTGGCGCCGCTCCATGAACCAGCCTCGTTCGTGGCTGCTAACAGTGAAACTCCGTCGGGTGGGCGCGCGCTGGTGATTGCCGCACTGCTCTCACTGTACTTGATCTGGGGCTCGACCTACTACGCGATGCGCGTCGCAACGCAGACGCTGCCGCCGTATCTGATGGCAGCGGCACGCTTCTCGACGGCCGGGTTGCTGTTGTTCGCTCTGCTTCGAGTGCGCGGGGCACGGTGGCCTCGGCAACGCGAGTGGCTCGCGGCAGCCGCGGTGGGCGTGTTGCTCTTGGTCATGGGCAACGGCTTCGTGGTCCTCGCCGAGCGCTCGGTAGACTCGGGCACCGCCGCGACCGTCGTCGCAACGGTGCCCCTGTGGATGGCCGGTATTGGTTGGTTTTGGGGCGAAAGGCCCAAGTCACGTGAACTGATTGGGCTCGCGTTCGGCTTTGCGGGCATCGTCGTGTTGAACAGCGGCGGTGAGCGCTCGCTGCGCGGCGTCGATGGACTGCTGATTCTTCTCGCGCCGATCGCCTGGGCGGTGGGTTCGCTTTGGAGCCGGCGTTTGCCGATGCCTCCAGGTTTGATGAGCACCGCTTGCCAGATGATTTCGGGAGGGCTGGTGATGTTCCTGGTCGCGTTCGCGCGCGGCGAGCGGCTGCGGGGCACGGTGAGTGGCGCCAGTATCGCAGCGCTGGGCTATTTGATCGTGTTCGGATCGCTGATCGCGTTCAGCGCTTACGGTTTCGTGCTGCGTGCACTCGCCCGCTGATCGCCACCAGCTACGCTTACGTGAATCCGCTGGTGGCGCTCGGCATTGGCGCCGCGCTCGGTGGTGAGCAACTCGGCGCGCGCAAGCTCGGCGCTTGCGCATTGACCGTGTTCGGGGTGCTGGCCGTGACGCTGGCTCGTCATAGCTCCGCTTCGAAGCTCTCAGAAGTAAAGTAGCGACGCTTGCACCCCGATTGAGAGGGGTGT
>Ga0247758_1000771_pt1 | contig 27401 bp, 31 predicted proteins | sample UWRJL156409C4_FD_180950 | JGI IMG/M metagenome (GOLD analysis project Ga0247758, IMG submission 180950) | Plant litter microbial communities from Arlington Agricultural Research Station in Wisconsin, United States - UWRJ-L156-409C-4 | ecosystem: Environmental > Terrestrial > Plant litter >... | reverse complement strand
TTATAGTTATTTATAATATAAAGACCATATTTAAAATGCTAAATTAATTCTATTACTTTATAGAAATTAACTATATATTTATATTAAGTAAGTTTTTAATCTTTATATATTAATTAAATTATAACAATTTAATATCTTTTTACATTACTTTTTATAATATATACTACCTATATATTATAGTTAACTAACGTCTATAGTTAATTATCATTTGTAGCTTAATACTTTTATATAAAATATAATAAGCGTTTGAAATCTAGTTTAGAATAATATAATTAAAGTATAGTAAGTTTATATATAATTAAACTTTAAGTTTAATAAAATTATTATATATATATATTTATGTATTCTTTTTATATTACTTAAATGTCTAATTAAAAGCTCTACTATATATTATAATGATAAGATAACTTATATATGTTAATACTTCAGTTATAAACATATAATTAAATTTATAATATATTATTTAAATTAATAAATAAAGTTATATATTTTAATATTTTATTACAGTAATATAAAAACCTTAAAGATATGTTAATATAATGAATAATCTACGTAGTAATTTCTCCTTAATTTTACTAGTAGTGGTTATGGAGATAAGAGCTATTGAAAAGTGGGGTTTTTGGTGGAAACCCCGTTGTAAAGTTAGGTCGTTGCATGATCAGGTAAGCCTTTCTACGGGACCCGTAGAATGTTTAAGCTTTGCATCCACATATTGTGTCGCGTCCCGTCGTCAGATTTTGCGGGGGCGGGCTCTCCCCGACTCAACGTCAGACTTCGGAACCAGCAGGGCAAACCAACAATCTGTGTTCTATTATTCGTAACTCATATCCCAGCTCTGGTCCTCCAAAGAGCACCTAGTAGATACAGTAGGGGTATCCATCAACAACTAAATAAACGCTCACTGCTTTTTCACCTTGACTTTTCTCGACAACACCTCAGGACAACTTGCCCGCCTTTTCAATATCATCGCTCTCCCTATCACCCTTGGTGGTCTCAACTACGGTGGGCTGCTGGCGCGGCGTCGACGGCGGCTCCTCAGTAGCCGTAATGGTGTCCTCCAGCTCGTAGGGCAGAGTCAAGTTGAGGAGGGTGGCGACGAAAGCCGTGACGGCGAAACCGGTCTCCATGACGAGGTTGATGGCGTCGAGGAAGCCCTGCAGGCTCTTGTTGTCGCCAGCGTAGGTAAAGACGTGCTCGAAGTAGTTGGGCACCATGGTTGCACCGTAACCAAGAGCAAGCGCCGCGGTGAGGATGAACCGATTGCGGCGGTTGAACGGCACGCCGCGAGTGATAATCGAGATGCCCGAAACCGCGACGGCGCAGAAGAGAAAGGTGGTCATTCCGCCGATGACAGCCGAGGGGATGGAAACAAGGGCGGCGGCAAACTTGGCGAAAACACCCATGATGACGAGGAACAGGCAGCAGCAGTACCCGGCGCTCCGGTTGGCGCAACGCGTCAGTGCAATGACGCCATTGTTCTGGGCAAAGGTGGTCATGGGAGTGATCGTGCAGAGCGCAGCAATGACACCAATGCACCCGTCGGCCAACACACCACCCTGGATACGGCTCTCGTAGATCTTGCCGTCAACCTCGAGTCGCGACACGTCACAGGTAGCCGTCACGTCACCCACGGCCTACGTGCACAAATCACTGGGAAGGACAAAAGACATATTCGGAACTCCTAACAAACTCAAATACGAAGGCTATGGTGCATGAACACTCTCTGAACTTGAACGAGGCAACTAATTACAGCCCAATGACCCTCCCAGTGTCTTTGAAATGTCCGTAAATGGACCTCACCGCGCTAACATTGATATATGCCACCTCACCAGTGACAGTTTCTGTCTGCATCTTGTTGGGGTCGACCTTCCCCTTCCCCTTCCCTTTCCCTTTCTGCGGGTTTATCGCCTCGATGTCCCCCACAACAACCAATCCGCATTTATGCCTTGTCAGCATAACGTTCATACGGTGTGGGTCAGCCGTAAAACCAGGCCCGGTCTTCGAATTGGTGCCCATAATGACAACCACAATGTCGTGTTCTTGACCCTGGAAGGAGTCAACTGTCATCGGCTCGGGCAACGAGTTGAGACTTGAAGAATACTTCGGGTTCTTCTTCAACATCCTCTGGATTAGAGGAAGGTTCCCAGCGTATGGGGAGAGGATGAAGATCCGCTTCGGATCCACCTTCTTCGTCGACGTGAAGGCCTCGATGAAGGCGAGCGCCGCAGTGACTTGATCCGGCGCGCGCTTCGACCCAGTGACCTTGTCTGTGTGCACGATGCCCGAGTTGTGCAGGAACACTGGGCTGAGCTTCCAGTTCCCAGGTGGTGGGCGAACTGCGGGATAGGTCTCCTGAATGAAGGCTTCAAGAGCGCGACCAACTTCAAAAGCTGGTGTCGTGATGTCGCATCTCTCTCCATACTTGAGCCCCACCTCCGGGTAGATGACCGTTGCCATCATATCAAAAAGGCCGTGGCCCATACGAAGCTGCACCTGGAGCCGGTGCACAGGAAAGCCGATGCCTTGTAAAAACTCCATGAAGGAGATCTTTCCATCGTGGACAAGGTGATGGAGAAAATTCTTTGCAGCATCCTGTTCGCGTCCGGTCAACACAATGGGCCTCAACTGCTTGTGGTCGCCGCCAATGATCAATGTCATCATTGTGTTTCCCCATACTTGAAGTGCATCATGACGATGCATGCAAGCTGCTTCGTCCAGGACCACCCCACGAGCCTTCTCGTCCCTCCAGCGTCGGAACTCCTTGACGTTTTCACTGGCGGCCGGAGTGGTGCAGAGGATGTCTGCGATGGCCAAGATCTTTGCAAAGATCTCCTCCAGATCACCATCCTTGATATTGGGCCCGTTATACCCGCTCTGGATGCGGCCAGTGACTCTTGCTCGGATGGTGTCGAGTCGCGAATCGGCGGCCAGTTTCGCCCGCAGCTCAAACAGGGCCGGCTTGTCGTCGGCGTGGAGAGTCGTCGCCATGTGCTTGCCATTTCCAACAAGAACCACAAACCAGGCCGCGATAGACAAGTGAGGCTTCCATTTGGAACCTCCCTTCCAGCCCTTGTTGACTGCTGCCTTGCCGGTAGCGTTGGGGCCATCCCGCAACAGGGTCTTCAGCGCGATGATTTCATGATTCAACCTATAAGCGCGCACCACGAAACAGCGACGGAAACGAGAGGGGTCATCCGGCTGCTTTCCCACATTGGCCTGTTCGACTACATTCGTAGTCACTTGGTGCAGACGAGCAGCAAGGTTGTCGACGGCGACGTGGGTGGGCCCGGATCCAATAATCGGCACTCCCGTCTCACCGAGGCCTGCCTGCATAGCGAGAGCTGCTGCACACACAGCGGTGGTCTTGCCGAATCCAGCGCCCTGAAAAAAAAAATCGACAAGTTAGCCATTGAGAAGTTCAACGAAACTCCACAGAACAAGGGAACTCACAGCTGTGATGATGCCAACTCCAAGAAACAGGTTGCTCAGATAGTTCCGGAATCGCTGTCGGTCTTCTGGCAAAGCTTGGGCCACAATGGCATCCGCGAGGGCGGGAGGGAGATTGCCCATGAGGTTGGTCGAGGGCAGGGCGATTAGCTGTCGTGGGGCACTGTCTTCCAAGCTCACGTCCTTCATCTTTTCCACGATGTCTTCGGGATGGTGATTCATCCATTCCCAAAGGCCCTCCCCTCGCATCACAGAACGCTGGAGATCCATGATCGGCTTGATGGTCTCCTCCCTTTCGCGTTCTGCCTCAGCCGGTGTCGCGCAGCTATCAAGCATCGCCTTGATCCCACGACCTTCCATGTTTGAGGGGCTGGCTGTCGGATGAAGAAGCCCAGCAGCCTGTACCTTTCGCTGCGCGTCCTGCAGACCGGCATCGAACACCAAGGAGGCGCAATTCTACTGCTCCTCGCCCGCGTTGTTGGCCAGTGCTCTATTGGCAAAGGTGACCTCATTGAATTCGGTCTCCTTCGGTTGACGAACGCGGAGGACAATCTCATCATCCGCCGTGGGATGATTCGTCTTGAGATCATCAAAACCAGCCGGGTAATCCATGATCTGGCAATCCCATTTCTCCGATCGAGTCTGCTTCGCTGGGCTGGCAAAGAGTTCCACCTGGAAAGACTCGTCCTTGGTCAAGCGCCTCCAGGCAGCGGCGAACTTCTCTCGATAAGCGGCATTTGTTTTCATGATGAGAAAACGGTGCTGCATTTTGTCCGGGATTGGCACAAAATACGCCGGGACACGGGTCTTGCGGATCTTGATCGCAGCATCGTCCAGCCACATGACATCTTGGACCACAATCTGAGTCAAGACGGCCTGCAAATCGTTGTCATTTTTGAACCTGAACATAAGTTAGTATTTAGAAGGCTGGGGAGGAGCTGAGGTGCGACTTGCGAAGTGGAAGGACGGTACTGCGTCGCTTTCTTGTTATCGGCAAGGATCTTCTTGAACTTGTCGACATCTCTCTCGTCATCCCAAGAATGGTCATCGCCGTAAGGGAGGTTGTGCGCTGGGTCAAGTAGGTGAGGTAGCCATTCGCTATCCCTCATGGGATTAACAGGTCGCTGAACGAGGATCCGAAAGTCTCGCGAGCGACACAAGTCCACGAGATTGATGCCATCGACGATGGGCTTCAGCTTCTTGGGGTCGACAATGTCGTTCAGCTCATTGTCGGGGCTGGAGAAAGGCATCCCGAAACCAACAATGTTCGCGTCCTGGGCGAGAGACACAGTGAGAAGTGTCCAAAAGTTGGCAGTCTTCCCAGTGGAAGACACAGTGTCAACAAGGCTTGCGCTAGGCTCTTCGAAGACAAACTTATGATCTAGGGGGAACTTGATCACGATTTTCATGTCGTCACATTGGGCTGCGGACCCAGAGTCACTGGCATTGACAATGTCCCCTAGATGCCATGTTAGCAATCGCGAGTGTCAAGTCGCGGCATTCAGGAGAATTGACTTACATGCATACTTGACTCCAAACCCTGTCTGAATATTGTACTCTTGTCCAGGGCCGAGTGGAAACGACAAGATCAAGCCAGCCCACGGTTCGGTCTCGTGGAGGCCGACGTTCAAGCAAATTCGGACACCGATCTTGGACGTGCCAAGGCTGGGACCGCAGGCGATGATGGAGTCATTTCCGCTCAAGAGTATGCAGTCTCTCGATAAGTTTGACTTCGGAGCCTTGGGGGTAGAGGGGGGGGCGGAGGGCGATTTTTCGATCTGATAGACAGTCGGGCGTGTGAGTGAGTGAGGATGGATAAAAGTTGCAACAGTGAGCGACTTACTGATGTAGACATTGTTTCTGATATTAATCCCGAAGGAAAAAAAGTCAAGATCTCGCGATCCCAACAAGTATCAGAAACGTCTTAGTCAATCAAAGTGGCGATGATGAGGTGTGGAGGGCGCGCAGACTCGTCCTGCTGCGTCAGTTCACTCAAACCAGCAATCAACTGAGGAAATCCTCAGAAGAAAAAAAGCCAAGCCCTCGCGGACCCGGCAACCGGTAAGAGATCTCGTCAGCAGCTTGTTTTTTGGACTCGTCTGGCTGCGCTGGTGGTTGTGGTGGGCGAAGCGTTACCGAGCGACGCGAACCAGGTAAAATATGTAGACCGGAGTCTACGAGCGATTGACAGGCAAAAGAAGCCTATGAAAAGAAAAAAATTCTTCTTGACGAAGAAAAAAAATTGCGGGAGCGGGAGGAGGCGCAGGCAATCTGTAGTGTTGTTGGTTCTGGGGAAGAAAATTGGAAAGCAAGAGCCTCAGAAAGGTTTAAGTACTTTGCCAGCGCTGATTCGCGCGCAGCTGATCGCATTGCCCCACCTCTGAAGAACAGAGGCGACTGCCCCACTCTGTTTTTGAGTGTTTGCCGCGCTGATTCGTGCGCAACTGAACACAGCTGCCCCACTTTTAAGGCGACGCCCACTTTCCACTTTTTGCGAAAATCACAAAAGCAGCGTGTTCCTATTGTTGGCTCGATGGGCCAGTGAGTTGATTGTTGCGAAAGGATTTAGAATTTAACCCTCCAGAAGCGCTGCCGAGTCTATAGTAGAGGATATGACGGGTGTGATGTCGACTTTCTGTGACGTTTTGTTTTGCGTTTGGCTGAGCCATCGCTGACATAGCTACTCCGCAGTCACCCTCATAATAATCACCGTCATAATGCCGGTCCAGTACATGCAATAGTCCCCTCCTGGCTACTAATTTTCCCCTCTACCTGGACGTCAAGTCGCAGCCGATCGTCGTCTCGGGCTCTCTTCCACCCGTCTGCCCCGGTTACGACAGCCCAACCTTGTCTGCTCACCAGTACTTCATAGGGACTGGATACGCATCCACTTACTAGCGCTTCCGGCATCAACTATGGCTCTGCTCTTGACACGGGTCGTCCTGTCTAGCCCCAGACTCGGGATTAGCTACATGTTCGACAAGGCGTGTTGCTTTGACGAGGCTTATAGAGAGCCCAGGGGCTCTTTTGACCGATTCCTCATGCTGGGTTTGCCGCGATAACAAGAAGTGTCACCAAGTTGCGCAACATCACTCGTGTGAAACTGGAATTAAGTGAAGCAACTCCCAGCGGATCGACCACTGCAAGTCTCGTTACCCCAATCCCACCCCCGGCGAGGCTCATAGAGCTCGCGACTGCAGCGAGCTACACAAGGCAAGATCCAGTGCCACATGTCACACGGCTAAGGCCTAAAGTGAACCTCGGTCAAGACCCCAGATCACCGCCCAATGGAGCCGGGACTCCGGCTCCCGCTCATATAAACGCGCTTCGCGCAGCTGCTGTATTCTACTCTTGACCTTTCTCTCCATAAAAAATCACAATCGATTCAGTCAACAAGTAACGGCCTTCACTTTGGTTGGCCCCTCACACGTAGCTGTGATTACGTAGTTCAGACACATGCCCAAGTAGTGTCCTAATCCGCGCGGAATCACCTCTGTGAAGTTCATCAGTTGCCAGCAGATGGGCCACTACAAGTCTCATTGCCCCAATCCAACTGTGGACGAGGATGCTGCCAACATAACTGAAAACGGTGTTAACGGCGGATATGTAGGCTTCGGGCGTCGAGAGGCGGATCCTTGATAGAATATTGGAGGGTAGTGTGGCGCTGGCTCGGCCTGGTTGCGCAGTTGCGATCCTCTTGGGCTGCTTGCCACAGACCTTCCTCGAGGGCAGACTCGGCGCTTGGGGCTTGGTTTCTAATGTGGACAGCGGCGCTGAGCCAGTCTGGCGCGGCAACAGCGCTGGCCTGCCTGGGAGCATGGAAGGCGCTGTGTTCAACCCGACCCTGGAATCCAGGGCCGATATCGCCCAAGGCGATTCAGTAGGAGGAGTGTTCAGCAAGCACACGGCGCGGACTAGCCGCGATAGAGCAGGGAGTTCATAGAAATCTGATTCGGTACCCTAACCTGCGTTTGGCGATCATCAAATGCAGCGACCCTCTTCAATGTTTTCGAGGCCCTATCTGGTTGCAGAGATATCGAAATTTGCCGAGTCAGCACTACTCCTCTACCATCTGCCCAGGTCTTCAAGTACTCAGACCACGGCTGGCGAAGCGGCACTGCGAAAAGCGGCATTCCAATCGGAGCAACTGATTGATACCGCACTTTATTTTCCCTCGCCAGCTTTGACAAATAACTGGATGCGATGCATCTCACGCCCCACGAGAGCGCCCTTCTCGATGGATCTCAAGATGCCATGCACGCATGTGGACCACCCCACAACTATGCTCGGCTGGACATTGTGAAGGACAATAAGCGCAACGTTTCAGCAGTGACGGGTGAGCTCGGCGTCCTCATACCTAGCTCGCACTACTTGCAAGCGCGCGCCGAGCCGCCTCGAGATTCATCACGGCACTGCGGTGCTTCAATCAACGCCAGCTAGATAAGCTGTGTCAAAGATCCCACCGGCGGAAACAAGATTGTCGTCAATCTAAGGCCATCGACGTTGCCGGGACACTATATGCCCTGACTTGGACACCCGTCGCCGAGGCTCTGCCTTCCTCGATGCTAATTGACAACCCGGAGACCTCTGTTCCCGTCGCCACTCCTGTGGATCCCGTCATCACTGCTGGCATCGAGACCGCTGACGTCATCACCACCCCCGTCGACCCTGAAGCCACTGAAACCCTCGGAACACTCGACGGCACTCGCCGGCGTCGACTGGCATTCCCATTGTAGGTACCCTCTATATGAAAGCCCTCTTACTCTGAATAACCCCCTTCAACTACCTCACTGCCGACATCACCACAAAGAGCACACCGCTTCTCCGGCGGGCCAGACCACAGCCTCTCCATAACCTACGACCCCATATCCATCCTCGTCGGCTCGCCTATATCGACTGGGTCGACCAGCCCAAGTACTGCTTTGACGACAAGCTCTGGCACATAGGTCCGCTGATAGCCGAGGGGTTTCACAACTTGCTAAATGGAAGCGAAGTTGGATACGTGGGAGATGGGCGCGAGGAGGAAGTCGCCGGACATGTTTCAGGCTTGCCATTGTGGCGGGAACATTATGTGAGCGCCCCATGCCCAATCTATCATGCTTTCACTGACCTAGAGGCTGCGAGTTAGCTCATCATTGCTGCCGACATCAAACACTTGGAGTATGAAGCTTCAGAAATTCTAGCAACCTGCTACGCTCCTTTAACCCAAACATCATCTCAATGGTGTCCCGGCCGCGCAACACCGAGCATACTGTCCTCTTCATCGAATACCAGAGACACTGATTTCTCCATCTGCCAACCCAGAGTACGACACCTGATTTTCCTTGCTCGCCGTCTAGCACTTCATATACATGTACTTGTGGTCCCGCCAATAACAATTTCCGAGGCGTTACCAGTGCCGATAACGGTGCTGCGGGAGACAGTAATACATGGCCAACCTGTTGCCGCGTAGCAGTACTATTTATGACATCCTTCGAGGTCAGCCTCTGCGAGTTCCCCGGCGATCCCAGTGACTCGCACATTCAGCTGCCCATTAAGACACCTGGCTTCTCCCAGCGAGAAAATTAGCGTTTTGGTTTGTATCAGGAGCTTCGATTACGATCTACACAGTTTTCTTCCTTTGTTCCCGTTGCTCTAAAATATCACCCCCGCTTCAAGATGAAAACCCACGCTTCATCTGGCCCGCCACGAAAGGCATCTGTTGCCTGCGTGAAGATGCACCGTATCCCAATAAGTACAGCCAGCCAAGAGAGCAGGATGAAGTTCAAGAGCACGGCGAGACGAACTGAGACCCATTGGATTATCCCGACTGCCTTCTCCTTAAGATCGAGAACAATGGATTGTCTATACTGGTTCTTCCTTGAGATCGAGAGCGATATCACGATTATAGAAGAAAGACTCCTGGTCTTAAAGCCTAGGTCTCGCTGAAAACAAGGGAAAGGGGAAGACATCATGCAGGTATCGTGTGTGATGCCTGCATCAACAGCTACGCCCGCTACCGCTACCATAGCCCGGACAGGAGGTAATATCCGCTACCGCTACTGCCGCTGCCGACGCCGCCAGTAGCAACACACACGACCGCCGCCGTCAGCTAGTGAGTCGGCACCACGCGAGACTCCAATATGAGATCGATTTTACGTCTTCGCAGCCGATGCCTCCACCGTCATTATATGACCCAGCAGCAAGGACCACAGACGCGAAACTCTAGTATGAGACCGATTTTACGCCTTGGCAGCGGGTTGGTACGTTGTCACATATAGCATGAAGCTCTCCCATCTTTCCGTAGCCAGGCTAACCTGTGGTTTCCCAGTCAAAAATGAAGCCCCCCCCCACTCTTCACCTTGCTCCAGCCCGTTGATGACCTCGGCCAACTATCCGATTAGCAAGAACTACGAAGTCCATCTTCTCGCTGGTCCGCATGGTGCACATGGCAGCAATCCGCATAATTAAAATCCTGCGGTGCCGCGCTTGAGCCCGCCGGGGAGCCTAGGTAGCTAAGACTATACCCGTGTCATCTCGCCTCTCAATTTGCTGATCCGACCACTCTGTTCCAATAGCAGCTCTCTGACCTCCCTGTCTGCCTGTTCAGCGACGGGGGGTGGAGGCTTTTGAACTTTCTCGGCTTTTCAAGTTCGTAAAATCTTCGCTAAGGCGAAATTCTCAGACAATAACTCTCGACTGGAGAATGCTCGTCAAGCTGTCTAGAGACCGATCGGATTTGAGCCCATTAACCCGCATTTATCAAATGGATATGGGTACCTCGGACGAGGGGTTAAGCTCGTATTGATCGGCACCATGGAACTCCCCGCCGCCACGCTCAAGGGGTTCAACGACGTGACAAGGACGACGGACTGCGAGCTATACACACATGTATAGGGGACCTCGACCAAATGGCTACGAGCTCAAAGCGTCGAATGATTCTGAGGATCTCGAGAATGAGTTCGAAGCTGCGAAATACTCTTATCTGCTTTCAAACTTCTTCACTCTACCATACGTTGGAGCATCTCGATAGATTCCCACATGGACTCAGGCATCACCGAGGGGGATCTCGCGCACTCTGCGGGTCTCGTACCGCTGGAGTTGGGCACCTTCGACGCGAACTAGAATCTTGCCCATTGCTTCCCGAGCCCTCTGGCGTGGGATGATGAGTCAACTTCGGGCGTTGAGGCGGCAGTTGTCACGCTCCGTTGCTTGCTCGCGTACATGTCGCCATCCGACCGGGCAGAAATCGGCGAGTCGGGCGCCAACTCGATCCTCCACTACGCCACTCTCGCTTTTGAGTTGCTGGAGCCGGTTCCAAGAATCGAGCAGGAGACATTGAAGGCGAATGCGAAGCAGCAGTTTGGCAGCTTATCGTTCGCCGACATTATGGAGGGCAAGCTAATGCGGGCGACGTTATGCAGACGCCCACATCTGCTTCGAACATCGACGTACTTTGTGGACTCGCGGGAGGCCATAGTCGAGAAATATGACGCTTTAACCGAGGTCGAGTCTTCGCTGGTGGTGTGGAGTGGCGATCGTCCGCTGCAAGACGCCCTGTATGTGGCGCGTTTTTGAAGACGTCGGAGAGAGGAAGAAAGTTGTCCTACCCCGTACAGCAGACTGTGTCCGAGTCCTTTTCACACCCAGCACGGACCCGGAGTGCCAGAGATTTACTTGGGCCGACCTCCACACCGTTTGTCCCGAGCTCGAGAACATACGCTGGCCTGATGCGGGAGGTCCTTATGAGTTTGATGATCGTGCATCAGGAGGCTTTCCGGCTTCCAGTACCGTCTCGTCAGTGTTGCTCGCCTCCGCGGGGTCGAGATGGACGAGGATTTCGTTCGGATTTACACGACTGCTGGCAGACACATCACACCTGTTCCTGCACCCGACTCGTGCACGAACAACACCTGGAGGCTTGACGAGCCGGGGCATAGCTATGCGTTGTTCTACGTGAGGTCTTGGGATGAGATTTTGCCTTGGGCTAGCGAGATCAATACGTTCCCTGAGTGCGGGGTGCAACTTCTGTCAAAATACGTAATCGCTCCTTGGCAGCGGCGTGGCCGCTGCTGGGCCGCAATTTAGGCGTTCACGGTCGCAGCGACCGCTCTTCAATTGAACACAAAAAAAAACAACTTGCAATTACTGCGTTTATGGATGACTACGTTAAATTCCACAACTTCCAGGTTGACCATTGTTCTGTGGAAGGTTGTGGTGGAATTTGGGTGGGCAAGGGAAACTTGTGCTTCCCAGTGATCCTCGTGGGATGCTGATAGGAAAGGGCGGCCCAGCTGATAAGGCCTCCTTTGTCCCTCCTTCCACACTATCTTGTCGAAGCCATGGGGGCAAACCGTATACTCAAGCGACGGTGGGAACCTTGAAGGGCTTTGCATCTCTGTCATTTCTCGCGCCCAGTAATGCGACATTAGCTTCGCCGGCCACAGTTTACCTGTACGAAAGAACATGTGTAAGTCACGCCATAAGGATTGGGGCCGGTCGAATCGGGGCCTCCCTTTCTTGGCAGCAAGAAGAAATGACAGTTCTGTCTTACGACAGCTTAGGATTGAGGCAGAAAATGCAACACTCTCGAGAATTGGCTAGGCACCGCTGGTAACGAGTTTGGGCGGGTTACCTGCATGGTTGAAGCATATATGACGAGGGACAGATATTTTGCTCGCTCTTGCTCTCTTCTTGTTCCCGTCTTGCTCTCCTTCTCGCTCTTCCCCTCTCTTCACACCTTGAACGAGTAGTCGACGCTACGCTGAACGCTCCGTCCCGCCCTTCGTCCTACCTTTATTATTCCTCTGCGGCTCGCCTATTTCTTGCTCTCTTGAGGCCGAATATAGATCGGCAGGTGGGATCGTGGGATTCGAGGCTGTGGGTAGAAGCTTCGGGCATAGCCGGGACTTCACGGCCAGTCAGAGCGTCACCATCTTCCGCTGGTTGGTGGCACCTGGTAGGATGACTGCATTAGTATACACACTTCACGGATCAGCCACGTACCAATGATAGAAGAGGTGGGGAGAAAATGATTCTTACTCTAAGCTCATGCTTGCGAATGCCGGAATTGTATATGAGTTGTCGAATGATAGGCAGGAAGAAACTTGTTGGGCGACTTGTATTCGTTATGCCGGCGGGATGTTGGTAGAAGTAGCCCTCTCGCACCCCGAGTCGTGACCGACCTTTCGGGGACAACAACCTTGCGTCATTCTGTTTTCGTATCAAGAATGACTGAGAACTTGATCCAACGTTGTTGATACTCTGAGTCTCGAGGGTCTGCGTCGATTCCGGGGATATGTTTTCCTCCCTGTCGCGAGAAAACGAGACGGAGAGGGGAGGCCAACATTGCGGGACATCGAACTACCAACGGTCTAGACGGCCAAGTGAGGACTGGCGAGAGAGAAGAGGGATGCGCTGGGGGTATAGAGATGTTGAGGGTTTGCGCTCTCCGATAATATCTCGTGCTCTGTCATCATGATCTATGTAGGAGTACCAACACAAGCGGGCCGGATCGCTAATGCTCGGTGTTGATCTGGTGGTGGCAGGGGCACACCGCGTTCTGGCAGTCTCTTCGTTTTCAGCCGGGGGCGGATGGGCACCGACGTGCTGGTGAATTGTGCCTCGTGGGAGCATTTCGCGCCTGTGGTTCCGAGAGAGTCAGAATAAGACAGACAGGAGGAAGGGCCAGCTGGCGTGAAAGAGGAACGCCGACCTGTTGTGACTGCTCAACCTAGAAAACCTTGAGCGCCGCTGAACGAGAGAGCCCCGCTCGCCCACATTTCAGCGACGGAATAGTTGCTACCGCAGTAGTACCGCCGCGCACGTACGCACAGCTGTTGCAGCGCATCGGCCGAGGCTCCCAGCGCCCTTGTCTTAATATCTCCGTTAGTTTGTGAATGGCGAGTTTGCGCGGCGCGCGCTTGTAGGGGCTGTCAGTTGCGGCCGAAATCTCGTGCTCTTCCGTCTCTGCCGAACGGTTGCGCCTGTCCCAGACGATGTCTAGCGAAGCAGACTTCTTTGTGGCGTCATCCATGGCGTCCGGGGATCCGTTGAGTAGCGTGCTCTTCCAACTGTTGGTCAGGGCCAGTGAGAAACAAAGAAGTCTTCGTGCCAATCGGCGCGACCCTGAATTGTTGCTTTTGGCTGCGCCGCTTCGCCGGCTGGGCAGGAGAGCGGTGGCGGGGTTGGCCAGGTTCGTTATCGTTGCGTCCAGATAAGGCCCCTTAAACATGAAGGTGGGTCGTTGGAACTTGGTGATCGCCAAGCGCGAGCTCTTGCAGCAATATCATCACGCCTGCATAATTCGTTCCATAGATTGCCGGATCAGACGTCCGATAGCTCCCTATTCCATCGTGGCCGGGCGGCGCCGGGGGCTCGCCGAACACCCCTCTTACTGCACTGGCCCGCTCAGGGCGCCGATGATGCCGGGATGTCTTCGCCGCCCTCGACCTTTGAAGAACCGCTTCTTCACCCGCGCCGATTCGCCCTGGGCGGTTATGCCCCGGTGTACCCAGCATCAGATCGAGCGTCTCGCCTTCCATGCTCCAGTCAAGCCAGTTGTTCCCGGCGCCAAGCCGACTCAGCGCCGCCATGTCGCGAATGCCAGATCGAGCCCCAAGCTTTGCTTCCCCATCGAGGGATTCGTGCAGGGCGACGGCGAAGGCTATATCCAGCAGCCTAGGGAGGAGCGCAACATCGCAATCACGTCGAGCCAGCGGCGCTCTGTCACCGTGGCCACGTCAAGCCCAGGTCCTGCTTCGGTTTCTCGAGGAGGTCATGTCACCTTCCGGCGAAATCAGTGACAGGGAGCTCGGGAAAAAGCGTATGGTACGCGATAGCGGCCTCGCCGCGAGTTTGAATCAAATCTCGGAATCAGGGGTAGGTAGATACAAGGTGGTTTCCATCATGCAGTGCGCGGTACTGTTAGAACATATCGTTGGCAGCGGGAAGATGCAACCGCGCGTTGCAGAGGCTTGTTTGCAGAGGCTTGCTGTTCTGAGGGGCTGTTATCCGTGGTGGGGAGGCCCTGAACTGTCGCCGTATCTCAAGAAGAGAGTTTCTGTTTGGCGCTTTGCATGGGTCATCATGCAGTTCTTGTCCGACTGTTCAGTCAAGCCAAATGGTGTACAGCTGGGCAGGTCACGCTAGTGTATTACCCCTCTTTGATGCTTTCATCATCACAATGAGTTCAACTTCGTCCCTAAATATTACAAAAATCACTCAAACGCGTGCCAGATCCTCCATCGCTCTCCTCCTCCAAGCCTGAACAACGTTCAACGGTCTTTCCTTTTTTGCGCGTCTGAAGAACGCGTAGCACGCCAGACATCGCCGGTTGTCCCCAAAACCTTTGAACCTGGGCACTATAGGGTCATCCTCGGCAGCCATGCAGCTTGGGTTTTGGCAGCCACGCCTGTTATCGGGGGTATTCGTGCGGTGATGATGTGGCGGATGCTCCCGCTTCTCCCGCTTCTCCGGCTTCTCCATCTCCCTCCTCCTCCAAGCCTCAACAACGTTCAGCGGTCTCTCCCTTTTTTTAAGTCTTAAGAACGCATAGCACGCCTCACATCGCCGGTTATCCCCAAAACCCGTGAATCTTTTCACTATAGGGTCATCCTCAGCAGCCATGCAGCTTGGGTTTTGGCAGCCACGCTTAGTATCGGGGGTATTCGTGCGGTGATGATTTGGCGGGTTCTTCCGCTTCTCCCGCTTCTCCATCTCCCTCCTCCTCCAAGCCTCAACAGCGCTCGACGGTCTTTCCCTTTTTGCGCGTTCTCTGTACTTGTGGCACGCCTCACATCGCCGGTTGTCCCCAACACCCTTGAACTTTTTCACTATGGGGTCATCCTCAGCAGCCATGCAGCTTGGGTTTTGGCAGCCACGCCTGGTATCGGAGGTATTATGGCGGTGATGGTATGGCGGATGCTCCCCGGTTGTGTTCGGGTCCTTGATCCATGCAGTGCAATTAATGCACCGTGATTGATAACCGCGTACGTGTAAGAACTTGTTTTTATCGCCCGCAGTCAGGAGCTTCATGCAGTTCGGGTTCTGGCAACGATCCCGTTCACCTTCAGCGATTGGGTCAGTGCCCCTAATTGTGGTGTTAGTTAGTGATTTGTGACCTATCCCGCCTCTCCATCAGACTATTACTTACCATTCGGGGTGGCTACGCGGCCGTTCGTCGTGATTGATGAGCCTGTAGAAATGACAGGCGTCACATCGTCGTTCGTCGCCAATACCATGGAAAATCGACCTCAGGTGGCGCTTGGTCTGACGAGTCTCTCCAAGGTCCTTGAAGCCCAAGGCATGCCACTCCGGAAGGAAGCAGTTCTGGCAACCTCGGAAGTATTGCCGATATTCCTCCTTGGAAGGAACAGGCTGACCCTTCATACGTAGCTTATTCAGACGATGCCTACATATCTCACACTGGGAATCCTCTCCTCTGCCGTTGAAGACCTGGCCCTTAATTCGTGGCATGTGGCACCATTTACAATTGCCGCGCTCCATCCAGTTCACATCTTGATATCCGTTCATTACGCAGCGATAACAGAGCCGGGGGCCGAGCGGGTCGGAAGGAGACTTTGGAAAGGTGACCATGCGGCCGCCCTGGTCGTTGATTGGTACCTTCCCACATTGGTGGCAGGGCTGAGTCTTGATCGGTAGGGGCAGACAGAAGTTGCCCTGCAACCAAGACCACGCGCTGTTGATACCAAAGCTCGAAAAATCAGGAAGGCCGGGCACCCTAGCACGAACACGCCCTATGAAGTCGATTGACGCTGGGGTGTTATAGCCGTGGTTCGGTCCTGTTACGCAGTTGAAATAGACCATCATTAGGCCTTCAGCCAGGCTGGTTGCGGGCTGGGACTTGGGGTCGTCGTCGGGATACTTGGCGATGAGTAGGACCCGAAACCTGACACCTGATCTGCGCATCAACTTGTATTGTCTGGTGAGCTTGAAGGTCGCTGTCGGTTGCGTATAATTTTGGCGATGGGTGTCGTTCCTCCCGCTCAGGCCAGAACCGGAACGATAAGCTCCGCCGACATAAAACATCGCCTCATAGCGCACCCCATTTATTATAACGAGGCTGGAGCTGTTCTCGTCATTGCCTAAGGGCCGAAGGCCAATGTGCGCATAGCACCCCCGTTCTAAGTAATCAATATTAGCTTTCGTTCCATTCAGCACTGGCACATGACATGCCATAGTAGCGTGGCAGCTGCGCGTGTGGGTCAGGAAGGCGCCATACCTTTGGTATCATCTGGAAGCAGGGGAAGCCGGTAGAAGAGGTCGGCCAGGGTCACTCCGTCCGGCCCAAAAACTGTCTTTCGCTCCGTATTGAATCCGGCAAGGTAGTATCCTGCTATTTTGGCGGGATCGGCCCTCAAAAGCAAGCAGAAGAATGGAAAATTCATCGGCCTTTGGCTGTGCTCCTGGTTGTTCCAGAAGTCCCGGAATTTCACCTGCCCACTTCTCTTCCACATATCTTGACACTCCTCTTTCATTGCGATGACGACATCCAACACGCGCTTCTCGAATCGGACGGCGAGGCTTTTCGACTCTAGGGTATTGGGATCGACTCGGTGGGTCGCCTCAATGGTGTCTTCAACTGCCAATCCTTCATCATTGGCACCGAACCTGAGGTTATCGTCTTCCTGGATGGGGGGCTCCACGACGCCTTGATATTCATCGTCTGATTCTTCTTCAACGTCCAGGGGAGTAAAGTCTTGGTCATTATCCAACGCTCCTTCAATTTCCAGGGAGGGGAAGCCTTGGTAATCATCTGATGCTCCTTCAACGTCCAGGGGGGGGATGTCTTGGTCATAGGCGAGGTACCTGAGATCAAAATCTCCAGCCCCTGACACCAGTTGAGCAAAGTTGGGAAGGGGCTCATCAAGTCGTAACTTCTTGGACCCAGGAGGCCCGGAAGCTCTTGAGGCCTGACGTGGAGCTGGGATTGACTCTTGGGGCGCTGGATTTGGCATGGGGAGGGTCGAGAGTCTTAAAGGATGACGGCCAGGCACGGGTGGCGACGAAGGTATATACTGGGCGTCCGATTCCTCATACTCGTCCAGTTCCGGCTCCCGCTCTCGCTTCATAGCCCACTGGCTATCTGTTGGTTCAAGGGTTAGAGCAACACATATGGCATATAGAGCGATGGAACCTACTTGTTCGGCGAGACATGGTAGGACAAAACACAACACACACAGACTGACAGATGTCAAGAAGTCAGTCCCTCGCGGAACCAACAAGTGTGATGCTATGTTTCGGCCTTTGAACGAGGTCTCAGGCGGAGGGGGATTCAGGGGGAGGGTGCTTCCACAGCGAAGCAAACACCACTTATGACCGAAGTCAAAAAAAGTCAACCCCTCGCGGAGCCGACAGTGGTGAAGCTGTCGTTGTAGATGAAAGGTTGAGGTGGTTTCGATGGGAGGGGCGCTTCCACGACAAAGCAAACACCCTTGATGACCGAAGTCAAAAAGAAGTCAACCCCTCGCGGGGCCGACGATGGCGAAGCTTTTGTCGTGGATGCAGCGTTGGTTTAATTTTGGTGCGGCAGAGACCGCGGATTGGAGGATTGCTGGCGGAGGTGGTGCCAACAAAGGGGGTCCCGGAACGAATCAGGGGCTGGACAGCCAACAGAAACAACACTATGATGGCGGCGGGCGGCTGTTCAAGTCTGAATACACACATTCAGATTTAGAGAAGCATGCAATGGGAGAGACACAGGACAATTTTGACGGCGTGGGCATAATATTCTGTGTGCCCTGACATGACCTGCTAGTTGAGGAAGGGGCGATGGACAAGCTCGTATCTCTCGGGCCCCAAACGCGCCTCCCCAATGTCCATCGCCCCGGGCTCGCACGGGAATGCGGGTTGTACTGGGAGGAGGAAAATGTGTGCGAATAGACTGGTGTCATCCGGGACGTTTCTATATGAAAGGGAAAAAGGGAAGTTTTGAGTAAATAGTATCGGCATATATTTAGGGCGATCAGAGGGGACGATCAAAGGGGATGATCAGGGGGGATTGGGGATACTTGCACATTGGCGTCTTATCAAATCCGAGTCTGGGCCGCATCAGCGAGTCCCGCCTGTTCATACGACTGTCAGTTGCAGCCCACGCACCCCGACCAAACGACCACGTAAGCAACCATACCTGACCCGGGGCATTCAATTCCTGACATCTGAACCCTACGTACTAACAAACACTGAGCTCGAATCCGTAGCTACGGCAGCCCCGGGCAAGCGAACTATCGATGCGAAGAATACATAATCGTGGTGGCGGCGGAGGTGGAGAGCCGAGGTTGTTCACGTGTAGAATACCTACCTACCTACCTACCGTGACCTAGCGAATTCAATAGAGCCCCTGAGAGCCGCCCCCTTAGATTAAGCCAATTCCAAGCCTAGAATTCCAGACCCCCTGCCCCTAATGACAAGGCTCCGAGGGATTGGAGCGCACGCAAGGCCCTGTTCTCTGTAAACTCAAAGGGGCAGCGTCGAGGGTGTTACGGGAGAGAAAATTGAAAGGGGCGGGGTCGTCGCCGAAGTATTCGCGGTCTGGTTGTTGTCGATTTTGATGTCAGCTATCACTGAAATGACCGCTGGGGCTTATGTGGTGCCGTGGATGTAGACCTTGTTGATTAGGACTGTCTGCCGCTGCGGAAGTTGGCCGGGATGTACTCCTTGTACTCGGGCGGCTCTGTCCAGGTGGCCAGCGAGAGGACCACCATAGCCGCCGGAGGTCTCTGTAGTCCGAAATCGTGCACCCGGGCAACTAGATCAGACCGGTTTGTAGCATTGGGCTGTTGCATGGCTTGACGTCGAGGGCTGTTACTGAGACAGTATTACACCTTTTGGAAATGAGAAACAGACGACGCAGACATGTCAAGGCAGGTAGTCAGTATTGGTTCTGCCTTCAGGGGCTGTGAAGGATACAGCTACCTCAAGATTGTACCCTGCTTGTTCCTTGTATAACTCGTCGATTATATTTCCTGGTCCCTTTTCCTCGCAAGTGCATAATTTATCCTCCTCACAGTAGGTATGCATCCAGGATGAATTACCCCTTGCGTGAATTCGTCGCTTACTGTTCTCGTCCTACCCGGCAGATAAGGTACCTAGATACCTATTCGAAAGTGCCGTAGTTGTGAGACTTAGAGCGATCAATTAGAGTGGAACTATGTGGTTTTAAAGTATAATAGTTTGCATTAGCTGTATCAACATTGAGCAGGCACTAAGCCCGATGTCGCGGTGAGAAACAAAACGGCCCCCGAGTGCCAAGAGATACATGCATGTGAATCTGCGGATGACTGGGGCGCCATGAGAAAAGCCTGTGCCCGAGGACGAACATTGGCACCGCGAGCGCGGGGTCACCTAGGCAACAAAACGGTCAGGCAAGCGCGAAGATCAGCACCGCAGCCGAGCGTCGAAGAGAAACGGCTGGGCGTGAGGACACGAACAACGCAACCCGAATTGAAGGCGTAGAAGCCGGGGGAGATACAGTGGCCCATGGGCTTGTTTTGGCGCGTGGCCGGCGCGCAATCTGGGGCATGTGGCTGAAGGGGGTCATAACTACCTACTAGGCACCCCTGGACAGACCTCATTCCGTCTGATCGAAAAGTTTTCACCTTCTATGCCATCCAGAAAGAGAAATAGGGACTAGAGGGTGCTTAGTGCCGAATAATGCTATGATGCCATGATATTGTGGCATACAGCGCTAGGTAATAAAACAAAATGGGGTGTCATGTCCGTATGGATGGTTTGCAGTAACGGCCTGTATTCTGTGCTCATGTGCCACAAACACTTCAGCCCCAACCACTGCCGACATCGAACACTCCGTAATTCATGGAGTTCATGTGTTGAAGAGGACAAGGAAGAGTTAACCACCACGCCGGTGTCCCGCCACGAGCTGGCCAGTAAGGCCGGCCCATGGACCGCTTGGCATGAGGATAGGATCCCGTTCAAGATCAGGCTTCGCGGCAGCAAGGGGGCGGCGTGCTCCTTGTCAACGAGAATCCGCTCGACCGGTACACGGCCGCGCCGACGCCTCTGATAGATGTTGGCTCGTGTCCCCGGGCAGTCATAGTCGTGTAGGCGATCCTTGAAATCACCTCAGAGAGAGCGCCATTTGTTGTTGTTTGACGGGACACGTATTGAGGGCGACATAGGCCGGCACGTCTTGTAATCAAAGGGCGCTCTTCGAAGCTTCCGCCCGTGCAGCGGTAAATAGTCTCCTGGCATGGTGTTGTACCGCCGGAGACCCTCCGGCGTCTTACTATTGTTGTTTGCTGCTGCCGCTCCTCGCTCGTGGTATTGTTTGTGGGTCAACCGCACCAAGAGATGCTCGACTCATCGCCCTCGTGATGTCGAATTTCGTGTGGCTACTAGCTTGCGTGCCACCCTACAGAGGGCCGGAAAAATTGGGTGTATCGATGTCATGACGTATCGCCGATCAATTTTGTCTGATAGCGCGGAAAGCATCAACAAAATAATAGAGGGAGGAGGTTACGCTTGTACGTGGACAGTTTGCCGTTTCCTTGCGGCATCGGGGACTTGGCGCAAGGGGAAAGGGACCTGCAGTGGTGTTGTCGGGTGGCCCGAGCTTGCATGGGGCTCGCTCGAGTGCCCCTCCACTGACCAGAGAGCAGGCTGCTTTACGCAGCTGCGAAGCACAAACAACTCACAAGTACACCCCTGGCAAGCCACTGTCTCCGGGAATGGATACCATTGCTAGAGCAGCTAGGTATACCTATTTCTTTTCCGTTTGCTGTTTACCCTGGACATTTTACTGCAACCTTGGAACCCATTTTAACCAGGCTCGGCACACAACACACAAAGATCACTACGCCACCTAATGATACATTTCAACACGTATGCGCCTGTTAAGTTCCAAATTTCTGCATCACGAGGCAACTAAACTATCCAGTGCCCCGCCTGAACTAGCAGCGACATTCCGGCGGCTGGATTCAACTTTCCTGCGTCACTCGCAAGCCAGGCGAACCGCCGACTCGAACGCCGAGGCAAACAGAGAGGCCGAGAACCGCCAACTCGAATGCCAAGACAAACGGAGACGCCGACCACGTTGAGGGTCCCACGGAGATAATGGCGAATCAACGGAGGTCGACGACAAGTCCATCCGGTCAAAGCAAGAGATCGTCAACCACGTTGGCGAGATTAACAAGCTCACTGCCAAGCTCATAACTGCCTTGATGGTGTTGCGGAAAGCATCGACGAAGCCAACGAGGTGAGCGGCATGGGCCGCGAAACAAACGGCGTGAACCGCGAAACGACCCTCAAAGACGAGCCCACTGACGCTGACATTTCATTTGTGAACTTGGTTTCTACGGCGCCCCGGAGTCTGTCTGACTGTGGGAAAATCAGTATCGTGCCAGTCGATAAACCGATAGTTTCGTGAGGAACATCGACGAAACTAACAAGGTGAACGACATGACGGCCCTCAGAAAAATGCAACCGCCCAATGGCTTTTAGCGACCAAGGTCACCATTGAGATGGATACCTATCAGGACTTTCTGCTGGAATATTTGGCTTGGTCTCTTCGATTTCGCTTCAGAAAAGGCACAGCCGAGGCATTTCACACACACGAGAGTTTCTGACGAAGGCAGCATGTGCCGTCAGAGTTGCTCACCAGAGCCCGAAGTGGACCACCATGCAGCTGGTCCTGGACATGGCGAGACTTCTACGATCGGCGAGGCGGAAGGAGGCCACGATGTCAATAGCAAAGCCGTAGGCGGGACTTCTACAATCGGCAAGCGGCGGGGGACCACGATGCCAATGGCAATGCCACAGGCGAGGCTTCTTCAAAAGTCACTGGCGACGCCACTCCCACTGAGTGCGCCTCTCGCCGCCGCTCTTGTTGCCATTGACGATAGCACCAATTTTCTCAAGGCCAGCGGTCTCGAGGATGGCATAAAGGTTGATATCGCCAGCCGCGACCTGACAGCCGATGTGGTAGCTGAAACCGCCGATTCGAATACCGAAACGAACGGAGGGGTCGACCATACTAAGGGTCTCATTAAGAAGACCGACGACTCCATCCAATCAGGCCAGGTGATCATCATCGAGGTAACCAGGGAGGTGAAAGACATAGACCTCGAAACGGCCCGCAAAAACGAACCCACCGACGCTGATATTCCGTTTGTAAGCTCGGTTTCCTACGGTATCCCAGATTCCGACGCTGACACGATCGACATCGTGAATGAGACAATAACCGCCATACAGCAACAGCACGACCCAGTCCAAGAGACGAAGTGCAAGATGGTTTCTTACCACATTGATGACGACAGCCTAAGCGACTATGGGCCTATGACCAACTAATGATGCGCTAGTGGTTTAAACAACAACATACTCCTCGACGCGTGACGCTTTCACGGCGCGGGTGTATCTCTTCTTCACCTCGCTTGGTGATTGCGGGCATATCTATGCGGTATACCGCATTGTGGGGGAGGCGTACTTCTGCGGTGTTGCTGCGGAAGGGAGGAGTGTGTCTTTTCGAGACACAATTGCTCAGTCCGGCTGAGTGTTGAGCGGGACGTCCACACGGCCGCGAAAATGGGGCAGGTATGTTCATTGTTCCATTCCATCCGTTCCTTGTGGCTACTCTGTGAGTTGACGGCCGGGTCGCCCTTTATGCCCGCTCCTTCCCTGCCGTCCTCCTCGAGAACCGTCGGATGCATTCCAGACAATGTGCTCTCGTGGCATCATCTTCTTTCTCAGCTCACAGGTCCCGACCGCATTCCACCTTTTCCCTTTCCGCTTCCTGTTTTCATATCTGACTCTTCTGCCTTCAGAGAAAGCAAATCACATCAACGAAAAGATGGAGCAGGCAAAGTTGATCGACAATCCCTCCACAAGCAGCGGAAAGAAGATTTTGGTGAAGGAGGGATAAAATATTTGCAGCCGCGAGGCCAAGTGTCTACGGCGCCCTGTACTTTGACTCCACCCTGCAATCACATCACGACCAGGTCCAAGAGACGAACTGCGAGAGCCAGCAGGGCGGACAACATGGACCACGACACGGCCCTCAGAGATGAGCCCACCGACGCTGACATTTCATTTGTGAGCTCAGTTTCCACGGCGCCTGGACTCTGACTCCGAGAAGATCGACATCGTACGAGCTAATGACCACTATACAGGCACAGTACGACCAAGTCTAAAAGACGAGCTGCAAGGTGGTTTCTTACTACATCGATGCCGACTTATACGCGAGGGTCAATGTCTCGGGCACAGTTTCTCGGCTCGAAATATCGAACGGAGGGATGACGGCACTTGCGACTGAAGGGGAATGTGTGGCACAAACTGGGGGTTCCAGGGTTGAATCTGGAACACTGGAGAGGCTCGGATGCCGGACCTGGAGGGCTACAAGTACAAGGCCTCAGCCAGGCTGGGAAGGCCCGGTTGAGGTAGTTCACAGAGACAGAGCACGCGGAGGAAAGGCTCCTGCAACAGAGGCTTTCGTAGGATATCCACAATAGCCTTGCTGGTGTATATAAAGGAGGATGGAATAGTCATCCTCCCTTTCCTTTCCTCAGCAGAATTTACTCTAGTAAGTTCATAATCATCTGTCCCTCTTGCTCCAGTGTGATAGAATGCTGCAGGCAGACCCGAATGGACTGCAGCGCGGGGTATTCAGGCCAGTGCGCTCGTTCTCGCCACAGGGTTGCCCCCATTCAGCGCAATATGGGTACTCAAGCCATGCAGGGCACACGCCGACCGAAACGACGTGTCCCTGACTTCTGGTAGAAAACGGTTTCTCCTGTGAACTTACCATAACGGGACACCCGTCGGGAATGCCGTACAAGGCGCTTGTCTCGGCCGCCTACAATAACGTTGGCGGAAAGTCAAAGCAGAGCCCGCAGATTTTGCTCTTATTGTGAGAGACCAGGATACTGGGTTGTACGAGACTTCGAAGCGGTACGCTAGCGTAGCCACTGGTGTCAAAATTCAGATGCAATCGAGCAGAAATCGTAGATCCTGTTCGTCATCAGCTCAAAGTCCAAGCAGAACCCACAGACCCTGCTCTTCGTTGTGAAAGACAAGGATACGGGGCCGTATGAGATTTTGAAGCGGTACGCTGACGTCACCGCTGGTGTCATAACCCAGACGCCCCAGACTGGTTAAAGACTCGCGGATGGCGTCTTGATATTCTTCCAGTCAACCTCGTGCCACGGAGAATCTGCCGCCGCCTAGTTGGGTCGTGGCTTGCCATCAGCAAGAGATTCCGAGCGCCTCTACTACTTTAGTGACACGGCATTGGTTACATAAGTGTGTCTGGTAAAACTGTAAGAGTAGTGGGTAGTACTTTCTGTAGAGAGAGGCGCCAACTCTCAGAGCAGAATAGGTAGCTGAGGTCTCCTCAGGCGATGTAGCCACAGGTATATCCGTCCGTCACATCCGCTTATTCCGGGGTCCTTGATATTTCCCTAGCTACTTTTTTTGTTAAACGGCTTCCTGTCACTCATCTAGTATTTCGCTCTTGGAACCAAGTTTTTACTCGAACGAGTGTCATTGCTTGCATGAAGTTTTCTGGCTTCCGTCGTAGCGTCTTGTGTCGTTCGTTGCTGCCTATGATAGGCCCGCTCGCTCTGCCCGTGGAAATGGGGGCAGTGGCCAGTCACTTGGGGGGGCGCGTGCTCGCTAGCGGCAAGGGGCGGAGCAACCCGAGCGCGTCAGGATCTCGAGTCGAGGTAGCAGCCAGTGGCTCGGGCGCGCGCTGTGTATCTCCATGGATCGTGACGAAATGAGCGCTGTTTCCTGGTAGGGAACACGCGGTTAGCGGCTTCTGGTTTTGATCATAAGGGGAGGGTCGAGTAATTTGGACATGCTCATTAAAGAGGTTGTGCTCCGAGGATTGGTAAAGAGGGGTCTGCAGTCTACGCTGCGGTGCCTGCGTGTGTGGGGATTTCATCCTGGATGAGCGAGTGCATTTGTGACGCAGTGTTTGGCACGATCATTTGCCCTGCCGACAACCAGATGACTGCGCCACAGTGGCGCTAAAGGGGGTGGCGCAGCTTCGATGACAATTGACCAGCGACACCCCACTTCCTAACATGCCCATTTTCTTGAGCGATCATTCCAGGTGCCGCTAGAGGTTGGCGAAACTGGTTAACGGTTGCCGTCGAAAGCGAGCTACAACCTAAGCATCAACATATTAACACTGATCTACTAGAACCTACTAACTGCCGTACCTGGGTCGGCTATTTACACCTGGTGCACAGCCCTGACACTCTGTGCTCGCGGGAGTGGGCCATCCATTGGTCTGTTAGTCCTTCGGGCGACACTGCATCTTCAAAAAGGGAGCCAAAGCCCCTATGTATACTCTTTGCCACATCTAATTCGCCTGCTATTGGGACTCGGACCGTTGACTCAGCTCCACGGGACTGCTTGTTGCCGACAGCCATCATTGGTAATACCAACGGCCCGTAAATGCTGAGCGGGAACGTCTTCACCCAGATAAAGGAGACAGCAGGGGCCGACTCGATGCCGGTGCGGTCGAAGTAACCAGTGGCGGCGGCAATGATGCAGCCAACGAGCAAGCCGATAACAACGCTGGTCGACTTCATGATCGGCGAGCCAAAACGCTCGCAGAGAATGATGGTGACGAACACGGAGAAGCCGAGGCCGAGGTACTCAGCCGAACCCCAGCGGAGCGCATGCGGCGCCAAAATGTTGGGGCAAAGGGCGAAGAACGCAGCGGGTTCCGCATCAGCGCAGGGCCCGGAACCACCGGCCCAGTTCTTGAACCCGGACTGGATCAGCTTGATGCCGATGAGCATGACGGTAGGTCCGGTGACGAGTGGCGGGAAGACCTTCAGAAGGATCCTGGGCGGGGTGAAGGAGAGCAAGATTTCGAGCAGTGCGCATACAGCAGCCGTTCCGATAATGGCGCCATAGGCTTGAGGGCAAGGCAGTGGGTTTCCGCTTGCATCCGATGGGCAAAAGCCGTTTGCATACATCTGCTTGAAGCCGCCGCTTGCAACGGGGATGATGGCGAAGGAGATTCCAACCACGGAGATGAGGCCGGTACCGATGTAGTATCTGGCCATGGGGAGTTAGCTTCGTGTGGGAGCATACTGGGAAAACGGAGGGCATACGGTGTCTTGTAGATGTGGAACCTTGTAATCTGGATGCAGGACAGCAGGCCTGAGACGATCAAAGCCGTCGACACGAGGTATTGTGTCTCAGCGGCAGAGAGATTGACACCACCAGGCCCGGACAGAATGATGGGCGGGGTGATAATGCCAGCCAACATGGCGAGGGCATGCTGGAGCCCCAGCAGCAGGGCGAGGAACACGGGCATCTTGTCGTTGAGGCCGAAGAAGGGCGGCACCTTGTCCGACTTCTTCATGAACGGCAGGTTGGGGCGAAAGAGGAAGACATAGTCGTAGTTGCCGATGAGGCCCTCCCTGGTCAGAAATGTCTTCTTCACGATCTGAAGCCTGTCGCCAAAGGTCCGCCTGGGAGCCTTCTCCGGGGCGATCTGTGAGGGTCCGTGATCTTCATCCATGGCTGCCGAGGAGATACAAAAGGTCCAGGTGTTTAGGTAGCTGAGATGAGGTGCGAACCGGTGCGGCGGGACAGGTTCGAGTCAAGCGTTGGGAGGCGGCGGTTGTGCAGAACTTAAATGCAAAGAGACTCCAGCGCGCGAGTAGCCGTCCAGGGAGGTTCCCGGTCGCGCCGCCTTATCTTCGCCGGGCCCACAGCTCCCCAAAGACCCCAAGTGTGGACCGGAATGTGGTTCAAGGGACGCACCAAAGCGGGGAGCAGACCGGTCAGATCTGCACCCCCGGTCTGCACCTGTTCCTGGGTGGCATGTGGCTAGCAAGGCGTTTACTTTTTGCTGCAAGCTTTGCTCGCGTGGGTTGGCTGGACGGGCGGCTGTCGACGACGGCGGGATGCGGGGGAGGCCGATGGGCCAGGCGCTCGGAGCCGGCTGCCCTCATCTGCGCTGCACAACCAAAAAAAAA
>Ga0247758_1000770_pt1 | contig 27404 bp, 25 predicted proteins | sample UWRJL156409C4_FD_180950 | JGI IMG/M metagenome (GOLD analysis project Ga0247758, IMG submission 180950) | Plant litter microbial communities from Arlington Agricultural Research Station in Wisconsin, United States - UWRJ-L156-409C-4 | ecosystem: Environmental > Terrestrial > Plant litter >... | reverse complement strand
AGAAGACCGTCACGATCGTCATCGTCACCCATAACATGCAGCAGGCCGCGCGCGTCGCCGACCGCACGGCCTTCATGCTCACCGGTGGGGAGCTGGTGGAGGTCGGTCCGACCGAGAAGATCTTCACCAACCCCGACGACGAGCGCACCGAGCAGTACGTGACCGGAAAGTTCGGCTGATCCCATGGCGCAGACCCGACAGCAGTACCGCGACTCGCTCCAGTCCCTGGAGGACCAGACGCTGGGCGGGATCGACATGGTCGTCTCGCAGCTCGATCGGGTGGTCGAGGCGCTGCAGCACCAGGACGTCGAGCTGGCGACGATGGTCATCATCGACGACGACCGCCTCGACGGCCGCTACCTCGAGGTCAACCAGTCGATCCTCTCGCTGCTCGCCCTGCAGGCGCCGGTCGCCTCCGACCTGCGCCTCGTCGCCGCGCTGCTCCACGTCATCAAGCACGTCGAGCGCATGGGCGACCAGTGCGTGAACATCGCCAAGCTGATCCCGCTGAGCGGCCACGAGCCGCCGGTCCGCGAGGAGGTGCTCGCGCGCCTGCTGCGCATGGCCGCCTGCGCCCGCAGCGAGGTCGTGCAGGCCAAGCGCGCGTTCGCCGAGCGCAACACGGAGCTGGCCGAGGACCTCGTCCGCCAGGACCGGGAGATCAACCGGCTCAACCGCGAGGTCTTCAAGATCGCGATCGAGGTCGGCGACGACCCCGACACCCGCGAGTGGGCGATGCACATGACGATGGTCGCCCGCGCGATCGAGCGCATCGGCGACAACGCGGTCGACGTCGGCGAGCAGACCGTCTTCGTGGCCACCGGGCTGTTCCGCGAGTTCAGCGCGCCGAACGCCACGCTGCCCAGCGCCCCGGCGTAGCCCCGGCCTGACCGCCCGTCGCGCCGACTAGGCTGGCGGCATGGTCCTGCCTCTGGCGTCCGCGAGCGCCACCCAGAACGCGCTCGTCGCGCTGTTCGTCGTGCTCCTCGCCGCCAAGATCGGCGAGGAGATCTGCCGGCGGATCGACCAGCCGCCGATCCTCGGGGAGATCCTCGCGGGCGTCCTCATCGGCCCGTCGGTCTTCGACCTGGTGCAGCCCGACGAGATCCTCGAGGTGTTCTCCGAGCTGGGCGTCGTCTTCCTGCTCTTCATGGTCGGACTGGAGACCAGGCTCGACGACATGAAAGCGGTGGGGAAGACCGCGCTCAACGTGGGGATCATGGGCGTCGTCGTCCCGTTGCTCGGCGGCTTCGCGCTCGGGCAGGCGCTGGGGGAGAGCACCGAGGTCAGCCTGTTCATCGGCGCCGCATTGATGGCCACCAGCGCCGGCATCACCTCCGCGGTCCTGATGTCGCTGGGGGTGGGGAGCACCCGGCCGGCCCGCACCATCCTCGGGGCCGCGGTGGTGGACGACGTGCTCGCCCTGATCCTCCTGTCGGTCATCGTCGGCATCTCCGAGGACGGCGGGGTCAGCATCAGCAGCGTGGCGGTGCTGCTGCTCGGCGCGGTCGTGTTCATCGGCGTGGTCGCGGTGGTTGGCAGCAAGGCCCTGGCCCGCTACCCGAAGGCGCTGACGCGGCCCGCGTTCAGCACCACGGGGATGCTGCCCGCCGTGCTCCTCTGCTTGGGCCTCGCCGCACTGGCGGGAGAGATCGGGCTGGCCGCGATCATCGGCGCGTTCCTGGCCGGGATGATCGTCGCGGAGACCAAGGGGCACACCGACGTCGAGGCCCAGATCCGGCCGCTCTACGCGTTCTTCCCGCCGTTCTTCTTCGCGTTCATCGGGATGGAGGTCGACCTGGCGGAGTTGGGCAGCACCCACGCGCTCCTCCTGCTCGCCGGCCTGACCGTGCTCGCCGTCCTCACCAAGCTCGTCGGAGCGTGGATCGGCGGCCACGGGATGGTCGCCCGCGAACGCATGATCGTGGCCGTGGGGATGGTGCCGCGCGGGGAGGTGGGGATCATCGTCGCGGGCATCGGAGCGTCGGCCGGAGTGGTCGACGACGAGCTGTTCGCGGTCATCGTGGGGATGGCCGTGCTCACCACGCTGATCACCCCGCCGGTGCTGCGCAAGCTGACGACATAGACTTCTCGTCAATGCCCTCTTTCTGCCGTCATGGCCGCTTCGAAAGCTCGTGCCCCATCTGCTCGATGAAGGCCAAGAAGGCGGCGGAGGCGGCACCGACGCGGGTGCCCCGGGCGCCCCGTCCCCAGGCCTCCGCGCCGAGCAAGCGCTCCAAGGCCCGCCGCAGCAGCAGCACGATGACCGTGCGCCGCGTGCACCGCGCCGAGGACGACGGCTACGACAACGGCCTGGTCCCCGGGCTGCGCTCCAACATCGACGCGCGCCGCCTGGCCGAGGAGATCGCGTTCGCGGTCGCCCGCCTGGACCGCCTGCAGTCCGACCCGCCCGGCCTGTACGCCGAGGTCGCCGCCCTGGAGGATCCGCGTGAGGCCGCGTGGCTGGCCTTCCTCATCGCGGTGCTCTCGCCGCTGGAGGGCACGGACGACCCGTGGGCCGGCATCAACGCCGCGCGCACCACGCTCGCCTCGGGTGAGGTGCCGGACCTGACCGACGTGCCGCTCGGCCCGCGGGCCTCGCCGGACCCGGCCGCCGCCATCGCCGCCTTCCGCACCTGGATCGAGCGCCCCGACGCGCTGCTGGCCGACACGTCGCTGCCCGCCGATCGCCGCTTCGACCGCCTCTACGAGCGACTGGGCCTCGCCGGCCTGCGCCGCGCGCAGCGGTACGAGTTCCTCGTGCTCCTGTCCCGCCTGGGCGTCGGCGAGCTCGATCCGCGCACGCTGCGCTTCGGGGAACCCAAGGACGACACGACCCTGGCCGCCAAGCGCGTGTTCGCCATCGGCGACTCGCAGCTGCTGGCCCGCCGCGCCGCCGAGCTGGCCATGGACACTGACATCCCGCTGGGCGCGCTGGACCTGGCCCTCGTCAACTGGGGCCTCCCGGTCGAGCAGTCCCGCATCAGCAGCGCCGTGGAAGTCGACCAGGTCGACATCGCCACCATCGCCTACGTGCTCGGCGTGTGGGAGGAGGGCGACGGCGAGTGGACCCTGCCCGTCGATCCCTACGCCGTGGACGAGGACGAGGTGGAGGCCGTCGCCGAGGCCGAGGTGGAAGCCGACGTCGAGGCCGACTCCGAGGGGGACGTCGAGCCCGAGGATCTCGTGGAGGAGCCCGTGGCCGACGAGGTCGAGAAGGCCGACGAGGTCGCCGAGGAGCCCGCCGCCGACGAGGTCGAGGCCGACGTCGAGGAGATCGCCGCGGAGATCGAGCACGCCGAGGAGCGCGAGGCCGTCGTGGCCGACGCCCTGGCGGTCGACAGCGACGATCCCACACAGGGCCGCGACGACTGAGCCGCACGCCGATGATCGCGCGCGACGCCGACGCAGCCGAGACCGCCAACGAGCTGCGCCTGGCGGTCGGGCTGCTCGTACGGCGCGTGCGCACCGAGAGCCCCTTCCCGGTCGGGCAGCTCGCCGTGCTCGGCGTGCTGGACCGGGAGGGCCCCCAGACGACCACGCAGCTGGCCGCCGCCCAGCTCGTCCGTCATCAGTCGATGGCCCGGACCGTCGCCCAGCTCGTGGAGCTCGGCTGGGTGCAGGCGGGCCCGCATCCGTCGGACGGCCGCAAGACGCAGCTCTCGCTCACGGCGACGGGGCGGGAGCACCTGCGCTTCGTCCGGGGGCGCCGCGAGGACTGGCTGGCGGGGCGCATCGCCGCCGAGCTGACTCCCGCCGAGCGGCGGACCCTGGCCGAGAGCGCGAGCCTGATCGCCCGCCTCGCCGGCCCCTGACGCTGAGCCCGGGCCGGACGGGCCGGCCGGGTCGCCGAGTGTCACTTTATGGGTCTATACGACCCTCAAGCTGACCCTCAGCGGTCGGGGAGAGCCGCGAGGATCGCGTCGGTGGTGTCGATGCGACCCAGCCGGGGGAAGATCCGCTCGAGCGCGTCGTCGTGGCTGGCCGGGTTGGTGTCGGTGACGGCGTCGGACGGGATCACCAGCTCGTAGCCGAGGAAGTAGCCCTGCCGGGCGGTCGACTCCACCCCGATGCTGGTGGAGATGCCGGTGAGGACGATCGACCGCACACCCCGGCGGCGCAGCTGCAGGTCGAGCTCGGTGCCGTGGAACGCGTCCCACTGGCGCTTGGTGATGCGGACGTCCGCGGGGTCGTCGCCCAGTTCGGGGCGGAGTACCGCGAAGTCGGCGTCCATCTTGCGCACGGGCGCCTGGGCGTCGGTCGCAGGGCGCAGCGCATCGGCCCCGCCGGAGGAGAAGGCGGTGTTGACGAGGACGACGGGCAGGCCGCGCTCGCGGAACGCGTCGGCCAGGCGCGCACTCCGAGCCACCACGTCGTCGGCGGAGCCGATGGTGGGCAGCGCCGTGATGCCGCGTTGGAGATCGATGACGACGAGGGCGGCGGGAGGACGGATCGTGTCGACGGGCATCGGCAGATCGTACAGCTAAGCTGCGGACTCCCCGTCTCTTCGGGGTGTCGAGTGTCACTTTATGCGGCTATGGCAACCAAAAGGCGCCCTTCGGCGTCCGGGTGAGGAGGGCGGCTCGGGCGGGCGTCGGTGCGGTGGTTGATGGGGATATTCCACAACAGCAGATGTGCTGTTGTGGATGCACGTTGCAAACTGTCGTGTGTTTGCTCTACGGTGTGCCGCACGGTTGAGAGCGGGACGGCAATTCTGCACCTCTGGTTGTCAGAAAAATCGTTCCGGAGGGGGAGAGAAACCCCGACTCACAACCTAGGCATAGATGCCGACCCTCACGACTGGAGCATGGATGCCCGATCTCGCGCTGACGCGCGTACCTCGCCGACCCCGCAGCGCCCCGCCGCGCGCCCCACGTGCGTCGTGGCGCGGGCGCCGCGCGGGTGGGCGAGACGACCTGGTCGTCACGCTCGTCACCCAGCACGCGGAGAGCGTCCTGCGCATCACGCGGCGTCTCTCCCTGTGCGACGCCGACGCTGAGGACGCCTACCAGCGGGCGATCGAGATCCTGCTCCACCGGGCCGGGAGCCTCGATCCGGTGCGGGCGCCGGCATGGCTGCGGACGGTGGCCCGGAACGAGGCGTTGGCCATCCGCGCTCAGCGCACCGGCGGCCTGTCCCGGGACGAGCAGGACCCTGACGCGCAGATCGACGTGGATCGGGTGTCGACCGAGGAGCAGGTCGATCGTGTCGACCGGTTCCGGCGGGCCGCCGAGGCGCTGCGCGACCTCAAGCCCGATGAGGCCCGCGCCCTCTGGCTGCGGGCGGAGGGCTACTCCTACGACGAGATCGCGCGCACCAACGCGTGGACCTACACGAAGGTCAACCGCCTGCTCGCCGAGGGGCGTGCGCGGTTCCTCTCCCGCTACGCGACGATCGAGTCGGGCGGCGCGTGCGCCGAGTGGCAGCCCGTGCTCTCGGCGATCGTCGACGGCGAGGCCGATCCAGCGGCCCGCCGCGAGGCCGGCGTGCACCTGCGGTCCTGCCTCGGATGCCGAGCGACGCTGCGCCAGCTGCGGAGCTCCGCAGCGGGCATGCGCATGGTGCTCCCCGCGGCGGCCCTGGGCGGGACCTGCGGCGGCGGGCCTCCGGACGCGGGCGGGGCCCTGCGCTTCGTGGAGGGGCTGTGGGCGGCGGCGCACGAGCGTGCCGCGGTGGCCGTCGTCGGTGCCCAGGCCTCGGTGGATGGCTTCAGCGCGGGGAAGGTGGCGGCGATGACGGCATCGGTGGCCGCTCTGGCCGGCGGTGGGATGGTGGCGGTCGAGCGGGGCGTCGTCACCCCGGCCCTGCCGGCCGCCACCGCGGCGCGCCCCACGGCCGAACCCCTGCCAGCTCCCGCTCCGCCCGGCGCACTGAGCGCATCGGGCGCCGTGGGCACCCTCGTGGGCGCCGGTGGGAGCGGAGGCTCGCCCGCGGGCGAACCGGCGTCGCCGTCGCCCGATCCGGAAGTGCGGTCCGCCCGGCCCGATCCTGAGCCGGCGCCCGCGGCCACCCCCGAGTTCACCCCGCCGGCGGAGGCCGCCGAGCCCGCGTCGCCGGCGCGGGAGTTCCGTCCTCCTGGCGAGTTCGTCGGCGGGTCGTCCCCCGCGTCCTCCGATGCGCCGGCACCCGCCCGTACCGAGTTCGGCGCGTCTTCGCAGCCGCAGCACCGGGGGGAGTTCGCCCCGTGATCCCGTTCAACCGCAGGTTCTCGAAGGAGCAATCGATGCCCATCCGTCTCGTCCCGGTCCGCCGGATCCCGTTCTTCACGATGCGCGCGGTCGCATGGTGCTGGTGCGTCGCACTCGCGACTGGGGCGTTCGCGGCTCCGGCCGGCGCGGCGGGGACGTTCACCGTGCGCACCTGCCACGGCTCGGCCAACCAACCGGTCCCCGCCGCCGGCGGCGGCTACGGATGGGCATACGGGCTGATCGGCAACTGGGGCGGGTACGGGCCCCAGCCGGTCGACAACTGCGCCCAGACCGATGCCGGCTTCGCCGCCTCCGACAACGGGTTGGTCGCGATCAACGACCGCTCGATCGTGCGTCAGGCGAACTCGGGCATCGGCTGGGTCTACACGCCGGCGCCCCACACGTCGATCACGGGCTACCGGCTGTGGATGCACAGCAGCGTGCGGACGTTCGAGGGCGCGTCGCACGGAGCGGTGCTGGTGCACACGCTTCCGTTCTCGGCGTACGACCGGACACTCGGCGGGGACGGCACGGACTCCTCCTCCGGCGATCTCGACTGGGCCGGAGCTCCGTGGGTCGACGTGACGGGCCGCAACGCCACGTCCCTGCAGGTCTGGGCGATCTGCGGAGGTCCGCCCGGCGTCACGTGCCCCGGGGGCGCGCCGAACGCGCTCGTCGCCTCGACGGTCGTCTACAAGGCGCAGGTGGCCACCGCGGACGGCAACGCGCCGTCGGCGTCGGCGTCCGGGGGCGGCGTCATCGCGCACGAGACCTGGCACGGCGCCCAGTCGCTCGAGCTCAACGCGACGGACACCGGGGCGGGCGTCTACCGCCTCGTCGTCCAGCGCGGTGCGGACGAGGCCCACCTCGTCACGCAGAGCCAGCAGGTCCTCGACGCCAACCAGGGCGCCTGCCAGGACGAGAACCCGGCGAACGCCGACCCGTACGAGTTCACCTCGCCGCTGCCGTGCGCCACGTCGGTCTCCTCCGCGATCTCGGTCGGCACCGCGGGGTGGCCGGAGGGACGGCAGACCGTGCGGGTGCAGGTGGAGGACGCCGCGGGCAACCGCACGACGGTGTACGGGCCGGCGGTGAAGACGGTGGACAACCTGCCGCCGACGATGGGCGCCGTCACGGTCGCCGGTCCGGACGCGCGTGAGGGCGAGACCCTGACGTGCGCGAGCACGGTGCAGGGAGAGAGCCCGTCGCTCACGTTCCGGTGGCTGCGGTCCAACGCCGACGGTTCGGCGACCGTCGAGATTCCCGGTGCCGACGGGCCGACGCTGGTGCTCGGGGCGCAGGACATCGGGGGGAAGGTGCGGTGCGAGGTCACCGCGGCCGACGGCGGCGGCCAGACGGCCGGGACCAGCGGACTGGTCGACGGGCCGTTCGGGAACGGCGCGGTCGTCGTGGCCTACTGCGCCGGACGGCCGACGGGCCCCCGCGACCCCTGCGGGGACCTCGACGGCGACGGCACCGTGAACCGGCTGGACGGGGACATCGACGGGGACGGCGCGGCGAACGGGATCGATCCGGACCCGTGGGACGCCAACGTCCGGCCCGCGGTGATCGGCACCGGCAACGGGACCGACGACTCGCCCGGTGCGCCCGGCAAGGCGGGCGACGCGGGGCCGCAGGGCTCGGCGGGAACGCCCGGCCCGAGCGGCGGATCGGTGGCGGAGACGGCACGCGTCGACCAGAACGTCGTGCCGGTGCCCAACCCGACCGCGGGCTCCGGGTCGAACGGCTCGCCGGCCGACGACGAGGCGGTGGTCGTCGCGTACTTCGAGCGGGGCAGCGGCAAGCGCCGGGTGGTGAGCGGGACGGCCACCGCGGGGGTCCGGGAGCGCCTGCGGATCCGCGGGACGCTGAAGACCCACGACGGCAAGCCGATCTCCGGGGCCAAGGTCTACCTGGCTCAGCAGCGACCGGGTGCGGGCTGGAAGGTCGATGGGGGAACGGTGTCGCGCGCCGACGGCTCGCTGCTGCTGTTCACCCGCAAGGGTGGGGTGGGCCGGCAGCTGCGGCTCGTCTACTTCCCCCGGGACGGGCGCGACGCGAACCGGGGCAGCTCCACGCTCGACCTGCGGATCCGTCAGTCGGCGGCGCTGAAGCTCTCCCGCACCCGGCTGCACAACCGGGGCACGCTGCGCTTCACGGGGCGCGTCGACGGGACGGTGACCGGTCGCGGTCCGCTCGTGCAGGTCCAGGTGAAGCTGCCGGCCGGCTGGTCGACGTTCGCGTCGACCCGGGCGACGAAGGCGCGTCACGGGCGGTTCGCCGTCTCCTACCGGTTCCTGCGCACGACGCGCCGGACGATCTACCGGTTCCGGGTACGGGTCGTGCCCGTGGCCTCAGGCGGATACGTCGGCGGCACCAGCGGCGCGCGCCGGGTGGTGGTCCTCCCCTGATGGGCTTCCGGGTGGGGAGAACGGGCCGCGCCGTGCGCACGGCGACCGCGGCCGCCGTCCTGGTCGGCGCGAGCGTCGCGGCGGGCGTGGTCTCGGCCGGGGCTCCCGCCTCCGCCGAGGCAGAGGTCGGCTGGCCGGTCCCGACCGCTCAGGCCACCGCGATGGAGGCGGAGTTCCTCGCGGACCCCGCGGTTCCCGCCGCGGTCCGCACGGCGGTGTGCGAGATCGACTCGGGTGTGGCGGACGATGCGGTCGCCGAGTTCGGTGCGGGCCAGGTGACGCGCTACGCCATGCGGGACGGGGACCCGGTCTTCGACACGCACGCCGAGCATCACGGCACCTGGATGGCGCGCTACATGGGCGCGGCCCTCGACGGCAACGGCATGGTCGGCATCTGGCCCGCGGTACGGATCGTCAGCGTGCGTGCGCTGGTGGGAACGGGCCAGGAGTTCCCCTACACCGTCTACAAGAGCGCGATCGCGGCGTGCCTGCGCCTGCAGGCGACCGGCATCCCGGTCGTGGCGATCAGCCTGTCGCTGGGTGGGAGCGCGTCGCCGCCCGTGGACGACGCGGAGAAGCTCGGCTACGCGGTCCGCAACGCGCAGGAGCGTGGCGTGGCGGTGTTCGCGGCCGCGGGCAACGAGCCGGGACCCGTCCTCTCGCCCGCCCGGGAGGCGGGCGTGATCGGGGTCGGCGCCGGCAGTGCGCGCGACGACGAGGTCCGCGGCCTCCGGGTCGGCCGGCCGTGCGCCGGGACGGCGGGGGAGGCCCCGTACTCCAGCGCCGGGCGTGATCTGCTCGCGCCCGGCTGCGCGCTCGACGGCGGCACCCCGGATGGCATGGCCTGGGAGGGCGCCGGCAGCTCGCAGGCCACGTCGATGACGGCGGCGCTGTACGCGGCGGGGCGGGCCTACGCGCCGGCCGTGCCGGCTCCGGACGTGGAAGAGGCTCTGCTCTCTTCCGCGCGAGCGCCGGAGCAGGGCGGCTGGGTCACCGGGCAGGGGTACTTCTCCGCGCTCGGGGTCGACTGGCGGGCGATCGGCTCGCGGCCGGCCAACGTGCAGGGCGAAGGCGAGGCACCGCGGCCGGCCGATCCCCCGTCGCCGGATGCGCGGCCGGGCCCGGTCGCGGCGTACCCGCGCCCGGCGCTGACCCGGCGAGAACGCCGGGGACGGAGGCTGAGCGTGGCGGTCGCGACCCGAGCGCGGCCGGCGGGAGCGTCGCTGTACGTCCGCGTGCTGGACGGCCGGCGCCGGGTCCTCGTCAGGCGGCTCAGCGGGCGCCGCTCGCGCCTCGCCGTCACGCTGCCGTTCGGCACCCGGTCCGTCGACGTGCGATACCGGGACGAGGGCGGGCGCGTGCCGGACTCGCCCGCGGTGCGCTGGACGACGAACGTGCCCCGACCGCACCCGCGCGTCGGTCGCGGCGGGAACGAGTTCCGTTGAGCCCGTCCTCGCTCAGGCGCCTGGTCGGCGTGCTCGCCGGCGCGGCGACGTTCCTCGCGGCCGCGACCCCGGTCTTCGCCGCAGGCACGTTCTCGGTGCGGGCGTGCGGCGCGGCGGGCGGGGTCAACCGGTCGTGGACGCTCCTGAACCAGGGCGGCGGCACGTTCGAGGCGCCCTCCGTGGTCGAGGGTCACCCGGCCTGCGACCCCACGGCGGGGCTGTGGGCGCAGGATCGTCTGGGCGCGGGGGACGATCCTGCGGCGGGCACCGAGGTGCGCTTCACGTTCTCGGCCAGTCCGGGCACCGCGGTCGTCGGCGTCGCCTACGACCGCCGCTTCTACAAGCTCGACGACAACGCCTGGGACCCGGCGTTCCTGCGCACCGCCGAGACTCCGGTCGGCAGCCCTCTCGACGGGCGTTGCACGTTCGACCCGGTCGAGCACGACGACTGCGGGACGTCGGGCCCGCAGACCCGCACGTTCACGGGGACGTCGCGCCTGGAGTTCGGGCTCCGCTGTGGCCCGGGCACGGTGTTCGGCATCCCGACGACGACCTGCCTGCATGGCGCCGCCGGCGGGCACTACGCCATCGCCCAACTCCGCTCGGCCGAGGTCACCGTCGCCGACGCCGGAACCCCGGTGATGGGTGCTCTGAGCGGCGTCGCCACCACGCAGACCTACCTGCGCGGCGCGGCCGCCACGGTGGCCGCGCCGGCCGTGGACGCCTCCGGCATCCGCTCGGCGCAGGTGCTGGTGGACGGCGCGGACACCGGCCCGTTGATCGCGGGCACGTGCAACACCGTCTCCGGGGCTCCGTTCGCGTACGTGACGCCCAAGCCGTGCGCCGACCGTGGCCCGGACCATCCGCTCACCGGCACGGTCGACGTGTCCGGGATCGCCGACGGGCCGCACACACTGTCGCTGCGGGCGACGGACGCCGCGGGCAACGCGGGCGACGCCCCGCCCCGGACGGTCGTCGTCGACCAGACGCCGCCCGGCCCGCCCGTCGGTCTCGAGGTCACCTCGGCGGCTCCCGGGCGGGCCGGCTGGGAGCTGGCACCGCCCGCCGCGATGTCCTGGTCGGCTCCCTCCGGGCAGGTCGCGCCGGTCGTGACCAGCCACGTCCGGGCCTGCCGGGAGGGCGGCGCCTGCCGGACCACCGCCGTCGCGGGCCTAGCGCTCGACGCCGCCGCGCTGGCCGGCCTGCTCGACCAGGGGGACGGCGCCTACCTGGTCGAGGTGAGCCTCAGTGACGCGGCCGGCAACGGCGCCGGCTTCGACGCGGCCCGGGCGAGCGGGCGGAGGATCCTCCTCGACGGCACCGCGCCCGCGGCGCCCGCCAGCCTCAGCGGCGGAGGGGTGCGTCCCGGTCCGGAGTTCTCCCTGAGCTGGGTGCTCCCGGCGGGCCAGGTCTCACCGCTCACCGCGATCCACCTGCGGCTCTGCGCGACGCCCATCGGCGATTGCACCCACCGCACGCTTCCCGGCTCCGCGACGAGCGCCGCGGTGATCCTGCCCTTGGCGGACGCGGACTTCCGGGCGTCGATCTGGGCGCAGGACGAGGCAGGCAACGCGGACGAGGCGCGGGCCGCCGAGACCGTCCTGTGCCATCACCCCGAGGCCGATCCCGGCCCCCGCCCCGGCGCCGACCCCGACTCGGCCGCCGACTCGCCATCCGGGAACGGCACCGACCCGGGTCCCGGCACTGGCACCGGGACGCCGGGCGTTCCGGATCCGTCCGCCGTGCCGGCGCCCGCCGCACCGCGGGCGAGGACACCCCGCCTCCGGCTCGCCGCCTCCCGCTACACGCCGGCGACCCGGCGGCTCACCCTCTCCGGGACGGCCGCGGCGGGTTTCGGCGCTCGGGCGGTCGTGCGGCTGGCCATCGCCCCTCGCGCCGGCCGGAACGAGGGCGGGCGGCGTGCGGTCACCGCGTCACGCGCCGCGCGCATCGCCGCCGACCGGCACGGACGCTTCACGGTGACGATCACCCTCGCGCGCTCGACTGCCCGGGCGATCCGGGCGGCGCGCCGAACAACGGTCACGCTCGTCACCCGCGGGACGCCGGCCTGGCGGGCCGCCACCGCCACCCGCACCCTCGTCCCCGTTCTCGCGCCGTCCGCGTCCGCGCCCCAGTCCGCGTCCGCGTCCCCGTCCGCGCCCCCGTCCCAGTCCGCGTCCCCGCCCGGCGGAAGGTGGCGTGATCGCCCACGAAATGCGAGGGAGATCACGCCACCTTCGCGGAGCGGGTGGAAGCGGTCGTCCGGGCGGCGAGGCTGGGCCGCGGCTTCGGGCGACCGGATCCCGCCGGCCGCCCGTCTACGTTCTAGGCGCGATGGCGAGCGAGGCACACGAGGACGACCCCAAGGCTCAGCCGCAGCCGACCCGTGAGCGCGGGAAGCAGCTCGAGCGCGTCAACGCGTTCAGCGACGGCGTCTTCACCATCGCCGCCACGCTGCTCGTGCTGTCGATCGAGCTGCCCACGGGTCCCGCGGACGAGCTCGGCAGCAAACTGGCCGACCTGCTCGACCCCACGTTCAGCTACTTCCTCTCGTTCGCGGTCATCGGCCGGTTCTGGCTCCGGCACCACGAGCTGTTCGGGCGGCTGCGCTTCTCCGACCAGCGGTTCGCGGCGCGCAACCTCGTGTTCCTCGCGTTCATCGCGATCCTGCCCGCGCCGACTGAGCTGCTCGGCCGGTATCCCGACCGCACCGAGCCGGTGGTCATCTACGCGGCCAACCTCATCGTCCTCACGTTGCTGCTGCGGATGATCACCAGGGACGCCGTCGACCGCGGGCTCACCGGCGGCGTGGCGCTCACGACCAAGACCGGCCGCGACACCGGCCTGTGGGTCGTCAGCGTGTTCGCGGTCTCGATCCCCGTCGCGTTCGTCTTCCCGCGCGCCGCCGTGTACATCTGGATCGTCGCCGCCTTCGCGCCGATGGTCTCCCGCCGTCTCAACCGTGGCAAGCGTGGCGACGGCGAAGGCGTCCTCCCCGCCAGCTGAGCGCTCAGACGGCCAGCACCCGGACCGTCCCCAGCCCCGCGGTCAGCCGCTGGAGGTCCTCCGGGTCGGACGTGAGGATCACGTCTCCTCGCGCGGCCGCCCCGCAGGCCACGATCGCGTCGACCACGTCGGACGTGTCCGTCTGGCCCAGCAGCTCCCCCGCCCGCCGAGCGAGCGTCTCGGAGGTGGGTTCGACGGTGACCTCGTCCAGCACCGTGCGCAGCTCGACGGAGATCCATCCCCCTCGCCAGAACTGCGCGAGCACAGGAGCCGGGATCGTCACCTCCCTGCCCTGCCGTTGCTCCACCCGAACGAGGTGCTCGACCCGATGACGGCCACGTTCGAGGGCGATCAACGCGCCGGTGTCGAGCGTCAGTCCCATAGTGCGTCGAGCTCCCGCTGGGTGTCCGCCAGCTCCTCCTCGGTGGGGGCCCCGTACTTGGCCTCCCACGCATCCAGCGCCCGCCCCAACCGCCGGTTGCGCAGCTGCCGGTCGAGCGCGTCGGCGACGACCGCGCTGAGGTTGCCGTCGAACGACAGGTCGGCTTCCCGCTGCGCCTCGGCGAGCAGCTCGGGGGTGAAGGAGATGGAGCGCTTGACCACGGCCATGGGGAACGATGCTACCGCAGTAACACCACCACCCAGGCTGTGTTCTCCGGGAGGAACGCGGAACGCGAGGGTCATACCTTCCATAGGTCCCGAGAGCCGGAAACTCTCCCCCCGTATCCTCGATGGCCGATGTCCCCCGACGCACCGAAGACCCCCGCCCCGGGGGAGACCAAGGCCGACCGCAAGGCGCGCCTGGCCGTCCAGCGCAAGGCCCTGCCCGACGCCCCGGGCGTCTACCTGTTCCGGGACGCCGAGACGAAGGTCATCTACGTCGGCAAGGCCAAGTCGATCCGCAAGCGGGTCGCCGGCCACTTCTCGGGCAAGGGCGGGAACATCCTGTCCAGCGGGGACACCAAGATGATCGACGTCATCGACACGGTCGAGTACGTCGTCGTCGGCAGTGAGGCGGAGGCGCTGCTGGCCGAGCAGAACTTCATCAAGCAGTACCGCCCGCGCTTCAACATCCGGCTGCGGGACGACAAGAGCTACCCGTACATCGCGATCTCGATGGACGAGAAGTTCCCCCGCGTCTACTTCACGCGGGAGAAGCACCGGCGCGACCGCCTCTACTTCGGCCCGTACTCGAACGCCAAGCGCGTCCGCGACACGCTCGACCTGCTCGGCAAGATCTTCCTGTTCCGCTCCTGCACGGGCCGCGAGCCGGGCCGGCGCTCCGGCTCGCCCTGCCTGGACTACTACATCAAGCGGTGCGGAGCGCCCTGCGTGGACTACGTCACGCGCGGGGAGTACAGCCAGTCGATCCAGGGCGTCATCGCGTTCCTCTCGGGTCGCTACCGGGAGATCGAGGCCGACCTCGAGGCGAAGATGAGGGCCGCCGCCGAGGAGCAGAACTTCGAGCAGGCAGCGCTGGAGCGCAACCGGCTGCGCAGCGTCCAGCACCTGCTGGAGCGCCAGCGGGTGGCCAACGACGCGGTCGGCACGCTCGACGCGATCGCCGTCGCCCTCGACGGGACGGACGCCAACGCGCAGGTCTTCCAGATCCGCGATGGCGTGCTCTCCGACCGCCAGTCGTTCTACCTCGACAACGAGGCGGAGCGGTCGGCCGGCGAGGTGATCGAGGAGTTCGCGCTGCAGTACTACAGCGGCACGTTCGCGATCCCGCCCCAGGTGATCGTGGGGGACGAGCTGGCCGACTGCACTCCGCTGGCCGATGCGCTCAGCCAGCAGCGGGGCTCCCAGGTCGAGGTCCGGATCGCCCAGCGCGGGGAGAAGAAGCGGATCCTCGACATGGCGATCCGTAACGCCCAGCTCGCGCTGGGGCAGGAGAAGCTGAAGGCCGAGCGTGGCCGCCAGCAGCGCACCGAGGCACTCGACACCCTCCGCGACGAGCTGCGGATGGACACGATCCCGATCCGCATCGAATGCTTCGACATCTCCACGTTGATGGGGACGAACACCGTCGCGTCGATGGTCGTGTTCGAGGGCGGGGCCCCGAAGAAGAGCGACTACCGCCGGTTCACGATCAAGACGCTGGAGCACGGCCACACCGACGACTTCGCCGCGATGGAGGAGGTCCTGTCCCGCCGGATGGCCCAGTGGGTCAAGCAGCAGGACATGTCCCCGCACGACCCCAAGTACAACCAGTCGTTCGCCACGCTGCCCAACCTGATCGTCATCGACGGCGGCAAGGGCCAGCTCGCGGCGGGCCTGCGCGCGTTGCAGCCGTTCGTCGACCGCGGCGTCTACGTCGTCTCCCTGGCCAAGCGGATCGAGGAGGTCTTCACACCGGGGATCGCCACGCCCCTCGTCCTCCCGCACGACACGCCGGCGCTGCAGCTGCTGCAGCGCGTGCGGGACGAGGCGCACCGCTTCGCGATCACCCATCACCGGGCCCGCCGCGACACGGCGATGACGTCCTCGGTGATCGACGAGCTGCCGGGGGTGGGGCCGGCCCGCAAGCGCGCGCTGCTCAAGCACTTCGGCTCGCCCGAGGCGTTCCTGGCCGCCAGCCGCGAGGAGCTGGAGCAGGTGCCGGGCGTTCCGCCCAAGGTCGCCCGCGAGGTCTACGCCACCCTCCACCGCACGGGCTGAGTGTCGCTGGGTGGTTGCCGTCCAACCACCCAGCGACACTCACCGCCGCAGCCGGCCGGACCGCGGCCCGGCCACACCCTGGTGACCCGCGCATCCGCCGGGCACGCCACAATGTGTTCCATGGCCGTATCGGGGGACACGACGCTGGACCAGGACAACGAGGGCACGGTCCTCGAGGACCTGGTCGTCATCACGGGCTTCTCCGGCGCCGGCAAGTCGACGGCGATGCAGGTGTTCGAGGACTCCGGCTACTTCTGCGTGGACAACCTGCCGCCGGAGATGATCGGCGGCCTGGTCGAGCTGTTCACCCACGGTGGCTCCAAGGTCGCCCGCGCCGCGGTCGTCTGCGACATGCGTGGCGGCGCGCTGTTCGAGGGCCTCAACGCCGTCCTGGACGACCTCGACGCCCGGGGGGTGGAGCACCGGGTGCTCTTCCTCACCGCGAGCGAGGCGACCCTGCAGACGCGGTACAAGGAGACCCGGCGCCGGCACCCGCTGGCCCAGGAGAGCTCCGTGGCCCAGGGGATCGCCGCCGAGGCCGCGGTGCTCGAGCCGCTGCGCGAGCGGGCCGACCTCGTGGTCGACACCACGGTCCTGAGCGCGGCGAACCTGCGCCGCAAGCTGGTGCGGGAGATGCTGGAGGGCCAGCGGCGCACCCGGCTGACGGTCACGTTCGAGTCGTTCGGCTTCAAGTACGGGCCGGCCCGCGACGCCGACCTGCTCTTCGACGTGCGCTTCCTGCCCAACCCCCACTACGAGCCGGAGCTGCGCCCGCTGACCGGCCTCGACCCGCGCGTCGTCGCCCACGTGGCGCAGGAGGGCAAGCTCGACGCCTTCTACACACGCTTGGAGGCGCTGCTGGACTTCCTCCTGCCTCAGTACGTGGCGGAGGGCAAGGCGCACCTGATGGTCGCGATCGGCTGCACGGGCGGCCGGCATCGCTCGGTGGCGATCACCGAGCACCTCGCGGCGCGGTACGGCTCACGCGAGGATCTCTTCGTCGAGCGGGCCCACCGCGACATCAAGCGCGCTGGCTGATCGGACCCCGCCCGGCGCGACCCGCCCCGCGGGACCCCGCCGACCGTCCGGATCGCACGCCCCCGAGCCTCCAATCCTTCGCCGGCTGTACTAGTGTCCGTATCCGCGCCGTAACACGGGTCAACCGGTCATATCGCCGGCTCGGTCCGTGGTCGTCGCCTTGCCACGCTCTCCCTAGGAAGGACCGACATGCCCGTACGTGTGGGGATCAACGGATTCGGCCGCATCGGCCGCAACGTGTTCCGTGCCGCTGCCGCTTCGAATGCCGACATCGAGTTCGTCGGGATCAACGACCTGACGGATGCGAAGACGCTCGCGCACCTGCTCAAGTACGACACGATCCTGGGCCCGAACCCGCTTTCGGTCGAGGTCGAGGGCGATGCGATCGTCGTCGACGGGAAGCCGGTCCGGATCCTGGCCGAGCGCAACCCGGCCGACCTGCCCTGGGGCGACCTCGGCGCCGACGTCGTCATCGAGTCCACCGGCTTCTTCACCAAGCGTGACGACGCCGCCAAGCACCTCGAGGGCGGCGCCAAGAAGGTCGTCATCTCCGCGCCCGCCTCGGGTGAGGACATCACGGTCGTCCTCGGCGTCAACTTCGACAAGTACGACAAGGCCCAGCACGACGTCATCTCCAACGCGTCCTGCACGACGAACTGCCTCGCGCCGTTCGCCAAGGTCGTCAACGACACGGTCGGCATCAAGCACGGCCTGATGACGACGATCCACGCGTACACGGGCGACCAGATGCTGCACGACGGTCCCCACAAGGACCTGCGTCGCGCCCGCGCCGCCGCGCAGAACCTCGTGCCGGCGTCGACCGGCGCCGCCAAGGCCGTCGGCCTCGTGCTGCCGGAGCTCAACGGGAAGCTCAGCGGCTTCGCGGTGCGCGCCCCCGTCATCACGGGCTCGCTCGTCGACCTCACGTTCGAGGCCGAGCGGGAGACCAGCGTCGAGGAGCTCAACGCGGCGTTGAAGGCGGCGTCCGAGAGCGGCCCGATGGTTGGCATCCTCGAGTACACCGAGGATCCGATCGTCTCCAGCGACATCGTCACCAACCCGGCGTCGTCGATCGTGGACGCGGGCCTGACGTCGGTCATCGACGGCACGCTCGTGAAGGTCGTCTCCTGGTACGACAACGAGTGGGGCTACTCCAACCGCGTCGTCGATCTCGTCCAGAAGATCCTCTAGGACCCACATCACATGGCGAAGATGAAGACCATCGACGACCTCGATGTCGCCGGCCAGCGCGCGTTCGTCCGGGTGGACTTCAACGTCCCGATGGACGGTACGCGCATCACCGACGACGCCCGGATCCGCGCGGCCCTGCCCACGTTGCAGGCGCTGCTCGACAAGGGCGCGTCCCTCGTCGTCGCGGCCCACCTGGGCCGCCCGAAGGGGCACGATCCGAAGTTGTCGATGGCACCGGTCGCCGAGCGGCTCAGCGAGCTGCTCGGCCGTCCGGTCAAGCTCGCCCCCGGCGTGGTGGGCGACGACGTGACGGCGATGGCCGAGGCGCTGCAGCCCGGCGAGGTCATGATGCTGGAGAACGTGCGCTTCGAGGAGGGGGAGACGGTCAACGACCCGACCCTCGCCCTGGCGTACGCGGCGCAGGCCGACTACTACATCAACGACGCGTTCGGGGCCGCGCACCGCGCGCACGCCTCGACCGAGGGCATCGCCAAGCACGTGAAGGCCGCTGCGGCCGGGCTGCTGATGCAGCGCGAGGTCGAGACGCTGAACGGGATCGTCAAGGATCCCGCGCGGCCGCTCGTGGCCATCGTCGGCGGCGCGAAGGTCACGGACAAGATCGGCGTCATCGACGCGTTCCTGGACCAGGCCGACGCGATCCTCATCGGCGGGGCGATGTGCTTCCCGTTCTTCGCGGCGCAGGGCCACAAGGTCGGCAAGTCGCTGTGCGAGGAGGAGGGCATCGAGCCCGCCCGCCGCGCGCTGGCCGACGCCGCGGCCAAGGGCTGCCGCCTGCTGCTGCCGATCGACCTGCTCGCGGGAGACAAGTTCAGCGCGGACGCGACCGTCACGCCGTTGAATCGCGTGGACGTCCCGCACGGCCTGATGGGCCTGGACATCGGCCCGCTCACCGCCAACCTCTACCGCGAGGTCATCATGGCGGCGGGCACCGTGTTCTGGAACGGCCCGATGGGCGCGTTCGAGCTGGAGCCCTTCTCGATCGGCACCCGTGCCGTCGCGCAGGCCATGGCCGACACCAAGGCGGTGACCGTCGTCGGGGGCGGCGACTCCGCCGCGGCCCTGGCGCAGTTCGGCCTGGAGGACCAGGTCACCCATCTCTCCACGGGGGGCGGCGCCTCCCTGGAGCTCATCGAGGGCAAGGACCTGCCCGGAGTCACGATCTTGGAGCATTCATGAGTCGCACCCCCTTCATCGCCGGCAACTGGAAGATGCACAAGACGGTCCAGGAGGCGGAGGAGTTCATCGCCGGCCTGCTGCCCCGCCTGTACGCCGCCGACGGCATCGACGTGGCGCTGTGCGTCCCCTTCACCGCCCTCACCGCGATGGTCGATTCCACGCGCGGCTCGCGCGTGCAGGTCTTCGCGCAGAACATGCACCAGGACGCCGCGGGCGCCCACACCGGTGAGGTGTCCGCCCCGATGCTCACCGAGCTGGACGTGCACGGCGTGGTCCTCGGTCACTCCGAGCGGCGCGCCGACAACGGCGAGACCGACCGCGCGCTGGCGCTGAAGGTGCCGGCGGCGCTGGAGGCGGGGCTGCTGCCGATCCTCTGCGTCGGCGAGACCGAGGCCGAGCGCGAGGCCGGCGACACGGAGCGCAAGCTGCGCCACCAGGTGCAGGAGGGGCTGGACAAGGTCCCCACTGAGCGCCTGGGTGAAGTGGTCATCGCCTACGAGCCCATCTGGGCGATCGGCACCGGCCTGGTGGCCACGCCGGAGCAGGCCCAGGAGGCGTGCGCGTTCGTCCGCGCCCTGGTCGCCTCGCGCTCCGAGGAGGAGTCCCTGAAGACGCGCGTGCTCTACGGCGGCTCGATGAACGCGGGCAACGCAGCCGAGCTGCTGGCCCTGGAGGACGTCGACGGCGGCCTCGTCGGCGGTGCCTCGCTGAAGCCCGACAGCTTCGGCGCGATCGTCGACGCGGCGGCGGCGCAGTAGCCATGACCCTCCCCGTGCCGAGCGCCTGCCTCATCGTCCTCGACGGCTGGGGCCTGGCGCCGGCCGGTCCGGGCAACGCCGTCTCCCTGGCGGACACGCCCACGTTCGACGCCCTGTGGGAGCGGTATCCCACCAGCACGCTGACCGCCTGCGGCCGCGCCGTCGGCCTGCCGGACGGGCAGATGGGCAACTCCGAGGTCGGCCACCTCAACCTGGGGGCCGGCGCGGTCGTGCGGCAGGACCTCACGCGCATCGACGACGCGGTCGCCGATGGCGTCCTGGCCGAGAACCCGGTGCTGCGCGACGCCTTCCGGGCTTCCAAGCGCGTGCATCTCGTCGGCCTGGTCTCCGACGGTGGCGTGCACTCGGGGTGGAAGCACCTGCGCGCGCTGATCGAGCTGTCCAAGGACTTCGGTGTGGAGGATCTGGTCATCCACGCCTTCACGGACGGTCGCGACACGCTGCCGCAGGGCGGCGAGGGGTACCTGGAGCAGGTCGAGGACTGGTGCTACTCCGCCGGCAACGCCCGCGTGGGTACGGTCATCGGCCGGTACTTCGCGATGGACCGCGACTCCCGCTGGGATCGCGTGCAGCAGGCCTACGACCTGCTCGTGCACGGCACGGCGCAGCACGCCGCTCCCAACGCGGCCGCCGCGGTGCGCGACGCCTACGAGCGCGGCGAGACCGACGAGTTCGTCACCGCGACCGTGGTCGGCGAGGAAGGCCGCATCCGTCCGGGCGACAGCGTCCTGGCCTTCAACTTCCGTCCCGATCGGATGCGCGAGATCACCCGCGCGCTGGCCGACCCGGCGTTCACCGAGATCGACCGCGGGGGCGCGGAGCCGATCGGCCCCTACGCCTCGCTCACCGAGTACGAGGAGGGCTGGCCCTACCCGGTCGCCTTCCCGCCGGCGCGGCCGAAGGTCACGCTCAGCGCGGTCATCGCCGGCACCGGCGCCCGCCAGCTGCACGTCGCGGAGACGGAGAAGTACCCGCACGTGACGTACTTCTTCAACGGCGGGGAGGAGTCCCCGTACGAGGGCGAGCGCCGCGAGGTGGTGCCGTCGCCGCGCGACGTGCCGACGTACGACTTCAAGCCCGCGATGTCCGCCCGGGAGGCCGCCGCCGCGTTCGTCGGCGCCTGGAAGGCCGACGCCCCGACGTTCGGGATCATCAACTTCGCCAACGCGGACATGGTCGGCCACACCGGGGTCATCCCGGCGGCGGTGGAGGCGATCGAGACGGTCGACGCCTGCTTGGCCGACGTGGTTGCGGCCGTCACCGAGAGCGGCGGCGTGTGCTTCGTCACCGCCGACCACGGCAACGCCGATCACATGCTCGAGCCCGACGGCTCGCCGAACACCGCGCATTCGCTGAATCCCGTGCCGGTGATCGTCACCGCCGAGGGGCTCCAGCTGCGGGACGGCGGCGTGCTCGCGGACGTCGCGCCGACCCTGCTGCAGCTGCTGGGGATCGCTCAGCCCGCCGGGATGACCGGCGTCAGCCTCATCCAGCCGTAGGCACCCGCGACGACAAGTCGTTGCACGTGCAACAATAGGTGGACACGCCGATCCTGGCGCGACCGAGTCCACTGCTACGTTCGACCCTCCACATGGCGATCTCCACCGCACCGGCAACGGAAACCCCCCTCCTCGACTCCCGTGAACAGGCGGCCTGGCGCGGCCTGCTGCGGACCCACATGGCGCTGACCAAGGCGCTGGACCTCCAGCTGGAGGCCGAGCACGGGCTGTCGCTCACCTCGTACGAGGTGCTGCTGCACGTGGAGGACTCGGGGGAGGACCGGATGCGCATGTGCGACCTGGCGTCCTCCGTGCTGCTCAGCCGCAGCGGGCTGACCCGCCTGGTCGACCGTCTGGAGCGCGACGGCCTCATCGTCCGCGAGTCGTGCGCCGACGATGCGCGCGGCCAGTTCGCCGTCCTCACCGACGCCGGCCGCGAGAAGCTGGGCGCCGCGCGCGCCACCCACCTCGCCGGCGTCCGCGACCTCTTCCTCAGCCACTTCAGCGCCGAGGAGCAGGAGAAGCTGGGAGCGGCCTGGGGCCGCGTCCTGCCCGGCGCCTCGGCCGCCGCCGGCCGCCGCTGCGGCTGCTGAGCCGCGGAGCCCCGCCTGAAATACGATGCGCCGGGTGTCCGCCCTGCGCATCACCGCCCGCGATCCGAAGAGCCGTGCCCGGGCCGGTGAGCTGCAGACCGCCCACGGCGTGATCCGCACCCCGGCGTTCGTGCCGCTCGCCACCAAGGCGACGGTCAAGGGGCTGGAGCCGGCCGAGGTCGCCGCGCTCGGCTACGACATGGTGCTGGGCAACACGTTCCACCTCTTCCTCGACCCGGGGCACGAGCTGATCGACCACTTCGGCGGCCTGCACGAGTTCATGGGCTGGGACGGGCCGATCATCACCGACTCCGGGGGCTTCCAGGTCTTCTCGATGGGGCACGGCACCGTGGCCGACGAGGTGAAGGGCCGTGCGCCGTCGGGCACCGAGCGGTCCGGCAAGGTGCTGGACATCGCCGAGGAGGGCGTGAAGTTCCGCTCCTACCGGGACGGCTCGACCAAGTTCATCGGCCCGGAGACGTCGATGGAGATCCAGGCCAAGCTCCACTCCGACATCGCCCTGGTCTTCGACGAGTGCACGCCGTTCAACGTCACCAAGGACTACACCGCGCGGTCCACGGAGCGCACCCATCGCTGGCTGGAGCGCTGCCTGGACTGGCACGCCGAGCACGGCCCGCGCGACCAGCTCGTCTACGGGATCGTCCAGGGCGGCGTCCACCACGACCTGCGCACCGAGTCGGCGCGCACGATCGCCGAGAGCCGCGTGGACGGCATCGCCATCGGCGGCTCGCTGGGGGAGAACAAGGACCAGATGTACGAGGTCGTGGAGTGGACGACCGGCGTGCTCCCCGAGGAACCGCCCCGCCACCTGCTGGGCATCGGGGACATCGACGACCTCATCCGCGGCGTGGAGCTGGGCATCGACACGTTCGACTGCGCGATGCCGACCCGGCTGGGCCGTCACGGCGTGGCCATCGTCCCCGAGCCGGAGAACCGCTGGCGCGTCGACCTGACCGGCGCGCGCTGGAAGGAGTCGACCGACCCGATCATGGAGGGCTGCCCGTGCCCGGCGTGCGCCCACGGCCATCCGCGCGGCTACCTGCGCTACCTGCTCAAGGCGCGGGAGCTGCAGGGTGTACGGCTCACCACGATCCACAACCTCGCGTACGTCTCCCGCCTGATGGCCGACCTGCGCGCCGCCATCGCCGAGGGCACGCTGGCCGAACGCGCCGCCGCCCTGCGTGCCGGCGAGGCGCCGCGGGTGCTCTAGGCCGTCTTCGTGTACTTGTCCGCGATCTTCGATGCCGGGTGGTCGGCGGTGTCGGCGAGGCGGACCATCTCGGCGATCTGGGCCTTGTTGCCCGCCGTGTAGCGGGTGGGGATGAGGTCGAGCAGGCCGCGGGCCCGGCGCAGGCCGGCGACCCAGCCGGGCGCCTGCACGTGCTTGGCCCGGGACAGGACGCCGGCCTCGATGGCGTCGACGGCGGCGCTCAGCGGGATCGGCGTGGTCATCGGGTTCGGCTTGCGGAGCGAGCGGACGTAGGTCGTGGCCGGGTGGTCGAACGTGTCGCGCACCAGGTCGGTGTCGATGAAGCCGAAGTAGGCGACGCCGACGGACGCGCCGGTCGGCTCCAGCTCCTGTCGCAGGCAGTTGGAGAACGCCTCGACGCCGGCCTTGCTCGCGGCGTAGGCGGACATCAGCGGGGCGTGGGCGACGGCGGCCAGCGACGCGATGTTCAGCACGTAGCCCTGGCGCGCGACGACGTGGGGGAGGACGACGCGGTTGGTGCGCCACACGCCCATCAGGTTGACCTCGATGGTGCGCTCCCAGCCCGCGATCTCCTGGCCCATCACGGAGCCCACGGCGGACAGACCGGCGTTGGCGATCGCCACGTCGATGCCGCCGAAGCGCGCGACCGCACCGTCGACGGCGGCGTGGAGGGCATCCCAGTCGGTCACATCGGCGGGGAAGGCGGCGGCGCGCGGGCCCAGCTCGGCGGCCCGCTCCTGGAGCAGCTCCGGCTCGAGGCCGACGAGGGCGACGTTCGCGCCCCGCGCGTAGAGTCGCCGGGCGGACTCCAGGCCGATGCCGCGGGCGGCGCCGGTGATGAGGACCGTGCGGTCCCGGACGTCGTAGGGCTGCTTCGCTCTGGCCATCGGCGGAGCCTATCGCCGCGGCTCCGGCGGGCTGAGTGTCGCCCGGTGGTTGCTGGGCAACCGTCGAGCGACACTCACCGGCGGCGGGGCCCGGCTACTGCGTGTTGTCGTTGACGAGCTGCTTGAGCGCGTCGACCGACTTGTTGACGTCGTCGTAGACGACGCGGCGCAGGTTGACCGCCTGCTGGGAGTTCGACGTGGAGACCACGGCCGCGACCGCCCCTCCGAGGACGAGCACGAGGACGAGGAGCAGCATGAGGAAGCGCCCGGACTTCGAGCCCTTCTTCTTCTCCTTGGCGGACTGCTCGGCCTGCCGGCGGGTCGGCGGCCGGGTGGCGCTCGCGGCCGCGGCACCGGCGGGGGCCACCGGGGCGGGGCGCGGCTCCCGCGGGGGGCGGGGCACCCGGCGCTCGACGCCGCCCGACGGCGCGGCAGCGCCGGCCCCGGAGGCGATCGACGTGGCCGCCGTCGCGGGCGGCACGTTGGCGATGCGGGTCGCGGAGGTCGGCGGGACCGGGTTGAGGCGGGTCTCCGCGCTGGTCGGCGAGGTGCTGAGGGAGAGGGGAGGAGCGATCCCGCGCGCGCCCTCGCGCAGCGCGTCGCCCATCGCGGCCGCATCCGCGTAACGGGCGTCGGGCTCCAGGGCCAGCGCACGGTCGATGGCCAGCGCCAGCGCCTTGGGCACGTCGGGCGCGACGTCGTGGGCCAGGGCCGGCGCCTCGCGCTGCTGCTTGAGCGCCAGCTCGGTCAGGGACACGGCCTCGTAGGGCAGCCGCCCGGTGACCAGCTGGTAGGCGACCACGCCGAGCGAGTAGAGGTCGGCGCGGGGGCCGGCCTCCAGGCCGGCGGCCTGCTCGGGAGACAGGTAGGAGGCGGTGCCCAGCACCGAGCCGACCTGGGTGATCGACGACTCCTCGGTCATCGCCTTGGCGATCCCGAAGTCGGCGAGCTTGACCACGCCGTCGTCCTCGGAGCGCAGCAGGTTGCCCGGCTTGACGTCCCGGTGGATCACGCCGTTGCTGTGCGCGTAGGCCAGTGCCCGGCAGGACTGCAGGAGGATCGGCATCGCCTCGCTGACCGGCAGGCGGCCGTGCTCGCGCAGCAGCTCGGCGCCCGAGCGGCCCCGCACGTACTCCATCGCGATGTACTGCCGGCCGGTGGGATCGTCGATCCCGAAGTCGAAGACCTGGACGATGTTGGGGTGCACGAGCCGCGCGGCGGACAGCGCCTCGCGGCGGAAGCGGGAGACGAACTGCGCGTCGTCGGCCAGGTGCTCGGCCAGCAGCTTCACGGCCACGTGCCGTTCCAGCGTCCGGTCGAAGGCGAGCACGACCGTGGACATGCCGCCCAGGCCGAGGCGCTCGCCGAGCACGTACCGGTCGTCGATGACGTCCTTGTCGCTGGTCATGGGGCTACGGCACCTCCGCTCGTCCCGTCGTCCGGGGGCGTGGGGGTCGGGTCGGGCTCCGGCTCGGGCGTCGTCGGCGTCGGGTCCGGCGGCGGGGGCTCGGTGGTCGTCGTCGGCTCGGGATCGGGATCGGGCGCGGGCTCGGTGTTCGTCGGGATCTCGGGGTCGGTCTGCGTCGTCACCTCGGGGGTGGTGATGACCACGGTGTCCACGGCCTGGCAGGCCCCGGGGGCCCGCGCGGAGAGGTTGGTGACCCCGTTGCGGAGCCGCTTGCGCAGCTCGGCGTCGACGCTCTTGGGGAGGTTGGCGACGGCGGTGTCCAACCGCTGCAGGTCGTCCCCGACCGAGTCGCACTTGCCCTGGTCGACCGAGTCCTTCAGGGCCGACAGCTGCTTGTCCAGCGTCGAGGCGTCCGACGAAGGGATGAGGTGGTCGCTCTTGCCGCAGGCGACCAGGCCGGCCGCCGCGGCGGCGCCCAGGACGAGGGCGAGCAGGAGGGGGAGGAGCTTACGCGCGCTCATTGGCCGTACTCCAGACGGTCGGCGAGCGACTCCGGCAGACGGGCGTGGCGGATCGCGGACTGCGCGCCCTGGATGTCGTACGGCGTGCGCTGCCAGCGCGCGACGTTCGCGTCGAGGTCCAGCAGCAGCCAGGCGGCGCGCGGATCCCCGTCGCGGGGCTGGCCGACGCTGCCCGGGTTGAGCAGCCAGTCGCCGGGGATCAGCTCGCGCTCGTCGCCGCGCTCCTGCCGCTGGCCGGACGCGTCGCCCTCGGCGGGGCGGAAGTAGGAGAGGGCCACGTGCGAGTGGCCGATGAGGGAGACCGGGGCGACCTGGAGATCCATCGACAGCGTTGCGGTGAGGGGGTCCAGCACGTACTCCCACACCGGCTCGCGCGGGCTGGCGTGGTACAGGCCGACGTTCGCGCGCTCGCCGCTGGGACGCAGTGTCTGGAGCCACGCGAGGTTGTCCGGCTCCAGTGCCTGGCGGGTCCATTCGGCGGCGATCGCCGCGCCGCGCGCGAAGTCGTCGGTGGCCAGTTCGCCGGTGACCGCGAGGTCGTGGTTGCCGGCCAGGGAGATGTCCGTGCGTTCCTGCACGAGCTCGCAGCAGGCGTTGGGCTCGGCGCCGTAGCCGACGATGTCGCCCAGGCACCACACCTCGTCCACGTTCAGCTCGTCCACGTCGGCGAGCACGCTCTGCAGAGCGTGACGGTTGCCGTGGATGTCGGAGAGGATGGCGACGCGCATGAGGGAGCTGCGTTGTCACCGCGCGGTGACGGGCCGGCGCGGGGAGGCGATGACCGGAAGGGGTGGGTGCGGGACCTGGGGCCCACCGATGGGACAGCCGTCATCCTAGCGAAGCGCTCGCGGACCCCCGCCGGTCTACCATCGGGGCGGTGCGCATCACCGTTCTCTCCGTCGGCCGCATCCGCCCGCCCTACGCCGACGACATCCAGCACTACCAGCGGCTCCTGGCCGGGCACTGCCGCCTGGAGCTGATCGAGGTGAAGGAGACGGAGAAGGTCCAGAAGCGGATCCCCGAGCGCGCGTTCCTCAGCCTGCTCGACGACGAGGGGCGCGAGTACGACTCGTTCGCGTTCAGCCGGTTCCTGGAGGAGCGGCGCCAGTCCGGGCGCGACCTGTGCTTCGTGGTCGGCGGGGCGTACGGGCTGGAGCTGGAGCGGACCGACCACAAGCTCTCGCTCGGGAAGATGACGCTGCCCCACCAGCTGGCCCGTGTCGTCCTGCTCGAGCAGCTGTTCCGCGCTCACAAGATCCTCGCGGGCGAGCCCTACCACCACTGATCGGCCGCGTCGCCGGCGTTCGTTGGCACATTCGTTCCCCATTCGGGAACCGATGTGCCAACGA
>Ga0247758_1000768_pt1 | contig 27446 bp, 28 predicted proteins | sample UWRJL156409C4_FD_180950 | JGI IMG/M metagenome (GOLD analysis project Ga0247758, IMG submission 180950) | Plant litter microbial communities from Arlington Agricultural Research Station in Wisconsin, United States - UWRJ-L156-409C-4 | ecosystem: Environmental > Terrestrial > Plant litter >... | reverse complement strand
CTTGGGCCGCAACAGGTGCTTGTGGGATGGGCGCCGCGTGTCTTTCTGTTTCCGGAAAGAACCATCTGCAGCCTGCTCTCTGGATGCCTTCGCTCACGCGCGACAAAGACAACACATTGCTTCTGCAGCGCAGCCTTTCTCATCTGCACATGCGCCATGTCTCCATTGACTGGGAAAACTACTTCAAGCCATTTGGCTGCCAGCGGGTGCAACTGCCCACCTATGCATTCCAACGAAAACCAGTTGTCCGGACGTGGGCACACAGCCAGGAAGGAACGGTTGCTTCCTCGACCAACTCCGATACCGATTCAGGCAATATGGACCGCCAGGCACGAAAAAACTACCTGGAGGGCCTCCAGTTTGGCATATCATGGCGTCAAGTGCAAGGAACTGGTCACGGTCCCAGCGGAACGTGGGGTTATGTGGTTCCAGCGAGCAACAACACACTGTGGGTGGAGCAGATGATAGCCGGCCTTCATGCTGCCCACCTCGCTCTCGTTCATCTTGAGAAATTTGAGGATACCGCCCAGCAAAGCGAGAAGCTCGACGGGGTCTTCTGCCTCTGGGACTCAGAGGCCGCCGTCATTCAGCAGGCGGAAGAGCTCGTCCCTATCGCGTTGGGACAGCTGCAGATGGCCGCTCGGACCCAGTTCTCCCTGCCAATTGTGTGGCTGACGAATCATGCTATCGGCATGGGAGAAAAATCAGACGACCGCGACATCAAACCCGGAGTGGGGCCGTTGCTGTGGGGCCTGGCCCGGACCACCCGGAGCGAACACCCGGAGCTGCGGTTGCGCCTCATCGACTTGCCCAAAGACATGTGGTACACAAGTATCGCATCGGCTTTATCTATTGAATCGGAGCCGGAGTGTGCTGTTCGTCGCCATCAGGTGTATGTCCCACGCATGGGGCCCATCTGGTCACCCCCAAAGCCAGAGAATGAGCCTCCAATGATCCGAACCGACGGCGCCGTGTTGATCACCGGAGGTCTAGGCTACTTGGGGAAGTGTGTAGCACGGCGGTTGGTGCGCGATCATGGTGTTCGTCATCTGGTACTCATCTCTCGCCGTGGCACGGAGGCCCCCGGTGCTGATACCCTGACTGCAGAGCTTGAGAAGCACGGCGCCAAGGTCACGATCTTCGCTCTGGATATTGCCAACGCAGACGATGTCAACAAAGTGATGAAGATTTTCAACAAGAGCTATCCTCTTCGAGGTGTCATCCACGCCGCTGGTGTATCAGACTCAGGTGTCCTGTCATCAATGACGGGAGATCGATGTGCGACAACAATTGCACCGAAGGTACACGGAGCATGGCTATTGCATGAAGCGACTCAAAAGATGGACCTGGACCTATTTGTGATGTTTTCCTCAATATCTGGCGTTCTGGGCATGGCCGGGTTGGCGAATTACGCGGCGGCCAACAACTTCCTTGATGCGTTGGCTTATCTCCGCCGTGGGAACCGATTGCCCGCTACCACTGTAGCGTACGGAACATGGGCAGGAGACGCGGGCATGGCTTCCAAACTTGCTCGCACCGCACACTCCCACCTTGCCCAGTTTGGCCTTGGACCCCTACCACCGCATGATGGACTGGGGGTGTTGGAGTATGCAGTCAGAACCCATCGGCCGTTGACAGTTGGGGCCGTGCTCGACCTCGAGCGGATCCGAAGCTATTATGAGGAACAGAGTGGTGGTGTTCCGCCGCTGTTGAGGGAGTTGCTGCCAAAAACTCAAGGCCCATCCACCAAGACGAGCGCTTCCACCCGCATTGACTTACGCAAAATGTTGAGGCAGTTCAAGGCGGACAGGCACTACGATATTGTCCTCGGCATGGTTCGCCGGGTTGTTGCCAAGACACTGGGCTTCACTAATCCGGACGAGGTGGAAGTTAACCGCCCTCTGAAGGAGATCGGAATAGACTCCTTGACAGCCGTGCAAGTGCGCAACAGCTTGGCATCGCTGACGGACTTGACACTCTCGGCAAATATCGTGTTCCTCCATCCAAACCTCAGAGTGCTAAGCCAGGTCCTCCTGACCATGGTCCTGGCAGCTGAATCCAAAGAAAAAGAGGACGAGTTGTTGGAAAGCGCGTCTGAGACAACGGCGGCCAGCGGCACTTTGGACGCGACGGCCATCAGCAGTGGTCGCCTCGACGCGAATCTGACATTTCCCAATGTCACAGATAGTCCCGCCTGTTTCCCAGGGGACGTTCTTCTCACTGGCGCCACAGGCTTCATGGGCGCTTTCATCTTGCACGAACTCCTCAAACACAACATCACCACCCGTTGTCTCGTCCGTGCCGCTTCTCCTTTGGCTGCCCTCGAAAGGATCACCGCCGTCCTCGAGTCTTACTCCCTCTGGTCACCAGAATTTACACCTCTAATTGACCCTATCCCAGGAGACATCTCTCAACCGCTTCTCGGCCTGACAGAGGACAGTTTCGTGGACCTATCAACGAGTGTAAACACCATCATCCACTCCGCCGCTCTCGTCGATTGGCTCCTCCCTCTGGAGTCCTACGTCGGGCCCAACATCATTTCCGCCCACGAAGTCCTCCGCTTGGCAAACTATGGCCTCCCAAAGACAGTCCACCTCATCTCAACCATCTCCACTCTCCCAATACACACGGGCCTCGGTCTAGTCGAAGGCGACATGGAGTACGGCTACGGCACCTCAAAGTACATTGCCGAGCGCCTCTTCTCCGCCGCTCGCTGGCGCGGTGCTAAGACCTGCGTGTATCGTCTTCCATATGCCACGGCATCGAGTGCAACAGGTCACTTCCGGCGGGACCGCGGCGATTTCCTACACAACCTTATTCTAGGATGTCTGGAATTGGAAAAGTTTCCTGATGTGGACGCCGATATGGGCGCTGTGTTGCCCGTGGACTATCTCGCGCAGACGATTGTTGCCATCACAACGCGGGACTTTGAGCGGGTGGGACGGGATTACGACTTCCTGAATAAGCGGGCAGTGAGCTGCGCTGACTTCTTCAGGACTGTTGGGGAGGTTAGGGGTACGGAGGTGGATATCGTGCCGTTTGGGGTATGGAAGGAGCGCGTTATGGAGTACGCGGAGAGTCATCCGACGAGTGCGCTGGCTCGCATTACGGCGGTCTTGGATAACTTCACGGAGGTGAATGCGGCTTCGATATTTAAGGGGTCTATGGTAGGGAAGAATGTCTTTGGGGGAGATCAGTACCCTGCTCCGTCTCTTGATGAGGCGTTTGTGAAGGCGTATTTGGGTCAAATTGGAGAGTTGGGCACTGAGAGTGTGTAGATCTTAGTTGCGTCTACGGCTGTCGATTGGGTGGGCTTGTTCCACCTGAATGGATATTGTATCTCATAGATTCATAGTGAGCAATGGCAAACTGTCACATTAGAGAAAGAGGCAAAGGCTGAACTGAGAGGCTGCTAGCTACTCGTAAGCGCGCCTCGTGTTCGGGGAACTGCAATCCCGCAACTGGGCCAGCTTGGGAGAGACATGGCTACAATATCTGCACTTCTCAAAGAGAAGTCGAGTGTCCGGCGCCTAGAAAAGCGCCCCGTTTATGCCAAAAGAAGTGGGATAGTCCTTTTACTAACCTCCGTTATTGAAGTGTTTCTGAGTACAATATCCCTACACCCTGCACCTCCACCCTCATAAATACCGCTGAGGCGCTACTAGGGTCTTCGTGAGTACCATCAACATGATGGTAACAAACGCCCCGCCGCCCCACGTTTTGGACAACTGCAGTCCGGGAACTGGGGCAGGAAAGCTACACCGACTCAAAGCCGCACATGGCCAGCATCGATGATAATAGCACATTGTGAAGCGACACAGTTGATCAAAGCCAAAGAACATTAGTGTACCTCGAAGAACAAAGCGTACGACGTCGCAAAACGTCACCGGCAACAAAGTAAATGGATTATCACCGAAGTGAGTGTATTTACTACCAAGAATAATTACAACACGAAATTACAGGTCCGGAACAACCAAGCACGGGGCCCACTATAACTACGCTGAATCACCTAGCTAACAAAATTAGCCATGGTCATCATGACCGACTCTCGTGTTCCACTTGTTATTCCGTCACCGATAAACCCCAAACACCATCCCCTAACACCCGTCCATCCCACGGAGACACGCTGTGAATATACGCCACCCTCTCCGTCATAATTGGCCAACGTTTCTCAGGGTGTAAATCTCACTGGTGTCGTGAGAGGGGAGGATTCTTGCGAGATCCTCCCCCACAGCAGCTTCATTCAATATGGCCTGTGCCTTTGGATCCTCAGCTACGGCCTATTGCACCCCGATTCTGGAGAAGAATCGGTTCATCCGGCTCACATCAACCGGAACCCCTACCAAGCCGACCATGACTAACGTCGCCCCAGCACGAAGGCGGTCAATGAGGGCCCTCCAAACGTCTCTCTTTTGGAGGGTGGTCTCTATAACGATGATGAGAGTAGGCAGGGCCTTGGGACCTAAGGCCGCTCTAGTATGATTCGGGTTTGTGCTTTGCCAGCGCCCAAACTCCGGCGGCTGGGATAACTGATGATAACTAAGCCTTCGTCGGCAACTAAAGATCTGCCTAACCCAAAGAGAGAAACAACGGTGCGAAAAGGTGAGTTTGGCAAGGAGGCGACTGCGAGGTAGGGCTCGATGAGATGGCTCATGGTTATATAGGAGGTAAACGGGAGTATAAAGGTGTTTTGAACACTTGATCGTTTGAAATAACAAAGGCGAATTCGTGGAACATCGAAGATAAAAGTATATCTTGGGAAATGAGTATATAATGTCGGGATACATCACTGCCCGTCGAGGTAGCCTTCTGACAGTAAGAAACTCGGGGTAAATATAAACAACAAGGGTATCTTCGCTCTATACGCTGCACAACACAATTTGCGAGAATACAAAAAATACAGACAAACATTCTCTATCTATGTACCCTGCTAGACAGCGAAGCCGCACATGACCAGAACAATTGCGTCAAATACAGCTTGTTCAAATACCCCCCCAATCACGCCAATCTTTCCTTGCCCAGCCTCAGTAAATGCCACTGAGGCCAGTATGTAGGCAATATCAAGAACGCCACCCGCATCGTAGTACCAAACGTCCGTCTGTTCCACGTTTTGTATGCTGCAAGTGTGGTACCCATTCTCCACTGGAAGTTGGCTGACTAGACGCTTGCCACCTGCATCGCGGTTCAAGACAGCATCCGTGCGATAATCCTGTCTGACAACCCACGGCAACCCCACGCGCGCCAGGAAGTTGTTGACCTGATTCACGTCCGTGATACCGCCAGAGAACCCCGCGATCATAAACGTCGTTCCGGCATGTAGATGATCGATGATGCGAGTCCAAACCTCCCGCTCACGAAGGAGGTCCGTGTGGGCAATGACGATGATATCACGCGGGAGCTCAGGGTTCAGAGTGTAAAGCGCGTTGTCCTTATTGTAGACCTCGACAATCTCGGATTTCTCATCAACGATCCCATAAATTTCGCCGCTGCCGAAGAACATCTGGTTTTCGGGTTTTCGTCCTGGTAGAAGACAACGGTGCGAAGCCGACGGTAACGGGGCTCGGCCACCGTGCGTAAGGGTCCGATCACATGATCTCTGAAGCGCTGAACGGACGATTTGAGGGCGGCTGCCTTTGCAGCCTTGTCAGCGTCAGTGTTTTGGTCGCTGGAGATCTTCCAAATCATGACGAGAAACCCCTCTGCGAACAACTGATCCATTTCGCCTAGAAGAAGGCCCCACATCTTGATGTCGGTTATCATGACAGGGGGGTTGGGGTTTTCGTATCTGGGTATGAACCTGTGAGCAGCACCATCCGGGCCAGAGAATACGGCATGGTGAAAGGTCTCCCAATCCTCTTGCCAGACATGGTTGCAGTAGTAAAGGATTAACTCTACTTCCTCAACCAAACCGAGGGTAAAGGCCTAGGGAGGATGCAAGAAGTGCTACTCTCTGTCAATAAAAACTCCCCAAAAGTTCGGGTTTCTGTCATGAATAGTTTGGAAGAGACTCTCGAACTGGTGCTTCAACATTTCGATTGTCTGGGGGACGTCGGGGATTCCTGGGCCCTGCATTGCTGCTTGGATGGTTTCTCCGACCTCTCTGCGCCACTCCTCGGGCTCAGATTGGTAGCGCTGAACGGTCTCCAGGTCCATGCGCAGGTGAACTTTGAACAGCGCGAGCATGACGAGATGGGCGAGTGGGGCCTGGCGAGAAATAACGTCCGTTGCCTCAAATAGATCGTCGGATGCAGCGTTGACGCCCGCATTGGTGTGATCTTCCTGGTCATTGTCCTCCTGGCTGCTATTCCGCTGCTCGGCTTCTTGCTGGTCTTCCAGCTCCTCGCCATCCGTGTTCTCGTTGTTGCCCTCCTGCTCTTCGTCTTCCCAGGAAGCGGGAGTTTTGCCATGTATAGCCCAAGACCTGACAAACTCATAGAATTCCATTTCCTGACCAAGTCGCAAGAGAACGCAGGGATATATATTTGCGGCGCCCAAGTGATCATGTTTGTTGAGGTCTAACATGTCGTAGAAATGCAGGAACGCTTCCCTGATTGCGGCAGTGGTTTGGACTGCAAGCAGGGCATCAGCGGCATCAAACTTTGCTACTATGAAGGCTTGCTTTCCCACGATCTCCTAGAACCGCCCAGCGCCAGAATTGAACATGTCGGCGGGTGTAAGAAAGTCTCCGGGCCTGACTTCGAGCGCAGCGCGTTCAAGTTCCAAGACCTCTCGGGTCGTCCTGATTCGCGAACAGGCTGCTTCATGTGTGTCGCGATCTAGGTACTGATGCTCGTCCCCGCAATACTGCACAAGCTGGCAGCCGGCGCACTGTACCTGGACTGAAGCTGATCCGCAGAAACTGCATTGGTTTTCTAGAAGCGCGAAATGGCTGGCTCCTCCGCTCTCCATCGTGATTACCTAGCGTTTCTGTTGCGACCCTCTTAGCGTGCTGATGCTGAGCTCGGCAGCTGTAAGATCCAGCCGACGGTTTACGCGACTCCCCGCTTGCCGGTTTCGGTGCTGTAGCGCCTCGAGGGCTCAGGGACTCGGTCGGGGGCATCAATGGTGTTGGCTAGGAAGATCGAGCAGGGACGGCTCGTTGCGACGGTAGAGAAAACAGTTGCGGGAGTCGCGATGGCGGGGCAGGAATCGGAGGCTCAATCGGTCGCCTCGCTCCCCTCTCAAGGCCATTGAAGGAGCTGGGAAAAAGAAGTCAGCGGTTGGCCGCTCTCAACATGTCCGATCAGAGTGAGCAACTTCTCGTACCTCAGGTTTTGTTGCCCAAAGGCTGATTTCGCAAGAATGACGCGAGAGATTCTCGTGGTTCTGGAGATCTTGATTGAAGAAACAGGAAGGAGAATTTTTGGAAGGTTGCAAACAGGCACCCCCATAATCCCGTGATGTCTTTGACGAGGTATTTGGTAGCTTGATTTTCGCCCTAGCTAACGCGATCGATCTCAACGTCGAATATAGCGTTAAGGGCTTTCGTTTCGGCCTGCCTGATGAGTTGCAGTCGATATAAGGTCTGGCGCTCTCGTGTAACGAAAACACCAGACGCTTCTGGCCGGGAAATAGTTTCTTCACATCCTCTTTCTTCTGTCGTCTCATTCCACTTCAAAGCCAAGTCTTCAAGACCAGCTGCCGATAATCTTTCCATTTTCCCACCAAGTGACACTAGCGCTGAGTCGAGGCGATCGCTCCAGTCCAGAACTTTAGGGAATTCACGGTCAACGTCTTGTACTCCAATCGGCGGCATCGGGATCATATGTCTGAGTGTGGCAGCACCAAAAGCTCCGTTCCCGCTCTTTTGTTGTTGCTGCTGGTGTTGCTGCTGGCCCTCGAAGATGAATAGGTGAGGGTGCCCAGCCTGCATGGAACGATCACGCAGGCCGGCGGCACTCCAAATGTTACGCGCAACAGACCAGCCGTCAGGGGCGAAGACAAGAACTCTCATAGTGAGTGAGCTCTCCGCTGAGAACCGAGCCTTGACAGGAGCCAGGTGGAAAGCCCAAGAGTTAGCCTGCTTTGACCGCGGCGGCTCCAGTTTTAGGAGATCCAGCCACGAGTTATTTTAGTAGTCGTAGATATAGACATTGCCTCTTTGTGGCCTGATTCTCCCATTCTTCAGATCTCGCGCCTTGGTACTTGTACCGGGGGTTTGAAGCCTGAGAACAAGTAGAAATCGCGCAGAGTAGCTAATGCTGAGGATGTGACCGACTCCGGGGACTTGGGCCGTGTGTCGCACACTCCTCGTCTCCACATCCCACAACTCAATGAACCTTCTGTCGCGAATCATGGCAAACGTCTTGAGGTTTCCTACCATTTTCGAGGAGCGGTAGTGCGGGCTCTTTAGGAAGAAGGCCTTCGACTCCGGCACCTCATCGCCCAGGGAGACAAGTTCTATCGGTGTGGCAAGGGAAGATGAATCCGTAGAAAACGCAAGACAATCGGTATCGTCCACTACCCACATAATGTCGGCCTCAAAACTCCGCAGCAGAAATGAAGACAGACCAGGCAGTGATCCCAGGAGATTGGTCCTGGACACGCCTTGGTAGTCAAGCCGTACTACCAACACGTCACGGCGTAGCGGTCGAATAAACAGGATGGCGGAAAGTGCCCGTGTCTCGTCCCGATCGGCCTCGTTCTCGAGTCCCCACGCCATCAAGGCCCCTTTGGTGTTTAATGTGCTCAGCTGTAGACCCCGGCGAAGATTGGCAACGTGTCCTGTGGTGTGTTGGTCAAGTTTAGGAGGGTGGCAAACTAGAAGAGCAAGAGCGCTTTTATCAGGGGCTAGGGTGGATCTCTCGCAGACCACATCGCCTAGAAGCGCCTCCGCTACGAGCAGATTTGTCTTAGCGTGGTAGCATTGAAGATAGCCTTGTTGAACGACGTATGCGAAGTCCCGCTCCTCGTCCACCGCAACGATATTATCCTGCCACGTCCACCCCAGGGAGCTGCGAGTGCGAAGCTCCAAATCGCCGAAGCGAATCACGAGCTGTGGTACTTTGGCATCGACAAACCAGCGAAACCGGTTGTTTTTCGAGAGTATGTCGAAGTGTATAGAGTAGATGTACCCGGGATCCCTCTTCAACACGTCACCCCAGTCGAGCATAAGAGTGAGGAAGTCCGTACTCTAGGCCTTCAATTCTTCCTGACTCGACACTTCCAGGGCGCTTCCTCTTTCTTGGATCCAGCTCCAAAGACAATCCGTAACATCTTCGAGAAACGCGTATGTGTCCGTACGACGACCGTCGTTTGACAGCATGGTCGTGAGAGCAGCAACAATCCACATAAGTGATGAGTCGGAACCGAGGAATTCGAATAGAGCGCTTTCCAGTGCGACGTTGGCACTTGTCCCGCTTGCCTTCAGGTGTCGGTACCAGCTCAACACGGCATACTGGTGAAGTTCCTAGCTGCGTATCTCACAGCGTCCTTGCGTCTCAGCCAACTCGCCCCCTGCTTCACTGATCGGTGCTTCTGGGATGCCGGGCAAATCGAGAAGGGTTAGTAGTTTGGTTGCGATCATGGGGTGGGCGAGATGTAACTCCAGCCGGTTTCCGGCCTCACCGTTCTGATCGAGCAACTCCCGAAGCGTCGGGTGGATGAAACGTAGGTGCGCTTTGCCCTCGCCATACAACTCTATGAGAGACCCGCACGTGTCCTGGACGAACTGATCCTTGGGCTGGTCAATAATTCCATCCTTGTTGAAGGCCCCATCCGCAATCGCAAGTCCGTTCTTGATTTCGTCCCAAGTTAGGGGTCGTGTGGCAGCATGAATCCACCAGAAAACCTCCCAGACTTTCTCCTCAGAGACAAGTTCCAACTGCTGTTCGTATGTTCGAAAATGCCTTCGGGTAAGGTCTTGAGCGTAGACTCGATGGCGCGTTTGGAGGCAATCTTGGCACCCTTGAGCTCGTCCAGTACTAGACTTGCATAGAGAAATATGCCGTCCGCGCGCTTGCGCACGGCCTCGATGATTTCCTCCCGCTGCGCCTGAGATTTGTAGGCTAACGGGGAACTAGGTTGGTTGACTCTGTACTCAACGAATGCTTTCAGGTCGCCGGCGGTATCCTCTGTCGTGAGTTCCATTTCCCTCACATCGGGTGGTGCGCCTGCGTCGCCAGCGAGCGGGGCCAGACGATGTTGAAAGTCTGACTCGATGCTTCGCCTTGAGGTGAAGAACATGTTTACCCCGCCCTTGGCTTTAGACTGGAAGATGGACGAGATCAAAAGGTGGATTGGCGAAGGCAGTGAGGCGCATCCGTCGATGCCATCGATAACCATCGTCGGTTTCCCTTCCGGCAAACTCAAGAGATCCCCGAGAAGTTGTAGAAGAGCCGCAGTGAGATCTTCGGGCAGCTAGCGAATGACAAGGTCTAGCTATTCCTGCGCGCAAACAAACTTTTCGGCTCCACCAACCACTCTTTCATCGCCCCCCTGCTTCATCTGAGCCAAAAGCCAGCAAACAATATCATTGAGCGTCGTCTGCGGACAGCGTTGGCGACAAAAGTAGTAGAGCGGAGGATAGTAGCTGTTATCCGCCGCCCTCTTAGACAGGTAGTCCACCACCACCGAAGCCAGGACTGACTTTCCTGCGCCGGGGCGTCCCTTTAGCCATAGGACACTCGAAGAAGCGCCACCAAGTGTCTCCTTGAACTCCTGTTTCTCGAGCAGCCAAGCGCAACTGGTGTATCCAATATCACGGCGCTGAAATCGCTTCGACAATGTGTCGTGAAGGTCGTGACGCCGATTAGTTGCCGCTGTGGCGCTAGAGAACCACCGCCGGCAGAACTCCTTCCTAGTTTGCAGAGACTGTGTGATGGTGTGCTGTTGCACCGTCGCCTAAATGACGGCCTCGTTGGATAAGGACAGCTGCCCCAGAGTGTAGTACCTTTTCGAGTTGTTCTCCACATAAACGAGCGCCGTAGCAGCCTCATCCAGGGCTGAAGTGACAAACGGCTATCCGATATAGGCCATGGTCTGTGTCGCCACATCGGCTAGCTTCTGAGACTCAGCAAGCTTGACATCCTCCAAGCCATGTTCCACTGTGAATCGGAAGTAGACACCGCCGAGGTGGCGATACTTGCGGTCCATGTCGTCCGCCCTAGCATCCGAGTCCACAACAATCCACTTGAGGCCATTTGTGAGGGTCCGGGCGTCTTTGAGCTTGCTGGGGACAAGACTCCTCTCCAGTTGCCCCAGTTTGGACAGCCGGTTCGTGTTCCGCTTACCCGTCCCCAAGCTGATGATGCAGGCAACGTTCCTCGAATGGCTAAACAGACGTTCAGCTTCGTCATGTAGCTCATATACAGGGTTGTTGCATCCTAGCCCGGCGTCCAGAAAGCTCTCACGTCCCTCGGGTGGCCCTATATTAATGGAAGGATAGTACGTAGGGGCAGCGGAGGTCGTTCTGGCGGCTTCCCATATCGCGCAGTCGTGCTCTAGGTTGTCGCCAGATTCATAAGACCTAAACAGGCGAACACGTGAGACGTTTCCCTTGCATACCGTACAGACGAATCTGCGATTCCATACTTTCGTCAGCGTTCCGCGAAGTTACGACCGTGTTGGAGCACGTAATCCGAATCACAGAGACTTGCATCTTGCACGGCAGCTCACCAGCCGAGCGCAACATGTCGATCGACAACGCCGCAAAGGCCGTTGCTTCCTCGATTGTCATTCAGAGCTTCCCAAGCATGATGGCAATGAGTCTACCTCGGGGTCAGCACACGTAAATCGTGGTAGCAACGACGAAGTCGGAGGTCACACACCCTCCCGCCGAGGTTCCAGCAATGAGATCGAAGTCTCAGCCGAGAGTGGCGGCGCGGGAGGTTGCAGCTGTTGCTGGATTCTCTTCATGATGGCCTCGAGTATAATCAACTCAGAGTAGCCCCTTATCCCTCCACCGTCTGCAGCTGTCAGCTTGGAGATCGACGGCACACAACGGCCAGACGGACAAATAGCGCATACCCAAGAAGAGCAGCCTCAGCGGCTGCTGGCTCGCCATGGTGACCAGCCTGTCAGGCAATCTGCACTGCTGGAAGTCTAGTTCGGACTGAAAAACTGTCCCCACAGTGCCAAGCTCGTTGCAGGAGTCGATTGCAGATGTGAGCAGTTCAAAACCCAGCAGCTGAGAGCACGATTGTCGATACTTGCCCAGTATGCTGGCGCTTTTGGCTGGAGTGACGGAGAAGGCTGCGAGGGGCAATTCCAGCGGGGAAGTTGCCATGGCGAGAGGGTGGGGAAGGGTTGCAAGAATTGATACCGTTCTACTCATCGCAAGAGCAGTTCCTGAAATGATTATCGGCGCTTGGAGAGGCTTGGTCAAGCCATCCGGAGGTACGAAGCACTGACTCCAAACATGGAAGGACCCGATATCGCCTATAACGACCTTTGGATGCTCTTCAAACCAGGAGACCTTGTCTTCGCAGGCTCGGGACACACAACAGCCATTCTCGAGGTTGTACGCGTCACCTACAGAGCGGAGGTCCAAACAAAGTTTGGATACCAGGAACCCATGTTCGATGTCACTGCTAGATTTCTTTCTCATGACGGGAAACTGTTCGGCTACTTGGAGAAGACGATACCCATCCCGTTGTATACAGGAAGCGAGCAAGTCGGCAAACTATCCGCCTACCCTCTGAAATACCACCCGGAAAGGGATACGGTGCGGGCTGAGCTCGTAGTGAGAGGGAAGAAGTTCTACAACCTTGCTGGAATACAACACCGGTACTACAGCGGGACAGCATTCTCAGTGAAACATGAACGATCCCAGAGCATTTTCTTCTCGCAAGACCGATATGTGGAAGAGGGGGTCCGGATAGATGGGCGAGTTGTTGTGGATTGCATCGCATTTGCTGAAAACACGTCGATCGACTTTATCAAGCTGGGTAGCATCAAGGCGGAGGGGATGGCGCTCACCGAAGACGATTACGTATTGGCAAGCCATCGTGTGGGCGGGTTCTCCCTCCAGGAGAAACAGTGGTGCTGGTTGATGGTGGATTGCCTCCACGACGTCCCCCTCAGCCAGGGTGCCTTCGAAACTTTGCTATTCCCGGCAGATCAGAAGCGACTAGTGCGATCGCTCGCTAGGCAGAACACTATGGGACAGATTGGATTTGACGATATAATTAAAAATAAGGGCAGGGCTGCATTCTCCTTCTTCACGGCCCACCCGGTGTCAGGAAGACGGCCACAGTCGAGGCCGTTGCCGACGACATACAAAGCCCAATATACGCCATCCTCTCTGGAGATCTGGGATCTGATCTGAGCAAGGTTGAGGCCAACTTCAGGGGATCTTTAAGTTGATCAAACGCCGGAAGGCCATTCTGCTGATCGATGAGGCCGACGTCTTCCTCGATCGGAGGTTACCAGGCGATCTTGTGAGAAACAACTTTGTGAGCGGTGAGTGAGAACCAAGGCGTTTCTCCTGTTTCTTTGGACTGGTCATACTGACGAAGGAAACCACCATTTCCAGGGCTCCTGCGCATCTTCGAACTCTTCGATGGTATTATGTTCATGACTACAAACAGCATAGACTCCATGGATCCGGCTTTTCAGAGCCGCATGCATTTGATTCTCGAATACAAGCCTCTGGATCTCCAGTCGCGCAAGGGCTTGTGGCGCGTATTCTCGGAGCGGACGGCCGGTTACGAGAAACTGGATTGGCCGGATACGACAGTGGATCGACTTGCAAACGTCGATCTGAACGGACGGCAGATCAAAAACATAATTCGCACGGCGAACTCTATTGCTCTAGTTGAGGATCACCGTCTCTCGAGCGAGGAGGTAGACATCGTTCTGCACACTGTGACGAACTTTCAGCGTAAGCTTGGGATGTAGCACGTGTGGCTGTCGAGAAGGGTCTACTTAGATATGTGAAATGACAACCGTACCTAGGTTCCATGACTTTCCGTATTCAGCCCTCGAGTCAGTTCTTTGCAGTGTTTGTGTCTCTCACACCAAGGTGAATTGGAGCGCCTCTTTCTCGACCTTCTCGGCGAATTCGCCATCCATGGCACGATAGACGTAGCAATTGCCCACCAGATGCTGAGTACCGGGCAAACCTACTTGGTATTCAGATCCACAATCTTCTTCCGCCCTCAAAACGAACGGAACCGGTCCCGTGCGCAGCACGACCACCACATCGCCCACTCTTGTGCAGGCAGGGCCTAGGCCGAGCATTCCAGTGTCGGTCCTGAAAAGGCATCTGTTACCTGCCGAATTCCGAACCCGACTCATGACCGCGCGGATTGTTTCGTCGTCGGCGAGGAAGCCAGGGTCGTCAGCCTGAACTTGGCTTTGCAACTTCAGCAAGGCCCTCAAATATTCGGGTTTTGGGTCCTGGTCGGGAAGTTTGGATATCCAACCAACGAAGCCGCGCATCTGCCTTTGCACAAGCCCATCAGCTGCTTGCTCACCTTTCCTGATATTTGTCACGAGCTGGCTGGGACCTGGCACGGTCGTGCTCCCAGCTGTGAGAGCCATGATGAGCTCCTCGATGAGTGCCAGAGTGTCGGAAATTTCCCAGGTGGTTTTCGGGGACAGACTAGAGCCGGACTCTTTTTGTTCTTTCATCCGAGTTTCGATTTCGCTGCCAATGATATTGCGTGTGCGGGTGCCCCGCAAGCTGCTGGGAAAAGGCAGTGATGCCCGTTTCACTCTTCCTATTTCGACCCCCCATACCATGCAAGTCTGTACATATGTTTGGGGGTCGAATAGCGACAGCCGTTCGTCGAAAGAGACGTCAGTATGCACGGTAGAGTCGGCCAAATGTTCGTCATCGTCGTCACCAGGACGCCAAAGCGGATCCTGTGCTTCGTCGGGGTCATTCCACCACGGGACCCATGACGGTGTTCTCAGAAAGGCTGTGGGAGACGGTGGGTGACGGACGAAGGCAAGGAAATGTACTGATTTGTCTCTGTTTAGTTGGTACTTTGCCGTCTCGAGGAAGACTTCAGCGTCGGACTTGGAGTAATCGGGCCGCAACGGAGCCGGTACCACCCGATGTCGTGGGTGATAAGAGTCTTTGACATCTGGATAAGGACTACCATCCGAGCGGAGGCCAAAGTTGACCATAGCCAACAGAGCAAACACTTTATCCTTTGGCTCCTTGACGTCGAATCTGCGAATAATGCTAAGCAGGGAACACAGGTCAATTCCTTTGCCGTACATGACGGCAAAACGGTAAACATATCGGACGATTCGCAAGCCCCTCAACCTTCTTGCAGAGGGCAACGACTTGTGATAATGCTGGATATACCAGCTTGTGAATAGGCCGAGGTCTTCGTAATCGATGGAAAAGTGACCAATGTAAGCGGTTTTGTTTTTCGACAATACAACCTCTTGGAGGGGCCATGTGCGAACAAACCATGGATTGGAGTATAGATCCAGGATTTGCGCAATTTCTGCACCATCCAGCTTCGATAGGAGGGACCTCTGGCCAGTTATCTCGTGCTTTTCTTGCTCTTCAGATGTCCGGCGTAATAGATCGAGTACGGCGCTGAGACGGCGCGCCTTGGATAATGAAGGATTGAGATCCACGACAGCAACGATCTGTCGGCGAAGGTTCCCGAAGAGCTTAATATTGGCAGCCGCTGCGATCAGGTGATCGTCGTGGGGGCCCAGCCAAATCAGGGTGCCCGTCGCGCGTCTGAAGATCTGCCCCATCAGAGGAACTTGGGCGCTTTTCTCCTCGTCGTCTGTTTGGTCGATACAGATCTGGTCGATCCAGAGGTTCCGGGTATCGTTGGTAAGCCGGAAGACATCGAGTGCGTGCCGAACGGACCATGTGATGCGATGATGCCTGTCGCCAATCTTGATGTACGGCTCCTGGTTGAGCGACACCGGGTCGTCAGAAGGCGGCCCCCAGGTGTACGAAACCGCCTCGAAGTCGACTTCGTCGTTGATGTTGTATTCCACAAGGTCCGCTCGCACTTCATCGCCCTCGCGGGCTGGATGGACTCTCAGGATCCGGAACTGCTCTTTTCCTAACTCCGGTTTGCCTTGCTTGGCGCAAAATAAAGGCTGGGGCTCAATCGGAGTGTCGTCGCGGGGGAGACCTGCTGTGCGTGACGGCGCGGATTGTGAATCAGCGCCCGAATCTGGAGGTGGGGTCTCGGAGCCAACATCTTGTGTCGTTGCCTCCTGAGGGCGAAGGGTTGCCGTGAACGTGGTCATCTTTTCAGTCACAGTCAGAATGATGATGAGGGGGTATTTAGTTATCGCTTGAGGTAGCTGGCGATGATAGCATCAGAGTACTAGCGGCGGTTGAGGGTCCAAACGGTGCAACGATCGATCGGCCAAGCGCCCGCCGGCCCCCAACCCCGCATCGGTCCTTTCCGGTCCCGACGACGACTTCAAGGCAACAGGCCTAACCCCTTCTGGGAAGGCGCGGCCGGACTCTTCGAAAGCGCATCTCATTGGTTCCAGCATCTTGAACGATGCAACGGTCTTGGCGCTGGTGCCGGGGAGGAGCATTCAACGGCCAGGGGCACGACTGTGCACACAATGTGCAAACAATGCCGGTAAGCTCGCGATGAATGTGATGATGTTTAAGTCTATGACGTCGTTAGAACAATTGGCTGTTGTTTTAGGATAATATGCTGGACCGAAACAATGGCTTTCAAGACCGGGAGTTTGGCAAAAAAGACGTCGTCAATCTCGAATCTGGGCCAAAAATGGCAGGGATCGGCAATCCAGGAACAGACAGCGGCACGCTTCCAACCCGCAGGGCTTGGGTAACACGGCACCGATAAATGAAATGCCAATACCCGATCAAAAACGTGGAATCGTCAGGAACAGACGTCTCGTCATACAAACCAAGTTTTTGGTATTAAGATGCAGAGATAATAATACATTGTCATGTCGTACCTGAGGTATATTTACTGCCTCGCAGTTGTACCCCTGAGATACCACAGCGCCATCCCATGTAACCCTCAACAACCAACCTGGAACCCCTCGAAGCCAAAATGCACCTCTCTTTGTTCACAGCCTTCTGGCTCACCAGCCATCTCATCGCCCCAGCCTCATCCCAGAACTACCACGTCGTCGAAGTCCGCAGCCAAACCACCCTCGTCACAGTGCACAACCGCGCGCCATTCGCAAACACCTCCTCAAACCCCGCACCCACCTGGAATGCCTCCGCCGCTTTCACCTTTACCCCCACCAACTCCAGCGCATCATCTCGCGCCGCAAACTCCACATCCAAGGGCGGACTTCTCGGCGGCATCCTCGATCCCATCACTTCGGGACTTCTTGGTCCTATCACGTCAGGCCTCCTGGGCCCCATTGCCTCCGGCGGGTTGAACGTTTCGGGGATTGCGACGGGCGTGTCAAATGTTACAAACGCGTTGTCACTATCTCGTCCGACGATTTCGAGCCTAAGTATGAGTCTTCTGAGCAGTGTTCGTTGGCCGAATTCGAGTTCTTCGGCGGCGCCGACGGCGAGGGCGAACTCGACATCAAAGGCTTAACCGGTGCAGTGGTTTCGGTGTTTCTTGGGGATACAGAGAGCTTGTAGAATGGGACGGTGATTATGTATTTGTTAATGTCGAACGCTAAGAAAGGTCTAGGAACTTGAGCGTTTAATGTGAGCTGGTGGAATGCATGGTGGGATTGTTCTGGAGCTTTATCGGAGTTTTTTAATTACTTTGGTGTGGCAAATAAAAATGTCTTCCCAACAATGTGCCTTCTTCTTGGGGTTCCATGTTCGCGTTCCAGTCGAGCGCGGTGAATGATTATTGGGCATTGGACGGGACGGGACGTCGACTCGAGTGCGTCGAAGGCTTGGTCAGCGTGTGTCACTCGACCGGAATGCATTAGGCCCCGATCGGGCCCGCTTTGTGGATTGGCAACCAACTCAAATCCCGCATCAAAATATCGTGCCCGCCCCACTGAACCCTCACTCGAGTCCTGACGACAATGCCGACCTGCCAGTGTGGGCGCACTTTCCAATCGGAAGCGGCGCTCATCCAGCATCGGGCGGCCAAGCACAATTCTCGGCCCCAAGCGCAACCCGCACCTGCCGCCTCCGCGCAAACAGCGCCAATCCCCAGGGCTCCACCTCGAAATGCCAAATCACGCGGAGCTCAGATGTGGAAAGGCTTACGGGGCCGAGAGCCAATTCACACCATCGACGCCGCGACCCTCCAACCTTCGACGACTCCAGTCTCCAGCGCATCGCCGTATGAGCTGATCTGCAGCTACAACTGGCAGAGCTTCGGGGGGTTCCAAGTCCCAGGTGAGCCTGACTGGTTTTAACCACTTCCCGCAAAGCCTACGCCATCAGCTGTCCTAACCAATTCAACAGGACACGCGCCGCTCTGGCAAGATGTCGCTCTCCCTATCAAAGTCCCCAAGGACCAAAACACCCCCTCCGCGCCCAAGAGCGCCTGGACCACAACCAAGAACCCCTTTGAACAAGTCCTCCAGGCCGCCGCAATCATGAGCCCCGACTTCCGCCTCAACACCGTCGACATCGTCACCACGCGCAACAGCCTCCGCAAGCTGCTCGACTTCTGCAGCGGCCGAAGCCTGCAGAGCTTCCGCGTGCACATCTCGCTCGTCCACAACACGCTCTTCATCGAGCAGTACGACTCTGCATTCATGGCGTTCCAGTCGACGGGCTGGGGCCATAACTTCGAGAAGGCCTTCACGCGGTTTCCGCCTGGCCTAGAAGCGAGCACCACGCACGATCGCTTCCTGCGCTATCCGATTGGAGACCTTGATTGCGTCGTCGGTTTCGAAGTCGATGCCTGTTACGAAGGATCCCCTGAAATCCCGCTCACCTCCCTGCAGTCCGAAATGGAACAGCTCCAGATCAACCCGTCCTCGCCCAAGACAAAAGCGCCCCTTTCAAACCTCCTCAACGCTCCAGTAATGCCCCAATCTACCGCCGCAGAAATGAAGTCAAAAGCCCGCAAGCCAGGACGACCAGGAACATCAACCGGAACAAGATCAGGAGGTACTGGTATCGGAATCAGCTCCTACCTCCCCCAGCTGTGGTTTGGCCGCACGCCCTGGCTGATTGTCGGCTCGCATGTCGAGGGGACATTCGAGCACGTCAGTGTTGTTAATGCTGCGGCACACTTTGAGCGGTGGGAGGCGGAAAGACAGGTTGAACTGCGGAAGTTGGCGGCGCTGCTTGGGGAGTTGAGGGAGGCTGTGAGGGGGGTTGTGGGGACTCGGAGTGGTAGTGGGAGTGGAAGTGTGGATGGGCAGAGGTGTGCTGTGGTCTATGAGAGGGGCGAGGGCGCGAAGGCTATCAAGATTTATGTGTTGGGGAAGGGGGAGGTGGTTGTGTCGGATGAGAATTTCTTGCGGTTTTGGGGGGGGGTGATACTGCCTAGGTCGATATACTCGAGTCAGCATACCACGACTTTGGGAACGGGAATGTGAGAAGGGATGGGGAGGCTTTAGTTCAAGGGTAGGTTCGGGCGCGCCATGGGAAATTACGACGTTGCAACACCCGAGTAAAAAAACCATTACGATATGTCTCCAATGATCCTCTAGACACCTATGATCTGTGTTCATTTGATCCAACGCCCCCTGACCACTCTCATTTGCTAGGCTCAGGGTGACAGGACTATGACAGTACGTGCTACATCGGTACTTGCTTCAGAGGTACTTGCTGCAGCGGTAGTTGCTACAGCGGGGCTTGCCCGTGGCCCTATGCGGTGCGGCCATACGCGGTCGAGTATCTTTTTGGCGTACGCTGGATCCTCCCTGTAACGCTTGGCGCGGATCTGGTCGTAGTTGTAGTAGATGTTTTCGTCGACTAGGACTTTGTTCTCCTCAGGGAGCGCTGTGCCTTGATCTGGTACGCGGCCCGCACGGATGGCCTTGAAAGAATTCTTCAGAGCTTGCCTTATCCCATTGAAGACCTCCACCTTGTTCAGGTAGCGGTAGTAATCTCGGACGGCAAGGGATTTGAAGCCGTCGATCTCTTGGTCGGTCGGTCCTGCATGTTTTTTGTAACTGGCTATCATTCGGTCGCGAACCTGAGGGGGATTAGCTGTTAAAAGCCAGGGATGTCTGTCGGCTCCACTGGGTGGACATGGGTGCTTGCTTACATTGACGGGGGTTGGTGGTGCCATCGTGAATTCTCGTTGCGTGCGGATGCCCGTTGTTCAGGTTGCGTGTATTCCTATTGCTGGTCCTTGGTGGCGTGAAATAGATGGTAAAAGGTGGAGAAAGAGGGAATCATGCGCGCCAGTAATAAGTTGAAGAAGAGGAAAAGGAAAAAGAATGCGTGGCTCCACCATCGTGAGTCGCGCCAAGCCTGGAAATTGAGCTGACATCACCCGCCGCCCCGCAGCGAATGAGCAGCTAAGTGGGAGCGCACGCTAGGTACCTAATCAAGTCCCCAAGCTCCAAGATGTGCTTTTTCGGCACGCAAAGTCCAACAGAAAGTTGAAACAAATGTGTAGTAATTATGAAACGAATCTAGGCACCTAAACTTTCCAAACTCTTTAGTACCCGGTCTCAAGGTCGAACAGCTCCAAAGTAGCTACCCTCAGAGTTCCTAGGCCCCTCGTCGTCCATTTGTATTAACATGTAGGCTACATATGATGACAACTAAGCTGCTTAGCTTCAGTGCCGAATAGAAACTGTTCTAGGTTCATCACAATATTCTCCTCGAGTGCGTTCACGAGTCGCTGCGCGTGTTGGCCCAAGACACCTCCAGAGGTGGTGCTGATGACACTTTCGCCCACACCAAGACGGAACTCCCCAAATCCGTAAACCAGCGTGCCTGGCGAACACTTGTGAGCCTTTGGACACTTGGGGCATACCTTGTTTGTGTTTTCGTACCGATCATAGTAATTGCTGTTGCTAGAATAGCAGCAGCACTGGAGTGGGACGGCTGTCCACTTGGGAGACTTTATAGTCCGCAACTTTTCCACGAGCTGCACCAAACTTAAGTCTCCGAATACCGTGTCAGGAGTGTTGTCGTCGACGAACTTTAAGTCGTGCAACCCTTTCATCAGCGCGCCAAGGTGCATACAGCGGCACTCAAAATCACAGCCGTACTGGCCCCCAATGTAGCCTTGGCGAAGCTTCGTGAGACCTTCTGCGATCTCCTTCGTTGACTCGCAGCGGCGAAGGTTGATTTCGTCTGCGATGCGGGGCCATTTAGTGGTTGAAGGGCCGATTGGCTGCCAAGGAAAACTCGACAGCGGCTTAGGGAAAGCTACTCACTGATGATAGCAGACGGGATCGGAAGATCGCCGGGAACATCCAGCTCATGTGTGCTCCGGAGAATAGCCACCTTGGTTGCCTGTTGGAAGAGGGCCTGATCCTTAAAAACCCACGAGACCAAGATCCACAGGACGAGCTCACGACCGAGTGACGTGGGTATCAATGATGCCTTAAAGTCCTTCATCCAAAGCGACAGAATGAGCTGCAGGGGTTCACGGATGTCGTAGTAGTCGATAATGACGGCGATCTTCGCCAGCATCTCCAACGCAACCGTCGTGGGCACTAGACTCCAGCGCCCGTGGATGACGTTCATAACCATGGCGAGAGCTTCGCTGTCCCAATCCCCGGCGGTGAGGTGATAGAGGCTGTCGGAGTTCATTTTGACCCCCTCGCTCCATGGACCGGAGAGCATCGTCTTGAGAACTGGAGACGCAAGAGACAAATGGCGTGATGAGAGGAGGAACGTCAGGTCGGGGGCTGATGCCGGTGTGGGGTTGTCTTCGGGAATTTGCTTGTCGGTGTCGCTGATGCCTGACCTGTCCCAAACAGCGAATGGCGCATCTGGATTGCTGAGGGTAAGAAGCACGTCCCCCGAGGGGTCCATGATGAAGTTGTGTTTCTCCGCCATCCCAAGAAGGGATATTTTTCCAGAAAATGACTGCGACACATGAGGGAGGGGAAAATCTGAAAGAATGTGCACGGGTTTGGTAGAGTATTTCTAGCCAACCTTCGGCGAGAGTGCCTCGGGTAGCACAAACTGTCTGGCTGCATCCCGAATGCTCTGAGGCCTACAGCCTGGGATCGAAGTGGAGCAGCTGAGGGAGTTGACCATTGACGGATGCGGAGCGGGTCTTCTATTATATTCTGTCACTGGATTCCATCACATTCACTCTGGTAGTACCTACAGTTTGCCAACCAGTGGCTAGCCGCCACATGAGTCGAGGCGGAGGGAATACCGATCGAAAGCTTCACTGCTCCAGGCCCCCAATACGAGAGGATCATTCATGAGAAGATTTCACCATGGTTAGGGTTGATCCCTGAGACTGTCGGTACCTTCCTGGCATCGTGCTTGAAAACGCCAAGCCATTAAAATAAGGGAACATCGATGAAATGGGTTATCAGGCCTCTGGGGTTAGCAGCTTAAACTACTGCAGCTACCTACTTAAAACACTTGAGGCAACCTTCGCCCAACCCATTGGTTCTCGAGCCCTCGACCTACAACACCCCGCACATTTTCTTCATGCGTCATTTCAAATGCAACGTCCCAATGTCTCGGGCCGGGCGTCAAAATGCCCACCCCATATCCTTTGAAGCAGCTGGCTGGCGATAAAATACCTCAAGTATTGTCGAGCCTTCACAGCAATTTGTCGCATCTTATCACCACCTCCTCTTCAGGGCTTTTTTTTTCAACAAGCATCACAATGTCCGACGAAACCTGAATGATCTTTGTCGACGACTCCAACAGCCTCATGCCCAAGCTGAAAGACAGCGAGCGCGACCCGCGTCTCCGCATCGATATCCGCAAGCTCAGTGAGATGCTCCGAGGCAAAAATCACATCCAGGGCCATCCTTCCTCTACGGCTCCCGCCCACCCCCCAACGACTCAGTCTGGGAGGCCTTCAAGAAGAACAAGTTCGAGACCAACATCTACGACCGCGCCGACGGCGGCAAGGAAAAGGAGGTCGACAACTCCATGTTAGTCGACATGGCGACGAAAGCGACTGAGCAAAGGTTCCAAGCCGAGTTCCGGGCGAAGCACTTGGGCGACCCCAAGGCCGCCGAGAAAAGTCGAAAGACGACATTTGCCGTCATCACGGGGGACCGCGACATGATGCCCGCCGTCAAGCGCGTCCTCGAGTCCAACATACGCGTCGAGCTGTGGGGTTGGAAGTCAGACATGTCGCAGGCATATCTGGATCTAGCAGTTACTAACAGCCTGCTAACCGTGTACCGGCTAGATTCAATTTTCTAAGACATTTACTTTACCACCTACCAATCCACGCGCTAGGTTAAGAGCGTCGTAAGCAGTAAGACGATGGTACTCTGTAACGTTGACAAGAGTAAGAGGACGTGACTGCGAGGACATCGCCCTCTTGTATGGCGTCACTGTAGCGGACCTCCTTGCCTGGAATTCGTCGCTCAACGCCACTGGTGGCACGTTCACTCCACGCGAGATGCCGGGGACACAGCAGTTTTCCGTGCAGCCGCTGGAGCGCAACGCCACTGACATAATTACCAACTTCTCCATGACGGGCATGGCGTTTCCGAGAATTAACAGCTGCCGCGACTTTGCGGCAGCTGTATAACATCACGACGGGCGCCCTCGCAGCCTGGAATCCCAGCGTTAAGGACACTGCCTGCTCGGGGTATTGCGTTGGGACGTCATATTGCGTTGCCGTGGGCCATTTCAAAAGCCCAGATACGACTTCAAACAGAGCCTAAAAAGAACGACAGGGTCGGCCTACACAGGCGCCCCGAGTCACTAGTTCGCTTCCCTTAATATAAGTTAATTAAGGAAAAGCATTTCACTAGAGCCTTATTAATAAATATTTACAAATGCGTATTGAAAATCCCTTTAAGCTGGTATATATCTTCCGTTAATAAGGTAGGTAAGCTTAATCATAATCTTAGTATTAAGCTTTCAGACCTAATATGGAACGTTTGACTGAAGAACGAAGGGCTCGCGAGCAGGGGAAGTGCAGTTGCAAAGTGACTTAACTAGGTAGAAAAGGGGAGTGCGAAGCACTCCCCAGTTATGTACAAATGGAAGCTCCCTGTGTGTGGAGAGCACATGATCCAAGGCCCCTGCGCGCCTGAGCGCCTAGCGAGGCGGCTGCAGTTTGACACCTAACCTTAAAGGTAAAATTAAAATTATGATAAAGAAGCTGGAATATGAAACGAACTAGTGTTACGTTATCAGTAGCTTCGGTTAAGTTTATTGTTTACGTAGACCGGGCAAAGTAAGAAGGAAAAAGTGCCAAGCTTGGTTTGGTGGAATGATTTCCAGGGGGTGAGTGGAAGAAGCCTGTAGGTTGACGACGTTTTGTACCCTCAATATTGGTCTGGCTTTTAGTTCGACAGAAACCGCCGCACATTATTTTTCCCCCTTGATAATATCAGCAGCCTACATCAACTCCCGTTAGCACAGCACTTCAAACATCACGCCCCTAGATGACATACCTTCTCAGCAACCGCATAAACAGGCAAACAAGTATTTCCCCCCACCACCATCGGCATAACACTCGCATCCACAATCCTCAACCGCTTCACTCCATAAACCCTTAACCGCTCATCCACCACGCCCCCAAGCGCCTTCGGCATCATCGCACACGTCCCCGCAGGATGATGCCCACTAGGCCGCATAGTTTGCTGAATATACGCCACCAGCTCCGCATCGCTCGTCACATTTACCCCCGGCGTCACTTCCACCGGCTGGTACGGCGCGTTTGCAGCATTCTGGAAATATTTTCGTAGGTAGCGGAGAATATCCGCCGAGATGACTCCGTCAAGCGGATTGCTAAGCGCGCGGTAATCTACTAGCGGCTCTGCTGTCGGGTTTCGCGGGTCGATGTTTACCGTTCCACGACTAAGGGCGTGTAGGTTGGCAATAAGGGTGGTGGTGGGCCGGCCGCTGAGCGGCATGTTGAAAAAGGCGGTTTTGTTCTCGCGTAGAGAAGTCGCCATGGCGAGCATTTGGGCGCGATAGCCGGCGATGACGGTGGGGTGGGTTCCGGGGGGTAGGAGGGAGGCGTGGTCTTGGGAAAGGAGGGTGGAGGATATTGATTTGTGTCGGGGGGAGACAACGGGGAAGGGAAGCCAGGGGCCGACGTTGCCGCTGGCGAGCGAATAGGGGCCTGAGCGGTTTGCTGCCCAGAGGGAATCTGCCCAGGCGCGGAAGGAGGCGTTTTGGGTGAGGCTGCTGATGGAGGGGTTGAAGTCTAGGTTGAGATCTGTGACAGGTCTGTTAGACTCCCGGAAGTGGAGGGTGGGAGGGTGAGTAATTGAATGGAATATTTGCGCTTACAGGTGAAATTGGCGGACAGGCTTATGTGATCTTGGAAGTTCTGACCGACGCCGGGGAGGTCCACTGTCACAGCGATGTTTGCCGACTCCAGGAGACTCTTTGGTCCGAGACCGCTCAGCTGCATTATCTGCGGGCTGTGGATGGCGCCGGCGGCGAGGATGACTTCTTTGTTTGCGCGAATCGAACCCGTGGTTAAGCCGTCAGTCAAGGAGGTGAACTTGACGCCGTAGGCCGTAGTCCCGTGCAGCAGTATTTTGTCGACTTTTGATCTCGTCAGGAGATGATAGTTTGGTCTCGGAATATTCTCCCAATGGCCAGTCCTGGCGTAGGAACGGGTACCGTTGGTTGGGCTCATGAACGTCGGATACCAGTACAAACCTGGCACACCAGTGCCGCTGTCTGGTCGAAAATTCACGCCCGGCATGTCTTTCCATGTTTGTACTTGGGCGAACGTCGCAGGATATTGGAATGATGGCCAAGCAGCATGCACCCCAGACGTCTTTCCCCACAATGCCGGGTCATTGGGAATGACAGGGGCCAGTGCCGGGTCGGGGGGCGTGAAACGCACTGCCTTTTTGAAGTACGGCAGCATGCCCTCCCAGGTCCAAGGCGAAGACTTGGAGAAAAGGGCGCCCCATTGATCGTAGTCCTGCTTGGAGCCCCGTATGGCCATCATGGCGTTGACCGCCGAGCTGCCCCCGACTGTCTTCCCGATCAAGATGGGAAAAGCCCTGTTGCGTAACGATGGCTGGGGAACGGATGTGATGTTGTAGAATAACTGCGGTTGGGTTATCTGGATAAGGAACCAAGCTTGTAGCTCGTCGATGATGGGCGCGTCGTCTAATGTTCCGTATTCAATGACCAGAACCGTAGTTTTCCGGTCTTCACTGAGCCGGTCTGCTACGGTGAGCCCGGAAGTGCCGCCTCCTATGATGACGTAGTCGTATGTCTCTTTAGCATCTCGGGCGTAGGCGAGGACGGTAAACTTGTCGGTTCGGTAGGAAAGCCCAAGCGTGCTGGCGAAAAGGAGGAGACATGTCCACATGAACCGGGTCGCGCAAGCCATGTCGGCATTGGCGATCGGGTCGCGAAATGGAATTTCAGCAGTTAAAGTATTGCAGTGTTTTTCAGAGGAGATAAAGCTTGCAAACAAAAGATAAAGAGTAGTGGCTCCTTCTTAGAGGGCGGAGATCAGTTTGAGGAGCAGGACGGAGGCGCGATGATATAATGCGACGCCTTCGTAGCTTGGCATATGCGTTGATGGTTGGTTACAGCGGAAGGGGCAACACTGCAGCCGTCGTGCATACGCATGTTCTCGGACGAGCACCGCTTTGGTGATGTTCTTCCGCAGCGAGTATTGGCAAGCCGCATAAATCCTTGCCACCCCCTGTGATAAAACGCCATCTCATTTCCATTATCAGATATAGATTCCACATTGAGCTTTTTGCATTTAGTTTAGATGCGTAGAACTGATTATTGGTGTCTTTTATTGGTTTCTTTCCTGCTGGCGCTGCTGGTCCACAATTGTTCCATGGCACGTTCATCCTTAAATAGAGAGTGTCCACATTTAAGATTTAGATGTATCCTAGAAAACATGGCAACACCTACAGCCCTCTCCTTCATAGACATTTCAAAAAGGCATCGCCGACGACTCCGAACATGAGATCCCAGCCGCCGCTCGGATTCGAACCGCCGGCTCCAAAATTCTCAACACGGCACGGCAGATCCTCGACTCATCACGAATCGACAAGTCTTCCGCGCCATCGGTTCCACTCGTGTTCATACAGCACGACGAGCCGCCCAAAGATGAGCCTCTGAACAGAGGATCACATTTATGGGAGTTGGTTTTGAACCCCGAGACGGTGTCGCCGAGGAGTGGCTGGTTCAGAAGATGCACGACGATGTATTTGACTCAAACTCAGACCTGGCCGCGAAGCTTAAAGCGTCGGGGGTTGAAAGTATCTTCGCACTTGGTATCATGTCCGAGTATGCCCAAGAGATTTGAATCCTTTGGGCTCCTGGTACGGCAGCTGAGATTCTAGCATCGCGTGTAGTCCCTGGTGATGACCTGCGGCTTGAGTTCAACCCCCTGTTCCTTCGGCCACCCAACGGCCTAACAGAAGGCGAAATTCTCATCGCAGTTCCCAGACTCCAAGAGTGGGCATCAACAGTCTAGGAAATTGTGGTGTACTACGTCGGGGGGGGGGGGGGGGGGGGGAAGAGGGGG
>Ga0247758_1000767_pt1 | contig 27447 bp, 21 predicted proteins | sample UWRJL156409C4_FD_180950 | JGI IMG/M metagenome (GOLD analysis project Ga0247758, IMG submission 180950) | Plant litter microbial communities from Arlington Agricultural Research Station in Wisconsin, United States - UWRJ-L156-409C-4 | ecosystem: Environmental > Terrestrial > Plant litter >... | reverse complement strand
TACAGTGCCTCTTCAAAAGTCTGTGTGCACAGGCCACCCCACCAATCTCCCCCATCCCAACACCCATTCTTCAAACATCTATTTCTCAGCCATTATTCTAGTAATCCAAGTAAAAGTACTATCAAAATAAAGCCAACAAGACACTATTCAATATTTAGTATACCAGCCTCTAGCCCTACGGACCGCAAGCCGCCGACGAGGAATCGAGTCCAAAAGGTCCCCAATAAAGTCCGGATCTATAGCATCCCACGCCTCCTTGATCCACGCTTTTGCAAGCTCTTTATCTGCCTCATTCTCCTTCAGATCTTGAAATTCAGGATGCATTTGATACACCAGCTCTTTCAAACGCTTCCAAACATGCTCTATCGGGTTCAGGTCTGGGCTATAAGGTGGCCAGTCAATAGGCTCAATCCCGTGGCTCTCCAGATATCCCAAAGAGTCCCTAGAACGATGAATAGATGCACCATCTTGTTGAAATAACCTCCCTTCAGCTCCGCCAGAGTTTAATGCAGGGAGTAAACCTTCTTCCAATGCCCAAATATAGCTAAAAGAGCTATATCCCTGCCTTGGGGAGTCCTCATCCCTCTCCATGAAGATAAGCTCAGATTTACCACCTTTCCAGATAGCTGCCCACACCATAAATGAAAGAGTAGCAGCTTGTTGGGTCTGGTTGACAAATTGGCGATTAAACTTCTCATGGCCAAATCGAAAAACCCATCCAGAGCCTTTGTTCGGATCGTTCTGAATAGAGCATTCGTCGGTATAAATCGCATCAACAAGCTCCTGCTCTCGTGGCCTCCAGGCACGACAATGGGCATATCGACGGCGTGCACGATACTCAGAGAGCTTCGGCCGTTCTGTAGAACGCCAATGGCCTAACCCAGAAGCCTGAATAACACGTTGAAGAGTGCTGAAAGAGATGTTGACACCATCTTGGCGTATAAGACGGCGAAGTGATTTCCACTTGATTTTCGGATCCTGACGGATATAACGAATGACCTTACGCTTATCCGCAGCGCTGAATTTCGTAGGGCAGCCACTTCTAGGCAGAGAATCCAAGGTGTGGTGGTGTTGCACGCGTTCCAAGGTCCTGGTAATAGTGTTGCGGTGGACGTGATGATCGTGTGCGATTTCAGCCTTTGGTGTGCCGGCTAATACAGCCGAGACAATGGACGAACGAGCTTCCTTTGATAGTTCCTGGTTAGGGCCGCGATTTCCGGTTATTTCAGTGCCAAAGGCTCTGGAATTGAGTGCCATGGCGGATAATTGTGGGTGGTAGAAAAAAAAGGGTGGTCGCGACGCGTCGCGAGATTTGTTTGTGGGGTGGCCTGTGCACACAGACTTTTGGACAGGGATTGTAGCTCAGGAAAGATGTAACAGGTAGTTAGGTACCTAGGTAGGCAGGTAGGTAGGTAGGCAGGGAGCCAGGAACGTACTACGACATGCTACCGGTGCCAGAACCCATGCTCCCGTCGCGGCCGGCGAGGGGGTCCTGAAATCGCATCTTGTGGTGAATACAATTGGAGCAACCTGGAAGCGGGGAAGAATGCCAGCCTCCATGCGTGCAGTGGGCTGAGAGGACTGGCCAAGCTTGTGGAGTAAGCTCGATAATTAGGACTCGCATCCGGTGAGATAAGGGTTGAATCGGGGCTAGATAGGTAGCTATGTGACTCGGATGGGATGACGCTTGCTTATACTTGTCATTTGCATCAAGCGCATGATAGGGGGGGGATGGAACGAAACATTGAAGGCGGGGGCAGGAGTCGGTCATCTCGGGGTCCTCGGGCTCGACAAGGCTGATCGTCCTTGCCAGCCAGGTATATTACCTACATAAGGTAGGAAGGTACCTTGGACCTGTGGATTTGAGTGAGTGGGCCTGAGATTCCCCTCCCGCGACCTCATTGATATCCGCCCACGTCGTGCAAAATACAGGGTGCCATCTCGGTGACCACAAGGGCCGAATAGTGGGTACCTGTGAGGACGTTTCCGAAGTCGGTAGGAGAATTGATGGCCGTGATAGGAATGAGTCTCCACGGGGCGCTGAATGAGATCTGTAATCATAGACTTCACATGCTTCGATAGGTTGGCTGATGGCGACAAACAACGCCCGAGTGCCCCTTCTCATCTGACATTTTAGGGGTCAGTCGGCTCCGAGTCTCTGTTTAGATGAGAGGAAGTTGTCGGCCGGGTGCAGAAATTGACTGAAGCATCACCTGTTGAGCGGGTCTCACGAACATCCGAGTCACCTCACCGCCAGTTGACGAGATGACGGCCGAACATTGTCGGCCGCCACGGCTTGGAAGAGTTACCCTGCTTTTGCCCGGAAGACGAGGCGATCTGCTCTGTCTAACCACAATTTTAATTGCGATCTGATGCCACCTCAGCACGCGCTTTCTGCGGGACTGCTGTGGGAGTGTCACGGCATAAGTGAGGTGATGGCGTGTGAGTGGATCCCGTCCAGCCGGGCAGCATTTAGCGAGCCTGAGAAAGTTGGGCCGAAGTTTGTGCCATCATGCTGACGCCCCGTTCAATAGGTATTCGAGTCAGGGTCACAAGGAGGGGCGATGGGACCGGTGCGAAGCCATCCTCAATATAACCGTAGCCGTGACACCTTTGTTGTCGTTTCAGACTTATCTCTACCGTCGAACAAGTTCTTCACTTTGGAGCTGTCGACATAGATAATATCCAAACGAGCATTGACTTCTTGGCCGATTTGCCTATATATGACGAGGAAAAACCATATTACCTTCACGCGTCTGCGTCCGCCGGCGAACATCTCGACGACATTAAGTTCACCACCATAGAGTGGGGTGCCAGACTGTTGACAGCCTATAGCATGCGCGATAATCCCGATATCAGCCTTGAGAGGAACGGGTTCTGTTATGTGGAGCACAAATCGGACTGTATCCCGACGGCAGAAGGTGGACTGTCTGGAGTGGCCAAGTACCGTCAAGACTGTGAAGCGCTCCTACGGGGCCTATTCCAGGCGGAGTTTATTCACTGCTGTGGCTACAAAGCAAGGAAGAACACGCCAATTAAACTCGACCAGTACGATCCAAACAACCCACTTGTTGTGTAGGAAGCTGCTGTCGGTGCACATGGTAAGTCATCAACGATGTTCAGGGCTGGGTGCCGTGGAATGTGAAGTCTAGCGGCGCTGACGCGACACCGGTTCGGCCGCTTCTCAATGGGTTAGTTTCCATTCCAAACGTGCCCGAAAGTCAGGGCGTAGCTTCAGGTCTCTAATAATACCTATCTAGACACCTCCTTGGACCACGTTCCGCGCTTGTTGAGAGACCTCGTCAAGGAGAATCCGGAGCTGGACGGTATCTAAGACCAGGATACCGTGTCAGGCTGATCAATTTGAGAACCCTCTCAAGCTTCTCCCTCGTGATGATGGAGTTTGCTGACTTCTGCCCTTATAGCATTTGGCAGTTTGTCTTGCCAGAGTGTGAAGACCGGACGCTTGCACTCTGTGACTTTATGTCTATCGACGTGAGCGACCTGATTCCGACCGATAGGGTCTAAGTTCAAACACCCGGAAACGGAACACTACCTGAAGCGGAACAATAGCGCCACACAAAACCCACAAATTCCTATCCCCACAACACAGCCATTACTTAGTCAATTAAGCTCAAACTTTAAACATAAGTTTTTATATACAAGGATAATATAAAAACAAAGTTTTGGATTTTTAGAATTTTTTTCCATGACGAAATATCAATTTTGAAGTCTTGAAAGTATTACGACCTGCACCCGACACAGGCCTCGAGAGGACTGGCGCAGGTTAAGACAGAACGTATAGCAGGACGCTAACAGGTAAAGGGCGTTCTAAAGACAGCTTGTTAAGCTAACACTCCTAGACGGGGGGTTTAATGTCACTATAAGTCGCTGTCACTATAATGCACAGAGGTGAGTCTGAACAGTAGGATACAAATAAACAATTAAATACTAGTGTGAGGAACTAGAGTCCCTCACGGTAGTTATAAGCACAACTATAACTATCTATACTAACTAGCCAGAGGTACCTTATACCTTACTTAGTAGCTTATTACTTAGTAAGGAATTAAGTAACCTGTTACTAAACACTCCTTACTTAAAGGTCTTATAGATACTTAATAGGTAAACACTCTTATTAAAACTAAGTAACTAACAGTTAGTCGTAAGGGCTTCAGGTCTTTACACCCCTAGCCCAGTACACAGTACCGTATGTACTGTCTTCCTGCACTGTTCCTTATACGGGGGATTTGTCAGGCCGCTCCGGCTTAAGTGACGGCCTATAGGGTCGTTATATAATTCCCCCTCTTTAACATTCTTTTTCTATAAAAAATCCTGGTAAAAGCGTTCCTTCTTTTTCAACGTAACTATACCTGCTAACCATATATAAAAGCGCACTTTAAAAAACAGCACCTCTTATCATCGTAACCTTACAGACTTCACTTCGACTTTTAAATCGCAAATATCACCTTATAGTCATTATTCTTCAAAATCGCTTTCCTATCTCGTTACCGCACGATTAAATAGTTATTCTAAATACTTACTAATAAGGGCTTCATCTTTATATAACGCGTTTAGTCACAGTAACGTTTTCCTCTAACAGCTTCTTTCTAAAAAACGCCACTTTAATACTAAACACGACATTACTATATGGAACTTAAAGCTGAAAACTTAAAAGCTCTGTAAAGCTGTTACCTAACTTAAACAGATTAAAATCCAGCACCACAGGACAGAAGAGCGAGCTTTTTCCACATTTAACTAAAAGGTAAAGATCTTTCACTTTTAAGAGCAGGAGGAGGCCCGTCTAGCTACTCCTCCCAAGGCTAACAAGTCTTTTAATTAGGGAGGCTTTTTAGCAGGAACACCTACTAGTTCACTTTCCAGGAAGTCGTTATAGCTAACGACCTTTTCTTAACTTAGTCTGTAACTCCCTCTTCCAGCACGTAAAAGGCAGCCCCCTTTTTTACTAACTTTTTTCCTTTTTTTTTTTAACAGTACTTATTCTCATACAGGACGCACTAGGAACTCCAGAGGCCTAGCCTCCTTATTAAGTCTAAAGTCCTTTCAACCTTAGCTAAGGCTTCTAATAAATGTCCTTCTATACCTATTAAGGAGTTTCCTACCACTTCCTAAGCTTTAAGTCCTACAGTAATCTTACTCTTCAGTTTAGCAGTTTAAATGTCAGATCTTATCTTATTTTTCTATTTCTAAAATAAATTAATTAATTTACCTCCTTAAAGCTACACTAATTAGTTTAACCTTTACTTCACGTTCTTTACAGGTAGTTTTAATCAGTTTAGATTCTTTTAGTAAAACTCTATAATTAGGTTTAAATATTTAAAGTTTTTAACTAACTCCCATAAGTTACTTTCAGAGCCGTAATCTAACCATTTAATAAGATACTTAAACGTGTTTTTTCCCTTCCATAAATTTATAACTTCCTTAACATCGTACTTATCCTCATTAGTATTAATCTTAATCTTCTTTTCTAAAGGGACTCCCTTTAAGGTAAATTCTAAAAATAAGACGTGAAAAACCTTAATCCTCACTTTTATACTAACGGGTAAGTCTAATTCGTAATTAGAGGTAACGACCTTTTTCTTAACTTAAAACAGTCTGTACCTTTTAAAGTTAAGCTTCTTACTAAGCCGTTTCAAACGCAGATTCCGTGAAAAAAGGTAAACATAATCCCCCTCTTAAAAAGTCAGTCCCTTAACTCGTTCACCATTATAATAAAGTCCTTTTTTAAACACTAATTACTTAATCCGGTATTTATTAACAAACTTCTTCATTCGTTCACGTGTAAACTTAAGTTCAGCTTATAAATAATCGTACAGTTCCTACATCCAGTTTACACAGACTACAGCTTAAAGGGCACTAGTAGGCAGGCCTTAACGGAGCTTAAGCTCCTTACCGTAATTAGCGAAGAATAGTGATACACCTATTAACTTAACTAACGTTATATTATAAGTTATCTGTACTATTAATAACAGCTTAAGCTAATTATCTTATTTAAAGTTAACGTAAGCTTAAAAATACGTTATAAGTATCTAATTAACTTATTCTATTTAACCATCTATTTATAAGTAAAATGTTATTAAAAGCTTACTTTTCACACCTATTCTTTACATTAATCCTTATTAAAACTTTAATACGATTAGTTTATCTTAATCCATAATAACATTATCTAACTAAAGGTATTGTAAAACTACCTCTTTCTCGAAAACATAAGCAAGTTACTCCACTATTATATCCTTTAAAGTTAATAAAAAGTAAGCCTATTTTATTAACCTATTAACTACCATAAAGATCTAGTTATAAGTAACTCTTATAACAGGGTCCTTAAACTTTAGAATCCCAGTAATAAAGTTAAGTAAAACAGAGCTCTATAACACTTATAATATAAAGAGTAATTTAAGTAATCTATACAGCTTATAACATTAGTTCTACTTCCAGTAATAAACATTACAGTTATTAACCACTTCCTTAACCATCTTCTTTATTCCCAAGAAAATATACACTTACTAAGCTTATATAAGAGTTTTAACCCAGCCTATATATCCTCTAAGTTAAGACTTATAAATCTGCTAAACGTACTCCTTCTATTTATCCAGGTTATAAATATACAGTTTCTCTTAATACCAGAGCCTTACTCCTAATTTAAGTACGCTATTTACACCTTTTAACAGCTATTCCAGCTAATAATTAGTTTTATTATAATTTAAATACTTTAAACACTCTTTACCACAGTCTTATAAATACCCTAAAAGGTCTCTTAAGGGACACTTATACTTATAAGTTCCTTCCATTAACCTTCTTACCTAAAAGTCCTATTATTATTAATAAATATTATACTTTATTTATAAGTTTATACAGACGTTAATAATTTATTCTAGTATCCAGTCATCTAACACTTATAACGTATATTTTAATATATTGTTCTTTACTTTATTAAATATAATAATAGGAATTAAGATTAGGTTAACATCTTTATAATCCTATCTCTAACTAAGAGTATTAGCTTATCTATTATCTTTTCCTTTAATGTAGTGGATCTAGAAGTAGAATAAGGCCATTAATTTTACTTATTATACTTACTGTAAATTAAGTTCCTTTATCAGGAAGTACTGGAAGTTATTATAATTTAAGAAGACTTAAACCAGTTCTTTTATACCACTTAGATACAGTACCTATTTAGTAAAACATTAAATAATCACTATCAGTTCCTTATTATAAATTAGGTATTATAAAGCTAAGCTGTAGATCCCTTTTAATAAGAAGGCAATTAGGTAACGCTTCCCATCGTCTTAAACTTAATTAAGTTCTCCACTAATTACAAACTCCGAAGAGTCTATTTCGACTCGGAAAGGCTTTAAGAAATCAGGGAGAGTTAGGACTAACGCTGTAATAAAGGCGTGTTTAAAGTCTTTAAACACCTTCTACTATCTATTAGTCCACTTAAATAGCTTTCCCTTACTTATAAGTTTATAAAGTAATTTTACAATTTTCGCAAAATACTTAATAAAACAGTAATAAAAGTTTGTAAAGCTGATAAAAGCTTACAGCTCTTTCTAATTCTTTAAAGTAAGCTAATCCCTAATTACCTCTATCTTCTCCAGTTATATTTTAAGCTTTCTAAAGGTTACTTTAAACCTTAAATAGTTTAACTCCTAAACGTGGAAATAGCTTTTCTCCAGGTTTACTATCAGCTTCGCTTTTTTAAGCGCTATTAAAACCTATTATATGTGTTTTCAGTGTTCTTTTAAAGTTTCGGAATAAATTAGAACGTTATCTAAATACATAAAGATAAACTTATTAAGGAAGGGATAAAGAACACTGTTAATAAGGCCTTAGAAAGTCACAGGGGCATTTATTAATCCTATTAGCATAACACGGTATTAGTAATACCCGTTACGAGTCTGAAAAGCCGTTTTATACTCGTCCTCTTCCTTTACTCTAACATAGTTAAACCTTATAGGGAAATTAAGGCTAGAGAACCAGTTTACTTTAATAATCTATTCTTACATTTCTATAATAAGTAGTAATAAGTAACGGTTTTTAATTATATCTTCGTTTAATATTTAATAATTAATAACTATACGTAACTTACTGTCTCCCTTTCTTAAGACGAATAGTATTAAGTACCCTGCCAGGGACTAGGACTTTATAATAAACCTATTCTTTAGGTTTTCATTAACGTACTCCCTTAAGGCTTTAGCCTATTAGGGGTTTAAGTAATAAAGCTAGAAGCTGTAAAGCTTTACTCTTAACTTTAGCTTAATTTCGTAATCTTATAGTCTGTAGTTTAGTAATTACAGTATCTTTTTTCGAAATAGAGTAAACTTCTTATATTCTATAAGTACTTTAGATAAGTTGACTTCTTCACTTATCTGTAAATTAGCTTCTTACTTCTTTCCACCTTTTAAATCGTTATTCAGGTAGTATAATAGACACTTTAATCCTTTAACCGTCTTAGTAAACCTAACCTAAACCATATTTGGTTCTAAAAGTTTAACATACTTCTAAACGCTTCGCACGTCTCTAAAGCAGTTTAATACTTTCCTAGCTTTCTTCAAACAGTAATCACAGCTAAGGGACTTACTAAAAGTAAAGTAACTACTCCTTTAGTTAATTATAAGGTTATATTTTTCTAGCCAGAGTAGACCTAAGATTATATTATACCCTGTAATTAGTGTAACGTTAAAGTCTACTTATTATTTATTCTTATCTACTTTAATTAGAAGTAGCGAGTAGTAAGTAACTTTATTATTATTATATTAGTATAAGCCTCCTTCTCTGTTTTAAATAGGAATAACTTCTTTATACTCTTAATTAAGGAGTTTCCTTTAATTAACTAATAAGGGGTATATTAAGTTAAAAGCACTCCTATTATTAATCACTACTTTTACCTTAAACAGCCTCCCTTTTCCATCTGTTATATCGATATTAATAAAATAATACTTATACTCCTTTAATATCTAAGTTATAGTAATTATCTTCCCTTAAAGTCTTATCTAACCTAACCTTTAAATACCTCTCCTTCTTCTTAAGGTTTTTACTAATTAGTAAACTATTAGTTTCCAGCCTTTTTAAAAGGCCCGTAACCTTTTCCTAATTCCTTTTAAAAAAATAAACAGCTTTAATAAACCTAATAATTAACCTTTCTTAAGTTTTCACACCTTAGCGTCTAGTCGACTTTAAACGGTTAGATATTTTTAAAGTCCTTAATAAGTTAATAATACACTTTACAGGACTAAATTACAGTAATATCCTTTTACTTTTAAATCTGTTAATAATCTTCCCACTTTTATTATTCTCTAGCTTCTCTGTTAAAATGCAGTAAGCACGTTATAACTAGACAGTTATTAAGTACTCCTCTTTACCAGTATATGGTAAAAGTTTAATTAACTACAGTAACCTTTTACTTATTATTAAATTCTCTTATTAGGGAGTAGGAGACTTAATAGTAAGCTAGTTCTAACTCCACTTTAATAATAGCGTAATCTTATCTTTATATATTAAAAAAGTAGTTATAAAGGGCCTTAAGTCTATAATACCGGTTAAAAGCGTAATTATTATATACACAGTTAATCCACAGTATATCCTTATAATTAAAGTAATTAATGTTAACTGCAGGTGCTGTAGTTATAAAGTACAGGATAGGGGAAATAGTACCTTATTTCTTTTCTTCCTCCATTTACCTTTATATATATTATTTTTCCTAAACCTCTTCCTAAAACTTAGGTAACAGTAACTTAACTTATTCTTCTATAAAGTAGCCTTCTTTAATAAGTTAATATTTAAGTTAATTAATAAAGTGAACTTTATTACAGAGTTATAACTTAATTTCTACTACTTTATCTTTAAACGTTACAGTAAGGCCCTTAATTTATAAGTCTTCCACTTTGTTTATTAACTTTTAATATTTCTCCTTTAACTTTTAAACCCTTTACTAATATACTTATTTTATACCTTTTTAAGGAACCCTTAAAATACCGGTTTAAGGCACACTAGCTTTAATACAGAGTAGTTATTTAAACTGTCTTTCTTTTAAGGAAATAAGGGTGCTAATCCACTTAATGTATTTAAAGTGTTTAAAAGTCTTAAGGGGTATTATTAAGAAGAACTTCCGTTTCTCCAGTTTAATTCTCTTAATTTATTCTCTTTCACCTTTTAAAACTTACTTTACCGTTTAAGTAACTTAAAAAGCTAATTCTTTAACTCCCTTTACCATTTTAATAATTTCTAAATTAGGGTCTTTCTTAAATTTCCTTAATTCCTAAACTTACAGGGTAAAGTTTTTAAAGCCTGTAACAGTTAACTAGAATATCTCTTCCTAAAGTTAGTCTTCTGTAACCTACACCTTTAATAATTTTAAGTTTCCACCTTAAAGTTAATTTATAATAACTTACACTTTTATAACTAACTCTTTTAAGACACCTTTAAAGATTAGGTATATTATATCCTAAGGTTCTTTTTCTTCTTCCTCGTCTCTTAAGTTACACTTATTTATTTAAGTATAATCTTCTTTATTACTTATTATCCTAATATAAACGTCTTTAAAGTTAAACTTAATGTACTTTTCTCCTTTTAAGACAGGCTTTTAACTAACTTACTTTAATAACAGGTATTACTATACTATATATCCTTTCTTATTACAGTTAAAACACTAGACCTGTAACAGGTCTTTAAACTACTTTTACTACTATTATCGTTAAGGTTTATTACAGTTAAGTCGATTCTAATAGTTTACTATACTAATATCCATTAACCTAGGGTAGTGACCTGTTATAGTTAACTAATTCCCCTTTTTAAACTTACTTAGCTAATAGGGGACCTGTTCCTTTTAAAAGTTCTTCTAATAGTAATAATCGTAATACTAATTATCTACCTTAATAGCCATCTTAACTAACTCTTAAAGGTAGTCCAGTTAATCCTTTTAATAAAGGTCTTTAATAACGTGCTTTTTTAAACCACTTTAAAATAATATTATTAAAGCCTTTTAACTAAACTTAATCTTTACTACTTTCAGTTTAAAACGTATAAAGAACTTAAGGATTAAAGACATTTACTTTAAAGTTATAAGGTACTGTTTAGCCTATCTTAGGGCGTTTAGTTCTTTAAACTTAATTTAAAGTTAATTAATAAAAACGTTAAAGTTATTAAAAAAAGCCTACGTCTTAGGGGCCTCTTTACGTGCTTTATCTACAGAGAGGTTATTAATTATCTTTATATAAGGTTTATATTAGTAAACAGTTACTTTATTTAGTAAAGCTTTAATAAACCTAACTTTTCCTTTTTCTTTAAAGAACTATTTATTGTAATAAGTAACATAGCTTTAAAACTAAGCTATTTAAAACTCCAGTTACGTAAAGTCCCCTTTAAAGCGTGATAGTAAAGGGAGCTTTACTTATTTCTTCTATAAGCTTTTAAAATCGTTATTCTTTAGCTTAACAGTATTAAGTTAAGCTTAAAGTTTTTTAATAAGGCCGATACAGCTCTTAATATCTCCAGAGAAAGTTTCGTTAAGTTCCTTAACCAGTCCCTACTAGTTAAAGTTCAAGTCTTTAAGGCGTATAACTAACTCGTTAACAGTAAGGGGCTAAGGTTAAGCTTACGCCTCCTTAATCTCCTTACCTTTTCTAGAGGTTAATATGTTAATAGGAGAGAGGTGGTGTCTGGGAGTTTAATAAACAGCGTTTAGAACTGTAACGTTAATATTATATTACAACCTACACCTAATACAGGCCTTAAAAGGACTGGTATAGGTTAAGATAAAACGTATAACAGGACGCTAACAGGTAAAAGGCGTTTTAAAGACGGCTTATTAAGCTAACACTCTTAAATAAGGGGTTTAATGTCATTATAAGTCGCTGTCACTATAATATATAAAGGTAAGTCTAAACAGTAGGATATAAATAAACAATTAAATACTAGCGTGAGGAATTAAAGTCCCTTACAGTGGTTATAAGTATAACTATAACTATCTACACTAACTAGCTAGAAGTACCTTATACCTTACTTAGTAGCCTGTTACTCAGTAAGGAACTAAGTAACCTACTACTAAGCACTCCTTACTTAAAGGTCTTACAGATACTCAGTGGGTAAGCGCTCCTGCTAAGACTAAGTAACTGACGGTTAGTCGTAAGGGCTTCGGGTCTTTACACCCCTGGCCCAGTGCGCAGTACCGTGCGTACTGTCTTCCTGCACTGTTCCTTATGCGGGGGATTCGTCGGGCCGCTCCGGCCCAAGTGACGGCCTGCAGGGTCGTCACAGAAAGTCAACATCTGTTAAGACTTGCATTATATGTATTATGTAAGCAAGATAAATTCTTTTTATATATATTAATACGTTAATACTTTTAAAATAACGTTTTACTTTTCCTTTATTTATAACTAAATTGTATAATTTATTGTATAATTTTAAATATAGAGAAAGAAAACACGTTAAAAATAGTAATATTATTAAACTAAGTAGTAAAAATAAAATGGAAAATGCTTTTAAGATTTTGTAGTAGATATATTACTATATATAAGTTTCTAAACATACAGTAATTATAGTGATTCTTTTACTAATTCTTTTATATCTATACCTGTATTAAAAAACTAATTATATTAATAATAAAATAACTGGTTTATAAATACTTCTTACTTACATATTTCTTACTTCTAAATACATTAATTTAATTATAACATCATTCTTCTTCACAATATTATTACTATAAAGTTAATAATTTCATATATATTTAAAATTATATAATAAATTATACAATTTAATTATACAAATAAGAAAAGTAACATACTATTTTTTAAGTATTTAAATACTCATTTTCATAGAAAGATTTTACTTTGCTTCCGTAATACATATAATGCAAGTCTTAACAGATGTTAACTTTAACGACTTCAAAACTGATATTTCGTCATGGAAAAAAGTTCTAAAAATCCAAAACTTTGTTTTTATATTACCCTTGTATATAAAAACCTATGTTTAAAGTTTGAGCTTAATTGACTAAGTAATGGCTGTGTTGTGGGGGTAGGAATTTGTGGGTTTTATGTATCACTATTGTCTCGCTTCAGGTAGTGTTCCGTTTCTGGGTGTATGAACTTACCTAACTCATTCACAAGAGATCTACCACCTTAGGTACAACGAGGCCCAGCGGTGGTTTTGGCTGCCGCGCCAGCGATCTGAGGAGCCTTTCCTATTTATGACATTCGACAGTAAATCTGCACCTGTAGCAAGATGTACGTGATTCACGTCCCAGAAGCCGATTATGTGTGTTATCTGACGACTGACGCTCATTATGTCAAGATTGTCCTCACATTTCAGTGCCAAACCCACTTGCGTCAGCTGGCGCGCCGTCGCGCGAGAGTGTGGAAACCAGGAATTTGGTCATAACCAAAGCGTAGGTGGGCATAGATAGCCGACATCCAGTGGGTCACTGGACAGTATTACATGTCAGACTCGAGTTAATTCCGAGTAACTTACCTTGGTGAAGGGCTGGATAAGGCTAGGATTCATATCGGTGTCGCTCCCGGGGGCGACCAGAATCTGCAGTTAGTAGATAGATACCTTAGTCAAGATGATAGCTTCTCCGAAAATCTCAACCCACCTAAGACCTTCATAATCCCTCTCTGCTGGTCATATTATCATATGTTAGCGCACCAACGTACGAGATCCGTCAATTGTCATAGTGCCTGGGCAGCCACGTTCCTGTTCGTGTTGAAATACCGCTGTGAAACTCGCAATGGAAATGACTTCTAACTACAAGTTGCCACTGCGAAGGGCCACCAGAAAAGGGTTGGTGGTGTGACCGACTGCCGCTAGCAGTAATCGTCATCTGAAGCCGCTATTCCATTTCATGGTGATGCTTATTTTCACAGTCTGGCAAGACTCGTTCGCAACGCACTGGCACACAACTGCTGTTGCTGCTCTCAGGATCTTACTACTACGGTACGCTGTATGCTAGGGGGCATGTGATCAAATTGTTAAGGGGGACTCTTGAGGATGTGAGTGCAAGAAGATTAATAATCGGAAGCAAAAAATGAACATACAGCACCAGGGATTCGCTGGTCGTCACCGACCCAACTACTACTAGTCTGGCGATTGGTGGCTTATCTATGGGAGAGCAGACGGGATCCCGAGTTCTCCACCATCTATGGCCGTATGTGACTCTATGAGTTTGAACCACTCCTGATATAGGTAATGTCTCCAAAATCTCGTTTCAGGCGTAGAGTGAGTGCAGTGGTTAGCTGAAGTCCTATATCTGGCTGGACAAATGACCTTTCGAAAGTCGCGGCAATGCTTTGCCAAGCTCTTTGGCACAGAACATTTTGCAAAGAACCGTCATGTCGTCAAACACCCTGCAACCCCAAGCCGTTAGACAATCATCTCCAACACAATTCACTCCACCATGTCGACTTACACCTGTCGTTTTTCCGAGCCAGGAACGTACAGAGCATTCCCAATATTGAACGTGAGACTGTACAGTCTGTTCCGGGCGTCCCAATCCCCGACAGGCTCTAAAGCAGGAAAATGCATCAGATATTCTTCGATGTACGCCCTATCGCTCAGCTTGTGTCTCGGCGCTCTCCAGTTGCCCGTGTCGTATTCGTTATGGCCGTAGAATGAGCACGCATCGAACACGAATGCCTCTCCCGTGTTGGAATCGGAAGCTGTATTGCCGTCCCAGCAGTCTCCGTGTATGAGCGAGGGCTTAAGAACACGGCCGTTTTCTTGGAGAGGGAGGAGCAGCCGGGGGACAACTTTGTCTAGGGTCAACTGGGAGACGATGTCGAATTCGGGCCATTGAAACGCGTGCTTGGCGAGGTCGACGAAATGCTCGAGAAGCCGACCGAAAAGAACCGCCCACGAATCCTCCCAGCGGTCGACGGCCTAGGGGATGATGCCATGGTAGGTTTTAACGTGGAAGCCGAATTTACCTATCAGGGACTAAGACTAGTGATGGAGATTCACAAGGCCAGCTACCAGTTAGACAGCGTCTGCAGGCTGCTCTCGATGTTTTATCAGCTTTGACATGGTGGAAGAGCCAGGATCTTGAGGAAGGATCCGACCTGTTTGCCACTGTCTCTGAAATCCTCCAACAGAAAAGAAGCTTCCGCACCGCCTCCAATTTCGTACACGCCCCAAGCATGGGGTTTCGGTGCGAAAGCTGGCGAGACTGCGTGAATGGTCTTGAGCGACTCGTACTCCCCTCGGAACATCATGGCGCCTTGTTCATCCATCTCGAGAACCTTCAGGAAGTAAGAGGCATGTTCCCCCGTCGGCAACTCGACCTTGACTCGGGCAGTTTTGCTGATTCGCGACCAGCTGTGGCGATGCGCGCTAACCACCCGCGATCCTTTGATTGGAAGGGCTGTTCTCCAAGGTCAGCAAACGGCGAGGTACTCTCGGAAAGGACTGGCACCATTAATTACGGCTTGGTGAAGCTCAACCGCTAGGGTCGTGCTGGTAGGCGATGTTTGTGCGTGCGTGATTTCCATTTTGGAAGCTTCCCTTGATGATTTGTTAACCTCGAGTATTGCTGTGGCGCTGTGTGAGTTGCTCCAGGGATATCGGTCGAGGGAGCGGTGTTGTCACAAGAGCTTCAGATGAGACTGGCGTTTGATCATCACGGTACCAGCGTTCGGTTGGCAGCGTCACTGGCGACGTGCAGCTGCCATTGAGCCTGGAGTCACTTCCATCGCAGCTTCCGCAGTGCCGCATTTTGACACGAACCTACTGCACACGGCCGCCCGATTTCCAACCCTTTCGATCATTGCCGCCCAAAAGATCAAACAATCTGCCCACGTGCTTTCGGATACATTCCAAGCCAAGTGTACGCCACCAAGCACGATATCAACAGTCCTGGGATTGTGCTTTGGAAGTTGAGTCACGCTCTCAAACAAAGGAAGACGTTGACGACTGCGCACGAACCGGAAAGCGCTGCAGCAAACACGGGAACGTGCCGAGGAGCATTTGAGAGAATTCGCTCTCGCCCTTCAGCGCGTCGCCGACACATTTAACGGGAGCAAGCTCAAAGCCATTGCCCGTTCTCTCGACCGCCAAAGGCGCGGCAGGAAGACCGCGACCCCGCAGCTCATTGCAACTTCATTTGCAGCAAGCCTTTGACTTGGCTGACGTCTGCAACTCCACCGCCAGACAGGCACAACCGACATCCCGCTCACTGCCCACGGCATCGAACAGATCACCTCGACAGCGACTCATCTTGTCGGACCTGGAAGGCCCCTCGACCCGACGCGTGTGGCTGCCGTGTTTGTGAGCCCGCGCAAGAGGGCTCAGCAGACTCTGGATCACTTTTTGGGGATGATAGCGTTGATCCCGGTATTGTGACTGCGATCGGGGATATTGCCGAGTGGGATTACGGCCACTATGAGGGGCTAACTACTACCGAGACGAGGAGGTTGAGGAAGGAGCGGGGGTTGGATGGGGAGCGGGAGTGGAGTGTTTGGAGGGATGGATGTGAAGGGGGAGAGTGAGTCGCGAAAAGCCTGCCGATGTTGTGCTGGTGGCGCATGGTCTCATCCTTCGGGCATTTGTGAAGAGGTGGTTGGGCTATCCTGTCGACATGTCTCTGTCGATTATGCTCGGCCCCGGAGCTGTGGGGATTCTGACATGAGTTGTCTTGAAACCAAAGGCGCGTGTCGGTTGCTGGCTTCGAGATCAGATATAAAAACAACAATGTGGACGAACCGGCACTTCATGTTGGTTTGGCACTTCCGTAATTTTTCTCAGGCTGGCGATGGGATAAGGGCTTAACGTAAATGGTTACCTCACGTTTCAGTCAGTCAGACCCGGGAGTAACTTAGACACAAAAAATAGTAGAACTTGTCTTGGCTTGTTACTGGGCTGTGGATGAACCCAACTGTGTTGAGAATCGTGAGAGTCGTACGGCTTACCTAATGGCGATGCAACAGCCCCCTCCAGCTCCGGCTTGATATCCAGGCCGTCTTACGGCACAAAGTGGCCGGGAAACGAAGACTACGGATATAAATTTTCCCGGTTTTTACTCGCCAACCACACTGACTTCATCCCACACACCACCTTATTCAAGTGCCAACGATTGAACTGACCAGCAACCACACCTTCAAGATGGCTTCATTCGGCACCATTTACAGCATCACCAAACCATTCATCCACCCTCGCACCCGTCTGGTATGTTCCCATCTTACAATCCCCCTTTTCTCCGACCACACTTACACCTACCACCATCAACCCCATAACTCATTCCCATATCCCAGGCCCTCGCAGTGACCACCATAGGCGGCCACGAACTCACCCTCCCTCCCACCTTTCAATTCGGCACCACCAACAAAACCCCCTCCTTCCTATCCAAATTCCCCCTCGGAAAAATCCCCGCCTTCGAAGGCTCCGATGGCTTCCTCCTCACTGAAAGCAACGCCATCGCGCTGTACCTGGCGGACACGGCGCCGAACCCAGGGAAGCGGGACCATCTTCTTGGCGCGACTCCGCAGGAGCGAGCGCTGGTGCAGCAGTGGCTGTGGTTCTCGTTTTTGCATCTCGAGACGGCGCTGACTACGCTGTGTGTCTGGCGGTATGGGGATGGACAGTTTGCGAAGTATGATGCTGTTGCCGAGGGAAAGGCGGAGGGGGATTTGAAGCGGTGGTTAGAGTATCTTGATGGGGCGATTAAGGACGTGGTTGGGAAGGGGGTGTGGTTGGCGGGGACGGAGAAGCCGTCTATTGCGGATCTAGCGGTGTGTGGGCAGTTGTATAGTGGGTTTTTGATTTATGTGGATGCGGAGATGAGGAAGGGGTATCCTGTTTTGGTGGAGTATTTCAACAGGCTTTTGGAGGAGGTGCCTGAGATTAAGGAGCTTTATGATCTTGATGGGAAGTGGGTTGAGGTTCGGAAGCAGCCGGATGCTGCGAGTGCTGTGTGATGCTTGGCTTGGCCGATGGCTCTTGTTGCCGGTCTGACGGGCTGAGACATCTTGAGTCTTCTTCAGTCTGGGATGAGCAACCAGGGCAGCGAATGAAGTGCGAATCGGTTAGGATGAACTCAATCCAGTTCAAGTTGCATACGAAATATCTCCAATGAAGTAGGTACCTATTTGGCCCGGCCATTTCAGTTGTCCTTCAACTTCTCTCAGCAATTCCCGAACGCCAACTTTGACAAAAATAGTTTCCGTGTAGGAAAGGCACACAGCCCAACGTCGCTCGCCTCAGGAATCTGAACCCGGTTCTCCTTCAATAAGTGGAAGGGAAATAACTACAACTTGAACTTGGGCAACGTCGTCATGGCTTTGACTTTGCCGTGTCAAACTGACTGATCTGACGAAGTGCGGTATAAGACCGTTCCTGGCCTGGACCCCTCAGTCCAAGTGTGCGCTGCGTGAGCCTGTCCGGGACTGAAGACACGTCGTAAACAAGTCGATCCAACATTGGGCTTTGGGCGCTCGGGGTGCTATTTCGGTTGGTTAGTTGACGCCCGGTGTGTTTCAGAGGCTCGTGGGAATTCTACACGCGATATGGGCATAGATACCACGCACTTGTGTTGAAACCTGGAGCTTGGGTAGCTACCATGGCTGGCGCCGGTTGGAGTTGTCTTTGGGGTTTGGGAGCTCATTTTTACACCGACGCTGCCGATGACTGGAGACAGCCTGAGAACCAACAGGAGCCGTAGTGAGTTTGCGGGAAAATGGCTGTTCGGTAGGTATTTGTCTCGCAGACTCATACTGTCTAGAAAGCAAAACCTAAACTAGGTATGTCCCCTCACAGTTATATGTGTAGGCAGCCAGCGGTCATTCCATGTCTGGATCCACGTCCGCACACAATGGCTCCATCTTCCTTGATTTGGGAATGTCTTCTTCTCAGAAAACTGCCCTGAGCCGTGGCGACTCTGGCGCGGCGCCAGATGGTGTTATCTCGCACTCAGGAATGATTTTCAGAACCAATTGAAAGCCTCAGATGGTACCCCCTGTCCTAGGAGCCATCGCGCCACAGCCATGGGTGAGCCGGAGGTTGCCGCGCGGTGGGCAAGTTACCTCCAGAAAGCGGTGAAAAGCATCACTGCCTAAGATCCCTCATATTCAGGGTCGGCATGGCTGAACAGCAGCACCTGACTTTCTCCAACGTCTTCTCATGTGCTCGGGATGCCGGTCTATGGGCCTCACAGCCCGCGGTGGACAGTGGAAAGTAGAAAATGGCAGAGCCTCGTCGCCTGAGGTGTGGTTGCATCCAGTCAGCCAGTCCGAGCGTGCCCGCCTCCACCACGAGTCATGTTCCATCATCATGTCGAAGCGTGTTTCGGGGATCTACCGTCCCGTGGAAGTAGCGGTCAAGAGACAAATAAAAGCCAGCTCTCAACGGGGGAGTTTTGGCAGACAACCCTCATAAGTTGTTCAGGTGGCGCTCATGTTTAAATTGGCGGTTCGCATTCTGAGATAATTCAGTGTGCTTGGGTAGCAGGGGGGGTAAGGTTCAAACCCCTGGAGAATGTCATTATTGGCTCTGGTTCACCAACGAAATCACACCTCGGCCCAGTCACGCCCAGTTCAAGTCTCATAAGCCAATTAAAAGCAGTACCAATATGGCCCTGTCGGCAGCGGCCATGAGTTTGCCTGGCAAGGCGACCAGCACTTTTGGTCTGAAACTGTCAACAAGATGGTTCGCGCGAACGAGCCAAGACGAGGCATCCGCAGGCTTGTGGGCGCGACCAGGACACGGGCCGATACAAAACATGGCCGCGCACTTTGCCTGGCAGGCAGATGCATGTCAGTAAATGAAGCTGGGCATTCCCCAAGGTTCAAGAATCGACTGTCATACGCGCCACACGCTGTCTGCTGCATGTCATAGTGTGCTTTTTTCGTGCCGGCAGCTTCTGCGCACCTGCAGCAATGCACCCGCCTGACCGGCCACGGCGTCAGTCGCTCCTTCCGGTGCCAACCGCCATGAGGGGATCCCGGCTGCCGAAGCCTGCGGGAACTTTCAGTGTGTCACCCTCCCCTCGTCGCTGCCACATCAAGCGACATGCAGCTCATGCATCAACACAAATTAACGTCAGGCCGCCCGACGACCCTGCGGCCTCGGCGAACACAACGACCTCGGCCGTCCCTGTTCCAACAACATCCATCTCGCCGGGTCCACCCTCAAGTGGCAGCTTTTCGCCGCATCTCGCCGCATCTTCCAGCTCGAGACATAAGCATTCGCCCTCCGTCGACTCGGGCATCGGCTCCTCGGTTGCCAGCTCTTCGGCCGCAAGCAACAACGGCGATGCACCAGAGACAACACACGTACGCGCGCCCGCGATACCTGTGCCTGCAACCTTCAAGGAGATCGCAGTCACCTCTTCGCCCCTGCCACCGCCGCCACGAAGTGTCCCGAGAAGCGATTGCCCGACTGTCAACGCCGGCAGTGCCGTGGAGACAACGGCGGCTGGGACGGTCATGGGCGATGACGATGAACTGGGACGACTGGTCACCATGACACGAGGGGAACCACCACAGACGCCCCCGTGGAGTTCAAGTCCCAATAGCCCTGAAGACGCCAGCACACCGAGTTCCACAGTCTCAGAGTCGTCCGAAGACTCAGAACACGACACAATACAGGACCGTCTCGTCATCGCCACCGAAGTCGCCAACAATGCGCTAAAGATGTTGCTGGGGATCGCCTTGGAGTCTTTGGAGCTACAGGATACAGTCATCAGCGTGACCGAGATCTATCTCCAGGAATTGACCGACATCGTGAAGAAGGACACCAACTGTGGCGCGTCGGCGTTGACTCGAGAGCCAGAAAAACACGAGACACCCTCCAAGAGGACGTATCGTGTGATGCAGAGCAATTGCCGCCCGACATCAAGCCAAATATCTATTGATACAGGTAGCGAAGAGCCCGGCGGACCTACTCGAATACCTGATTTCAGTGCACGGGATCTTTCCTCGACGCCGTGCACCGACCAAGAACCCCCATCAACCCAGCAGTCAAGCTACAGTGGAGGAGCCAACTTCAACAATAGCTTTGCTTCTCGGCCACAAAAACGAGTGCTACGATCTACGGACGATGGTAATGACGAAGACATGGACGAGCAGAACCGCAAAGACAAGAGGCGGGCCAGGTCGACCGGCAGAGGCATTAGAGAGTCAGCAGACAGAACGCCATATTCCTGCCCGTTCCGGAAACGCGACCCAACAACTTTCCATGTCAGAGACTACGTCCGATGCGCCAATCAGCCATGGATTGGCATGGCAAACTTGAAGTCAGTTTTCTCTGTCATAATATCCCCTACTGACTGTACACTACTGATAATAGGTAATTAGGAAGCACATCACCTCGGATCATTATTCTAACAATTTCCCTTGCCCTCGATGCCGAGGGAACTTTGGGTCGCCAGAGGGCGTGCGTGACCATTTGCAGAGCCTAGAACCATGTCGACTTCGAACATCGCCGGACACTATGGCCCGTCTCGAGGACGGGATATCTCAGACCGTCAGAGATATCTTGGCATCACGGCAAGATCACAAAAAGGTCAATACTTGGCGACGGTTGTGGATCGTGCTATTTGGCGAGGGCGTGCCCATTGAGGATAGCAGTAAGTCACCACAAACTAGCCCGCGTACAATCAATCCGTGAGTCTCGTTATACTAACGTCGGTTCGATTATCACGCAGACTTTGTACCTGTTGTTGAGCTCGAAGAAATTTTGGTGGAATTCGAGACGCAACTTCCTCCCTTCGTCACAGCGCTAGAAGCCCAGCTTAAGGGCCTTCTCGGCGACATAGTGTACCCAATGTTCAGACAAGAAGTCGGCATCATCAATACATTCGTCCAAAAGTGGATGAGGGAACTCTTCGAGCAGTGCAGGGCCATTCCGTTCCAACACCCGAACCCCGAGGTTCCTGTCGCTAGCGCTCATCAGATTAGGGCAACACAGGTCAACAACATGGTCACTGATCCGGCCTTCTCAAACATGGACAACCGCACGGAGTTCGGACCGCAAAGCCGTGATAACTTGCCAGAGCTAGACTCGACCGTAAACGCTAGCAGGATCTTTCTCCAGGATTGGGACACGGCCGGTTTCGCTAACGAACTCACCAACAATTCCATGATGGCCACACAGTACTATGAAGTCTCCAACAACGCGACAACGACACAGCACTCAGAAATCTACCACAGACCTCATCAAATCGCACATACCCACCTTCCGTACCATGCGCAAATAAACAACCACGCCGCTACGTACAATTCCGTACATCACGGCCCACCAGCCCCACCAACACCGATCCCAACACCGCCAGACACAACACAACACGGATCCGCCATTTCGCAGCCCCCGCCTCCCTTCAACGACCCCGCAGCTCATCGCGCTTTGGCAATGTCAGTCGGCCATCAGAATGCCCGGCAGCAGCAGCGAGAGCAGCCGCACGTCCCCTTGCACGTTCAGAAGTTCCACGAGCGGTGCTCCGGATCAGGCAAGCCGCTGTCTCGGACGGATCCCGGGATCAAGCCCATTCGGGACCTCCGAGACTCAGGCGTGAGTGACGTAGGGTCTTCGTATAGTGGGTATGAGAGCGCTTGGCAGGTAAACGGCGCTGCTTCGCCGGCGTCTCCGCTGACGGGTCAGAATTCTTATCGTGTTGCCAGTGGAAATGATGCAAGGGTTGGCGGTGGGTTTGGGGGTTATTCTGTTGAGCCTCGGACGTTCTTCAATACTGACGATGATGATGAGTGATGATGATGATGAGAATCAGGTGTGGATTTAGAGCGCTGGTCGCTTGTGTGACGACTTTAGGACACTGGGGGAGCACTGTGGCGGATACCGGGCAGGCCACAGAACGACGGCGAGTGTATACTTATTGTAATTTCAACAATGCAGTTCGGTTGTGGTCAGACTGTCCTTCTTCCTTCGATTGCAGGCTGGAAATCTGAGCGACTACCCCTGGAACATCTTTGTAGCAATACCTGGCAATGAAGGTGCTCGTCGTTCGAGCTTCAACGAAAATCAGTGCTTGGGGAAGATGCCACGATTGCCCAATATGGGCAGTGGTTCGCTGCGGTACTATCACATACGGCCATAGGTAGTGGAGAACTCGGGATCCCGTCTGCTCTCCCATAGATAAGCCACTAACCGCCGGACTAGTAGTTGGGTCGGTGACGACCAGCGAATCCCTGGTGCTGTATGTTTTTTGCAACTTCTTTTTTCAAATTTTGTCAAGGTTAACCGCCCGGATTCAGATATCATGATGTGAAAAAGCCTAAAGCGCTTTTTATTTTATTTTATTCCAATTGATGGAAGGGGTGGTGCTAAGCGAACCAACTCCCCAACTATACCAACAGCAGCCCCAAATGCCCCCAACACCCCCTCCTCAAATCACACCACAGATAATAATCACACCCCATCCCCTCCACCTATATCAAACGCACACGACTTATACCGAAACCCCCTACTATTCTCAGAACACACCAACTCCCTCTTAACCAATGCACCCACTTAAGGACCTTTATAACTATAGAAGATTATACCGTTAATTGAACCAGTTCCGTGCCCCAGGGCCACTACGGCGTTCCAAGCCGTAACCTCCCTGCTCTCTTTCCTCCTAAGCTCTGGCAGTAAGGCTACCCCTTGTAACACAGACCGACACGCCGGGAGACGGCTCGTTGCTCCTCGCGTGGTACAAGGCCTGCGCAAACCTGCCCGCCATCGCAAACTTCGCGGCCCAGGGCTTGCTCGCCATGACCTGTGAGCATAAAAAAAAGGAACCTTAGATGATTTGACAAAAAAGCGAATTGAAACCAGAGCCTTGTTCAGGGTCTGGCATCAGGTCCAACTCAGAGAGGGTACTACTATTGCGTAAAACCACCGCATTCGCTTGTTGATATGAAATGGTTTGAGAATTGGCATTTGTAGCCCCTCCTGCCCTCCCACCTAGAGCCACCCCTGCCACAGGCAGAGACAGACGTATGAAAAAATAAGCGGCATGAAGTCCGACTCTTGAGCCTTCAACCTCGGTCCAAAAAAAACAAAAAGAACGCTTGCACCCATCAAAATCCGGCTTGATAAAGTTGGTAGCAAACAATGGCTCGGCATTTCGCGCGTATCGAACATCGTAGATGGGTCCCCGTTCTGTGGTAAGGAGACCTTGCACGCAGGCTACGTCGTTGCTGTCGACGTAGCCGAATATGTCGTGTGCACCTAAGTGAGTGCCGCTTTCGAGGCGGTGCAGAGAGCTGACAGACCCTACAAGTCCTGCAGTCATCATCATCATCTCACGCCTCCTCTCGCTGACTAGCTCAGGGCAGGGTATGGTCACGCTCCGAGCTCCAGTTCTTTCCATCCTATCATGTCTCGGTATAAGGGTTGATTTCTTCAAGATCCCATGCCCCCCAATTGGCCATCTCCGCGGCGAAATCCGTCTGGAAATGTTCGGTTTCGTTGTTGTCAGCCTCCACCGGTATCACAATGCTTTCAGCCTGCATGGGCAGTGGTGAGATGCGAGATGTGCGGCTGCTTGCGGCACTCACGGTCTGATTTGCCGAATTGACGGACGGGATGTCGGAGTTCGACGAGCTGATAGAGGTCCCGGAGAGCATGTTAGTGAGCAACCACCCCTCGTAGATCCGATCCAGACCCTCAGCCAAGATCCTCCGTCCCTGTACCTCTTGTTCTTCAGCGGAGAGCTCAGGCCAACGGTGGCTTCTTAAAGTTTCAAGTAGGATCTCGGGACCCATTCTTTGCCAATGCTCTCTGAATAAACACGGATCCGCGGATAACCCAGAGTCGATATACGCTGAAGAGGGTTTCTAGTATGACGGGAACAAAATGGCCCATATGGTATACCACTGTGCTTCCTCTCCAACGCCCGGGTTGGATTTTTTTTGAGAGGGCACGACGCTGAGCGTGCGAGATACCGTCTAATTGAGAATCATCCAGTCTGGTGCAGAGGACCGACATGATGTGATGCTGGTGGCTGTCATGGGTAAGGAAAATGGCAAAACACCGCTCGCAATAAAACTCGGGTGTATGCCGCCGGTGCAAGTGCTGCTTGACATCTCGAATTCTTCTGAGCCTCAGTTTGCAGCAGTCTTGAGATTGTCGTGGGTCGCGCTTCTAATACGGGCATGCCAAGAAGCGAGGCGGTAAAGCCGAGGTGCCCACATCCGCCTTCTTTCTTTTCCCCCGGTCGAGGCCATCTTCATCTCCCTCTTCGCTATCCTCGGACCTGTTGTGCTTCTTGCTGGAGGGCCTTGACTCGTTGGAGGACTGAGCTGTTTTGTCTTGGGTAGGATAGCGCCGGCGAGTCTGATGAACCAAGGCCCTCAACCACGACATCGAGAGGTGTGTCATGATGTGGTTGCAGGAGCAATGCCTTTCGGCGGTCTGCAAACCCTTCAGGTCGCAGAGGTCGGCTGGGAGACTCCAGAGATGTTCCCCGTCTTTCCCCTTGCATCACTTGATTGAGGCTTTGCCCCACAGCAGCATTGTCGGGCTCCATGCTAACGAGTTTCAGGAGCGGCGTAGAGTGGCGTCTGATACGTGAAATGGCTGGCGGCAAGTGGTAGTTCTTGAAGTGACAGAGGCCGCACAGAAAACTGGCTTTGCAGCGTAACTGACACATGGTTCCCCCGTGTCCCGTGCAGTTTATCTTTACCTGTATCCTAATTTTTAATTTTACTTGTTTTAGACTAGTCCTTATTAGGTTAGAGGGAGGGGGGCTTGATTGGGGAGTGTATCCAGCGAGGCGGACATTGCCGCGTAAAATTCACTCCAGAATTGGTAACCCTTGTCATACTTGAGCTGTAAGCCACCAATTTGGCCTCGCTCAAGGTCAGACCTCGCATCGCCGGTTTGGGCTCGGATAGGGGAATCGCCATGAAGTTGACAGCCCTAATGATTCCGAGATTGCCAGCCAACAGGAGTCAGAAACAAGCGGATACATGGTCTGTATGACAAACTTGTCACCAAATAGCTTTGAAGGGGATGGTATAAAAGCTCGACGTCCCTCCTAAAATCCAAGTCCACCATCCGCCTTACCCCAACCAACACCACATCCTTTCTCTGGTTATCTCACCGCAAAAATGACAAACCATCCCTGGATCCAAACCTCCCCCAACACCTACTCCCAAACCTTCGGTTTCATGGAACGCTTCTTCACCCGCTTCCTCGGCGAGGAAGGCAAACCCAGCCAATTCACCATCGTCGCCACGCTCGAACTGCGCATCCCTTCAGGCTCCAACTCCTCTCCCATTTCTGTTCTCGAATCCAACCTCCGTTCCACGTGGTGCGCGATGCGCTATTACTCCCCCGGGCTCGCCACACTCACCGGTCCGACGGGGAAGATCTACCACGTTGCTGCAACGCCCGCTGTGCTCGAGAAGTGGGAAGCTGCCACGTTCATTCGACACCCCGAGGGCACGCAAGCGGAAGCGTTGTTTAGCACGCTGACGAGGGCGAACATGGTGACGATGCATTTCCTTCCTTGTACTGCTGGGATTGCGAGTGACGATGGGGTTCACCAGCTTGTCCTTCAGGCCGAACATCACCATATTGACGGGAGAGGGGTGTATTACTTCCTGCATCGGTTTCTCACCTTCTTGTCCACCCCTGAACTGCGATCCGGTCTTGAATTCGGAGACGAGTGGACGCGTTTGCCGACGGTCATGGATGACCTGCTCGAGTTGTCGGCGACACCTACGGCTGAAGAACTCGACATCGCCAGGGAATGGATATCCCCTGTGCTTTCCTCCAACACGACACCTGTCACCGTTCCGATTCGCCCCAAGAAACAAACCCAACCGCCTGGTCGAAGCCTCCGTTCCGCTCTGCGCCTCTCGCGCGCGCAGACGTCCGCTATCATCACCGCGTGCAAAGCCCACGGTGTGACAGTTACATCCGCGTGGACCGCCGGGCTAGCACTCGCCCTTTCCGCTCCATCTGTTACCACCACCACCACTCCAGCACTAACAACCTTTGCCACCGTCGACATGCGCCGGTACTTCCCTCCACCTACATCTTCCTCACCCCCTTCTTCTCCCCATCCAGCAGCACCAGTCTCATGCTACCACTCCGCCATCCCCCTTTCCATACCAATCCCCGCCACCACTACTTTCACCTCCCTCGCCGCCGAGCTAACCGCCCTCTTCCACGGAGGAAGCATCACCCCCGTCCGAAACACCGCCTGGATTCCCTTTGTGTCCATGATGGGCGACATCATCGCATCCTCCACGTCACAGCTACAGCAACAAGCAGCAATAGCCTCCAGTGGCATCTTAATATCTTCCCTGGGTGTAGTGAATGATTACATCGGCAAGACTTACGGGGAGGTCGAGGTGAGAGATGTGTGGATTGGGGATGTGATGATGGGAGGGACGAGCTTGTGGATGTGCGAGACTTGGGATGGGAGACTGGGGCTTAGTGTGACGTATAATGAGGCGTATTATGAGGAGGGGGAGATGACGGGGGTGTTGGAGAGGGTGA
>Ga0247758_1000764_pt1 | contig 27487 bp, 25 predicted proteins | sample UWRJL156409C4_FD_180950 | JGI IMG/M metagenome (GOLD analysis project Ga0247758, IMG submission 180950) | Plant litter microbial communities from Arlington Agricultural Research Station in Wisconsin, United States - UWRJ-L156-409C-4 | ecosystem: Environmental > Terrestrial > Plant litter >... | reverse complement strand
GTAGGTATATTAGGTGGGTAGTTTTTGTATGGACTTGGTCGAGAGTGGTTGATCCCGAATTTCAGAGGGCAGTCTTTTGATGTTTTTGTCTCGATTTTGGAGGTTCGTGGTATGGTGGGGAAATTGCTGTGAGTGATGAACAGATTTGATTTGAAGACACATGCAGTCTTTAATAGGCTGTCGGATTCCAGGCTGAAGCCGAAGGACCTCGCTTTCTCGGAATTATTTTCCCGCGGGGGTTTGGACACGGCTGTCGTGCCGTCCCGAGGAGAGCCCATATCAAAGACCTAATATTACCACAGCGGTCGTGGATGTTGCCACTAACACTGCCTCGCGGAGGGGCACCGCGCATGGATGGCAACCACCGCTGTTCAATTCAATATCGCCCTAACATCGCCTGGACTTCAAAGCTCGTATTGTAAGAATAGTAGCAAAGCCCACAGAATCGCACCCGGATGTGACAAAACCTTGTGAAATGGGAGGCCTTCCTGGCATCTCGTGATGGAAGACGAGCAATATAAGATGGCTTGCCGCAGTGCACTCTGTAGCCCAACTTTTTCTCAGTCACCACATCACACTCACAACACCAGACTAGCAGCCAAACCACACCATCTCCAATCTCAAGACATCTCTGTCTTCAACTCAAAGTCAACTCACAACCCACGAAAATGAAGTACCTCACCGCCCTCGCCCTCGCCGCCGGTATCCCCCTCCTGCACCTTCGGCACCTACCGCTGCACCACCCCCAACACCGGCATCGAAATCTGCAACGTCCTCAACCAGTGGGAGCTCGTCGGGCCCTGTCCCTCGGGTACCGCCTGCTCCGACCTCCCGCAGAACGGCTTCACCCTGCCCTTCTGCACCGCCAAGGCCATCGTCGCCAAGCGCAACGGCCGCCCGGGCCAGAACCCCGGCGAGAAGTGCGACACCCCAGGGAAGTACCAGTGCTTTGGGCCGTATGCGATCCAGGTGTGCGGTACGCAGAATGTGCTGCAGAAGGTCGGGGATTGTCCGCAGGGGAGCCATTGTGATAATCTGAATGTGATTACGTTTTGTGTGGCGAGTGTTCAAGAGGAATATAAAAGAGAAGGGGAGGAATGGGTTGGGGGTTGATGCATCCCATGGAGTTTGCATTCTTGATTTTGGGTAATTGGTTCTAATTACCGCATTCTCTAGCGGATATGGATGGATGTAATTTCTGGATGGAGCGGGTTAGCAGCATAGAGCCTGGAAGCGAGGAGGGCTGATGCTGTACAAACAGAGAGGTCGGTTTGATCTATCGCAATGACACCTCCGCGCTTGGCTGTAAACCATCTGAAGTTTACTGTTGTGACTCACTGGTGGATATTTGTATCTTCTCCGGCGTCCCGGAATTATAAGTTCACCTTACAACCCAGCGTCGGTCAAGAGTTGGCAAGGCCTGAACAGGGTCTGAGAAATACCTAACAATGGCCGAGCAAAACCATAGTGGCCGTACCGGTCCCCTGGTGTCAAAATTCACCTCATATACCAATATCTACGATAATATAGACTACAGATCCCCCAATGTTTTATACTCAAGATTGCCTCCCATAATGTCATTCAAGCGCGGCTCAATAGTGACGTATAGTTCCATGGCAGACCGGCCAAAACTCAACTGATATCCAGCCGAAATCCAACACTTATAAGAAGACGTCCAAATAACTCCACCATGTACCTGTCGCGCCAATCCTAACTAAGAACGCTCATTACCAACCTAAACTCTTAAACCAACCCATCCCGGCCTCTAGATCCCTCTTCCCCTTCTGGGCCCTCACCCCATTCCAACCGCTGACTCCGCAAAGAAACACTGACCGTCTTCTTTATCCCATCCCCATCTTCTTCCACCCTTTGCCCCACAAGACTGAACTCGCTCGTGTCACCCGCTGCAGCAGGCTTATTCCTTGCCGAGACATTGGACACAATAGTAGGGTACGCCGGGCCCTTGTGGCGGCCAGCCATGTTGCCGAGGTCGTAGCCCACCTTGTAGGGGTTGAGGTTGTCAGCGGAGGACCCGATCTTGAAAATGCGGGAGAAGAGGGGACGGATGGCGGGAATGGAGACGGTGATGATGCCGACGTTTTGTTCCACTCTGTTGAGGAGATTAGCCCGAGTCACCGAGGGCAGGGGTAAGGGGTGACGGGAGACGGAGGGGGCGTACATAGACCAGCAGGTGAGCTCGCTTGTGTCCCAGGTTGTGTCGGCGCGCGTCGTGACCGAGTACAGGTGCAGGGTTTTGATCAGGGCAGCCGCCCCGGCGAAGATGCCCATGCCCATCAGGATTATTAGCGCGATCTTGGTCTTGCGGGCCATGTTGAGATTGCGCAGTATGAGAATAGGGAACAGCGCAATCAGCCAGTCGGTGCTAATGGATACCACCGCCTGGATCATTCCCGTGATAAAGCCTGTGTACGTCGGCCAGCACGTCCCAGGCACATTGTGGTTCCACAGCTTCTCGAGCGGCTGGCAGCTCGCGAGCAGACGCACGATGGACGCGATGTTGGTGGTTACGTTAAGGAAGATGAGAGTCCAGAGGAATATGATGTACCGCCTGCGGCGGCTCACGATGCGCATGAAGAAGAGGCACAATGAAATGCGGGCCAACGCGCAGGCCACAAGGTTCGGTGGTGTCGTGGCGCGGCCCCATTTGGAGGCCTCGACGAGGGACGCGTCTGAGAGGTAGTACATATGGCGGCCGTTGCCGTTGGAGACGGCGACGATTTCAAAAGCCATGACGATAACGGCGAAGAGCTGCTACGGTTAGAACCAAAGAGGGAAATATATAAAAATGCATGAGACTTACACTCGCTGCCACAATCGTGTGGTCGTCCCAGCCGACGTTCTTGACGATCTTGACGCGCACAAACAGACGCAGGCCCACGACGGCGAGGGCCAAACTGGTGCTCACGATGGTCACTCCCAGCAGGAGCGGGCCCCTGTCGGCGTCGCCGTCGGGCGGTGGTGTGTCTTTTGGCGACATATTGCTGCTGTCTGCCTACCACAGAGCGTAGAAACTCGGTGGAGAGAGAAGAATCAGAAATAAAGCTCAAGCTCGGGCAAGCAGAGCCCTCTTACGGTATAAGTCCAGCCTCCGCCTTTCCTGTTCTCTGCGAATATATTTGGTGATTGCTGTGCTACCCACACGTGGAAACACACATGCGGTCTCAGGACATCCGCAATGCTTGGAAGACTAGGGTCGGGGAAGGGGAAGCAGGGCCGTTTTCTGGTGATTGGGTCATCCCAGAGCAGGCGGCGCAGCGTATGCGGGAAAGCCTGGATATGCTCTGCGGCACAGCGGCGCAGCCGCCGAGTGGGTTGGGTGCTCGGACAGCTGCTTCAAATCCTGCATTTCTTTCCATATGCGAGTGTTTGTTAGTCCCCGGCTGGGGTCAACATGGCGGGCCGTACCGATTGCTGTGCGCGCACTCGATCATTCTACGATCGAAACCTGGCGTTTGTGACAGGTCATATCGCCGCAGGCGGGGGGCGTCTCATTTCATGTGACTTCCAAATTCATGGTGCCAGTCAAGTATCCTCACCAAAATTGAAACGGAGATGAACTCGCACTTGTTGTCCTTGCCACCCGTTGGCGGACTCAAGTCATGGCCTCCGTGCTGAAACATCTCCAGGAAGCTTTTGGTGACACCTGCTCGAAGCAGCTACTGTTGGTTGGGGCCTGCGCCGCGCATTTCTTGATGGGCGGACGCGGCGCGGCGGCGTAGCGAATCACTTACAGCACGAAAACCTCGATCCTCGCTCCCGCAGACCTTCGGAAAGTGGTGATTGGCACACCGTGTTTGGACGGCACGCGGAACCCCCCTGGAATATATCACCCGATTTGCCACTACGATACGGCGTGGTTGGCAGAGAGCGGTTGGCTGGATACTACCACCAACACCTCATTGCTTGTGTTTCCCAATTTCCACACCCGAGACGCAAGTTCCTGCTCATTCTAACTGCAAGTCAAATCCCTGACCCCACCACTATGACATTACCACCTGAGGCGGGGGCTTAAACCCTCCTCCGAACAGAGGATCTGCCAACGGCCTTGCTGATCTAACTAATTATGCGCACCCATATATCTTCTCTCCCAATCGTAGTGCTTAAGGTTTCTGTCCTCAAACACGACACAACCGGCCATCCTGAGTGCTATCCCCCCACTCCCCCGCAACTTTCCACCCTTCACTCCCCACCGTCGCTGGGCCCCAAAATACGCCTTCCGGATCCCACCGCCTCTTAACCTCCAACAGCCGCTCATAATTCCCTTTGCCAAAGAAACTCGCCTGCCACGCCGGCTCATCCACCGCCGCCTCGTTGATATAGCTCCCGCTTTGCTTGGTCGCCTCCCTCAAGTAATCCGTGTACCGGTGCAGTCTCGTTCTGTTGGCTTTGTCTTGAGCGGCAGTGACCCCTTCGGTGTGCGCAGAGTCGTACACCACCAGATGCATCACCGCCTTCCGGAAAGCCGGGTTGACGCTGGATGTATTCCCGGGGTACCCGGCCACAGCAAGGGAAGGACCCATGTGCGTTCCGTGGACCTGGTACCCGCCCTCGCACACCTTGCGCATCGCGCTCATGGCCTGAGAGAAACCGGTGGGGGAGTCCCATACGCTGCGCGGCATCAACCGAGAGGCGAAACGCTCGTTGCGAATTGGAGAGCCTTCCCCCAGGACTACGGCGGACCATGGGCGGACGGTGGGCACTGGGAATGGAGCCGTGACGTTGAGGCTGGCAAAGGCGGATGTGATGCGGGAGAGGAGGGCGGAGACTTCCGACACAGAACGCGAGGGGAATTCGACCTGGGTGGTGAAGTTGAAGACGGTAGCGTTGTCGAGGGGGTAGATGTAGGTCCGATCGATGCCGCCGGCGTCGGCGATGGCTCCGCCAAAGGAGTGGTACACGCGCATGGCCTGCCAGAAAGCATCGAGGCCGGTTTCCAGCGAAGAAATGGTGATTTTCGCGGTCGAGGTGATGTTCACAGGGGCAAAGGTTTTCACGACAACCGAAGTAATGATGCCGTAGGTGCCGCCGCCGCCGCCGCGCAGAGCAAAGAACAGGTCGGGGTTGGTGCCCGGGGAGGCGGTCACGAAGGAGCCCGAGGCGGTGACGACGTTGAGGCTGAGGACTTGGTCTGAGGCCAGGCCGTGGTAGGACACGAGGGAAGAGTGGCCGCCGCCGGACATGTAGCCAGCGAAGGCGCCAACGGTAGAGAACGAGGGCGCCACGATGGTCACGTTGTGAGTGGCCATGGCTTGGTGGGCCTCCCAAGCTTCGAGGCTGACGCCCACGTGGGCTGCGTCGCCGCGGAAGGCGCCTGCGGTGTAGTTTGCCAAGGGTGTGAAGCCTTTGAGGTAATGCGTCCAGATGGAAAGCGCGCCGGCGCCGGTGGACCTCCCGACGAAGTCGTGTCCAGTGTTTCTGCGCCCTGTCAGCCATCCGCGTATCGAGATTTTCGCAAACACAAAGCTCACTTGACAACCAGCCGCAAATTCCTATTCCGCGCAAAATTCACCGCAATCTGAATCTGCTTGACCGATGTGGCGTTGACCACATAAACTGGCAGCCCGCCCTGCTCGCAGCTCCCCGTGGCGTTCAGCACCGCAGGACACGGATTGCCGGCCGGCCACGCCGTCGACAACCCCAGAGGGTCATCAAAGTGGGCCTTGGTGATGGTCTGGTCGTTGACCAAGGCCGTGCATTTTGCCACATCCTGGAACCGCCCCGGGTAGCACACTGCCGCCGCTGGGACCGGTTTGAGGAGGGCACCCCCGAGTGAGGCGTTGAGTCTCTTCCAGTCTGCTTCGTCCGGCCAGTCGCTCGAGCCTGGGAAGGCCCGGCATTCCGCTCGAGGTTTTCGTTGCGTGGCGTTTGTTGCGGGGCCGATGTCGGAAAAGGTGCCGATGTCTTCAGCTGTGAGCAGGGTCGTCTCGAAAGCGAATTTCGAGGTTTCGGCGCGCGATGCAACAGCTATCCCAAGCAAAGTGGCAGCGAGTATGAGCCGCATCTTGATAGCTCCGTGGCCCGAACTACTTACCGTATACAAGACACGGCGAACGAACGAGACGAGAGAGAGATGGGAAAATAAAGCTTCCATACCGTTATGCAAGGACGTATTTCTACCCCTTGGCAATGCCAAGGCAGGATTCTACTCAAGCACGGTTCACGCATGTGCAACGTCAGAACCGTGCGGCAAACCTTCGCCCAATGTCCGAGTATGCGCTTCCAGAGTCCGCGAACGATACCGTGAGCGCCACCTAATTAGTCTCGGGTTCATTTTACGCAGATTGCCACGTTAACCGGCTCTTTCAGATGCATCCCCTCTTTCCAATATGGTTAGTCCCAATTTGTCGTGATCGACCGCACAACGGAATACTGCCGCTGCGGTTTTGATTCTTAAATTGCAGGAATCCTACAGGCTGTACAGCCGCGGCGCAGTGTGGTGAGTTTGGCGTTCTATTGGTCGCCGATCCTCTACAATGCGGGACGGGTTATTTGTCGTCTTCCGCGAGCCATGCTCGGTCTGTTCCGCATTTCTGAGTTCCTGCCCCTGTCTGCGAACCACAGGGCTCGCCCATTCGCTGCTTCCGTCCATTGCCGAGAGGTATATGTGCTTGTCAGCCACTCGGTCATTATTTAAGTACCTATGTTAAAATCTATCCACTGAGTGCCCCAGAAGAGTCTTAAATTACAGAAGGCCTCTGGTCGTTAATAGTTGCAGATAGATACAGCAGACCTGCAGCTATCCATTGCAACACCATTCGACGACTCGCAATAATAGCTGCCAACTAACATTGCCAATAAGTTGCAGTGTACCCTGTAACGTATGATTGTACACCCTCAAGCTACCTCTAAACAAAACCTTCTAGAATCCAGTAGTTTCCAGAAGACTCGGCAGTGTTGCCGAGACTAGTTGCGTGTGCTCAACGTGAGTCTCACCATCCCACAGGAGCCCTTACGACCAGTAGGTGTGCCTGTGAGCCGCGCCTGTGGCGTAGAGTTGAATTGCTGACAGCCGCCGTCGCCTCGCGAGCCCGCCTTGCTCAGGCCGTCAAGATCGATCCGACTGCCACTGTCGAAGCTGGTGAGGGCAGCCAGGCCGAGAGTACCGTCCCAGTCGCCAACACCGCCGCGGAGAACGATGTGAAGGCCGCTGACTCGCAGCTCGACAACACCGCTAGCGCCGCCAACGCCGACAACTCTTTGAACCGCAACGCTTAACAGCTTAGTGTCACTGAGGTGACTGGGGGGTGCAAAAGGTGCGATGGATCATGGTTGATACGCTCTACGGGCGAGAGAGATTGGAGAATACTTTCGTTGGGGCCACGTAGATAGCTAAAAACGATCGATACCTCGAGGGCCTTCATCTACCTAGCTAGTCCAAATCTTCTTCGCCGCGTCTATGAATTGCTAAATTGAGCTATATGATATATGTGATTAGTGCATATTCGCCAGCTTCGATTCTCACGGTCCTGTCGACAGCCCAGTCTTCCATGCTTCCCCCCAGAGAGAGATGCTGAGTTCGTTAGGTACTAACTTCTCTCGGTTTGGTCTCCATCACATCTGAACACTCCTTTCATGGACATTGGCTCGCAACCACTCTCGCGAGGTAGACAGACAGACTCGAAGAGACTCGAGGACAGAACTTAGTAGCGATGATACATACAGTCTCACCACAATGACTGTGACTCCAGAACACGCCATATCTGCTGGACCAAAGATCTCGACGGACGATTCCGGGACGGATAGTTCTATCTCAGAAAGACAAATACCCCCACATCTAATGGCAGAAGACGAGGATATATGCATGTACCTGGGTTTTGGCATCATCTAAGAATTAAAGCATGCTTTTGGAAGGCAGTCTGATTCTCGGCACTTCCCATGGTGTTGATGCGCGGGACTTGCTGCAATGACATAACTATCCCTTATCAAGGCTCTCGATGCTGATGGTTCAAGACGGGCAGATGAGGCTTTTACTCACATATGCCACTATTTGTTCGTATTGCGACATTCTGCGCAAAGCTGGGGGTTTATCGTTCTATGAAGACACTGCCAGTGGCATCCGCAGTGGCTCCGAGGTGGTTCCCTTGGCCACGGCGCATTTTGACTTGAGGAGGACAGTGGGAGTCTGGGGAGGGGCGACGTGCCATTGAATCTGCTTGAGCACTGCCAGACTGCCCGACGAATTGGCGCATCTCACCCGTTGATGTGATTGAGATTCCATGACAGCTAGCGAACTTTGTATTGCCTGCTAAAATCCCTGAGCGCAGCGGGCACATGGGAGCCGCCTGTCGATCCGCGCACGCTCGCCGGCGCCATCTACTACGTTTCGCGATCGGCGCGGCTGCGGGCTGATTTAAAAGGTCAGAGGCTAGCCTTGCAGGACGAGGCAAGCCGTGAAGAGTATGTAGATGGGCTAAGGAGGCGGTATACCTATGGGTCGCTGGGTGGGGAGGGACGGGTGGCGGTCGAGGTGGAAGTGGTCTTGGTAGCGCTCGCCGACGGTCCGGCCGGTCGCGTTGGCCATGGCCAGCCCGAGCAAGGTGAAGCCTTCGTTGGAGTATGCTAGTGAGGGCCACGGCAGGAAGGTCGGGGGGCGGTTCGCAACGCCTTGTGCGTAGGGCACTGCCGAGCAGTCCTTGCCCTGCAGGAGCAGTAGGAGACATGGCGGGTTGGAGAGCGGGTCGCTCGCGTTGCCCGGCGGCAGGCCCGTGGCCGCCATGAGCGCGGCCTCGGTTGTGTTGGTCAGCACCAGCTGCAGCGCGATCTCGCCGAGGTTGGGGAACCCGTCGTGCGGCATGCCGCCGAGCTGGGCGGCCAGCGCGCGCATCGTGATCTTGTCCCAGGGCGTCGACAAGACGCCGTTGCTGCCCTGGCCTGAGAGGGCGGGGAGGATATCGCACGGCATGCTGGGTCCTTGTGCTTTGCACGCTGGACCAGTGACGGCCGAGAGCCACAGTGATCGACGTAGTATCACCAAGGCAGCTGTGCTGGGTTTGCGGAAGCCAAGCTGTCAGTGTCCAGCTTTCGGATCCGACTCACATGGGAGTTTCGGATGACCCTCCAGCCGTTGCCCGCCCCTCTGAAAAAACGTTGCGACTCTATCCCAGGGAATGAGGAATATCGCCAGGCCTCCAATCCACCCTTTCATGCGCCCTCGGTCGAGAGAGTGGCCAACGGCGGAGCATGAGCTCTCCCAGCGCGGCGAGCAACCAAAATAGGCCGTGGAGTTGCGCTTGCCCAAAGAGAGAGCCAACACGGCCAAACCCATGGCGAACCGGGTAGGTGAGTGACCCGGGAAGTTGCTTGGTTCTGTAAGAATGCATTTTAATTACAGCCAACGCGTTTAGGTCCTCTACCACGACCAGCCTTGCACGTCAACGCCAAAGATGTATCAGCACTCTTAAAACCACAAATCAGGTGAGCTTCACATTGGCCCATCCGCCAAAAAGGAATTGGCAAGACCCCTGTACGCCGATGCCCTTTTCTACCATGACACTGCCTCCGGACTTCTCCCCAAACGAACACACGAGGTCACCACGCCCCTTGCAATGCCGCCATATCAATATCCCCCCTAAGCGTTGGAAAAGCCGATCTACACAGGCTACGTGCATCAATATGGACTGTTTTACACATGATTCCTGGAAGAGAAAATTCTTTGGGGTTTCTGTTATCGACAAAGTGACTCTTGCGGCTATCAAGCCTATGACTGTCCCCGACATGGCAGGTCCCTGGCCAATTTCAGCTTGTCCCCCACAAGTATCCCTGAACGGTAACAAATCGCACCACAGTGGGAGCATAAGAAACTCGTGTTATCTTCAGCGACTTGCGCAACTTTAAACATTTGGACGGTGCTAAGAGAAAGCAAAGGCAAACGAGAGTGAGTCAAATGAAGTCCCAACCGTTGGAGCCCAACTTTGGGCGCGCTAAGGGTTTCCTGGTTTATATAAACGAGAAGATATAATCGCGGAACTCTTTATTGTGGAGTTTTAAGCCTTGAAACATGATTATGCGGTCGAAAAGTCCGACTCAAAGCAAAAGCTTGGTGACCTGGAGAACACGGTTTATTGGCAAGGCTCTGTATGCTGTGAAAGCTGCGACAGTAGCTAATGCCATATCCCGAGAGTCATATTAGCGCCGTTGTTATAAAGCCGCCGATCGCTTTCCCAAACTTCGAAATGAACCCCTTTTCTTCAGGCGGTCGATTTCCCCGTGACCTGATCGCAAAGCTCACATTGAACCCGATTTCAACACCCCGGGCCTAATGTTGCTCTACTTAGGTACCTTACCCACCAAACCGGTCAGGTCTGATTGGCAACCTGCGTGACTCCGTCTAGCCTCTTCAACTCTAAATGACCTCACTTTGAGTAACAAAATAAGCCGAGGGCAGGGTTAGCCCGACTTGGCTCCCCGTATCCATGCCTGGGTTGCCATTTGACTTAGCCTAATTCGCGGAAGCATTGGGCGTAACCAGGTTCAAGCCACGCTCCGCATTCTTTAAAAAGAACTTTCATCTCGCCACATCGGTTAAGCGATGAACGGAACGAAACAAACCACACGAAAAACACGGAAACCGGGTACTTAATTGCAGTCGCCTGCAACAGGTCCATTTCCAGTTTTTGATTTTGTTTCTCCATGTCGAATAGAGCTTCGATGTGTCCTCGTCCTTGTTCGTTGTCATAGGCGTCGGTCCCTTTCTGAACCAGGTCTTTAGTTCGTTCGAAAGAACAGCCATGGGCCCACTCTCTTTCCTCCTCCTCCTCGGAGGCGCCCTACTCGCCGCCGCATCACCGGCCCCGACCGCGAACCCCGACCCCGCTCCCGACTGTGCCCTGATCGACTGCGCCAGCGGACTCAAATGCGTCATGGTCAACAACACAGCTGCCTGCATTCCTCCCCGCCAAGGTCCTCAATGCGGACCCAACCGCTGCGCCCTCGGCGAAACCTGCTGCAATCCGTCTTGTGGAATGTGTACGCCCCCCGGCAAGGGATGCATCAAGCTCTTCTGTCAATCCGTGGAAGAGCAGGAACCAAGTAAGGAGCCCAGCCTCCAACTGGGCACCAAGTGCGGCCCAAATGTCTGCACATCGGACGAGCACTGCTGCAATGAGAGCTGCGGCTATTGCAGGAAGCCCGGGACGGCCTGCACCGAGGAGTTCTGCATCAACCCTCCGCAGCAGGGTCCGAAATGCGGGCCAACGCAGTGCGCGGCGGGAGAGGCGTGCTGCAACGAGAGTTTCGGGTACTGCACCAAGCCTGGCCAGAAATGCACCAAGGAGTTTTGCGCGGGTGGACCAACGTGCGGGCCGAAGCAGTGTGCGGTCGGGGAAGTTTGCTGCAACGACAGCTGCGGATACTGTAAGAAGCCTGGTCAAGCTTGTACAATGGAGTTGTGCGTGAACGGGCCGAGGTGCGGACCGAGCCAGTGTGCATACGGGGAAGTTTGTTGTAATGAGAGCTGTGGGTATTGCCGGACACCTGGGCAGGGTTGTACGAAGGAGAGATGCCTCATTGGAGAGAAGTGCGGGGACAAGACCTGCTCTGTTGGGGAGAAGTGCTGTGATCCGTTTTGCGGGACGTGTGTAAAGGAGGGCTGGGGATGCGGAGCGGGCTGTCCTAGGAAGTCAACCTCGGTATAAGTTTTGGCGGCTTTGTCCTATTTGTACAAGTTAGAATATGAAACACCCGATCCAGAACATGCTAAGGACCAATCTCTCTGCAGTACTCTACAAGGCCTGCTGGGCCTGGCTGGCTAGGCACGGTGAAAGCTCAAGCACATCCGCGACAGTTGTGCTGTCATTGACCAGCTGGCGAAGTATATGATGTGCTACCTAGGATTACTAGACTATCACTTTGTTCGTTGTTTCGCGTATTGGTGTGTCCCCGATAACCGGCGCGATCTCTTTACCAAGCCCTGTCATCTCGCCATAACAGTATGCCTCGCTGCAACGAAAAGTAGGTAGGTAGTCAGCACATGGATAATTCAGCAACATCTTCCGTTAGCCTAACTTACCCGATAAAACGGTAGCCCCCTTCGTCATCACAGGGCCTCAAAACACAAGGGACGGCCAAGCCCACCAACTTGGCTACGACGTCCCCTTCCTACATGTTGTGGTTACCCCGTCCCACGTGGCCCGTGTCGAGTATGTACCATCACCTCTCACAGTAGGCCTTCAGGACGGCCTGAAGCCAGTCATTGTCAAACCCGAGCTGGAAGTATTGCATCCCTTGTTGTTTTCCGCAGTTCGTCCGCTTTACAAGTGTCCCTCGGTATCATAAGTACATATATAAACCTAAGGCACTTGTCTGCGTACACCTCGATCGCAGTGCCTTTGTCCAGAATGAGTTTCGGCAAAACCCTGCCAACTATCGTTATGGTAAATGCAGTGTCGGTTACCTTACCGGTGGGGTAGGCGGATACTATGCCTACAAACTTGTCACACGCTTCGCGTAGGCGGCCGTGCTGGATGATCTGACTGAAGTGGTGATGGGGGCTTACATAGGCCGCTCGGCCGATGATAATCCCCTACGTCTAAAGGGCAAACGGATTAGACTCGCTTTCGCCCTCCCCTTCCTCCTCCTTCTCAATATGCATACTAGCAGTATGTTTGTTTTGCTATTCTCCGAAATGCTAGCCGACACCCTATTCGTATCCCGTTCCTACGTGGCGTCGCCAGTCTGGAACCCAGCTCAGCCAGTCCTCTGCCTAGGGCTAGGCGTTGCCTTCACAGGTACAGGTACTACGTTACCTTTAGAGGAGAATATTAAGATTCGATAAGGTCTCTTTTTTAATGATAGCCCTTCCTGCGTAAGTAAAGACAGTTTTAATATCCTGTAAGTAATCGACCTCGAATTACCTGCTCTTAAATAATATATGGAAACGCTACTCTAACCATACTAGCGGGTTTGCTACTACCGAAATCGACCCTATCTTGGTTAAGAGGGAGAGTAAGCGTTTATTCTCCAAGAAGAACTTTAGTCTGGGAAGAAACATTAGTTTGATAGTGATTGGTCCGCCGTGGGTGCCTCAGGTAGCCACGGCCTAATGTTGTGACCGGGGTTATGACACTGCTCTGGAGCCCGTATTTGGACCAATTGTTAGGTTGGCGGATTTCGGGCAGATTCAAGTTGTCGGCACAAATGGGCTATAAGAATGCCACAAGTGGCGCCTGGGAGCCTTGGGGCCACAAATAGTGTGGCATAATCAATATGGTTGGTCGAGCTGTAGTGGGCCAGAACGCGGGGTACTGTGGTAGGCCTCAGTGCAGCGAGCCAACACACATCGTGATTCCAGGTTTCCAACCTCCACTTTGAAATGGATATCTCAAATTTCCAAGAGGCCGTGCCGTATTCCTGGCCGGCGTTGATCTCATGGCTGGGCTTCTGGAGTCTGTCTTCAACCACCTCGTCCTGCCACCCAAGCTGCCGGGGCGCCAGGACGGGGACATCGAGGGCCTTGAGCGCGATATCCTATCTCGCCTCATCCGTGCCTGCGAGAGCCTGGGAACCCTACCCGGGCAAAGAACGGAAGAAGCCTGGAATTCTGTCCGCCGACAGCTTGTCGTCTGCCTCGATCTTCACCGCAGATCTTTCGACAGCGAGTCCCTGATCAGCGCATTCTCCAACTTATCCGACGATTGCCCGGTGACGGTGCACATTGCAGAGCAGAACTGTGCCATTATCATCCGGCGGTATGTTTCTGGGTGGTTTCTGGAAAGAGGAGCTTAGTCTCTGACGCAGTCAATATATAGTGCCGAGGAGGGCGATGGCATCGTCTTCGAGGTCTTTGAGGCCTCGCCGTCTTCCCAGGACGTCCTTGCTACCGAAGACGCTCTGCAGTGGGATTTCCCGGGAAGAGCCGCACAGATTCCCCTCACCGTCTTCTCCGACAGGCTTTTCATGGAGCAGCTGGCCATATTCATGGAGCAAGCGGGGTCGGAGCAACTTGACCGGTTCATGGCTCACGCTCGAAAAGCCGGCGTGTCGATTCCGGAGACGAGAGACTCGGCAGACGTCGCTCTCGTGAGCCAGATGCTCATGCCCATGCTAGAGGCCATCGGTTCCTCCGTCGATGTGCCGAAGCTTCGAAAGCGGGTTCGGGATGATGCCAGCATTCACAACGCCAACCAGCCCTGGCGGCGCCTCCCCTTCTGGCTCGTCCTCCGCGTGGCCGTCCAGCGCCATCTCTGCCTAAGTTATGGAAACGCAAAGGGGCGAGCTTGCTACAAGTTTCTTCTCTGCGCCGTTCTTGCTCGGCTGCTGGAGGATTGTGCCCGCAACCTAGCACCCGAGCTGACGATATTGCTGAGAGCTAAGCTGTGCCGTCGTTTGGCGAAGCTGGAGATGGATACCGCGGAGGCGCCGCCAGAATACGAGAGCACCTACCGGCAGCTATCCGATTCAACGTCTTGCTTCTTCAGCAGTGCCATCAAAAACGCGACATCGGCAGTGGAATTGGCCTGGAAGAGTTACCAAAAGGCTATCACGCCAACCATCACTCCACTTCCCCTTCAGGCTTCCAGGGAGAGTCTCCGTCTTACCCTAGATAATAGCGCCGAGTACCTGGGCGACGTTCTCCTCCACGCAACCTCAAAGAAGAGAAAGACAACGTCGGATAAGGCGCTCCAGTCAGACGACGACGGCGCGACCGCCGATAAGGTCCAGCAATTTACCGATCAGTGCTGCGAGCTGGCGGAGCTCGAAGAAGACACCGAACAGAACAGAGCAAACGCAAGCGCATCTTCTGTAGGCTGCGTCAGCGTAGCGAAGAGGATTACCGATTTCGTCCACAAAACCAGAGACACTTTCGAGTGCAATCCGGAGCAGGCAAGCATCGTCATTTTGAACATCTTTGACCTGTGGACCCAAATGGACGAATACGCCGTGTCTGCTTGCCCCTTACTCGCCGAGTACCACCCCGGCTTCCGCGCCGAACTCCTGGACGTCCTTCAGCTCCCCATGCTCAGGGACATGGAGCGGCTCCAAAAAATACAGAAATACCTCCGGGATCGGTGCGTCGGGTCCCGGTTTGGAGAGAAGACCATGCTGAGCAGTCCCGACCGGGAGTGCTTTGCTGCACGGTTTGTGAGCGAGTCGGCTGCTCTTGGGGATCTACAACGCGAGGTCGTGGCCGAGTCGGAGCGGTCCAAGGACCGAACCGGGGCGTCTTGGAGAAAAGCCTACGACGAGTACGATGAACTTACCGAAAAGATCTTCTCGCACGTCTGCACCTGCATCAAGAAGCCACATGAATTTCCCGATTCCCACCGCTGCGACCGGTGCAGAAGCCGTCGAAGGCGGAAGAAGCTGAGAGTCAAGATACACGAGGATTTCCTGCCCTCCGACCCTTTTCTCAGCGCCGCTATGGTGTTTGAGCTGGCCACCCCAGACTACCTAGCCGCCTACCGAGATGCTACCTGGACCATCATTCGCGAACTGGCGCATCCCGATCGGCCGTCGATTCCCTCCCCATCGCCAAACATGCGACTCGGGGAGTACCAGCCCCTCAAGCGCTTTACCAAGACCGGCTCGCGGAGCATCTCCATTGCCTCTTCCAAGAAATCCTTCTTGCAGACGCACTACAAGGACGTCAAGATGAAGGCAGAAAAGAGCGCTGTTGTCCTCCCGCACGGACCAGACTTTCGTCTGTACGATAACGCCTCGGGACTGTGGGTAGACGATCTCCGGATGCCGTTCACGTTCAATCACCTCTGCGGCATCTCTGTACGCAAAGAATACATCTTTACAAAACAGCGGCCTTCCCATGACCCCGAGGGTCCATCCTCGTACGAAGCCATAGCAAGCCAGAACAGACGCCCTGCCGACGTGTCGGCCCACGAGTTCCTGTCGTATCAGAGACTTTTGTCTGGGAGGTCTCGCCGTTGGCTTAGTCTGCTCGCCGAGCTGACAACCTCCAACTTGAATTTCAGTAGCGAGCACAATATGCACCTCGTCAGCCAGCTCGCTATCCAGGCCGGTCCGACGAAGCACCACACAGGCGTGTTGCGGGATGTCCACGCCGTGTTCCACGACTCGCATTTTTGCCACCGTCTGGCGGAACAAATCAAGAGACGTCTCTGTGTTATAAAAGACAACTGGCGAGAGGTGTATCTGATGGAGATTCTAATTACTCTCAGTTTGCGGCTCTTCTGTCTGGCCGACCCTAGCGATCGCAGCTCCGCGAGCGAGCTGATTAAAATGGCGCGAGAGACCACGCTGCAATGGATATCTCGGGTTCGTGAGCATGTGTGGAACTGTTCCGAGGCGAAGGCGGCCGAAGGCACCGAGACCTACGGGGTCTGGGCAGCTCTCCTCTGCCGAAGGACGTTCTCTGCGCTTGACAGGCCAGGCCCGGCCATGTCGGCCGACGAGCTAAGCGACTATGCCCAGGCCTCGTTGGCTTTGCAGCAACACCTTGTGGTGGACGTGGCGAAGCTTTCGCCGACCCTGAGAACAAGGTTGAGCCGGGATCTCAAGACTGCATGCAGGCTGCGCGACATGGTCCGCGAGGCTATACAGCGCCACCCCACAGGCCTAAACCGTGCTATCAACGCCGTCACCTGCTTCGACCCGACGGATGCAAGCCGCCCTGCCGCCTTCGTGTTTGGCGAGTGGCGACTCCCACTGTCCCGTGATGACCAGTGGGTAAGTTGCAAAACGCAACAGGCAGACAGATTTTCGTCCGCGCAGACCGTGCGATATAATTACATCAACGGCCAGTTTCTGGTGGACGGGAGCCCCATGGGGAAGCTCCCCTTGCAAATCCGCAAGTCTGAGGAAGTCAAGGAACTTTTTGGGGATCGACATCTTCTAACATTCCCTTCGCCTCGCCGCGGAATGAACCGTGTGCTGTCGAAACAAGAAGAAGGCCAGCGTATCCATTTCGGTCTTCGACAGGGCCGGGTCGTCATCCACGCCGTCCGCGGGGCCGAGGTTTTGGAGTTCGTCCCGCGCAAGATCTTCTCCGGGCCCTCTACGTGCGATCTGCCTTCCAGCCTCGTCGACAACTGCGTACATTGGCTGAACCTACAATCGGGCTGTCTGGTGATCAGACGGAGCCCTGCTATATGGTACACCAGACCAAGGGACTGGGTGATGGATTTCAGGAAGCGTCAAGCGCAGCGGGGCAACGTCCTTCTTGTCGATCCACGTTCGGACCTCAGCCGGGAGATCGCAGGCATCATGGGGGAATTTGGAGGGGCGCAAAATCTCACCATCTACCAGCCGCTAGGCAACAAGAGCAGATTGTCTGTTGAGATAAAGAAGCTCGATCTCAATTTCGTCGTCAACGACAAGCATCTCTTGGAGTGCCGGGAGCTGCGGGCCGAGATCGATCCAAACCAGGACGCGGGGACGCTATACGGCTTCCGAAGTAAGCTTGTCTTGCGCAGCGTAGACGATGAGGATAAGCGAAGCATCGTCGCGCCGCTCGGGGCTTTGTCTTGGCGGCGGGACGGCGTACACGTCCATGTTCGCGTTGCCAATACCGATAGCTACGGCCAATTCACCATCGACTCTATCCTCGGGCGGCTGGTGTGCCCCTCCGAGCCCCGACTGCTGTATGTCAAGGCCTTAATTCACGCCCTCACGTCGTTTCCACTCGCCGATGCGCTCACTGGACGGACCGGCACCGAGGAGGCTATGCACACGCTGGAGTCTGGTTGCTGCCGGCCCTGGCAGCCTCTCGGCGACGAAGCGATTGCTAGTCTTGTCGCTATTCGAAGCTTAGCCCCGGTGCGCAAGTACTACCCCGTACATATGCGGTATATGCAAACCGTGGCGTGGGATGATGGCCTTACCATGACGATTCAACATGAAAACTTCGAGCCCCTCGTAGAGAGCATCTTGACCCAGTCACACCGGTTACGGGCCTTTGCAGACAAAGAGCCGGGAGCCATTCCAAGCTCGGAGCCGGATCCCCTACTCCGTCGCCGCGCCCTTACCCAGCGTCTGCGCTACGAGCGCATCTTTTCCGACCAGTCTCACCACGCCTCCCAGAGCTTAGTCTATCAGCCCCGAGATAGAGAAGCGACGTCGGCACAAGCGCTACGGGTGTATCAAACGACCAAGCTCGTGTACCACCAGCCTCCAAGCGTTCATATTGCAAAGGACCTTAAGCAGGTTTTGCAACGTTGGGGGCAGGTCGGGGGGTTTCACCCAGCGCCGGACCGCAGCGACAACGTGCAGCCTCTAGCAGACCTAGTCGGTGGCGACGTTGCGCGGCAATGGGGTACGCTTGTGGATAGTATGTGCGCTGCAGACCCCACCCGACCATATAGCGCAATGTTCAAACTCGCTCTCCTGTCCTTCTCCCCAGACCCCGACATGGACGTGATCCGATCGTTGGCTGCCTATACCTATCTGAGTAGCCTACGAGCCATTCAACCGCCTCGTCATCCGTACTTCACTCGCTTCAAGATTGGGGAGGCACCAACACAAGAATCTCTCGAGAGCATTCTATCAGGCGCTTATAGCGAGTCCGACTGGGCGCCCCTGAATAACTTTGATCTTCTTGGGAGCGCATTGGATAGCTCTCCACCACCAAAGACGCCGGATCAAGGCAAGGCGGAAGCTACTCGTCTTGCCGCCTTTCTCCTGCTTCAGTGGCCGAGGCCAGAACCAGACATTGTTGGCTTCGAAACTGAAGTCATTGACCTACCTTTAGCCCTGGAGTTGATTCTCCACGAGTGGCAGCGGCTGTACCACAACCTAGAGCTCGCCAGGTATCTCGACGCAATGCAGGAGACCCTGAGCCGGCACGCAGGGAACGCCGACCCGTCCGCACCAAACCCTTGGAGCGCGACAACCAAGATTTTTTGCGTTATCCGGAGTGCGCCAGTCATTCCTGGGCTTGTCCAGGATCTTGCCCTGAAGGCTATCCCTACCCCCTCGGCACCCCACTCCTTTGGCAATGCCTAGGCACTAGCATCCGACTCCACGCCTCACGGGAACCGCCAAAAAAGCAGCGGCAAGCTAAAGAGTCAGTGGAGGACGAGGGAATCGGAGGAGCTGGCCGTCGTCCTGGGTCCGTTTGTAAATTCTTGTGACAGCTTGCGGCAGCGGTACGGCAGCGACCTGGCGAGCAGCCTCGCCGCGTTGGATGCCGCCTCTGCCGTTAGTGGGGTCCAGTCCGAAGAGGAGCCCCCAAATATCAGGGCTCTCCAAGACCTGATCGAGGGCGCCTCCTCCGCCGTGGTGGCCCAGCTTAGGAAGGTCACCGGGGCCCTCTCCACCGATATTCGCTTTCCATGGTTGGCAATGGCGGAGCTGTGGCCGTGCACCAGCCCCGTTGCGGTGCTCCAGCTCTTGCGGTCCGTCGTCAGAGGTCGCGAGGGTCGGGGACTGGGGGAACTACTGCTCTCGTACGGGGTGACGGTGGCCCGGCTCCAGCGGTTGCACAGAGTCAAATCAGCCCAGCTTATGCAGGACGCCTCCAAAGCCATGGCGGAATGGCGTAACGTCGGCCACCAGAATTGGGATCCTTCTAGCTTCCCAGACTGGCTACTCTTGGAGATTGACGCCAACCTATCCATCCGGCCAGAGCAGGTCCAGGTCGCGCACGCCATCATTTCCCCGGCCTCCGGATCAAACTCGGTCCTGCAGATGAATATGGGTAGCGGTAAAACGTCTTGCATTGTTCCCATGGCCATGTCGGTCCTGGCTGACGGCACCCAGCTGGCGCGTTTGATCGTGCCCAGGGCGCTGCTCTCGCAGGCGGCCTCGATTTTACAGGCCCGGCTGGGGGGTCTGGTTGGTCGCGAGATCAGGCACGTGCCGTTCTCCCGCCGGACCCCGACAGGGCCGGCCGCGCCCGGCGTGATCCCGCTATATTCGGAACATCACGAACAGATTAGAGCCTCCCGCGGGATTCTCCTGACCACTCCCGAGAATATCTTATCGTACAAGCTTGCTGGGCTACAGCGGCTTGCAGACGACCGGTTTGAGGAAGCGGACCCCATGATCAAGTTCCATACCTGGTTAGGTAATACCTGCCGCGACGTGTTGGATGAATCCGACTTCACTCTGGCGGTGAAGACGCAGCTTATCTATCCGAGCGGGCCACGGCTACCTCTAGATGGACATCCGTACCGATGGACGACCATACAGCTCCTTCTCTCTCTGGTCGAGGACCATCTACCAAGCTTGGAGAGAGATTTCCCAGGCGGTTTGGAGGTGGCCCGACAGCCCGACAGCTTTCCTGTGGCCTTCTTTCTGCATAATGAGGTGGAGGACGAGTTGAACCGCCGTATCGTGCAGGATGTCAGCAATAGACAAACTCGTCTCCTTCTGCAGCTGACCCGTCCGACTGGCCAGTTCCCGGGCGCCCTACTCCAGAGCCTCTTATCAGCAGACAGCATTAAGCCCGACGCTCTCGGGCAGCTTACAGCCCACTTCGCCGACCCCAAGATTGCGTCGGACACGGTCCTCCTTATTCACGGGCTCTTGGCAAAACGCATTCTACTGCTATGCCTCAAGAAGCGATGGAACGTCCAATATGGTTTCCACCCGGGGAGACAGCCTATTGCCGTTCCCTTCAATGCCAAGGGGGTACCATCGGAACAGTCCGAGTTCGGCCACCCTGACGTGGCCATCACACTCACCTGTCTATCCTTTTACTATGCGGGCCTCACCAAGGCCCAATTCCGAGGAGGCCTCCAGAGCGTCCTCCGTTCCGGAGATCCGGCGGCCCAGTACAGCAGGTGGACGCAAGGTTGCCGGAACTTGCCCCATCACCTGAGCCACTGGAACGCCGTTAATGTGGACGACACGGTGCAGTTTGACCAGCTTTGGAGCAGGTTGCGCTTCAACCGAGGCGTCCTTCATCACTACATGAACACCTTCGTCTTCCCAGCCCACGCCAAGCAACTGGAAGTCAAGATCCAAGCTTCGGGTTGGGACATCCCACTAGTGTCGCTACAGTCGGACCCAACAGAAACCGGGGTTTCTCTTGTCTCGCGCGGACCGCTAACGACGGGCTTCAGCGGAACAAACGATAACCGAATGATGCTCCCGTTAACCATCCAGCAGAGTGACCTGGAAAGTCTCAGCCAGACCAATGCCGAGGTGCTCACCTACCTGCTGCAGCCACGGAACAGGACGTACCACTGTGTCCCACGGTTGCCCAACCGAGAGGAAAAGCTGCTCGAAGAGCTTTCTCGTAGCCGCATCCGGGTATTGATCGATGCTGGCGCTTATATCCTCGAGCAGGATAATGAAGGCCTCGCCAATATGTGGCTGCTCAAGGACAACCAGGCCAAGGCTGCAGTGTACTTTGGGACGGATAATCAAGCGTGGGTCCAGATCCGGAATAGCAACCGCGCGCTCTTGATCACAACGCCTTTTGCCGACAAACTTGACGAATGCCTCGTGTACCTCGACGAGGCCCACACTAGAGGAGTCGACCTCAAGCTACCTTTGGACGCCCGAGGGGCGCTGACCTTGGCTCTTGGTCAGACCAAGGACCACACTGTTCAAGGCGAGTTTTACTTTCTTTCTTTCTTTGCGTTGTTTATTTTCCTTCCTCTAGTAGAGGAGAAAAGGAGCAATAAGGAATATGTTAACAAAATACAGCGGCGATGAGGTTCCGCGAACTTGGAACCACGCAGTCTGTGGTATTTTATGCCCCGACCGAAGTTCATCAGAGCATACTCGACGTCTGCGGACTCCGAAGCACCGGCGGTGTGAACTCTTCCCACGTCGTCGCTTGGCTCCTGGAACAAACATGCCGCGTGAACGAGCAGCTTCGCGGACTGTATCTCGCTCAGGGACATGACTTCTGTCATCGCACAAGCAGCCAGCTTCATTACGCCAAATTCCTCGCTGACAAGTCCCAGCGTGCGGCGTTTGTGAAGGAAATCTGCCAGCCCGAGCGGCAGACCATTGGAGAACTCTATGGGGCCAAGACAAGTCGCCACACCGCCACCCCCAGCGTCCCGCTAGCCGGCAAGCTCCTGGAGTACGCACAGGAGTTGAGCAGGCAGCGCCAGCACCAGCAACTGGAAGCTGGTGGCAGCCTCCAGAAGCTAACCGCGCACGACTCTGCGCTCGACGAAGTGGAGCAAGAACGCGAAGAAGAATTCGAGGTCGAGTATGTGCGGCAGACGCAGGAGCAGCCTTCCTACGAGGCCCTTCGGTTCCCCGGCCTCCATGAAAGCCTTAACCGCTTTGTCGAGACGGGCGAGCTCACTGGTGGGGCTGGCTACCAGCAGGCGTCGGAAGTCATGGCGATGACAGCCCTCGGCAAAAAATACGGAATTCGAGCGACGGGGTCGCGGCTATTCGTATCGGCCGAGTACGTACGAACAGTTACGCCTCCGTCTTACTCTGAGATAGACGACTTTGTGGTAAGGGTTTCTTCTTTTCTTTGCATTGTTCTCCGGATGTAATGCGCTGCGGAACCTTGCTGACGGTCGGCACAGCGGCCGGTGGAGTGGATACTCTGGAGCCCGGCGAGTCAGACCGCCCTCATCATCATCCCAGAGGAAGCCGAGCTACTGATTCCCGTAATTCGGGAGAAGACTACTGGCATCGGGCACATCGGGCAACAAGTTGTTCATCTCGTCACGTACATGGCGCCGCTGACCCGAGACATGCTACAATTCCATCCCTTCTCCTTGCACTCCATCCCACCGCTGCCCGCTGGCCACCAGGTGCCCGAGTGGCTTTCGATGGAGCTTGGCATCTTCGCAGGACGGACGTATGCGGACTTTACGGAATGCATCGCGCTCAAGAAGTCCATGGAGCACCAGGATAGCGCGATATTCTCAGCGAATCCGTCTGGGTTCCTCTTCGAGTGGCTGACTCTGCGCCGCAAGGAGGAGGATGTCACGCACACACCCATCGGCTTGGTATGTCACGGACGACCGCTGGAGAAGGATCACTACTTTTTTTGTGGGCCAGGAGGGTGAGACTGAACCGCTCGAGTCGGGGAGATTGAGCTGAAGATTCGAACGAAAAAGGTTTGAGATGCCATGTGGTATTTGGGGACTGCTTCGCCGCACCATGGCAGCAAAGATAAGCGACAGAGATAATTGAGTATTTCAACAGACTCTTCGACACTGTCCTTGCCATTTCCCAGTGAACATAATATGTTGAAAGTCCTGTCAAGTGAGCTGTGGGATGGGCCGCGTAGGTGCTCGGCTTGGAAGGCCGCCGGAGGATGTCACGTCCTCGGAAGGAAGGATGGAAGGCGTTCGATAGGCCGCCAAGGGAATGTTGGAGTCCGGGATCGCGGGAATCGACGGGGCCATGCTGGCCTCAGTCGTACCGGCAAGATCCTCCGACAGGACTTGGGGGCTGTGGCCATGAGACTCCTGTGGGAGAAAAGATCGATCAGCATGAATGATCCCTCAAATGAGGATGACATGCCCTGGGTCGCCTACATCGTCCGAATTCTTCCGAGGCGTGACGGACCCCGACTGTGCTTCCTCGGTCGAAGCGTGCTGTGCAGGCTGTGGGCGGAATGGCAGCATTGGGAGAGGCGGAGGTGAGCCAATGGGGACCTGTGACTCTGAACCGCGACTTGGGCTTTGGGAGAGAAATAAGCTTGTCGAGCACTGGGGCACCAGCAATCCGACTTCTGCTTGCAAGCCGGTGCCCTTTTATACCCGCCCCTGAGCGGATTTGGAGGAGGCGCATCGTTGAACTTTTTGTCGTGTTGCAGTGTTGGGCTGTCGAGATTTCCAGGTTGCTGGCTCTGCCGTTCGAGGCATATCTCGGTCACATTGGACCGGATGATACCGTAGTCCGGTGATTGGTCACCGCAGAAGAACGAAGTCGTCCCGTGCAAGCTAAGCCGCGAGTGGTGGGAAGATGCAGGGGCCTGTCTTGGCATGCACAAAGTTTCGTGCAGCACTAATACCTAAACTGCCTAGTGTCGCATGTCTCGATGGCGCTAGTTCGCATGAGGCTAAAGAAATGAATGTGCACAAACCGGAGGATGTGGGGCAGCAGAATTGCCCGGGCACTGCCCAGACATGGGTGAATGATGTTTCAAGGCACACACCGACTCCTACCTATTAGCTCTCCGTATCACAGCGCGTGCGCACCTGGGATACGTGGTCAACAACACAACACGTCTAGCTGCCGCTTATCAGCCGTTCTTCTAGGTAGACGCTAATAGACCATTCCATTCCATTACGCTCAAAGAGAGACCGATGGCCGAGGCTGCCGTGTGGCTTGGAAACAATAGTCTAGATTGCTTATTAACTGCCTGCCTGCCTAGATTGCTTGCAAATATCAGTAGCTGAAGAAAACGCCTGACGACCCGTACGTAGGCTGCTCGCTCTAATCGCATGAGCCACACGTGCCAGATCAAATGATTACACATCCAGGTGCCCCAATAACATGCACCTAAAGAAAATACTCAACCTCCGCCTTCTGCCCAGCAGGAGTCATCAACCTCTTCGGCAGTTTGTTCCCATCTGTCAGTCCCGAACTGCCAATGCACCACATCCTCCCGCACCCCGTATCCGCCATTAAAAGGCCGTCTTGTAAATGCTCACGTGCTACTCTTCGCTCGCGACCAATCCGCCGCTTTTCGTCTTTATCACAAACGCAATACGTGCAGAAAAATCCGTCTGGAACGATCTCCTTTGGCACGCTCACAGCTAGGCCACGCGTCTTGGCTCCGGTTTCCGAGAAGACGACATCAACTTGTGTGTAGTCCCACTTGAATATCGGGTTCGAAGACATGGGTCCCGAAGGAATGGGATCCGATGTAGAAGAGTTTAAAGGCGTGGTAACGGAATCGGTACCGCTTGACGATATGCCACCGAGGCTGAGTGGGTTGACCATGCCCACGGTAGTAATAAATGCGGGACACAGGAAGATCAGACAGAGGTACACCAGAGATACGGCGATAGTCTCTGACCATTTCCAAGACTTTGGTCCTGGTTTGACGGTGCTAGTGTTTGCTGTGCGCCTCAGAAGGTCCTCCAGTGGTCCATCGCTCTTCAGCTCGGTGCGGGAAATTTCCTTGGAACCGGCAGCTGTCGGCTTCCAAGTGGTAAGAGTGATGGATACGGTGGGCCGTTGGTTGTCACTCGTGTTCGGTGGTGCACTCTATCCATCTACTTTAGATGTCGGTGCAATCGGATGGGCGAGACCGCGTCCGCTCGCATTGCCCTTGGGCTCCTCGTGATCGACATCTGACCCGCAGAAACAAAAGTGCGGTGAACGACCATCTGTCATCGGGAAAGGTGATGAACACGAGGGGGAAACAGGACGACCAGCGGCTTCACTGCTTCTCAACGGCGGCAGAACCCCAACTGTCTCATCGTCTCGGGTCAAGCTTGAGGTCCTTTCGGTTGGTCTAGGGGTGGTCTACTTCGGCTTCGCGGATAACTGCGTCATGGTGGCGTTGGGTCTGGCAGAGGTGAATGCGTGGTCGAGTGTGTATTGCACCCGGGTGGCCGGCATCCTTTAAATGCAGTATCTTGCATATGAGTTTCCAACAGCCGAAAGCATAGCGGTTTGCATTCGGTGTCAACCCAACCTTGTTGCGCCACGATAACGGCGCTCCATCTTCTCCAGACAGACGAGTTCGCAAGAGCCAAGGTGGGGACAAAGCCCGAGGAAACGACTGACCCCATTACTAGATATAGCGGCCGAAGCTAAAAGAAAGGCCTCCCTCTGCTACTGCGGAAGATGCCACACTACCATTGAGATAGCCGGAGATTTTAGTTATTATACACCATTTCCCATTGCGAAAGGGCCTTACTCCATTATCTAACGGCCCGTGCCAATGGAATGAACATCTCTCACGTGCAATCAAGGTATCGTCATGTAGGTAGTTAATAAGCCGGGTGTACTGGTTTAACACAGCGCTGGTAAGGATCACCCCGACAAGCAATTTTCACACGAAAAGGTAGACCATTTTGGCCCGAGCCACCGTCAGCCAATCTATTAGTAGGCGAGCGTCTATTCAATCGTAATGATAACTTAATAAGTAATACAGAACTTCCAAGCGAACCCGTGATCATGTGAACTTTGGGGCCGTCCAATGTCATGATATCACTGTGCGATCCAAAGTGTGGCCAAAGCCATGGCCTCCCTGTTGTGTTTTAGTTTGGCTGCTACTACTTTGTAAGTATGAGGGACACTGAAAGAGGTCTACCGAACACACGTCAGCAGAACAGCCACACCAACCCCGGAAATTTCACCGCGGAGAATCCCGTTCGGGGCTGCAGAAGGCGTCCAAGGGCGTCTTGCAGACAGGAAATGTTCCCCGGTCGGGAAGCGGATGTTCGCTTACATTGCCCTTTTCGTCGTGGGAGCAGATGAGAAGTTTCACCAGGCAGCATGTCGCGGGCTAATACGAAAAGAGAAAACAACGCAGGGATCAGCGGTTATGTAACTTGTGTTGGCCAGCACTGCAGGGCTAGCAAGCACTTGGCTGTGTTCCGTTTGGCTGATGAGTGTCGTGGCTTGGCCCCCCTCCACCCTTGGTCGACATTTTGGGTGGGCGCCAAGCAAAGGGATAAGCCAGGGTTGCATCTCTTTGAACGCAGAAGGAATGCGTCCTGGACAAGTTCCCGTATATAAGGTAAGGGTCCTGCGGTTGCGCACAGCATCAACCGGTCCCCGCATTAACTCGGGCTGCATGTTGCACCGCCTGCATCTCGACGAGGATGCACTAAAGACCGCCATGGGAATCCTCCAAGTAGCAACCGACTCTCTGCTCTCGGACTGGTCCAGCACAGCAGCCACTCTCGCGACCGTTTTTGGCGTATTGTGGCTCACCCGCGAGGTCTACATCTGGCACATCCACCTCCGCCACATCCCGGGCCCCTTCACCAACTCCATCAGCTGCTACTACCTTCTCTTCACCTGGGGCTTCAGCGGCCGTCTCAACAAATGGGTGACCTCGCAGAATGAAAAATACGGTATTTCCCCCTTTTCCCTTTCCCCTTCTCCTTCCCCTTCCCAATAACCCCCAAATGCTAACCCATCCCCCCCAGGTCGCGTCATCCGCCTCGGCCCCAACCACGTAATCACAGACTCCCCCTCGACCCTCCGCCGCCTCGGCGCCCTGCGCTCCCCCTACACCAAATCCTCCTGGTACACGACCATCACCCGCCTCGTCCCCTCCATCGACTCCACCCTCTCCCTCGGCGGTACCCCCTCTGCCAACGCCCTGCACCACGAGCGCCACGCCCTCTTCGCCCCGACCTACGCCGGGCGCGACAACACCTCCCCCCCCCTCGAAGACGTAGTCAACGCCCAAGTCGCCTCCCTGATACGGTACCTCTCCTCCAAAGCAGACACCGGAGCCGTCGTGGACTTCAGCTCCGTCGCGCAGTACTTTGCACTCGACACAATTGGGGACGTCCTCTGGGGAGAGCCGTTTGGGTTCCTCAGGGAGGATGCCGATATCGGCGGGTATGTGCAGACGCTGCAGGACTTCCTGCCGGTGAGGGCGGCGCTGAGCTCGCTGCCGGTGTTGGAGTGGTTTCGGTGGGGGTTGGGGAAG
>Ga0247758_1000762_pt1 | contig 27506 bp, 30 predicted proteins | sample UWRJL156409C4_FD_180950 | JGI IMG/M metagenome (GOLD analysis project Ga0247758, IMG submission 180950) | Plant litter microbial communities from Arlington Agricultural Research Station in Wisconsin, United States - UWRJ-L156-409C-4 | ecosystem: Environmental > Terrestrial > Plant litter >... | reverse complement strand
CAGACTCCAACTTAAAAGTAAATTCCGACGCCTTCCCGTCCTTTAAGTCACTCGGGCTCGCGGTGCCAGTGACGGACACGTCGGTATTAGACTCCCCTCTCCACCAGGAAGAGGTGGTAACTTGGGAGGTTTCGGAGGTGGTGAAATTTTGCGTGGTGGGGTTGAGGGTGAGGGTTATGCGGGCGTTTCGGTGGGTGAGAGCGCGATGGGCGGAGGTGGAGTGGGTTATTGCCCAGGAGCCGGAGAGGAAGGTCAGGAGGGGGGCTTGCCAGTTCGGGGTGGGGGTTGGGGTGCGATTGGGGTTTGGGGGGGCCCGGAGGGTGATGAGGGCTTCGCGGGAGAGGGACATGGCGATGTTTGTTGTAGAGAGGTTAGATGTTGAGATGGGAAGGTTTGGGGTTGAAGTTGAGGTGGAGGGAGTGTTTGGGGGAGGAGGGGGAAATTTATGCTAGGTACCATGTAAGGAGGCGGTGAGGTTGCCTGCACTGCACTGCCACCACCAAAACACTCTAGTCCCATGCGGGTCTGCTGCAGCTGAACAACGGTCGTGGGCTTCGCTCCCACCATTTACAATACATGTGCTTAGGGGATTGTATGATGTTTCTCGCTCCGACGCTTTCTAGCCCCTGTTGAGCAGTTCGTTTAAGGGCCCTTCAAAACCCACTTCGGAGTCAGCCACGGATGCTCCACCATTTCGCCAGGTGTAGGCCGGTCCGCCGGATTGACCTTCATGATGAACCGGAGAAACGAGGCAGACACCTCCCTTGTCTCTGGGTCCAAATCAGGCAGAAACTCTTCCGACCCAAGTGGCGGATACTCTCCTGGGCCCTCAAGGTCGACCTTTCCTTCCTCGTTGAAAATGCCCTTGACAATCTCAGGGTCCCCCTTCTCAAGGAGATCCTTGGGGAACGGACCAAACACACTAACAATTTCCGACAGATGCTTCTTAAGCTCGTAATGGCCGTCCGGCCCAACTCTCCCGTCGAAAAGACGTATGGCTCGGTAAACCTCAAAAAGGACGGCACCGAGGTTCCAAAAATCAGCCTTGTTATCCCACAGGGCTTTTATGAGGACTTCGGGGGCCTGGAGAGCGACAGGCTGCATGTTTTCAGTCAGATGTTTCGTGGTCCAGCTCGATACCCCCCAGTCGCCTAGGGTGATGTTAAGATCGTTGAACCGTCCGGGATCGGTATTGAAGTAGTATCGACGGAGCAAACTGGAGAGGATTGGCGTATACTGTGCTTTGGTTCGGTCCTGTTGCGGGATGACTTCGTTGGCGAGATAGTGTTTAATTTGGGACTTGTCAAGAATTTGACAAAGACGTTGTCTGGCTTGATGTCTAATGATGACGATTAGTTTCGGGATTTTATGAAGGAGGGGTTCGCCAGCAGGACAACCGGTTTGCACCCGATAATTGGCATGTTTTCCGAAGAGCTTACCAGTGTGAATAACGCCACTTGCATGGGCGAAGTCGAGAGCGACCACAAGCTGCCAGCTGAACCTGCGCATAATCGTAGTCGCCACCATGCACTCTTTGAACCAGACGCCAAAGCTCCGCAAGGTTTCTCCCATCAGCTCAAACACCAGGCAGGCATGATTACCGTTAGGGCCCTCATGCTGAAAATCATCCACAAGATGGCATACAAACTTGTAGCCAGCATGTCGAACTACAGCCGCCTCGCTAGGCGCTCAGGCGCGAACAGGCGCGCAGGCGCCCTGCCGAGCCAGGCTTGGCTGGAGCGCAGGGGCCTTGGATCATGTGCTCTCCCCACACACAGGGAGCTTCCATTTGTATATAACTGGGGAGTGCTTCGCACTCCCCTTTTCTACCAAATCAAGTCACTTTGCAACTGCACTTCCGCTGCTCCTGAGCCCCTCGTGCCTCAGTCAAACGTTCCACACAGCAAGATTGCGATCTCCATCGCGAAGGTGCCTGAGAATCTCTCGCTCGAATATGGGACTGTTCTGGCCGTAGCACTCTGCGCTGAGGACCTTGAGGGCTCTGTATTTTTCCTCGTCATCCGAGCTGCGAGGATTCGGTCAGTCAAAGCCTTCGCCAAAAAAAAAGTGCAAATTGGCTCACGCTTTAGAGAGGTCCTTGGCCATCCAAACTATCGAATAGCTACCGTATCCATTGTTTATGATTTCATACTTGCCCCCGTAAACATCGCCAATATAAACGGGGTGAAATCCGCCAAGATAGTATTCATTTCTGCCCTCCTCGACGCCGCTACTGTCCGAGTTAGTGTCGACAACATCGGGTGTTTGATTGTCGCCCGTTGGCGGAGCAGCGACAGGGGGTTCGGCTTGTTCTAGCGCCATGTTCCGGGATCTCCTCTGCAATGGTTTCTAAAGAGAGCGGTGTCCTGAATGGATTGAGTGTGTGTGCGGATGAGGGAAAGATGCTGCAGTGCTAGATTCGGTTGGGCTAAAGTACTAATTCGCTAGGGCGTCAACGGCCAGGTACTACGCCAGTGTGTGTGGAGTACAGCAAAGCAGGCGGCAATTCCCAGCGCTTACAAAACCAAGCACATCCAGAAAGCCCCCCACCTATAGCTTGTCGTGTAGGTAGTGATTTCTCTCTCCCGCTGTGAACAAAACGTCTTTCGTCCGTGCCCGCTGGTCTTGGTTGGGCTCGGCCTGGGCAGGTTGCCCGATAGGATCCATGTTTTCGAGTCGCGATGAAGTTGTAATGGATAGCTTGAGCAAAAAGGTACGGTACCTCGGCAACCTGGCACAGACCAAAGGATTGGGGTGTGCGAAGCAAGCATGGTCGTCGTTATCAAGGAGGGGTAGACCTAGCAGACAAATCGAGTGGTCAACATTGTGCATTTCCTTGTGGGGCTTCTCGTGCAGGGAGGCTCTTTCTTTTGGCCCCCTCACCCTCAACTTTGTCGCATTCGCCCGGCCTGATAAGAGGAGCTGCACGGAACCATCGACAGCAGCAAGGCATCCAATTGCCAGCCGAGCCAGCCGAATCAGCCATTGCTGCAAAATCGGCCTGCATTAGGTGTGCTACCACATGCCGTCGACGTCGCTCTCGATTCGCCAAACTCGGATGTTCTCCTCCTATCGGTGACAGACACGCTCGAGGAGAATTTGGCAGGCATCCCTCTGGGCGGGGTCGCCAATTTCAGGCATTTCGCCAGGCTTTTAAACTCCAACTCGCGCATGTCAGTCAACCGCAGCCTGTGCCTCCCGTCAACCGAAAAGCGCAAATGTTCCGAGTCGTCTTCCGCTGCTTAGGTTCCCACGCTATCCCAGTGCTACCTTACCATCTCTTCGCTCTCGCCCACCCGTCGATTCTGCTGAGCAGTGGATGAAATGAACGGCCCCGGGGTCAGCGACATTGTTCTCGCGGTTCAGCTCATCAACAAGTGGGTAGGGAACTACAAGAAGGCCCCGAAAGATATTGAGCGCCAGAAAACGAAGTGAGAGTTGCACTTGCGCGCCCATGGCACACATTTGCTAAGTCCAAATAGTGTATCTGACCTCACTGCCTCACTGAGACGTATAGTGGACAGCCCCGACGCATCCGCTATCTCAAAGGACTTTGCTGTCAGCGGACTTGAGAAACTGGATCTGATCCAAACCCGCATTCAAAAGGCGGTTCCCGACGGTTCCCGTCGTAGAGACAAAGTGCGGCGGTCCATCGGCCGCCCGTTCTACGATCCCAACGAGCTTGAGCCTCTATGGGGGGCCTTTAACCGGGACATGATTGGTATAAGGTATGTCGCGCAAGGCTATTGTGCTAGAAAAGCAATGGCATCCCAATGGAACCCTGTTTAAACATCATTGCTAAGAAAGAAAAAGTCTCGACCGTAGCAACCGATGGGATCTTGCCGAACGTGACAAGAAACACAACGAAACCCTTGACTCCATCTCCTGCTATCGACTGGATACTCGGACTGACGCTCTACCGGGAACCTATGACTGGACTCTCGAGCTAGACGTGGTCACGAAACTCATGGATGGAACTCAACGTGTTGTTCTCTTTCATGGCCACCCTGGAGCTGGAAAATCAACCATGATGTCCCGAATTGCTAACTCCATCGAGGAAAAGCATCGGTCAGATCCTAAGGTCGGGGTGGCCTTCGTGCGGGCTGGGCATCTCCGCTCTGTTGAGAATGTGCTACTGGCAATCCTTCGCCAACTCTACGAAAAACAGCCCAGCTCGTTGGACCAGGATACTGTGTCAAGAATTGGGAAGACGAGTTTTTCCCGCGAACAGATCAACAAAGCTATCCGCTGCTGTGCGAGCAGGATGTCGAATGTTTTCATCTTTATCGACGCAATCGACGAATTCCCGGCAGCCATGGGGTCCGGACCACTCGTCGACCTGCTTGAGTGCCAGGCACAGACTGGTGCCTCCATGGTTCTGACTTCGACAAGCAATGATTCCAGACTCGCCCATAATCAGACATTTAAGTTCCGAGCCCATGACGACGATATCTCCAAGTACATCGAAAACGAAACCCGGTATCTTCACTCAGGTTTGCTGCAAGGCAACGCCTTGCCAGATGTGGTGTTCCGCAAAATCCTCGACATATCAAATGGCGTGTAAGTGCAACGACACGTTTGAGTTACTTGCCCCTTGTGAATGAATTCTCACCAGCCGTCTCAGGTTTTTGTTCGCCACTTTGATCATGGCAGAAGCTCGGCAACAATACTCTATCGCTCAACTAAAGCAGATATTGTCTGAGATCGAGACAATCACCGTTGAAAATCGAAGCAGGGTGCTTCAGGCGCTGTATGATTACATCATGCAGAAAATCAAGGACCAGGGTCAATCACCACTCGAACAAGCTGAGAATGTCATCTTCTGGATTTTACTCGGCACCCGGCCGCTCTCCGGCGAAGAAATCCGTCGTCTTGTCGAACTTTCGATCAATCATGATCCTAACACTGATGGCGTAGGACATATCGATATCAACGACGCCCTTTATCCTTGCCGGGGACTGATGACATTGATTCCCGGAAGGACGGAGACCCAGGAAGGCCACATTGTGGACTTTTCCCACGGAACCATCAGGCAATACGTCATGCAAAAGCGCGCCGGGGATGTCCCCGGTCGACATGCAGACTTCGCGCGCATTCTCATCCAAGCCCTGACCACAGGCCAACGCAGAGATGCCATCTATGAATACGCTGTCAATGCTTGGCACGATCATTACCACTCGGCGGAGCTTTCCGAAAGGCTGGACTGTGAGGTTGAGCGTCTTTTACGATGCGAATTTTACACCACGCCAGGGCGACATCGTTTCATAGACACAATGCACCCTATTCCTCCCACCATAGTCACGCAGGCAGGAGCACTCCATGGGATCCACGCAGCTGCGCAACTCGGCCTTGATCGATATTTACCGAAGTTGCTACTATCAGCAGCGGATATCAACTCCGCAGACCAATACGGCACAACACCCCTGATACGGGCGGCCGGCAACAACCATGCCAATGCCGTGGAATGGCTTCTCAAGAACGGCGCCAATCTGAACTCCTGCGACGTCGAGTTTAAATCTGCAATTCACTATGCAGCAATGGGGGGCTGCGATGAAGCGCTCCAACTGCTGATTGCGCATGGTGGGGCAAGGATGGTCGCCGATATTGAGAACATGACCCCTATACATTACGCCGTCAAGTTCTCGATGGAAAAGGGAGTCGATGTGTTTCTAAATGCTGGAGTCTCGATCGACACCCCTGTCCATAGATCGTGTTATCGATCACGAGGTCAGGGCAGCAACCTGGTTTATGAACGCCTGCCCGATGACTTTGCAGTTGCTGCTGAAAACACAGCTGTGGGTTACACCCCCTTGCACTTCGCAGTGTTTCAAGGGAATAAGAAGATGGTCGACTCCCTTCTCAAGAGAGGAGCCAGCACTACAATCGCGTTAGAGCAAGGGGAAACAGTGTTTCACGTTGCCGTGACCCGTACCCTGCAAACAAAGATGAGTTTTTGGGATTACCGTGATGCATGGAACGAAACCGATGGGAGAATCGAATCGGCCATTCAATATTTCAACGCATGTGATGAGGGGTACGACGAAGTGGATGCTGAGATTGCAGACGAAAGTGTTACTATCCTCCAATCCCTTCTCAGACATGGGGTTACCGACGTCGGTTCGCGGGAGAATACGCTGTTGCTGGATGTCAAAGCAAATCTATCGCTTCGGGATCACGACGGTCGGACTCCCTTGCACCTCGCGTGTCTGGATTCCGATTTACAGTATGCAAAGCTACTGTTGGAGTTTGGTTCAAATGTCTTCGACACCGATGATGAGGGCCGCAGCGCACTTCACTACGCGGCCTATGGAGGGTATTTAGACACGATAAAGCTCATCCTTGGTGCGGCAAAGGGTTGTGAGACCCAACTTGTTCAATCTCTAGACAAACGAGGGCGCAGTCCTCTACACTACGCCGCCGCCAAATCCTATAACTCCTCGCCGGAGATCATCACTTTTCTGACAAACAAGGGGGCCGAGGTTAACCTCGCCGACGATAACGGTGTCACGCCCCTTGCTGTTATGTTCACCTCAAAAAGCTTCGACTTGTGGCTCGACACCAATGTCCTCGAGACTTTCCTCTCCGTAGGTGCAGCCACTACATACGAATCAACAGGTGGCCAAGGCCTGCATCACCACTACGCCTCCTCATATTTCGAGATGAACGTTGAAGTCCTTTTGATACTAGATTGTCAAGGCCTTGATTTGACTGGAATTGACAGCCATGGGCGTACGATGCTCCACCACTGTACGACTAGTGGCTCTCTTACCATTCAATCACTAGAGTACCTGAGAGATGTGGCTGGGCTTGATGTGACATTGGTTGACGGGAGCGGAAAGACTGCGTTGGAGTACTCGCGGGAGCGTGCGAAGAAGAGGCACCATAAGTACACTTTCGATTGTTCTCGTTGGAGACGAACAGAGAGTTTATTGGCGAGTTGGGCGGAAGGGAACCGAGAGAGCTTGGCAGAAGCGTACAAGGTGGGTGAATGCCCAGAAGAGTTGCACTACTCCGACAACTCTGCTTTATACAGCCCATCGAAGATTGGTATAGGCTGGACCTAGTGGAGGGACGACGCAGGACGAGAGTCGGCATACCATTGATCGCCGTAGGTCTCGAATCAACCATCTTCAATACCCCTCATCTGGGCGGCAGGTACATCAGCAAGTAGTTATGTTTTTACTACAAATTGAAGCAAACTTTCTATGGTCAAAAAAAGTAAAACGCCTTGGAACAGACATGCGTTGCCGGACCAGCCCCCTGGACCAAGTCATCGATGAAGCCCGAGAACTCCTGCGAGTCTGGTTCCTCACCAATCTCGCCAATGCTAGGAGACGTCAGTTCAGCACACAACTCGAAGCACCGCGACATATCACGCAAAAGAAAAGGGCAACTCACCCAACCTCAGTAGCCGGTGGGAATAACTTCGAAAGCCGAACCAGCACCCAGCTAAACCACCCCCTTTCATCAAAATGGCAATGCTGCCACTCGCTGTTCTCCCACCTCTGATACTCGCCCGAAACATTGCTAGTTTTCTTAACACACATGTCACGCGCCGCAGGAACGTGCTTGACATCGCTGCATTCGGCGTCGCTGTCGCAGTACTGCGAAAAGTTGTAAGGCCTGGCTGCACGTACAAGGGAGAGGGGATCGGAGAATATCAATATCCAGGACGTACAATCACAAGCGAGAGCCAAGACTGTTCCGCTTTTGCTGCTGCTGACCCCTCTTCCGCGTCGCGCGGGCGGCATTCGACGAGATGCACGCCTGCTCCGGCCTTCCAGCCGAAGTTATCCATTGCAGGGCCCCCGTCTCCAAGTGGTCGCGGTATCGGTCGTGGCGCGGGCGTAGCGAGAGCATTGAGACCGTATGAGGCCAGCGCCATGAGGGCAACGAATTTTCCACCCATTTCAGTCTGGCGATGACGGTTTGACCAGGTTGAGGGTCAGGTTTGGGTCTGGGCCGATCGAGAACAAAATGGGAAAATTCCCACTTGCGGTGATACTTATGCTGGCTAAATCCAAACTCCAAGCCCGGCAGCCAACCAGTTACCATCCATGGATTGCGGCGAGCACTATACAGCCCGAAATAGTGCTGGGCCTTCCTAACCGGGAAGCTGTACCATCAGCCAAGAGTAAATTAATTGCAGTGGCTTCGGCTACCGCCGTCATCGTCATGTGGCGCGCGTGCGACTGATGCAGATGGGCTTACTACTGTACCTTGGGGTGTGGTTTATTCACATACTTCCTAACAGAGCCTAGACCAACAGGAACGGGAGGTATCACTTGCTCCATGGGCTGCTATTGATGTTGCATGTGGGAAAATCGCTTTGATCATCACTCTCAAACAAATATGATCTGCTGCCTTGGACAATTCTGGAACCACCAATCCAGCTCTGATTAGATCCAGATTCTTTCCTCGTCGGCTAGATCCGTATTGTCGCAAGCCTTGCATTGCTGATAAGCTCTGCCATTGCTACCCATGTAGTAGCCATAGGGGGCGAACTCGAAGAAGCCACGCCGCTTGTAAACATTTGCTGTTTCAGGCCTTGCTTCCTCGTCGTCCGTAGAATGGACCAGACGAACCAGTATTGCCGTACTGACAAACATCTTGCTGAAAGTGACAGGCATAGATAAGATATCCTGCTCCTCCTCCTTCCCGTCTGTAATCGCCTAGCCTATTATATCCTGTATGTAGGATCCGGGGATATCGGTGGTGACGGCTAGTCTTGACTCGCCGCACCTGCACGTATGAGAAGAGAGTTTGGCCCGTTTTAGGTAACCGCTCAATGTTAGTGAGCAAGGCTCGACTTCGCCATATGGATCGTGAATATTCCGTAATGATGCGCTCCATGATGTAATTCGTATGGGCGAGTCACTGCTAAAAGACTCACTACATAACGAATACTTGACCGCTTCTTTTATCGAAATCCAGGAGAAAGTGTTTGTTCGACGGTAATGCTCCTCACCTGCCAAAGGCGATGCCCGATACCAGCTGAGCGAGCACCCGACTTGGCCGCAGGGGTTCATAATTTGTTGGAGATCACTGAGATCTTCGTCCCGGTAGAGCCACAGACCAGCGATGTATGAATATTGAGCCTCGGCGCCATACAGCCGGGCAAATACGGAAATAGCTGGCAGTTTATCTTTTGTAAACGTCAAGCTCCGTGATGAGAAGTCTGGTATAATGTCTTTTCACCAGGCTGCAACCGCACCAAAACGGCCCTCGAAAGAACGAGCCGTGACTCTCGCACAGAGTGTTTCAAACGGGGGGCAAAGGGGGTGGTCGATCCATGTGGACGTCCCGTCCTCGGCCAGGTATTCCTGTCGACATTCCCAGAATAGCTTCTCTGACGTAAAATGAAGCACCTTTGGAGACAGGACTCTTTCCCGGTATTTACACCCTCTCTGGGATACCTGGCTGTCGTGTATCGGCTTGGGCTCCCTGAGACAATCTCGTTTGCTGGTGGCGCATACAATGACCATCCTCTCGTGACTCCTAACCTCGATGACATCCTCTGCCCAGCAACTTGTCTTGAAACAAACTCCGCCATTAGCATCCGCGCTCGAATCAGCGGCAATGCAAAAGCTGGCGTCGCTGTAGATGTAGGGTATCTTGGCGGACTCAATTTTCCAATCTTCGGGGGAATCCTAGATGATACAAAGAGCGTCGATCCAAAGGAAGTCCGATCCTAGGCTCTTGCAGATGCGGAAAGCATCTCGAAAGGTAAGAGGTAAGTCTTGGTGAGGCAGCTGGACAAATCCTTGTCACAGGTTGGCCCTAATCGTTTTATAGAACTCTGCCTTTCCCCAGCAATAACTCAATGTGACGTAAAAGCGGTCGTTCGAGGTTTCCTCTGGCGGAATATCGATCGTGTCTATGAGGCGTGCCTTTGGTGAGGACCGGGAGAACTTTCGTAGGTCAACTAGACGTTTGGGCAGCGTTCCGGTTACTGCTGTCCTTGCCGCATTGGCTGGCTCTCCCGATTCAGTCGATATCAGCCGAGGGGGGGCAAAGTAAACTCGGCGCACAGATGAGATGATTCACATATGTTGGTCCAATTCTTGGCAATACGGGCCATATCGCGCCAGTGGCAGCGTGGTCGGTGGTCCATCACTGTCTGTGGGGGTTGCAAGCTCTTTTCAGCTGGAATTTCCACTATGTTCCTCGGCGATTAGTTCGGCATTCACATACTCCTACGCATACTCCTACTGTACGTGGTTTAAACCAAGACTTTGCACGGAAGATGGACATACCTTCCAGTATATAGATTTGCATTGGTTTAGCGGAAAGACGGCCGAGCTCTATGGAGTCCTAGAAAAAGCTCAGAAATGAAACGTCGAGCTCGAAATGTTCGTCGATCGTATAAGATAAAACTCCCCAGCTGGACTGTTGGGCAACAGAAAAGCCGTGCCAAATAACCTGAGGTACCGCTCATTTGTCGTAACATTCTTGCAAGTCCTACCTCGGCTTGCCCGTAAATAGCCTTTATTACTACAAACTTCAAAACCATTGCAAGGCTCTAGTCCATGTCGTGACAAACGCCTACCTACCGTCTGGGCAGCGTTTGATCCCGTCCCAAGGTTGTCTTTTCCTTTTTGTCGCTTTTTGTTTCCAAACCCTTGCCTTCCCATAACTCTCCACCAAGACCAAGTAGTATTTAGTTTGACCTCCCCCTCTCTGGACGTCAACAAGTTACAGGGGACTTGAACCCGAGTAGGTAGGCACCAGCCAAGATATCAAGTTCAAAGCTTCAAGCAGACCCCGTGTTACCTACGTTCTTTTGGATAAACGGACATGCTCTTGAGATTCTCTCCATGTTTCGGGTCGAGAAGGAGAATCGGCTGCAGGAAATGAGGCCAAGAGTCGGTTTGAAGATGTCCCGGGAACAAAGCAACGTCTGCTGTGCTTCTGACATCCTTTGGACAAGCATCGTGAAATTGAGCCACTGAGAGCTCAATCTCGAGAGAGCACCTGGGCAATGATGCAACTGCGCTACAACTTGCCCAAACATCAATCGCTGGCAATGCCAACTGCCGGCCACAAAAGAGGGGGTTGCTGTCGCCATCCGGCGATGCAACGGAGAGGCCATAGCACCGCATCCGGCAGAGCAGCACGAAAACACCATTAGAGACATACCTCGATACACCTGATTAAACCTTTTGCGAACCGGAGACTTGGCCCTGCCGGTGCCGGGAGGGCTTCCGATGTGGGGTAGGCCTCGGACTACAGCCCCCTGTGAGATGCCGAGTTCTGCTTTGCTGACAAATGATGTGCGCACATATCCTGCGCGCCACGGTGCGGTGCAGGTCGGCTAGGAGCTCGATGAAGCCTTGCGGCAATCGACACCATCACCGAGACCATCTCGCAGGTTAATTTGTCAGCATGCAAGGTACCGAAGTGGGTCCTCGGTATAGAAATCGCGCCGGCCACCGCCACCCAGCCGACCCAGCCCGGTTGCATGCCGCGCGACTTGGGCTGAAAACAAGCGCAAGCGCATTCGGCCCGCCTGAATGGCGATCTGCAGCGGTTGAACACAAACCCGCGATCCCCTGAGATCGAAGACGGCGCCAAGCACTGTTCAACGTTGTGTATAAGTCTCTCTCCGACGCCAGTCCTCGAAGAAGCGCTCTCTCAAACAACAGCTCAACAAAAGACATCAAGACCTGGGAGAAGAACCAGCTCACTTACCTGGACATTCGCATCCAACCTCCACCAAAATGAGCTCACTCTCCAATATCAAGCCCATCAAGCTCTGGGGAAACGGCGGCCCCAACCCCCCCAAGGTCCAGATCCTGCTCGAGGAGCTCGGCATTCCGCATGAGGTAATCGGTATCAACTTTGCCGACATCAAGGGGCCGGAATACCTCAAGATTAACCCGAACGGCCGCATCCCCGCCATTCACGACCCAAACACAGACCTCACCCTCTGGGAATCAGGCGCCATTATCGAGTACCTGATTGAGAAGTACGACAAGGAGCACAAGCTCTCTTTCCCCGTCGGCACCGCCGAATCCTACCACGCCAAGCAGTGGCTGTTCTTCCAGGTGTCAGGCCAAGGACCGTACTACGGCCAGGCGGTATGGTTCACCAAGTTCCACAAGCCTGAGGTCCCCAGCGCGCAGGAGCGGTACTACAAGGAAATCAAGCGTGTCATGGGCGTGCTTGAGGGGTGGTTGAACGGGCAGAAGGAGATTTATGGCGACAAGGGCGACGGGCCGTGGCTTGTTGGGAACAAGCTGTCGTTTGCCGACTTGAGCTTTGTGACGTGGCAGAAGGCGGCAGAGCGGTTGCTCACTGAGAACTATAGCGAGGACGAGTTTCCGGCCGTGAAGGAGTGGTTGGCCAAGATGACCGCGCGCCCGACTCTTATCAAGGTGTTTGCGAGCCTCCAGCATTAGTTGTGGTAGCTAAGTTTGTCGACATTAGGTCAGAGCTGGAGATACAAAGGCGTGCGCATTGATTGGGAATTATTAAGAGGCAGTTACGGCGAATGATGTTGATGGGTGAATGAATTCGAAAAATGCGAGCGACGTGCCCGACCTTCGCGTCCTCAAGTGCCAAGCCGAGCAGGGATAATTGTATGCAGGTAATGTCCCACATCCCCCGAGGCCCGCACGGCAGAACCTCGGCAGAACAGAAGCCAGTGACCCCTCCAAAAAAGATGCCCGGCACCCTGACAACACTGACCGCCCGCAAATCGCCCAAACGAGTAAACAAACGTCAACCTTCAACCCCTCGATCACGACCTTCACGAACAAGCCGACCAACGAACCCACCGCAAAGATGGCTTCCGCAGCGCCCCCGCCCGAGAAGGACAAGTCCAAAGTGCACAAGCTCTCGCTCAAAGGAAGCGCCAAGCTTGTCGCTGAGTTCGTAAGTTCTCCCGTCGCAAATCCCCACCCATCGCAAGACCAGCCAGCGGCGACCAGTCAGTAGCAGTAGCAGCAGCAGCAGCAGCTAACCTCCCTCCCCCTTTCTCAGTTCCAATACTCAATCCACACCATCCTCTTCCAACGCGGCGTCTACCCTGCCGAAGACTTCACGGCCGTCAAGAAATACGGCCTCAACATGCTCGTGTCCTCCGACGACCAAGTGCGCGCGTACATCAAGAAAATCATGTCACAGCTCGACAAATGGATGGTCGGCGGCAAGATCTCCAAGCTGGTCATCGTCATCACCAACAAAGACACGGGCGAGCACGTAGAGCGGTGGCAGTTCGACGTACAGATCTTCAAGCCCGTCAAGGTCTCCAAGTCAAAGGCCAAGACTACCAGCGGAGGCGACCAGGAAAACCAGGGTGCGGCTGCGGCGCCAGTGGAGAAGACGGAGACGGAGATCCAGGCCGAGATTGCGGCCATTTTCAGACAGATCACCGCGTCGGTGACGTTCCTGCCGCAGCTGGCTGGTGATTGCACGTTTAATGTGCTGGTATATGCGGATGCGGACAGCGATGTGCCAGTGGAGTGGGGGGACAGCGACGCCAAGGAGATTGCGAATGGCGAGCGGGTGCAGCTTCGGGGGTTCAGCACGGCAAACCACAGGGTTGATACGCTGGTGAGCTACAGGTTGGCAGAATGAGAGATGTCCGTCCGGCATAGTGGAAGGACCTTGCCAAAATATTGCATTATATCAGGTATCGGGCTCGGCGTTAAGGATATGGGCGCAATTTCTTGGGAGTCAAAAAAGGATCATGGGGGGTTTTTACCATATTTTTCGCTGCACTTATTTAAATACCATACTCAGCGCAAAAGGAGTTCTCTGGGCGCGAAACGCTATCAAAACGGTATGGGGATCCAGACCAGTGCTGAGGATCCCATGCCGTTGAGCTCCATGAGCGCTACCCTGTTTTTCGTCTATTTTACATGCCGCGTGCTATCGTTTATGTGATATCCCAGACAATGTGTCTCCTGGCCGACCCATCAGACCCGTTTGAAGAAGTAGACATAAGCGAACTTCTTCATCTCCTCAACGTCTACGATCTTCACAACCTTCTCGTCGTTGAACAAGACCCACGATGTCTCCTCACCCAGCTTCTTCCGGATGAACGCAACATAGTGCCTGCAAAAGTCAGAGGGTAAGAAATCGCACTGTAATGTTATGGAAGAGGCAAAGCAGCACTTACCCGGCGTGGATACTGGTTCCTTTGTGGCAGACAATTGATTGGAGCTGGAAATTAGCGGGAAGCTCACTGCTTCCAACAAGGGTATCACTCTTTGGGGCGGCCTCCTCGGCATCTCCACTGTCCCCCTCGTCATCTGGGTGACTGAAGAGCCACTCGATAGCACGCTCTACATCACCATTCGTCTCCTTCAAAGCTTTCATCGCACGGGGCCCTCCGAGGCCCATTGAATCAAGCATCGCTAGCTTCTCCGGATCAGCCTGGTCAGTATGCTGTGCAGTACCCAAATCTAGCGGCACGTCGATATCGGGATCGTCCATGTGCGCAAATAGCCATTCCATCGCCGCATCAGCATTGGTGTTGCCTGTTGCATGCAGGGCCTTCTCGCACCGGACCCGAGGGAAACCCATGGCCTCGAGAGTGGCAAGAGACTCCGCGTGCGGAACAAATGGTGGAACACTGCTCGAGGCAGCAGCATCTTCTGGGAGGGCCTCCTCATCTGGTTGCAAACCCTTGGACAGGTATGCATCCAGAGCAAACGGCTCATCGTCGACAATGACGGGCACGTCGACCTTGATGGGAACCCAGTTAACGACTGCCATCTTGCGAGCGTTAACAACGAGGACGTCGGGGAACGTCTTGAAGAGCTGGCGCTTGGAAAACCCGTCCTTGCTCTGGCAAGAAGCACAGGTGAGCTCGACAACCTCAGGTGATGTCAAGTTCTCGAGGCATTGCTTCAGGCTCACAGGCTTATACTTCGCCTCCTCGCCCTCACTCGCCGGCAGCTTTTCCAAAGGAACATCAATAAAGATGCTATCCTGCTCGTTGCTGCTGTAGCGAACCTTCTTGCAATTAAGACACTGCAGACGTTGCTCCATTACGAATCGCATCGGCTTCGTGGGATCACCAAGCTCTGACGGATGGTTCGACCGGGTGATGAGTTTAATGAGATGCTGCAGAAGCTCAAAGGCATCTTGTTGGCGCATAGTAGAAAACTCGGCGTGGCCACGTCCGATGAGATGCTTCAACATGGATGGGGCCAGGCCTTTCTGGTGTGGGACTTCCGATGAATGCTCCGAAACTGTAACATCTGAATCTGGTTTGGAGTATCTACCGGAGAGAAGGCCATCACCGATCTTCCGCAACTGAGTCTCGAGGTCTTGGCCAGGCTCCTCGGTACTTGGAAGGGGGATCTCTCCGTTGTAGCGCTTCTGGAAGGGGGGCATGTCATAGAGACACTGCAAGATGCTCGCAAGATAACAGCTGTTCCCAAGGTTCTTCAAGCCGGTCAGGCCGGGCCCGAAAAGCGGAGTCAGCTCCTTGCCGTCTCCTGTCGTCATAGAGAATTCCCAGCGCATATTCTGCTCGATTTGCATCTCCGTCAAGCTCTTTTCGGTTTTCTGCCGTTCTGAAAGGATGATACCCCAGTTCGCCAGATGGGCCGAGAGGTTCTCATCGATGCGCTCCTCGTCGCACGTATAGCAGTATACGTCAGCGGTGCCTTCCGGGGTGATTGATCCAAGCTTCACGGCGACACCATGGGCGGTCGCCTTGGAGTGGGCCAAGGCATGCGAGTTGCCGCTGACACCGCCGAACTGTGCCCTTCCGCAGCCAAGGGTTCCGCACTCCAGGCAAAGCCACAGATTCTCGTTTAGATCGCACAGGGAGCAGTGGCCTAAGTCCTGTGAGGCAATCTGTCGCGGCTCACCCTGCTGCATCATGAGGATGTGCTCGCAGCTGGTCAGCTCCTGTTCCCAGGCCTTCACCTCCTCTTTCCTGGAGAATGTGTTGGCGCTCATAACAGCCTGTATAACTGGCGCAATCGCAGGGTCGGCCTTGTCGATATCGCTGATTCCGCAATCCAAGCACTTGACAGTGAGGGTGGTGTCGTAGCGGTCCGCCTCTGTCTCGGGAGCGATTGCCAACTTCGATATTTTGAGCGGGGGCTCATCGCGCTCGATAACTTTGCGGGTACGGCGGATGTTGAGGACCAGAGGATGTCCTCGAAGGGCACTGTGAAGTGCGGCATGTCCTTGGGAGCCGGCGCAGCCTCCATTAAAGCATTTGAGGCAGAGGTCGAGGCCCGCGGGGTCGTCCTGGAAGGGCAGGGGTCAGCTTATGAGGGACCAGTGTTGAAACGAGCAGAATTTGACGGCAAGTAAACCTACGATTGAATCAAAGCACTGGGTGCAATCCTCCCTGTAGACTGAATCGTTCGGAGTGGGCTTTGAGAGGCCTGTTCCGGAGGTCAGTGGATGTTCAAACGGCGCGGAGGACCATTCAGGGATGGAAGAGCCTACTCGTTGGCCCAATATGCGGGCATGCCATCTTGGTTGGTTTGAAGATGGTGTTTCAATCCAACGCAGAAGCTCGGCGCCGAACTGGAAAGGGTCGTAGGACTGTTTGCAGTAAGGAGCACAGCTCAAGTAAACAAACTGTTTGGGGAATGGACTCAAGCTTCGAGCTGCAATCCAGGCAGACGTGGGGCAAAATCAGCCCCCCCGCGATGATGAAGCGTTGCCAGGCACAGAAGGCCCGTGCGGCACCGAGCTCAGCTCTCAGGATGTCCATAGTTAACAGAGCTTAACACAAAAGTGCATGATCGAGATGTGGACACGTTCGTCACTGTTAGAGCGTCACTCCATACCATCATAGTAGAGGTGGGTACAGCAATATTTCGGGACCAAGTGTATCTTTTTTCGACCTCAGTATTGCCATAGATATTCCTTGCAAAATGACCAACATCTTCAAGTCGCAACTTGGCCGTGATGGCGGCGTTGGTCTTCGTATCAGATCATCTTATCTCCGCGGGTGTGGGGTCCTAAGCGAGCCGACCGACGTCGGCATGACGCTTTTGCATCAAGATCAGGGTTGCAAGCGCATCTAATAAGAGACGCTAACAGCGGAGTCACTGTGTTCGCCGCTTCTCGGCCCCGCTTTTGTTAGTCATGCACTGACCATCTCTCCCCGGAAAGTCGCCTCTTCGGTCATCGACAAGTCCCGCAAAATCCCAGTAGCTTTTGGCAAACTCGATTGTCTCAATTCTCTGCTCGCTATCGAACCCTCGCAACCTCGCAATCAATTCCCTACACCTGCTGCGACACCCATCAACGACCCGATCAATTGACCAGAGTCAACATTCCTCGGTTCTCGACACATTTTACACCCAGCGCCCAAAATGCTGTCCAGATCTGTCCGCGCGCTCTCAGGACGGGCCTTGGCCGCGTCGCTGCGTCCCGTCGCGACCCCGATTGTCCGACAGCTCTCGCCCGCCGTCGCTTTCACCGCGCGACGAAGCTACCACGAGAAGGTCCTTGATCGTACGTTGCTTCCACCGCGGTCGTTCCCGTCGCCATGCTCTGGGCGCTAATATCCGACGGCAGATTACTCTCGGCCGAGAAACGTCGGCACACTCGACAAGTCCGATTCATCCGTCGGCGAGGGCCTGGTCGGCGCACCAGCTGTATGTTTCACTCCGGTCTAGTAAGGGTATTGTTCCGTCGATTCTAACGGTCTGGGAATATACAGTGCGGCGACGTCATGCGGTTGCACATCAAGGTTGACCCCGAGACACAAGTCATCAGCGAAGTCAAATTCAAGACTTTCGGCTGCGGTTCTGCCATGTAAGAAACACTCCAACCTCACTTCTACGATATATCGATCCTCCATATTTTTGGGACTGGGAAAGCCGAGCAATTTCGCCCACAGATGATGGTGTTGTCGGCCGTGGTGACTCGGTCGTGCAACTATGCGGTCGAAGGGCAACATGGGCTTCACACCGCGCCCCAGATTTGGGAGCTTCTCTTGGTTGCGGCTAGTCCTGTTGTGCAGCGAGACACTGGTTATCGAGATGCGGACAGTGGCCTCTCGACGTACCCACTTTTATGCTGAACCGGCGCAATCCGGCGATCACCGTCAAGTGGCGGCAGCACCATCTGTCTCGACTGCGAGAGTGCCCAGGATCCCAACACCCGTCGACAGCAATTCCATTCTCGCTTATGTTTTTAGGTTTCCGGACAGCATGCTGACTGGCAATAGCGCATCATCAAGCTACCTAACTGAGCTCGTTCGGGGTATGACGCTCGATGAGGCGTCAAAGGTGAAGAACACCGAGATTGCAAAGGAGTTGGTATGTAGGATCGCTGATGCGGATCGAAACCTTTTTACTAACATTTCTTAGTGCTTGCCGCCCGTTAAGCTGCATTGCAGCATGCTCGCAGAGGATGCCATCAAGTCGGCCATCAACAACTACTACAAAAAGAACCCCCAGGCTAAGACGACCAACCTTGGAGGTCGGGAGCAAAAGCTCGAGGCAGTGGCCGCATAAACTTAATTTGGCATGAATTATTGGAGCGGACAGCTGGGGTGCTCTGGGGCTACCAGAGCATAGCTGGTCTGAGAACGAAACACAACGTGGCGGGCAGATCAAGCCCTTAAGTTGGATTTGCTTTCGACACAAGAACGGGTTATACCATCCCTTATTGCTGGAGTACGGAGGAGTTGTGGCTTTGTGTTTTTGAAATGGATGGCTTCTGTTTTCTGGGGAAAAGCATTGAACCGGCAGTTTGTCCATGTATGATACTCCGCACATAAGCACTTCAGACTGATCTTGAGTGCAACTTGATATTCTCTCTACCACCTGATATTCTCTCTGCCTAGACGCACATTCCTTCCATCGCCAACGAGTGATTGGTCTCGTGTGGCGTGCCGCGGCAGTCGACCGAGCCAACCCAACGCTATGGTAGTACCCTCTGTTGAAACCAACTTGAAATCATGCAGGTGTTCAGTCTCTACGCAGGTGCCTAAATCTGAGGCGCCGACATAACGATTCTCTTCCTCGTATCCGATGAAAGTACGGTTGACAACGCCTCACGAGGTCGGGGTATTTCCTTATCAAAGTGAGGCCAAGGGGGCACAGTTGTAAGAGCGTGAATACCCATGTAGCTTCGGTGGGATACCTACCATCTAAATTGAACGAAGGATCTTGTGATGGGGTTGCAGAGGTAGAAGTCTCCCGGAACACCCTTTGTATTCAAAACCAGCGACCCCAATACTGGGTCTTGGCCCGCGTAACACGAGAACCCCCCTTAACCACTGATGTCAAGCCGAGGCCGGTTGGTCATCACGGAACTTTGGCCGGGCTTTTATATGTGCCGGTAGGGAGACCCATGGACTGGGCTTACATCAGAACCTACACAACCAACGCTTTCATGCGGTGATCTTGTTGAGCACCGAGGGGGTAGGTTACGTGAGGCACCGGACGAACGGCAAGTTGAAGGTAGGGTATTTAGGGTGATGATACATGGGTACAATCAAGCAAGCAAGCAGGCAATGCAAGTTGTAAATATGTGTATTCCTTTTTTCCCCATGACGTGAAACAGCATGGAGGGCACAGGCGGGACAATTCCTGGGGAAGTTGACCGAGAAATTACCAACAAATCCATACGGCACGACTACCATATGTGTAATTCCAGTTCTTGAACGATGGAGACGGGGGTTGAGGGTCATGCGCGCATTATTCATGGTGATGTTTGCTCGCGGCTTGGCAGGGATGCTATTCCTCGCCTTCCCCAAGGTCTGGTTGTCATGTTTCTTATCGGAGAGTTTTGAAATTGACGCATGGAACATCCATGCAGGAAGGCTGTCAAAAAGCGGTCAGGGCTCCGGAGGGCGGCAGCGAGACATCGGCATGATGGACGCCGCGTGGTTGGAATGCGGGCATCCATGGGATAGGTAGGATGCACTCCCAGTACGACCAGGGGTCAACTGTGATGGAGAAATTGCCCCCAGGGAGGGACAGTATTTTTGTTGTACTTTGTCCTCCCGGCAGCTTGCTGTGCCGCTGGGTGGTGGGAATCCATCGTGTTTGGTCTGAGTCTGGCTCCATGGTGTGTTATACACGGCCGGCACGCCCAATCCTTTGGGATTATCACCGCGACCGACCGCGTCTGTCATGTCGTACAGAATTCGCACGGGCTTACCGGCTGCACCCCTCTCTTGGTAAGACTGGTCAAACTGTCGGCATCTTGAGTGCCCCGTGAGAAACGGGAAAGATGGTTGGCCCCTATTCGGAGTTCGTTCTGGCAGTACGTCGGTCAAGCAATCACGGCGGGGCATCTATTGCGGTGAGGCAGCATCCGCCCCCTCGCTTTCGGACCATCGGCTAGCACCTCAGGCGCTGGGCGGCGCTGCGCTTCGCCAGTTGTTTTAGATCCGCGCAGGGATTTAGGGGCCGCTCACCGGCGTGGACCAGCGCTTGTCACACGTGGGGGGAGGAGATATCACACGTGGCGCCCTGTGACATCCCGAGGTGCATGCGAGGTCTTTGACGTGGGCCCCTTGGCTCGTGGGCTTGGGCTGTGGATTGCGGCGTGGCATGGAACCAATGCTCTGCCGGGATAGCGGACGCTGTGATACCCGGCCTGATGCCACGCATTGACGGTAAGTGGGGGCGTAATGATACAGCGTCGAAGCGGAAGCGACACGGAGCTTGGGCCTTATCTCTAGCGGTGACGGTGAGGGAGGGCAAAGCCGGGACTGCACCCAGTTTGACGTTTGGACGGAACCGATGATTTCGCCATACCCGCTTGCGTGGGCGGGGCGCGGGGTCAGTGTCGCTTTGAGCCGCCGTCCAATGCCCTGTTCTGGCATAGAACCTCAAATTCGGGGGCGACGGTGCCCTTTCAGGACGCTCCACTGCCCAGGCGTTGCAGTTTTCTAGAAGCGAAGCTGCAAGGTGCTGTCCCAAGTAAGACTAGGGCGACATGATCCTGCAGCGCTTGACAGCTAACGGTGTAAGTTATTTCAGGGGTACCGCTCCCGCTCCGCATCTAACCAAATGCATCGGTTCGAGACGTAGTCCGGAACAACGCGCACCTTCTATGGAATCTGCTTGCGTCTAATGAAGCACGGGGGGCACGCCCAAATCCGGATAGCCGGTTGGCCTTTGGTTGATCATGACGGCATGAGTAAGCCTGTCCCGATGTCTCCCCTGCCTGTTTTTGTTCTGGCGACCGTGTCTTTCATCGATGCTTGGCGGTGCTGACGTCGGGCAATTGGCCCCACCTCGGATTCCGGTTCATTCACCGGCTTCCCTTTCTGCGCAGCAACTTGGCCGCGATGTTGCACACCGGCACGGAAAACCTGCTGGCCCCGACTGCCGTCTCGAGGGCGGCAATTAGTAAGAAGGTGTCTTCGTGGCTGTTGCCTGGGGACCGGTGACGGCCGAATCTGAGATTGAGCGGCTATTCGTTGCAGCCCCCGCTAGCCAACCCATGCACAAAAAAATCTTGTGCCCGGTGTTTCTCGGACGGTCCACCAGCGGCCCACAGAAGCCAAGGCACGCCTTGACCTGGAAATCAGCTGCGCTCGCGACCGCCGACAGCCATGAACATGTTGTCTGTGCCCTGGTCACGCAGGGGCAGACGTGGTACCCCTGCAACCAAGCTCGCTTCGTGACCGGAGAGATTGATCCTTGTCCAGGGACTTGCAAAAGTTCTCAGCTATAACGCACTCCTATCAGTTATATGGCTAGGTGCCATATTGTTGGGTTACTGGATGCGTACCTTGTAATCCGTAGAACCAGACTGTTGTGCCGTGACGTGCCCCAAATCGAAACAATAAATCAACGTGACCAGTCAACTGGAATCTCGGGAGCCACCGACTGCCAACTGGCGAGAGCGGAGAAAGCTCTGTGCTCTTTCTCCCACCGTGCTCACACATCCTGGCCCTGATACTCGGTAAACGTGATGGGCAGTACCACTCTCTTTGTGCTTGCAGGGCTGTCGTCGAAAATAAAACCCGACGTACGCCCGGAAATAGGTTGGGGGCCCAAGGTGGCAGCTGAGTTGACCCATTTTCGTTTTTGATATCAAGCGGGCAGTTTCATCAGGCTTCGTTGACAAGACCCCTTCAGCTGCTGGAATCTCCTGGAGACCGACTCGGCTCTCTAGATCGTGTTTATTTGCAAACGGCGCATCTACAATGCCTCCGCCCGAGTGGTGCAATATCAAGTCGGCCATCCTGACCGGCGACCCGATCAGCAGCGAGGACGATGGGCGTGAGACCGGGTTTCGTTCCATGACGCTCTGGTTTGATGTTCCTTTGGATCACAGAAGGCCCTTATCCAAGACAGACACTCTCACCCTACATGCGAAGCTTGTCTACGCACGCGATGTGGCGCCTGACACCGCCGGCAACACCTACCTCGAAGATTGGGAGAAAGAGTGGACCAGGACGAACTGGAAGCGCATTCTCCGTCGCCGTCCTTTCATGCTGTTCCTCTGCGGCGGTCCCGGCGATGGAAACGACCATCGGCGTATACCAGAGCTCAATCGCTTTGCCTTGGAGCAGGGATATCAGGTGCTCTACGTCGACTACCGCGGGACGGGCCGTAGCCGGCCATTCATCGACGACGCTCACCTCAGCGCTATTGGCACGTCGGTCGCCGACCAAGCTGCGTACCTATCACATTTCCGGCAGGATAACATCGTGCGGGATCTCGAAGCCATTCGTCTCTGCCTGTCTCGGATAATCTCTGCCGACAGCTCCATCAGCAAGATGGTGAAGTGGACCCTCCTTGGCCAGTCTTTTGGCGGGTGGATCGCTCTCACATATGTGTCGTTCCTACCGGCAGCGCTCTCGGCCGTTTACCTGACCGCGGGCCTTGCACCCATTGGCAGCACGGCACACGAAGTCTACGCGCGACTATACAGGCGTGTTGCTGAGTGCAACGAAGCATACTACCAGACGTTTCCCGGGGACGTCGAATTAGTCCGCCGGGTAGTCGGCCACCTGCGGAAGCACGAGTACTCTTACCGCGTCGAGGGCTGCAAGGGGCGGCATAAGCTGACGGCGCAAGCTTTCATGACGTTGGGGCGGTGCTTTGGTGCAGCAATGGCGAGTCGGGCAGCGGGGGTGCGGCCGGTGGCCTTCGAGAAGGTGCACGCACTGGTCCAGTGCATGGTGGGTGACCTTGGGGGCGAGAAAGGCCGGTTGACCGAGAAGTCGCTCGACCAATACGCAGCGCTGCAGTCCAAGGCCAAAAAAGGCGGCCAATCGTCCCAGGGTTTCCGGCTGCACGAGAGACCGCTGTACGGCGTGCTCCACGAGGCAATCTACTGCCACTCGCCCGGTGTAGCATCGGGGTGGGCGGCCGAGCAGGTAGGGCGCGCCTACGGGACCGGTGAGTTCTCATGGTTGGAGCGGAGCGGATCGGGCTGGGAGCGCGAGTCAGGTGGCAGCGGGAGGCTGTTCTTCTCGGGGGAGATGATTCATCCGTTCATGTTCTCGACCGGCGGTTCTGCCGTCAAAGCGTTTAGGGGGGTGGCGGAAGCCCTCGCGGGCAAAGACGACTGGCCGGCGCTGTACGACGAAGGGCAATTGGCCAAGAACCGAGTGCCTGTGCGTGCGGTGGCCTACCGGGAGGACTTGTACGTGGACTTTGGGCTGTCCTGGAACACAGCGAGGAAGGTTAAGAACTGCGTGCTCCTTGAGGGAAAAGAGGGGTGGGGGCACGGGGCAATAAAAGACGGTACTAAGACCGGGGAGGTTTTGGAAATGCTGTTCGGCATCGAAGGCTCTGGAGCGCCCGAGTCACCGTCCGCTGCTAGAGATTCTGCAGTGGACATGGACTATCCCTGCTGAACCGCGTCCGGCGAGGCGGCGGTTCTGTCAGTGTAGCATTAGGAGTTCGAATACCCGTTATTTTTCGACGCGAGAAGGCTGGCGATGAATATCCCGTCTGCACATTCATTCGACCGTGCAAAATTTGTTTGGTCTTGCAGGTTTGAGCGGTCAGCAGACCACGCGAAGCCCCTTGCTGGCTTGCTGGCCGCAGGCGGGCCGAGTGGGGCCTTTGAGACTCGCCACGCCGAAGAAATCCGGGGTAGCCCCACTGTGGGCAAAAAATTCGAAATTCGACAGCGCCTGCCATGTGCTGCTCGCTGGATCCCATATCGGCGGAAGCTTTTCTCCTTTCACCGAGCGGTTGGCGAGCGAATCCTACCTTACCTCCACCAACTCCTACCGAGTGCATTCCTCCAACCTATACGCTTTATTGCTACCCAATTTGACGTACACATCCCCCGTCCTCGCTGCCGTCCCATCATCCTGCCCCTCGCTGACGTCATTGACGCTGCAGCCAGCCGAAACTGTGGCTTTCGACCCCTAAAATCCGGTCCTGACTGGAGGCCGACCTCCCTTTGTGCCAGATGATTAACGGCTGGGGACACCAATAACACAGCTCCGCCATGTCCACCGACAACCCGATGCCCCAGGAGCGCCGCGAGGCCGAGGTGGTATCAGAACATCTCCCCGCAGGTTACACTGCCGAATTCGATGGCGGTACGCCTCCTCCCCGTCGGGGAGGCCCGGCGCCGTCGGGGGCCACCAGCCGAGCCGCATCGAGTGAGGAGTCGTCGCTGAAGCTCCAGGGCGGCGACATGCACCGTGACCTCTTCAAGATGGACGCCGCCACCCGTCTCCAGCTCCACAAACGCGCCGCTACCTTCCATACACCGCGAGAATTCGATCCCGAGTCCGACGAGCCGGGCATGACCGTAAGCGACCAGCTCGCGCCCGGCGGTTTCAGACGTGCGTTCATCCGCCAGACCCGTGGCCACGACTTCATTGCCGCCCGGCTCCCCATCACGAGAAACTTCGTTGAGTTTCTCGACCTGTACGGGGACTTTGCCGGCGAGGATCTTGCCGATTCAGATGAAGAGGCGATTTCAGACGAGGAAGACGGGGAACAGGAGCCTACCGAGAGGACATCGTTAATTGCCCGACGGGCTGGCGCCAGAGCGGCTCGGGCGGCCAGGTCCGCGAACGCGGGGACGGCCAAGACTTTCTTCACGTTGCTTAAAGCGTTTGTCGGGACTGGAATCATGTTCCTGCCGAGTGCTTTTAACAACGGCGGAATTCTTTTCTCCTCGGTGGCTATGGTGGTTGTCTCGTCTATCACCATGGTTGCGTTCCACATCCTGTTGCAGTGCAAGACACAGTACGGCGGAGGTTACGGAGAGCTTGGCCAGAAGATTGCCGGAGACCGCATGCGTAACCTCATTCTTTGGTCTATTGCCCTCTCCCAGCTCGGTTTCGTCTGCGCGTAAGTTCCATTGCCCACTCGTTCTCGTTTCTCTTTGGGTTTTTTCTCGAGAGGAGTAGTGCTACCCCCGAATCATGACTCCAACATGGTAACTAGTAGCTAACATCCATTTAAGTGGTATTCTCTTCGTTGCAGAGAACCTGATCTCGTTCTTCCACGCCGTCACAAACGGGAGCAGTCCATTCTCTATCGGCGGACTTATCGCGATCCAGATCTTCCTCCTTGTACCCCTCTCCTGGATTCGCAACATCTCGAAGCTCGGCCCGGCTGCATTGGTGGCCGACGTGTGTATCCTTATCGGCCTATCTTATATCTACCAGTACGACATTACGGCGCTCGCATCCCAGGGTATCCATAAGACGGTTGTCCTGTTCAACCCTGAGAAATACACCCTCATGATTGGCGCTGCCATTTTCACCTTTGAGGGAATCGGCCTCATCCTCCCGATCCAATCCTCCATGGCCAAGCCAGAAAAGTTCGAGAAACTGCTGGGTCTTGTCATGCTGATCATCACAGTGGTCTTCACCTCTGTTGGCGCACTGTGTTATGCTACCTTCGGCGAGTTTACGCAAGTCGAAATCATCAACAACTTCCCGCAGGACAGCAAGCTCGTCAACGCGGTGCAATTTCTTTACTCGGTTGCCGTTCTGGTCGGTACCCCTGTACAGCTCTTCCCGGCTCTGCGTATCTTCGAAGGAAAAATCTTCGGGCACAGGTCTGGGAAGAAGGATATCCGGACCAAGTGGATCAAAAACGCCTTTCGCGTGGGAATTCTCACCCTCTGTGGTGGGATTTCGATTTTAGGGACCGGAAACCTTGACAAGTTTGTGGCCCTCATTGGGTCGGTCGCATGCGTGCCGCTGGTATACGTATACCCAGCCTACCTGCATCACCAAGGCGTTGCAACAACGAGGCGGGAGAAGCTCGGCGACATTGCGATGATGGTATTGGGTACCGTGTGCATGGTATACACTACATTCGTCACGGTTGTCCACAGCTTCCTGACATGAAAGAGTAAATGTTGCCTACATTGTATACAAAGATACGCTCACAATAGATATTCTATTTGATAGACATTAGAACAACGTCGTCTTTCCATCATTGCCATCAGCGGTTTTGAAACGCCAAACGTCTTTGACTCTCTAGCATGCCGCGTCTAAGAATAGTCAGGCCGATTTTCCAGTACTGACCAATCACAATGTGTACCTGCGCCGCCGGAACGCTTTCCTTTGTTGCCGATGTGACTCGACAGGGGGTCTTTGTTGCCTGAAATCTTGTGTAACATCAATCTCGGGGCTTCTTGGCTTCTTCGTCACAGTTGGATTTAATATCGAGCATCACACCAACCTTCTCTTAAAGCTGCCAGTCAGATATCCTTTCTTGGATTTGACCAACATATTCATTGCCTTTTCATTTCTTTACATTAGCAAGCATGCGCAGGTTTCAGGCTCATGTGGAAGACGACTCCGATAGTTACGACGATCAAGGCCGCCAGCAGACCTTGGTTCGATACCCAAACGACGATGAATCATTCTGGGGGCCCCGCGACTCGGAGAACCCTGACGACGCAACTACCCATAAGACACGGACCGAAGAAAACAACCATCGCCAGTCCAACCAGCCGACACAGCCAAAGACCGACGGGGGTAGACACGCGATACGCTCCGACGACATCAGGTCAGCTATTCAAGCCGACTTGCCACCCCGTGGAGACGAATGGCCACCCTCTGCAGACGACTTCCCACCTGTTGAAGACGACGGGCTAGATTCCCCGGTACCCGTCCTTCATCAGCGAGGATTTAGTGTCGGACAGGAGGGTATAACCCCCGACCCCTCACGCTCCAGGAGCACTGTCTCCTTTGGTCTATGTCCCAGCAACTGCTCCTGCTCTGGCTGTTCAGCAGATGATCTCCCGTCTGCACCATCCTTCGGACCACCCTCTGGCCCTCCCCCAACTATACCCCCTCCACCCTCCTCCCCTCCTCCATCTCCCTCCCACTCCCGCAACCCCCGACCCCACTGGCTAACCGCCGCCCTCAACCGCATATACCCCCCTCCCACCGCCTTCTCTCCCCCCATCATCCCCTCCACCTCCGCCTGGGACCACGAACTCTCCCTCGCAGCCACCCACTTCCTCACCTCCTACATCCGCCTCCTCCTCTCCTTCACCGACAACGCCTGGATTACCTCCCGCACCGCGTGCCGTCTCCGTCCTGACCTCCCCTGCCGCAGTCCCCACCACCAAGACCACAAGCTCCAAGCAGAAAGGGAGTTTGT
>Ga0247758_1000760_pt1 | contig 27613 bp, 26 predicted proteins | sample UWRJL156409C4_FD_180950 | JGI IMG/M metagenome (GOLD analysis project Ga0247758, IMG submission 180950) | Plant litter microbial communities from Arlington Agricultural Research Station in Wisconsin, United States - UWRJ-L156-409C-4 | ecosystem: Environmental > Terrestrial > Plant litter >... | reverse complement strand
AAACCACACGCACACACACACTAACACCCTTTACCATAGCATGCCCCAACATCGACCTAACCACCATAGCCCAAGACCTCGCCCTCTCCGTCGACGCCGCCCACTAGGAACTCCTCCCAGACACACCCGATGCCGCCACCAAGGTAGAAATGCACGACCTGCTCCTCAACGCAATGCACACCAAATACCCTGCCGACCCGTGCATCCTTAACGCACTTGGCGTAGCCATCGATGACGTCTTCACCAGCGACGTGCTCGACAAGCGCAGCATTGATGATGACCCTCCGCTCGATCCGTGCAGCTTGGGGCTCGACCCGCGGTTCTCGCTGAAGTGCGGGAAGAAGTGCAAGAAGCTTTTGAGGAAGGTGGTCGGGACGGTGGTGGAGGTTTTGACGGCACCGGTGGTGACGAGGCCGGTGTGCGGTGTTGCTGGTGCGGCGGCGGGGGTTTTCACGGGGACGGAGGAGGTGGGGTACTTGGCGTATTTTGTGTGCATGGATCAGGCGAGGCAGGAGAGGGAGAGGAATGAGAAGCGGGAGAAGTTTGTGAAGTTGAGGAGTTCGGTGAGGAAGCCGAAGGGCGATGAGTTGGGGCCGGTTATGGATATGAGTCCTGATGGGGAGCCGTGGAATATGATGGTTTGAGGGGGTTGTTTCTTTCTTTTGCGCTTTTTCGAGTTGAGATGATTGCCTCGTATTTCGGTGTCTCATAAATTGTTTGCGTGTGCCGGGGAAAGACGGGGGTGCTAGATTATGGAACTTGGTAGGTACCTCGGTTGGCTTCCTTTCTGAAAGTCACACCCGCTAGAGACTGAATCGCATAGCGTGCCTTCGATCAAGTTATGTTGTTGCTCAAATCATCCATCGAGTCTAACGAAACTGCATTCGTCTCTTGGAGCTAATGCTGCTTGACCGTCTTTATCTCAGCAAGCTCACCCGACCAATGAGTGGTTATACCTTTCCACACCTCACACCACCCACAGGAAGTACGTGAGCACAGACCACCAAACGCCTCACACACCATGAATGGCCATGAGTTCGTGTTCTGCCTTATAAGGCATAAAGCAAACCTCAGGCACAAATTGGTACCCCGCTTGACCACACAGGGCGCCGAAGACAGTCCCAGGCAGCCAGGCAGATCGATCCAATTCAGCATCCTTACAACCACCTCTCAGCCCACAGAGATAACACCCACCCCTCTTGGTTATGCCCTGCTTACCGCTCAACGACGAGCGAAAGCAAATCCAGCCTCGGTCCCCTTTATACCGCTGCTAGGTATATTTGTCGAGCATATAGGATGGGTTCCCCAGACGCCGATGAAGTCCCACTGCCTCCCGCAGGGACGGAAGAGTCACGCCCCTCGACTCCCGAAAGCCATCAATCTGAAAAGGAAGCCTGTGGTGACAGCGATAAAAGCAGTAAGGAACTCGAAATCAGAGCCCGGGCGCTGGATTTGGCCTACGATGTATCCGCACTGCTCAAGAAATTTGAGCCCTGGAAGCTTATCATGCCGACCGACCGAAGTTCGAAACGAACTAGAGGCCGTGTCAAATGCCTCTGCGACCCTGACAGAGTTGTACGACAGGCCAGACATGCCCAAGCTGTAAGTCTTCACTGCCCGGCATCGGCTCCTAGTACCTCGCTCATCTATTCGCGCAGCAATCCATTACCATTGCGTCCACCTCCCCACTGGAATTACGACATTTTGGAGTACTCCATGGAGGATTGGAATAAGCATCTGGCGACCCGCGTACCCGGGCCGCCATATACCATCATCAGTGTGTTTCATGAGAACCTGGGTCTAAAGGATTCTCAGGTCCGTTCCTCCGGTGGTGCCGGGTCGCTGTTGCACTTGAACTTCACGGGCAAAAGAAATATTCAGCGGATCCGCATTGTTTCGCATCTCATTCGACGCGAACTTGAACTTGTAACATCCGGTTCATACACCAACTTTATGATGTAAGCAGAAAATTTCAAGCCACGCACTATGTCACGAGATTCTGGTATCTTACTGAATCAACTAACGGTTCACATTAGAATTACGCCTCCTTACAAGATCCTGGTGGAATTTCTCCCTCAATTGAAGAGTAGACTAGTAGAACTTCAGCAGGCGCTCGCAGTCCCCAAAGCCGTCTCCGAGGCCGAAACAGAAACTGCGGTATCGGGGAACCCTGATACCAGTCAGCCAGAGCACGACGAAACACGCCAATACCCAAACTCCGACTCAGCTCGGGCAGCCCAGCTCGAGCTTCTCATATCCTTTGTTGAGACCCAGCTTGCCGATTGGGTTCAACTTAGGGCTGACATTTCGAACGGATCCTTGGAGCTCATTTCGTTTGACGAGCTGTGGCACTTGTTCAAACCCGGTGACCTCGTGATCTCGAGGAACGATGACGATGACGATAGCGGCAGGGAGCGTTTGTTCAAGGTCTACTTTGTGACGGGAGGGCAGATACGAAGAAAGGAATCCACAACACAGGCCCTTTTGGGAGGCCGGAGCCTGACCGAACAAGGCTAGTGGAGCTCCCTAGATGTCTTCGCATACACGATGGAGTTTGACGGCACCTAGATTGGGCCGAAGGATCACGAATTGTCTATCGAGCACTACACAGGGAAGAAATCGATCACGGACCTCCTAGTATACCCTCTCCGGTATCACCCGAAGAAAGATTTGGCTTCGTATTTTGAAGACCGAGGGCGTAGAGTCCTGTCCTCTGTCGGCCATAGATTCTATGAGGGCCTGGGTACTCCGTTTGTCGGCCGTGATAAGAAGAGGATGTTACTGGGTCGTCCAGAGGATATATCTGGGGAAGTCTACATTGACTTTCACGAGTTCTCCCAGGCGACATACAGAACATACGAGTTCAGCGAGATTTCACAGCCATCTTTGGATGCCAACGCGGATATTGAGTCAATACAGGGTGCCAATGGAACTGATATCAAGTTTCGTCACATTGGACACGAGGTTGACGTCAAGCTGGCACAAATGTTTTATTCTCACAACAGGAAGGGCCTTGAGCCGTTTGTGCCCTCAGAAGAACCGGAGAGTATGACGCCCGAGATCTATCAGCTGTTTGGACACAGTGTGCCTGCCTACGTATTCCGGCACCGGCGATGGTGTAAGTAAATTTCTTTCAGCAGGGGCACCTTGCCGTGTGACAACCTCAGGTATGCTACCAGATCACACACTGACTGTGCACAGACAGCGTGGACATCGACTCTGCAATCGATACTCGGGGTTCGACGATCTGGTCATACCAAGTCACTACAAAGAACTCCTGCTTGCACTTGTTGACAACCACACCTCCAGCATTCAAAAACGGAGGGACACGCTGAAAAGAGGTGTGGTAGGGTCGGGTGGTCCCCAAATTGACCTGGTCCCCAGCAAAGGACAGGGGCTGATCGTCCTTCTCCATGGTCCACCTGGCTCGGGAAAAACCAGCACCGCCGAGACCATTGCAGCATACACTAGACGCCCGCTTTATTCCCTCACCTCCGGCGACATTGGCGCCGAGTCCACCGAGAGCGAAACCATGCTGGAAGAGCACGCCTCTCGGGCTGAGAAGTGGGGTTGCGTCCTGTTGCTTGACGAAGCTGACGTATTTCTGATGCAGCGCAACTGGACCGAGGTCAGCCGCAATGTCCTGGTGTCCACATTCTTGCGTCAGTTGGAGTACTACAGTGGCATTCTCTTCCTCACGACCAACCGCCCAGGCACCATGGACGAGACCTTCAAGTCCCGCATCCACATTTCCTTGCGCTACCCGAGCATCGACCTTGCTTCAACGAAGCTGATGTGGAGCAATATCATGCGCCGCGTCGAGACTGAGAACGAAACGGCCGAGATCAAAGTCGAATTCGACCGCCACCGCCTGCTCGCGTTCGCTGAACAACACTACAAACGCCGGAAGCCAACCGGGACGACATGGAACGGCCGCCAGATTCGGAATGCCTTCCAGACTGCTCTCGCTCTAGGCCATGCCGCGCGGAAGGTCAGTTATTTCATCACATAATCTCAAGATTTGAGCAAACGTTGGGAGTGACGTTGAAGAGCAAAGTGTTTCCATTACAATGGTCACATCTTCATCATACCATCTCTTTTGACCTCCTACAACTACTAACACCTACCACTAACACCCTACTAGACCGCCCTCCAAGAAGCCGGCCTAACCCCCGAACAAGCCTCTACAGCCCGCAACCGCAAGAAGTGGATGCGCGTCAAGCTCACCGTCAACAACTTCCGCAGCATCGCCAAGACCACCAACGAATTTGAAGACTACATTGTCTCTCTTCGCGGGAAAGACAGCGACCTGGCGCGAGAGAGTGAGGTGCGCGATGATAATTATGATCCTGATGTGCCTTTTCGCCAGGCAGTCAAGAATTATGCGCCGTCGCTTTTTTTTAGCAGGCCTACTGTGGCGGATGCGTCGGGTGGGGCGGGGTGGTCACATGCGCGCCAAGGGCAGGGGAAGGGGAAGGGGAAGGGGAAAGCGAAGGTTGTAGAGAGTGATGAGGATAAGGAGGATGAGGATGATGAAGACGAGGAGACCGTGAGTGAGGATGAGGTGTCGGAGGGCGAGGAGTAGGAGGGCAGCAGCCGTACAAGCTCCTCGAGCTGCACGAAAAGTACGGCCCTGTGCTAAGAACGGCACCGAACGAGCTGTCGTTCAACTCGGCATAGTCGTGGAAAGACATCTACGGGTTCCGTCAGGGCCAGAAGACCTTCATCAAGAGCGGCTTGAACGACGGCGGAAGCTTCGCCAGCCGCGGCGTGCACTCCATCATCAGCGAGCGCGATGTCGACGCCCACGGCCAGATGCGCCGCTACCTGTCACATGCCTTTTCCGACCGCTCCCTGACCGAGCAGGAGGACATTGTATTCAGCATCTTGGATGCCTGGGTCGACGGCGCGCTGACGAAGGGTTCGACATTGGCAAGGCCTACGAGATGTTGACGTTTGGCATCATTGGGGATTTGGCCTTTGGCGAGACGTTTGGGGGCGTTGAGACCGGTGTCGAACACCCCTGGATCGCCATTAACCTTGGGGCGCTGACGCAGGGCGCTCTGGCCGACGCGTTGAAATGTTTCCCTACGCTAGCCATGATCGCGACTCCGCTGCTACTGAGCAAGATCAAGGAGCTGACCGAGGATGTCACGGGGCTAAGGCCCCAAAGTGGGTCTGGGCTAGGAGCCCAGACCACCGCTCCCATGGAGGCGGGTCTCCGCCTATATAGCTGCGCTCCGCGCAGCTCCTGTATCTACTCTTGATCTTCTTCATAGAAACCATAATCGATTCAGTCACCAAGTAACGGTATCCACCTTACTTGGCCCCTCACAGAGGACACGCGAAAGAACGAGGATTTTGCCATTGATCTGATCAATAGGCGGATCAAGCGCGGGTCGTCCCGCAAGGACTTCATGACGCGCGTCTTGGAGCAGCGCGGCCCTGGCAAAGTGTCGGATCTGCAGATTGCGGCGCACACGTCTGACTTGGTTCTCGTCGGAAGCGAGATGATGGCTACGGCGCTGTCGGCCATTACGTACTATGTGCTGCGGACACCCGAGGCAATGCGCAAGCTGAAAAAGGAAATCCGAGAGAGCTTCAAGACGTACGGGGACATTGGCTCCAAGTCCACGCTGAATCTGCCGTACCTCGGCGCCGCAATCCAGGGCTGAGAATCTATCCACCGCTACCACTAGGACTCCCCCGCGTAGTGCCCGAGGGCGGCGACACGGTCGATGGCTATCCTCTGCCTGCGGGCGTTATCGTCGCTACCAACCCCCTCGCGGCAACCTTGAATCCGGCCAACTTTGAATATCCCGAGGCATTTAAGCCGGAGCGGTGGCTGGGCGAGAACAAGCGAGACATTCGCGATGCGTCCCAGCCGTTTTCATTGGGTGCTCGCGGATGCATTGACAGAAAGTAAGTCTTTCTCAAGTGCGAACTCTGCAGTGCGAGATGCTGATCGTTTTCTCGTAGCCTTGGGTACATGGAGCTGCGCACGACGCTGGCGAAGCTGTTTTGGAAGTGCAACATGGAATTGGTGAGCAAGGAGCTGAACTGGCATCGGGGGTCGGAAATGAACACCCTATGGCGCACGCCGGCGCTTTTGGTTCGGGCGAAGGGGCGAGCTGAGTAGTAGGTAGATTGTTTGTTGGAGTAATGGTCGAGATTGGCGTCTGTGAACAGGATGATGAAGTCCGAGACGTCCGCAGTAATACTGTTTGCCCGTGCTCTGGCGTTGCAGAAACAAAACTCGGACTCAGTGCCTTGCTGGAGGAGCCGAAAGCGGGCCTGTAACCCTAGGTTTGTTCGGCCACTTTCGCGTGGTTGTTTCCGCGGCACAACAGTGAAGGGCGGTCCAATTCCGCAGACCGTACGATGTGGCAGGGGCCGAGCGAATGATCGTGGGCTGCGCCTGGGCGGACTACGGGCAAATGCAAGAGTCCGAAGAGGAAGACGGAAAAACTGTCCGAGAAAAACGTCAGGCAGCAAAAGCAAGCGCGGCGGCGTCCATAAGGTTGCTCATGCCAGAAAGTCGTACCTGCCGTCAACTTGTCCGGCATTTCGTCACTTCCCAAGTTTCATTTCAGCATGACCAAGATGGCTGGATTTGACCCCAAAAAGGACGTGCCAGACCTGACAAACAAGGTCATCCTCATCACTGGCGGTAAGCGCCTTCCTAGAGTCTGTAGTGTGCTGTCGTTGGTGCGGCTGGCTGACGAATGCTCCTTCCCGCAGGCACTGCCGGCGTCGGAGCTGGCACCGTCATTGAGCTGGTCCGCCACAAGCCCGCCCACGTACTCTTCACTGGTCGCAATGCCAAATCCGCCGAAGCCACCATTGCCAGCGCCAGGGAGGCTGCGTTCGACGTCCCTGTCACCTTTGTAGAGGTTGATCTCGCCAACCTCGCCAGCGTCAAGGCGGCCGCCGACAAGATCCTCGCACAACTCTCACGCCTCGATGTGCTCGTTTGCTGTGCCGGCATCATGGCCGTACCCGCTGGCGTGTCACCCGACGGCTACGAGATTCACCTCGCCACAAATCACCTCGGCCACGCCCTGCTGGTGCACAAGCTGCTGCCGCTCCTGCAGGCTACGAGTGACCTTGAAGGCTCCGATGTCCGCATCATCATGGTGACAAGCGCAGCCTGGGCCATGACTCCCAAAGGTGGCATTCAGTTCGAACGCCTCAAGTCGCAACAGGACCTCCCGGTTCTAGGTCGCTGGATCCGATACGGCCAAAGCAAGTTTGCCAACATGATATATGCGCGCGAGCTGGCAGCGCGCTATCCCAAGATCTTGTCGCTGAGCATCACCCCCGGTGTTGTCACGACCGGGCTGATCACGAACCTCGGGCTGCGTGACAAGGCGCTAGTCTACCTCACTAACGTGGGTAAGATGAAAACCCCCGAGGAAGGCACGCACAACTTGCTGTGGTCCATCAGCGCTCCGCCGGAGAAAATCAAAAGTGGAGCATACTACGAGCCGGTCGGCGATCTATCTAGCGCGTCTACCAAGGACAGCAAGGATCCCAAACTTGGCGGTATGTTGTGGGAGTGGACAGAGGCGGAGCTGAAGCAATGGCTGTAACTTTTATGTATGAGGGGGCTGGATTCGAGGATACGTACACACTTTTTTGACACAAATCTGTTCCCACTGACTGAGCTTGTGAGTACTACTCACCTATTCGTCCCCGGCGCGCATTCAAACATATCCTCACATCACCAAACGGGGCCAGAAAATCCAAGGAAAACAAGACTTTGACCACACCCCTCCCACACACCCAGAGGTGAAATGGGCCTGAAAGGGGGAACTGCTGGGGGTCAACAGTGACACTGCGCCGTCAGTGGTTTATTTCACTTTTGCCAACTTGTGTAGCGCTTTAACGACATTCAGATTTCTTGAACCGTCTGAGTCATCTACCGGGTAGGTACGGAGCTATTACATGTCTTTTGTACGTGAATTCAATACCCGAAAATCAAGTACGAACGACAGCCTACTCAGTCAGCGCCAGGTAACGCAGCGAAGTCCTGCTCCAAAATTCATTCCCACTCATCTGAAACTCTAGGCCCCTGAGGTACTGGAGCAGCTAGGGCATATCCCGCGGGGCCAAAATCTCGCGCGCCAACTCGGCGTGACGCAACCCCCACTTACGGCACAACCGGTAGAGCACGCGCTTTGCCGCATCGACCGACACGTCGGCCTCGTTGGCAAACGTCGCTACGCTCGTACACAGGACGCCACGTTCCTCGTGCGCCTTTTGCAACGCCAGAAGCTCCTTTTCGTAGTTCCAAATGTCATTGATGATGGAAAGGTGCTTGGAGCAGTTCATATCCGCCGGCCGCGCCATCTCGAGGTCTTCTGGGGACATGGACAGGCCCATGGAGAGAAGCGCCCCTAATGCCTCTATCATGTAGCGGTCGGCACCAGTGAGCTTTGTGCGCATTCGGTTCCTGATCTAAATGCCCGCGGTAATCGCGGCAGGACGCTGTCCTTATAATTAGTTAGGAAACGGCTCCAGGGCCTCTAGAAGGCCTGAAAACCAGTAATCCGTTAGTTAGTAAAAGCCCTAAGATAAAGGAGAGGCACTTAAAGGCTAGGTTAAATAAGACCTTTAGGACAGGTAACTGTTATAATAACCTTGATAAAAAAGGCATACAGATATTAACATCCCCCTGCTCAGGCGCGTCCCACCGGCAGAACCTGCAGGCCAAGAAGGCAGGCGTCTGTGGTCCGACCTGAACTCCCAGCCCAGGTGGATTGGCGATCGCGGGGCCAGTGCGCGAGTATCACAACTATATGCGCCAACTCCTTCTCGGCTCGGCGGCTTTGATGCTCGAGACAGATACGCCAGTTGCCACCCACGGCACCGCTAGTTGGGGTTTTGCACCCACCTCTTTTGGAGGCCCAGTTCTCGTCCCTTGTGCCAGTTTTAGTCCCGAAGAGTTCAACCATCCTCGGCACTTTGACAATGCGCCTCCGCCCAATGTCTGCAGGGCCTAATCTATGGCACAAGTCGATGGTGCCGCGACCTTCTGCACCACCTGGCGGAACGACTGGCGTCCAAAGGGGGTTCGGCGAATTCGAGGCCGTCGAGTGGGTGTCGAGGGTAGCGCGGAGCTGGAAAAGGGGGTCTCGGGAGGGGTAAGAGGCGGCGTGCCGTGCTATCATCCCAGTGCCCGCCTCGCGTGGCTCTGCGGGATTAAAACTTGGCTCATGGGCCAGTCTGGACGAGGGTCGTCATGGGACAGCGCGCTTACACGTATGATGGTGCGGAGGTGGGAGGTGGAGGGCTGTTTAACGCTGTCGACATGGAGATGGCGGATGACTCTCCCCGGGTGAGGTGATAGCGGGTCACAGAGTTACGCCGGGCGCCTTGCCCCGGATGCCGCCCAGATCGCCGTCGCGAGCGGTCACTTGAATGATTAGAGAGCATCCCCCTTTACCTTCCTCTCAAATAAATTTACAACACCTTTGGTTAAGAAGATGGAAGACGTTGTTCCAAGTGCTACCCAAAAACTCCGTCTAACCTAGATAGAAAATACGACCCACTGCGACATACGATTTCCAAACCCCCCACTGCCTAGCTAATATGAGGGATATAAGAGGACCAGTTCGGCAGGAGAAATACCGCGGGAGGTGCATAGGCAAGCGAAATATATATCTCCAACAGAATGAAGACGCGAGCAAGGAAGTATAGTAAGATACATGACACGAAGAGGGGTAAGAAAACAACAGAGACTGCCCCCTGAACCCACTTGGAAGAAAATTTGGGACCCTGAGTCGACTTCTCGTGGAACGTGGCTGCAAACACGGCTTTCAAGTCGGCCTGTTGGTCAGAGGGGTCGCCTGTAGATGTTGAACTGCCCCAGGGAGAGTGCGGGCCGAGGAAATGCAGAATATAACCCGTAGTGAGAGCCTTTTCGAATTGTTCTGGCCATCCCGTGGGCTCACTGCTCTGGCGGTCGCCATGGTCGTGCCCAGCCTCAGTGTTACATGACATGGGATTCGGCACAGAGACGGTACGGCGCGCCTGAACCCTCGTCTGAGCCCAAGATGCCTGGATGTGATAATAGGCTGCCCTCGTGGCGGCCTCTACGTAGCCTGCTGAGAGGAGAACGAACGAAATGAAAACTCCCAAGACAAACACGACGGCGACGACGACGGCTGCCACGATAGGAGCCGTGATGGCGACAGCCGAGATACGCCAGAGTATGGACTCGGCACGTGTGGCAAAGGGTGCGTTCCACGCCAAGAGGTGTACGCCTCCATAGATGGCACCAACAATGATGCCGTCCGCCCACATGATGTCGAAGCTCGTGGTCCCCGTCATGATATTCTTAGCTCTTGTCGTTACGAAGTCCATATCGCTGCTGAGCCGGCCGAGCTGTCCAAACCTCTCGCCGATAGACTGGCGTAGCTCTTCGTACGTGCCGCGGGCGTGTGCCGCCACCTCGAACAGTGGCAAGATTTCCCTCGGGATGGTCATTTTGACGGGTGGCCGTGCATCCCCCTCGGAGGGAGGGGCGCCATAAACTAAACGGTTCTGCGCAGGATCGTGGAATAGGCGAAAGACGAGACCGTACTTGGGTTCTGAAATAGCGAGTAGGAGCTGCACTTCTTCACCGGAAGTTTCTGCTGCATTGGAAATCTTGCTGATCTTGCTGGGGGTTGTCCCGGTTTCTGGGGTGGAGGCTTGGCTGAGATTGGCTGCTGAAGGCCCAGCATCTGCGTCAGCCAATTCCAACAGTTCGGCTGGGTTTCCGGCCGCTTTTTGACATTCCTCCTGTGGTTTCCCTTGAAGTAGAACTCGGGATGATCCGGCTTGATATTCTGCGGCTTCTTTTGATCGCACCTCGGGTAGCTCATCAGACGGCACCCCTTGTGGTTCCTGTGCTGATTCCTGTGCTGATCGAGATTCTAGGTCTTCCGACGGTGCCTCGACAAGGACTTCTGCATCGGTCTGGGCATCTTCGGCCCATTCAAGGATGCCATGAGTTCTCACCGGGGCTCCAGAGACGGTTATTTCGCAGGCTTGTGTGTAATAGATGGAGCTCCGCAAACACATGGCGGCGCAAAGACTGGCATACGGAGCCTTGGATGCATCAATCAGCGTCGGCTCTGTCACGTCGAGGGGCTTTGACCACCAGTAGCGATAGATGAAAATGGCAAATAAAACGTGGGCAAAGGTATTGAGTTCCAGCAGAGAGATTGGTAGGCCGATTCCGAGTCGAGACACGACGTTGAGGCTGAACCAAGAAGCTTGGATGCAGACAATGGTCTTGGCGAAGGCGTTGGTCTTGCTGCGGTCCACGATGTGTTCTTGTGAAAGATCGGGGAGCAGAGCCGGTTCATGTCGTGCAAAGAATAGTATCGCCGCCGGCGTCAAAGTGAGGCGAAGCCTACCATCGTGCAGAGGGACGGCCGAAGGATCTTTGCTCCTGTCAAACGCGAAGCCACCCATACAGACATAGTAGCTGTGCATCATGGTCCAGCGGTACATCCTTGTTGGTGTAGCTCTGGTGTCTTCGAGTTCGTGCTCCGGCGGGGAAACACTGTTGAGGAGCGAGTCCATGGCTTTTTGAAACTTCCCGGCTCTCCTCCACTGGAGAAAGGCGACCAGCATGACCTAGCCGTGTCATCATTAACGCTTCGTGGCACTATTTACTCGCAAAACACGACTTACGATTTCCGGCATGACAACACCCAGGAGAACCCATTTCACCTTCCTCCATACGGCGGTTTTTGCCATTCCATACTCTGGTATATTCAAGTGGATGGTAGTCCAGACGCAGAGGATCATAGTAGTAAGGCAGGTGGAGAGGATGTCGAAGGTTCCGCGTTGAAGCGGCGAGGGACGCCATGCTACAGTGTAGTTGCCGAACTCCGTCTCGTTTCCGAAGGGACTCCACATGGCGCTCTGAATAGATAGAAACTCGTGCTAGGCATAGGTGAATAAGGTTGATATCAAGATGTTTGCGCAGTATTTTGGGGTCGCGGAGGTCAAGGGGCTGAAACTTTGGCCCCCAACTCATCAAACAGTGAAGTGGGGCCGGTCAAATTTTGACCAGTTCCGCTGCACAGACACGCCTTTTCGCTCCGCAGGCAGCACTCTAACCCGATTACGTAGCGGTCAGTTTCGCCATCCAACTAATTAGAGCCTCACCCCCCCTCCCCCCCAACCCCCATAGTACATTGGCACGGACCACTTTGGCTGTTGGCGCTGGTGCGAAGCGCTTCCCTCAAAAACCAGAGTCTGTGCTTGCAGAGAGAACGAATGACTGACAGCTAGGTCAATTTCGTACAAAGCGGTCACAGATCTTATTTTTGATATCCGTTCAGTTTTATGGGTTCAAGGTACATTGGCACGGGCCATCTAGGCGCAAATGGCTGGAATGAGGCGCGCACTCAAAAATGGGTCTGTACTTGCAGAGATAATGCGGCGCAGCCTTCCGGAAAGGGTTCTTAGGGTGAGCAAGCCTGAGCAAATTCTAAACTAATCCTGAGCCGGGCGACCCAGAGTGAGCAACGTCACGTGGATGAGGCACGAAAAAAGGAAATTTGGTACGCCCAGATTCGTCGCACGAAACACATGCTTCTCAATGATGTGTTCTACATATTTCAAGGCATGCCTAAGGGGTTGACCTACATGTTACCTAGCTGCTTCCGGATGGGGAGTGAAGGAGCCAAACCTCTGAGACATTGTCTAGCATAGCTTACGGACATTGGTAGGGAGATGGGTCGACAGGGAGGTATGATGAACGCAAGTTCACAATTCCAAGTTTTCAACAGGTTGGCTGTAATTACGATACACCACACACTCAAGAACTCCAGCAACCACTGAAGTGCATTCTTTGCACATAAATACTTCTGCGCGAAAATGTCTTTCCATAGATTTCTTCAATTTGGCCCACTAAATCCAACTTGAACACCAACCGGGCACCACGGCTTGCCAGTTCGCCAGCCTCACTCCAGCTAAAAATCCCGACAACTTCCAATAATGAACGCAGATAGCGACACCGAGACAGCCCCTATTCCATTTTTGCTCCGATCTCTGGCAATTATGCATGGACCGAGTGGCCAAACTGTGGTGCATTGATGATAATGCCCATCAGAAGGCCGGAAATGAGGGCCGTGACGGGGAGTGTGATGAGCCAACCGGCATAGATCCAGGCCACCATCCTCCAGTTGACGCTGCGCCAGTCGCCGTTGCACAAACCCACCGCAACGGTTGAGCCGGCAATGCACTGGGTTGTCGATATTGGGATCTCTGTCGCATCTTGTTAGCCATGTAATTATTTCTCTATTCTTTTTTTTATATGTTTTTTTTGCACTTACTCAGCCTAGTCGCCATAATGACGGTGATGGCCGCACCAAGCTCCATGGAGAAGCCCCGAGACGGCGAGTGCAGCGTGATGCGGTTGCCCAAGTTCCTCATAATGTTGTATCCGTACATCAGAAGGCCGAGCGCGATGGCTCCGCCGCCAAACGCCAGGATCCAGATAGGAACCGGGCTCGACTTGTCGATGGCGCCGTGCTCCCAGATGTAGTAGATGGTGGCAAACGGGCCCACGGCGTTGGAGACGTCGTTGGCGCCGTGGGTAAAAGACGCAGCCGAGGCCGTCATGACCTGCAGGAACGAATACATGTACTCGGCCTTGTTGTCGTAGTGGGCGGCCCGGGCATGCATCTCCTCGACGTTCCCCGACAGGATATTTTTCACCTTTTGGGCCTCGACGACGTCCTTGTCGATGCCGTTCCAGAACGCCTTGTTGGCTACCCACCAGATGACCGGGAGGGAGTGCCAGGGACCCTCTGGCCGAGGCCCGCAGATGGACGTGTTGGGGGGTGCTGGCGTCTCCGCTTCCTTGGCATGGCCACTGGCTTCTCCCTGCTCGTCGCCTCCATCTTGGCTACCCGGGGGCTTGCTCTTGCCGTTGCCGTCTGCCGCCTCAACGTCGCTGACGCGTCTTGCCTCGAGCTCTTCGCGCGTCAGATGGCCCCTGTAGTAGTCCTGGATCGTAACAACACCTTCTGGCTGCGGTGGGATGGCGCCGTGTCTCCGGAGAAGAAAGGGGCCCAGGGGGATGTGGTAGTATTTTAGGCGCCAGTCCCCGCGGACGACTTTGACCCACAGATAGGGGAGGAAGAAGACGACGACAAGGGCACCTACGCCGAAGCCGACACCTAGAATGGACCCGACAACCGTGGCGTCGCTCATCTGGTCAATGACGGCCGAGATGCCCTTCCAGATGATGAGCACTACGTGCATATATTCTGTCAGCCATGAACCGCCTCAGAGAGACGAAAGAGAAAAAGGGGTTGCGTACTGGCGATGAGGGAGCTGGTGATGATGAAATAGATTGGTACGCTGACAAAGGACCATTTGACGGGATTGCGACGGCGCATGACGCCGTACTTGGTGATGAGGAAGATGACGGCACTAAAGCAGCCTGCGATGCCTGGCGCCGAGACCCAAGCAACAAAGACGGTCGACACGCCGTCCCAGCCCCAGTTGACCCGACTGGCGCCGACCGTGGCAACGCCCATGCCAATGACACCGCCCATGATGGAGTGCGTCGTGGAGACCGGCAGACCCGCCTTGGTGGCTATGAAAACGTAGGTGGAAGACCCGACCAGGGCGCACGTCATGCCGAGCATCAACACAGCAGGGTCATTCTTGAACAAGTTGGGGTCGATGATCTTGGTACGGATGGTTTCGGCCACACGGGCGCCGGCACCGATGGCCCCGCCAATCTCCATGACGGTGGCAATGAAGACGGCTTGCTTAAGGGTGAGAGACCGTGACGAGACGGAGGTAGCGAACGAGTTAGCAACATCGTTCGCCCCTGTAAAAATGGAAGTGTCAACGGGGGGGAATCCAACCCACCATGAAGCATGGCGAAGAGTTCAAGTCAGCTCTTACCGATATTCCATGCGTCGAAAAACGCGAATATCAATCCCAAAGCGAAGATGTAGTTGTAAACGTAAAGAAACATGATGTGGGCTGGGAAGTGTGTGGAAATGGTGTATTGGTGGTCCTACCCATTCAATCCCCGATTATCCTGCGGACTCAACGTTCTCTGCCCTTCATATATCACATTCCCGCGTACCAGGAAATCAGATGCCTCCATCGCCGGGGAATCTGGCCAAAGCCGCGCCATCAAAAAAGGTGATCGGCGCCCACCGATGATGATGGGTAATGCGAGGATCTCGTTACCTTCTCTGACGACACACACAGGGTGCAGACTGGATGATGGTGGGCTGACAGGCTAGTAGGCCACTACTCCTCAGAAAAGGTTTCCGCGAAGGAGAAGGGGGGTCAGCTTGGTAGGCAGCCGGAACGTGGAGGCCAAGCCGAAAGTCGGACTGCATGCACGTGTAGCCACACGACGATGTCATTGGCGGCCGCCCTTTTCTCACCCCCCAATAAAAACACGCCATCTCATGAATGGTTATGGACGACAAGACCTGCCAAACAGGTATAATCCAACAGTCATGGGTCCGCTCTGCAGTTTATTTATCTCATGGCGATTTGCGTACGACCCGGTACCGTAGTGGCGGAACGAGTCAGCTGTTTAATGGTTACATTTCTGGCATGTGTGTGTGCACTCTGGCCCAGATAAACCGGTCGAGCTCACAACCAGGCTCCCGACACCCCGGCGACCGGGGGTGAATAATGCACTTATTGCCATCCCCCTAGCCTATATTTTGTGAGATGACTGTCTCCCACAGTAGGTAGGTAGACCAAGATGGTCTTTTTGCTCTTATGAAATTGCCATTTCGAAAAGTTTAGTAAGTAGGATGATGAGAAAAGGGAAGAAAACGGCACAGGGGTCCGCAAACCCCTCGCCTACTACTACTGGTAGTAGCACGCCACTCTCCCGGCCCGCTCATGCATTATCCGTCGACCAGATCATCGAGGAAATCAGCACATCCCCCATCAACGGCCTCTCGGAAGACGAGGCGAGGACTCGTCTTGGGCAGTTTGGCCGGAATGAGTTCCAGAACAGCAAAGGTATTACTGCCATGGAGGTCATGGTTCGGCAGCTGGTCAATGCCATGAGTTTGGTAAGTACCTCTTTGTTCCCTGTCACCCTTACCACAGCCGGGGTTGTTACTGATATTTTGCGTTGTGAGGTACTTTTCATGGCCATGGCAGCAAGTTTCGGCATTCAATCATGGATCGAGGGCGCCTTTATTGCCTCTGTCATCGCCTTGAATGCTGTCGTCGGATTTATTCAGGAGTACAAGGCGGCCAAAATCATTGATTCGCTTCGTTCGCTCGCGTCACCAACGGCCAAGGCCATCAGGAGTGGGAAGAACCTTGTGGTCCCAAGCCCCGAGATTGTGCCCGGGGATGTGGTTGAGATGAGCGTAGGGGACACCATTCCCGCCGATGTCAGGCAAGTAAAATTGCTGTTTCTTTGCCATGGAATAATACCCAATAACTGACTGAGGAGACGGATAGGCTGATAGAGGCTCTGAACTTTGAGATCAACGAGTCGCTCTTGACGGGTGAATCTCTCCCCGTGCAAAAGGAAGCGACTACGACATTTGCCGACGAAACAAGCCTTGGCGACCGGCTCAACGTTGCCTTTGGCTCCTGCAAAGTTACCAGGGGGAGGGCTCGCGGCGTGGTCTATGCTACCGGGCTCTGCATGGAAATTGGCATCATCGCCACCACCACGCTTGAGCGAAGGGCTTCCAGACGTCGCAAAGTCTGGCGTCCGCTGGAGAGCGTCTCGGGTCCCGCAGACACCAGGATCTGCAGATACCCCACGGCTTTTGTTCTGACACTCGCCAACACGATGGGCCATTTCCTCGGCGTCAATGTTGGAACTCCGCTCCAGCAAAAGCTCTCCCGGCTGGCTGTGTACCTGTTGGGATGCGCCGTGGCATGCACGCTTGTGGTGCTGGGAGCCAACAAGTTCTCGAGCCAGCGCGAAGTCGTGCTCTATGCCGTGGCCACCGGACTGAGCATGCTACCAGTGTCGTTGATCGTCGTTCTGACCGTCACTATGAGTTCGGGGAGCAAGAAGATGGCCCAGCGAAACGTCATCGTCAGAGACCTGAAAAGCGTCGAGGCGCTAGGGTCGGTAACCAGTATGTTGCTGCTGCTGCTGCTGCTCCCTTCCATTCTCCGGTCAGATAAAATTCCAGACTAAACCACCGGCAGCTATCTGCTCGGACAAGACGGGCACCTTGACGCAGGGCCAGATGGTGGCCAAGACGGCCTGGCTCCCCGGCCATGGGACATATTCCACGGGCTTGACCGCCGACCCCCTGAATCCAACCATCGGCGATGTCGAGTTCACCCCCGAGGAGCCAGGACACGTAGGACACATCGGGGACCGCCCAGCCACGGCAAAGACGCGCAAGGTGGACCCCCATCACGAGGCCGAGCTTTGGGACGCGGTACGGGACTACGTTGTCATCGCGTCCCTGGCGAGCATGGGGCGAGTCTACAGCGACAAGGGGCGCTGGGTCGCACTGGGAAATCCCACCGACGTCGCTATCCAGATCTTTGCACAGCGATTCAGCGCGGATCCGGGCCATTCGAGCTCGCGTGTTTTTCCCATTGGCGGCGTGGGTCCCGAAGTCGTCGTCGACGAACTGCCGTTTGACTTTTACACCAAGAGAATGTCGGTCATCTACAGGGAAACCGGAACCCAGAACCTGCGCGTCTACACCAAGGGCGCCGTCGAAACCGTGCTCAGCGCGTGCAGCCGGAGCAGTAGCGGAAGCGGCAACGCCACAGCACCGCTGACCGAGGACGCCATGGCGCAGATACTTGCCAACACCGAAAGCCTCGCGCAACACGGCCTCCGGGTGCTAGCCCTAGCGAGCCGAACCATCCCGGCGCACCACCACCACCACCACCATGCGGACCGAGCCGAAGTCGAGCGCGGCATGACGTTCCACGGCCTGATCGGACTGCACGACCCCCCGCGGCCCGAGTCCGCCGCGTCGGTCCGGCTGTGCCACGAAGCCGGCATTACCGTGCACATGCTGACGGGCGACCATCTCGAAACCGCCCGCGCCGTGGCCACCGAGATCGGCATCTTCCACGGCAGCCGTCGCCACGCGGGTGGTCCCGCCATGGTGGCCCGCGACTTTGACGCCCTCAGCGATGCCGACGTGGACGCCCTGCCCGTGCTCCCCCTGGTCATTGCCCGCTGCACGCCGCAGACAAAGGTACGCATGATTGACGCCCTCCACCGGCGCGGCCGCTTCGTGGCCATGACGGGCGACGGCGTCAACGACGCGCCCTCGCTGACCCGTGCCGACGTCGGCATCGCCATGGGCAGCGGCTCCGACGTCGCCAAGGAGGCGGCGCACATTGTCTTGAGCGACGACAACTTTGCCTCCATCTGCAACGCCGTCGAGGAAGGCCGGCGCATGTTTGACAACATCCAAAAGTTTGTGCTCCACGTGCTGGCCGAGAATGTCGCCCAGGCCTGCACCTTGCTCATTGGCCTGGTCTTCAAGGACGGCCACCAGCTGTCGCTGTTTCCCCTCTCGCCCGTGGAGATTCTCTGGATCATCATGGTAACGTCGGGCTTGCCGGACATGGGGCTTGGCTTTGACGCCGCCGAGGAGGATATCATGCAGAGGTCGCCTCAGGATGTAAGTTGACGGATCCACATACACCTACCTAAGGCACTTGGAATGTATCTGATGTCCGGTGTGATGCTGACTTCATCTGTGCTCCTTTACTAGATCAGAAAGGGCATCTTCACCCACGAGCTCATCCTCGACCTGGCTGTCTACGGCCTCTCCATGTCGGCGTGGTGCCTTGGCGCCTTCGCCTTGGTCCTCTACGGTTTCGAGGGCGGCCGGGTCGGCGAAAACTGCAACAACGCGTACTCGGAGGAATGCAGCGCCGTCTTTCGTGCCCGGGCGACCTGCTTTACCTGCCTCACCTGGTTTTCTCTGTTCCTCGCCTGGGAAATGACCGACATGCGCAAGAGTCTGTTCCGGGCGCCCCACAACCGCAAGCCCACGCAGTGGGTGTACAATGTCTGGAGCAACCGCTTTCTCTTCTGGGCCGTCATCAGCGGCTTCTTTACTGTTTTCCCGGTGCTTTACCTTCCCGTGGTCAGCACCACCATCTTCAAACACAAGGGAATCACTTGGGAGTGGGCGATTGTGCTTGTGGAAAGCATCCTGTTCTTCCTATCCGTTGAAGGCTGGAAATGGGCCAAGAGGGTGTATCTCCGTCGCAGAAAACGGAGGGAAGGGCCGACTCGCACGGTAGATTTGGAGTCGCAGCCACCCCGTGACCCACCCAAGGCCTACAAACCGCCTGTGTGATGGCCCTGCTAACCCATAGGGGCTAGAATACCATAGGTATTAGAGTACAATATTATAATGGCCCGTGTGATCCGCTCTCGAAAGAGTGGGTATCTCGTTTTTTTGCACGTTAAAACCAATGGAATTAAACTAAAACCCCCGCTAATTCCCCAGCTTTTTTCAAGCAACAGCATCTCGCCTCATACCCAAGTCTAAGCCATTGCAGTTCCTCAACTTCCTATCATCAACGGCTACCCGTTAAAATCGTGTTCGTTGAGCTCCTACTTTAAATTGGAACAAAACCTCCCTCACATCACCGCTATCCATCTCCTGTGAACGGGAGGGAAATATTAGCCCTTCATGTCATTCTTATCCCAACTCGAGTCGCTTCCTGAGGACTTTGACATTTCAGCGTTTGAATAGCATTGCCATGCGATTTGTGCCCACATCGCATTCGCAGAAGATTGGGTCCTTAGGGTCGGATGGTGATGTCTGCCGTTGGTCTTTTGTCAGTGTTACATATTAGTGCTACAAGGAGCTCCTGAAATGTGACGAAAATGAGATACTGATACGTGTATCAATGTTACGTAGGAATGGGATACCCCTGACCAGGCCAGTCATGCTTATGGAAATATTTCCCTCAGTCCAAGCAGCCTCTCACATTCCCTGACACTAGTAGATTGTAGCTCATCGTAAAAATCAATCTCGCTGGGGATGGAGTCGCAGTACGTTGCGTCTCAGTTTTGTATGCACTTGACAACAGACATTGGTCCCTCGCTCTTTTTACACTCAAAGGCATAATGTATTACAAATAATAACTGTGTTCCATTTTTCATACCGATCATTACCCAAAACCCCATCTACCACCAATGATGCACGAGATAACTTGCTAGCCCAACCCCATCAATACAGCAGGCGAAACCAGAACCACGACCCGCATAGCCAATAATAGTAAAAATCCACACTAGGTGGTTCGTTCATTAGACTCCCTGCGTAGCGCTCTCTGCCGGACGCACCTGGAACGGGCCGTCGGGCCGGCGCAGGCCGAAGCGGAACCTCGGCACGCGGTCCATGCGGTTCAGGCTCGTGGTCGGCACGCGCAGCACCGTCTCGCGGTACATGGTCTGGCTGGTGGGGTCGTACGAGCACGCGACGGCGCGCTGCATGCCGCCCTCGGCGCCGCAGAGGAAGACGCACGAGGGCGGGCGCGGCGCCTCGAACAGCGTCATCTCCATGTTGTACGTGTCCACGAGGGTGAAGACGCGCATCCCCGGCGACGTGGGGGACGCGCGCTTGGCGGCTTCCACCTTGGCGCGCACGGCGAGGTCGGTCGTGGGGTCGACGCCCACGCGCTCGCCGTGCGCGTTGACGTGGCACCGACTCAGCTGGCTGCCGTTGGACGACCACGAGATCCGGTCAAAGGCGCCGCCGAAGATGGCGCGCTCCACCGTGGGTGCGTTCAGGTAGCCTTCGAAGCCGAAGAGGGCAGCTTGCACGTCGGTCTATGTGGGTTGGGAGAAAACCCTGTCAGTTTTTGTATTCTATTTTCTCTCTCTCGGAGTTGGGTGGGTGGGACTATGTGTTATGAGGTGTGCGTGAAACAGTTGGAAGGTGAAAAGCGAAATGGGGAAGGAGGGGACCAGGGATGTATGTATGTACATACCAGCTTGCCGCCAAGGGTGAGGCGGACGAGACGCGGTGTTGAGAGCCAGAGCCAGAGGTAAAGGCCGAGGAGCACAAGGCCGCCAATGATGTTGCCCGCGTTGGTAAACGTACTGCGCCCGCGCCCGGAGGTTGCCGTGGCGAGGAGGGAGAGCGCGGTGATGAAGAAGGCAAACTGATACTCCATGAGGATGCTGGCAAACCAGCGGCGCCAGGATAGGTTGCGCGTGTAGGCGACGTGGTAAAAGGACTTCCACCGGATGGTGGACCCCTTCGCGCCGTCGACGACGACGGTGTCATCGTCGCAGATGGCGGCCACCTGGCAGGAGGGCGTAATGTCCCAGAGCTGCGCGCCGTAGGCGTCCGTCATGTCGTGCCAGTTCTGGGTCGGCGAGACGGGAAGGGTGCAGATGTAGCGCTCCAGCAGGGCGTCCGAGTCGTTGGCGAGGGAGAGCCGGGCGAAGGCTTGGAACTGGCTGTCGGTGCTGTCAATCTGGGGACGCAAGCGCAAGAGGCCCTGGAGGGCGTATGCTTGATCGCCGGGTAGGTACCCGCCCGTCTCGCGGGCGTAGAGGCACTTGAGAAGCGTGACGGCGAGCTCCAGGCGGCTCATCTCGAGGTTTCCGGCGTAGTGATCGAGTAGCTGCCCGGATACTTTGGCGTCGTAGTATTCGGGTTGCAGTAGCTTCCGGGATCCGTCGGCCTCGATGGCATCGGCTCTTCCCCAGACACGTCCGGCAAACTGGTTCTTGGAGATGCGCAAGGGGGGGTTGAGGTTGTCACGGGTATACACGGTGATGCTGTCGCCAGGGCTGAGCAGAACTTCGGGGAAGGTCCACATGCGGCTACCCCATTGACGAAGTAGAACGTCCGTGTCGGTGCTCGCCTTCTCCGCAACGGGTGCTGCCATTGCTGGGGGGCCAACGGCGATGACCATCCTCTGGGCTCCGCGGAGGATATCGGCGATGCGATAGACTTCGGCCTCGAGCTGGTTGAAGTCCAGGCAGAAGGAGCCGACCCAAAAGGCTGGCAGCTTGGCAGCTCGGCAAGCGTGCTCGGCGATGCGGCTCAAGGCCACCATGTCCTCGGGCGAGTTAATGTCAAACTGTTTGGACGAATAGGCCACGAAGAGATAGTCCAGGTTAGCCGACTTGCCCTCGTCGTGCTCCCAGCTGGAGACCTCTCTGAGCCGGATGCCGTGAAGCTCGTCTTGGTCAGGGCTGTTGAGGAAGCAGAGGCTGCGCGGCTTCAGCATGCGGTAGACGTGATGGTTGGCCCTAGCGGCCGACGGGCGCCCCATGCTGTTCTCAAGATGGTTACCCCAGACTTTGGCATCCCCGTAGAAGCGGTAGGGGACGATCGCGTAGCGTGACCCGTTTTCTATCCTCTGCTGGGTAAACTCCCAGAAGCACAGGGACATGACGATGGCGGCGGGGAAGGTCCTCAGGAGCAAAATTGCCCAGTCTTCCCAGCTCTCGGGATCATGGCTGAAGTCAAGGACCCAGGTTGCGACACGCGACTTGAACGGAGAGACATTCCGGACGTACGTGCGCCGCCATGTAGAGTTTGCAGGCCCTTCGAAAATGTCGTCGGTACACTGGACGATCAGGTTGCGTAGGGAACCGTCACCGCTATGCAGGTAGCGATCGCTCAGGGGCTTGTTGCTGATGCGGCCGGCGAAGTCGCGGTGGCGGCGCACGCGCTGGTCCACGTAGACCCAGCCAGGCATCCGGAAAAAGTTGACAAACTTCCAGCGGAACGAAGTGGGTGTCGTAACGATGTGGTTCCACGCTTTCAGGTTGACCGGTAGCACCTTCTCGGTCTTTTGGAGCTGTATGCGGTGCGTGTTAGACACAGAGTGACATTGTGCGAGGGCAGGCATATCAGGAAAGAGACATTACATTCTCGCTGGCTAGTCCGTATCCTCCTCCAGACTGAACATTGTCACGGAACTGGAACTGCTCCATGTCTGGCAGTTTCCTAAGCGCCTAGCCCCGATCGAACCCTTAGCCCGCGTCTACCAGCCACAGCAACAGCCTCGGAAGAGTCTTACCATGACCCCCTCACGCGCTTGCGTGGTGGCTTGTGTGTTGCCGTTGTATTGGCCATTGCCATAATACTGCGCAGTTGTTAGTAGCCCGCTGGGTTGGTCTTGATAGAAATAAATACTCACGACTGGTTGGCCAGTAGCATGAGTGTACGGCTGCTGCGACATCTGCGGAGGCAACGACGGCTGGTACTGGAGATGTTGGTGCCCCATCGGGGGTGTGGGTGATGATTGGAGGCCTGTCACGGGATCAATGCCCCCTCCATGTCGAGGCTGCACTGGGGCTGCAGGCAGTGGCAGGCCGGCGGTCGAAAGGCCAGTGATTGGGTCGATCCCGCCACCGTGTCGCTGAGGATATGCCTGTCAGGCTCTCAAGTCAGCATCAAGAATTAGTGGAGCAGCCACTGCGGTTTGCTCAGGACAATACCCCAACATACCATCTTTAGAGAGGAGCCTAGCGACGAACGATGGAAACAGGAGGTGTAGTTGCTCAGATCAAGATCGATGCCGGGCTCTTGGAGTGCCGAGACCTGTGGGTCCTATTTGTACCTGCATTTCATGGAGCCCCTAGCCAGCCACCAACCGAGCTGAGTACCTACTCTGGTTCCGTGCCAAAATAGAATGACCCTGTTAGGTCAGGTACCTTTGAATTGCCCCACAGGAGGTTTTCCGGCCTCACGGGCGCTCCTCTGCCATAGGCGGAACTCACACAACCCTCTGTCGCTACCAGTCCGGGGCGTTCTTTCTCCCCATCATACCACAGTACACTCATCACTGCCAAATGTGGATAGGGGCGTACCCGGATGACCAGATCCCAAGAATAGGGGACGGAAAAAAAAAAGGGGGAACCCCTCACAAAATCCCAAGCGCCGAGCAAGAGGCTCGATCCAATCTCATGCGACGGCTGGGCACAAGGCTCTGACAAGAGCTGAACTCTGAAGTTGAGGCTTTCAATATTTGGGTGTATCACAGCATGACACTAATAGGCCCAGATGCCGCATTTGGGGGGGGGGGCAGGGGTGTGGGAGGGTGTGAAAGGATGCATTGCTGAACGCTGCGACACCGAAAACGGCTCCTGATTGGTGGCCTTGTGCTCAGAGCTGTGATGCATTGTGCAGCAAAGGGGAAGCGGGGCGTTTACACCTGTGCTTTGACGCGAAAAAGGAATATCGGTGTCTAAAGATAGAGGGAGGGGCTGAAAGAGAATGCGAGGGGGAGATTGCCCTTGATCTAGACCGCGACAAACGCGATAGGACGTGCAACCATCCGAGTTGGGGGATTGAGTCGGTGTCTTCTTAGTTTTTAATCCATGCTAACCTGGTACGAAATGTAGGGGTTTGGGGTGATGCGATGCATGGCGACCAGGTCGCGCCCGATCGAAATCCCGGGCCACCATTCGGCGCTGGGCTGAAAACTGTCGGCGTTTGTGACCGCTGCCACATCCCTGACAGCCAGAGATCAGCGAAGCGAAAGACTTGGAAATTTTTGACAGGGAAAAACAGTCTTGGGTGCGAGTTTCCTGGAACGGAGCTGTGGACGTCGTGTAAAACCAGCCGCTCCTCCCTTACGCCGCTGCTGGCTCGACGAACTCGCCCTCCCCAAAGGTTTGGGTTACCCCATCGAAATGTCTTGGACACACGTTTTGGACGGTTATGAAGCTTTTGAGGCCAGAGCAGCCCTCGCAATCCTGCCCAATGTTCCGACACAATTCCGCGTGACGATTTGGGAGGTGAAAGACGGTACATATAACACTCAGTCCCGGCACCGGGCCGGGTATATCATGCTGACTTTGGCACAGCTTCTTCCCCTGCCGAAGAGGCCGTCTCGTCTCAAGATTTTCGGCTGGAGCACCTCGAGTGCAGGGCACGAGTTCGCATCATCTTCGCCCCCGTGGACCATGCTTTCGAACAATACTCGCATGGGATCAGAGAGCTGTGCGGCGCCCTCGCCATCCCGCCCGACTTTTTAGCGGAGCGACTTCAGGATGTCTGCCATAGTTTCGGCACCAGGAACGACGAGCGGGGCTTCGCTGCCTGGTTCCACTACCTCTGCAAGTCGGTGCGGAAGCAGATCAATTACGACTGGCACAAGTACGGCTTCTTTCTTCGTCAAGATGCTAATGGAGACGTCACTCTCGTCTGCTTTGGGGCATCTGACGCCGTCAGAAAGCGTCTGGAAAATTTCCTCCTGGCGAAGGCTTGGACCGATGTCATGGCTGAGCCGCTCGCTCTCTTTGACCTTGTCCTAGCCGGACTTTTCACAGAGGTCGATACAACCGTCTGGAACTTGTTGGACGTTATCAAGGGTCTGGAAGCAGTGCGTTGATGCCTGTCCTTGACCCCTGAGCTCTCCCATGCTGACTTGGCAACAGCAAGTTCTCGATTACGCCAACCCTGGTAGAAGCTCAGATGCGAGACCCGAGAGGATCAACTTCTCCGAGCTACACAGCTGGGCGAGGAATCTGATATACCTCGGCGAGGCGGTTGAATCTTGCCATCTCATTGTGAATGGAGCGCTTGACCACATTGGCGACGGCGTAACCGGCCAGACTTCAAAGCAACTCAAGCAGTGCCTCCAGTACCGTCGCTCGCTCTTCGACTCGACCAGACTCCGTATTGGGAGTCTCTCCAAACGCGTGGATAACACCATCACCCTGGCTTTCAACATCGTCACGCAGCAGGACTCCCAGGTGATGGTCCGGGATTCGGCATCCACGGCCATCATTTCTTTTGTGACCGTCATCTTCCTCCCCACCACCGGCGTGGCTGCTGTGATCGGCAGTCAGCTCTTCCTCACAGAACGGAGCGAATCCGACGGAACCATCAGCGCTGTCCCGAGCCCGCTCTTCACCCTGCTCTGGTGGATAGCAATACCGCTGACGCTGTTTGCCACGGGCTTCGCCTTCTACTTCCGCTGGTCAGCCACGCCTCATCGGCCATTCGTCATGCCTGAGGCGATGCGGAGGCTTAGGGAGAGCATGAGAAGGTGGCCAGAATCACGGGCCGATACGCACGAATTGATGTCTATCCGTACTATGACGGGGGACGGAGGTGGCTGGGAAAAGATCTAATTATCAAACAGCAATGGAACAATGAGGCCCATGGAGCTGTAATTTCCTTAGCAGCAATAGAACACAATAGACACAGACATAACAGGGGCTGCTGTTTGCTGTTGCTAGTCATGGCCGCGCTCTGGATCGTAGCGAACGTGCTCCCCGCGACGACGTTTCCGAGTCCCGCCTGGATGCCCGCGGCGACGGTGCCTGTTTCGCGAATCCAGCGACTGTTCGCTCTGTCTCCCCTGGGTACGCTAGGCTCGCGCGGCGTTGTAGCAACCACGCATCCTTATACAAACGAGCACCGGGTGAGCTACTTCGCGCCAGGAACCCCATCGCTGTCGGACACAGCCATGGTATTACTATTGAGGATATTGGCTCAAAATGCGACTCGCGACTCTGCCTACATGCTACGACTTCTCCTTATTTTACACGTAATGATAATCACCTATACTGGTAATACTCATACTTCAATGGTCTCAGGACCGCCCCCATCACGTTGCCCCATCTGTGTGAGTCGCCCCCCTAATACTCCACAACTTCAACTCTCTATCAGCATACATATCCATATCTTCGGTATACCTACTAACCTTCCCTATCTCAATTATTCTTCGCGAATCCTCCGAATCCGCCTGTTCTACCTCTTCAAAACAATTCTGCTTGCTCTTATTCAGCTACTTCCCCATCTTCTTCAAATTTACCAATAAAAAATAAAAAAATCTTCACTTATGAACAAGTCATACGCCGTCAGCGTCCATGGCATATTCTCCGGCACAAGCGGCACGAAGTTTCTCGCCTCAAAGCCGCCCAGCAACCCGTCCACATCCAGGTCTGCCAAGGTTCCCCAAATCCGCAGATGCACAGCGTGAAAGGCCTTAAACACACCCGCCGGTTTAGATACTAGAAAACCAACCAACACCGCGGCAAGTTATCTCAAGCTACATCTTGCGAGCGGGCTTTATGGAGTCGCAGCTGGGCAAGCGGCTGTGGCTGAAGTCGTGACCAATACCACATTAGCTGATGCCGCATACAGCTGCTGCCAGTTACACGAGTTCGATTCTGGTGACCGTAATGCGGGGAAGCTGGCCTGCACGCCCTTCAGCTCGTGACACGGTGGGGAAATCCTCCGATCTGACCTTACATGGTCCGTTAGCTCCAAGATCTCACCAGCCAGCTCGGTGACCGAGTTATCTCGGACGCCGTGTCGGAGATATGCTTCGCGTAGGTGAAAGCGGAACACGAGTTGCAAAGTAAACTGCAAGCAGGGCCTGCCGGTTCACACTCAAGGGTGACAAATCCACATCGCGCTCATGTATATCTTATACCAATTTCCCCCTCATCCTGCATCCCCGCACCTTTCGAAACTTCAAGTCGTCAACTTCGGAAACAATTAACTAACTGACCGCTGTTCAATCCAACACTCTCCAGTCACAAACCCAATATCTCCCATCCACCTCAACCCATCCCTCCCTCCCCTCAAAATGACCACCCTCCCCCCCCTCAACGCCTCCGCCCTCGCCTTCAAATCACTCCACACCCCGGGCACCCCCC
>Ga0247758_1000757_pt1 | contig 27645 bp, 40 predicted proteins | sample UWRJL156409C4_FD_180950 | JGI IMG/M metagenome (GOLD analysis project Ga0247758, IMG submission 180950) | Plant litter microbial communities from Arlington Agricultural Research Station in Wisconsin, United States - UWRJ-L156-409C-4 | ecosystem: Environmental > Terrestrial > Plant litter >... | reverse complement strand
CACAGCCGAGGCGAAGTCCCCTTTAGTCTCGGAGTCGTCGACATCTCTCACAGCGGCCTGAAGAGTCTCGTGCCCGCGGAAATTGTCGGTCGTATAATGTAGCCAGAGCAGCACGTGACGGGCGAGATCCCTCTCGGCCGCATCCATCTGGCTGACGAGGACGGCAATTCTGTCGTACATGGTGTCCAATCCCTCCGGGAAGTGCACGTCCTGGATCGTTCTCAGGCGGGAAGTAGGGGTCAGCGCTGTAGAGTTGAGGTATTTCACCATGAGCTTGGCCCAAAGGAACATCCCGTCCGCCCCGTGAACGAGAATCTCAGCCAGCGCGTCGATGTTGCCAACAGACCTAGGAAGCCTACCTTCGTCCACCAAGTCCCGGAGACTGTGCACCAGGAAGGTTTTGATATCAGGTTTGACGAGATTTCGATCGAACTTGACCTGTCGAGGTGGCGGCACCAAGGTCTGCAGACTGTTCACGTTGGGCCGACTGAAGCACATCAGTTTGATTGGAGCCGTTGTTGCCAGGTCCTTCAGCTTATGCACCACCCTGTATGGCTCGTTAGACTCGTCGATGGCGTCGAGAACCAGTGTGATGTGGCCTAGGCCGTTTGCGCAGAGTCGTATGAGATCGACGAGCTCCTTGGGCGTTGCCGTACGCTGGCCAGAGGCAGATGGAACAAGTTCGTCGGATCCAGAGAATAAGAATTTGTCCAACAAATCAATATCATGGCGATTCTGATGGAGAATCTGGGCCAGAATGGACCGGTAGGCTGCTTCGATGCTTGCGCTTTTGAGGTCGTTGTACTTAAAGAAGAAGTAACATGTGGTGCCGGACCCACCGTCCCCATCATTGATTGCCTTCTCGATCACAGATGAGGCCAATACCGTCTTTCCACAACCAGGGTTCCCTGACTGCTGGTTAGCGAGTTTGGGGGAATTAATACCGGAACGAAAGACCTGAACGAACCGTGCACCCATAGGACCCAAGGAGGCATCTTCGTCCATTTATGGTCTTCTTGTATCAAGGGACTTGTCGCCATCCACTCTTCATACGCCTGATCATGAAATATCCATTGTGCTGTTCCCTCCTCGCGTTCAACAGATTCTAGGGCATCTGCAAAGGACGGTGGTGCCAGCCATTCGAGGAGACGACGTCTAGACAATTCTGGAAAAAAGCATCAGCTCAGACACCCCCGCCAAGTTGCCGGGTGACCAACCTTTAGCCTCCTTTTCCATCATTCGTTTCATCTCCTGAGTTGTGGTTTCTAGCTTATTCGCTTTCTCTCTATCCGCGACAGCTTTCCGCCTTTCATGCTCTGCTCGGGATCTTTCGATGGCGGCCGCCCGCTCCGAATCTTTGGCGTGCTCTGCCTGCAGAATCTCCAACTCATCCATGATGAATTTTCGATGATCGTCCATTCGGGCAAGCAAATCACCGAACCTCGCATCAAAAGGGCTCCATATCACGGATGAAATCATACCCAGAGGGCGTTTGACTTCTGGTAGATCGTCAGTGCAATGTCCTTAGGAAAAGCTCCGATATGGAACGTACTCCCGCTCGAAGCAGTAAAAATCCTCGCAGCGATCTGCAAAAACCCGAATAAGTCTTGGTACACGCTCTCGAGATGTCTTCGCATCCGAGGCGGCGGCGTTCCTTCGAATAACTTTACAATGGCGTCATATTGGGGGAATGATCTCGCTAGACGATCGAGAACGCCAAGGAGCTTCTCAAAGAAGGTAGGAAAGCCAGAGGCTAACTGGCGTGCAGTGGTGCAGGTTAGTGACAGCCACGGGCGTGTCGTCTGACGGAATCATAAACGGACCTGCAAAACAACACGGAAGGCCCCATAGGCGATGGCCGACGTCGTGTCTGCGCCTCCTAGGACGTTCAAGGCATCGAAGTACGGCTGGAGCTTGTCATTGAGCTTCTTGAAGACAGCTTGGCATTGGGTTATGCTCCTCTTCTGGATCCTCTTTGTCTGGCATTCCAGCTCTTTGAGAGACTTGATTAGCTCATCGGAAGAGGAGCAGGCCGAAAAGGCAGCCCGATCTTTCGGGCCAAGCGTATCGAGGAAGGCCTTCTGGGCGTTCTTAAAAAATTCGTCGCTGGTAGGACTGCCATAGAGCGACATGGCTGGCCGCCTTTTTTGAATGAAGACAATTGGGCAGATTAAGGTATGAAGGTTTGAATGATGGATAGGGTAATCAAGTTAGACGGGACGATCTTTCCGATTCAGCAGTTAAACGTGAGGTGGCCGTGAGGCAGCCCACTCGGTGGGTGGCACGCCCAAGGCATATATGTCCAGGGCGGCCCAACACAGCCACCACTGATTGATCCAAAGTCACAAAAATGTAGCGGCGACGCCGAAGGGGCTGGAGTTCGTGGTGCAGCTCCTCGGAAACGATGATTGGACCTAACGAAGCAGCACCACTACTTGCATACCTAGATGCGTGCATCGCTGCGAAAACGCAGAAAAATGCACGCAGCGCACACTCGTTCGAAAGCCCTTGGAAAAATCTATCTATTCGAGCCACCCACAGCTCCGCGCGCGCAGTGGGTGGTGAAAATATCCAGTTAAAGGGGCAAGGGAATTTCACAACAAAACGCAAGAAGCCCCACCAAAACAACCAATCAAGTGAATAGCCACCCCACCACAAAAATACCCCGCCAGCACTCTCCCTGAGCCACTCGGGATTTGGTTCTTTCGCTGGTGCGTCGAATTAGAACATCTTCGAGCAAACCTTCGATAAGAAACGAACAAAAAAAGAATCCCATCACCTCCTTCATCGCCCCTACCGACAATCCCACGCCGCTTCCGTATTAACATCCACATCCGTCTTCACCAACGTCTTCACCTTCGGCGCCCTGCAAATCGGTCTCTGCTTGACAATAGTGAAATTGGACGGACTGAAGGTGGTAACATTGAACGCCGTTGCCGTAAGCCTCTCCGGCGCCTTATTCCTCATGCCACTCCACTAACGCTATCAACGCATCGTACTTGGCGTCCACCAGCCCGGTGTTGTTAGGCATATAGATGATATTGTTAAGGTATACCAGTCCTAGTCTAGTTCCACCGATATACTAGGGTAGGTTGTAGGCTAATGCAAAGCTGAGAAGTACGTAGTAGGGCATGCTAGGGATCTTAAAGTAAGCGAGGCGGTTATTTAAAGCTCCCCCGGCGAGGTCGAAAGCGCGGCACGTGCCGTGCGAAGAGACTTAGCCGTCCGCGGTGCCGGTATACATAATAACCTTACTTTTATAAAGGGTGTTTAAGAGGGCCAGGTTGGCGGTAGTGCGGACGTCATCGTCCTAAAAGGAGGTGTTGTTAAGTAGCTATTAGACCAGATCGCTGCTGGTGTCCCCAGACGGGTGTGATGCTATGTTGAGGAATGAGTGAAGCGACCTCGTATGTTGGTGATCGAAGGCGGGGATGGGATCGTCAGTCAATGTGGCCGTACAAAAGAGGTCAAACACAATCTTGGGCGGCCGTCCATCCTCTTCCTTCGAGTCCGGCCCCGACCCCCGACCCGACGGCGGAGGGTTATAAAATGCCGTAACAGCGTCGCTATACGAGCCGCTCCACGTCATCTGGTTGTGGGTTGAGGTGTGACGAGACACGAAGGCGGACAGCGCTTTGGAAGAGAGGTAACCTCTTTCCGCCGATTGCTACATGAGATGGAAAGCATTCTTCACTAAATGCATGGGTTTAATCCGACCGACATAGAACGCCTCGATGCCCAAGCCCGCCTGCTGGTCTTCTGGCAGATGCGCTGCCCCGGCCGGCAGCTCAAAGAAACAGGAGCCACATCACATGCCTGTTGCGCCATTAAGGCCTGAGTATTCGATTGATGAAGCAGAAGTGGAGTGGAATGTTGGCCTAACCATCATTTGTCCAGGTAGCAGGCGCGGAAATAACCAAACCAACCAACCCACCAACCAATCGATTTGAGTTTTGATTACCCATCTTTCTGGGCGAGAGGAAAATTCGGTGTCTTGCCCTTCACGCCTCAACCCTCCCCTGCTTCCCACTAAGTCGCGATATGCCAGGATCAGCGGCACCGTGAATGCCACTTGACAGGTGGTGCGGGTTCGCAAGCGTCAAAGAGTACCTTGATGCGAGTACGTGCGAAACAAGGTACGATTACGCCCTAATGTGAGAGGTGGGCAGCCTTGGTGCATGTAGCTACGGTACCTGGAATAGGAGTCTGGAAGCGTCCTCGTCCCTTGTGATATCGTTGGCGGAGGCCGGTGCATTCCTGCGTCCTCGGCTCCATGCGTTAGGTTTAGGTGTATAGTTGAGGCCGCAGCCGTGGACTTTTGGGAGACGAAGGGTAGCATCGGGGGCCTTTTGTTTCGCGGTAGCGGGCCGCAGCGTGCGGGTGGTGGTGGGATGGCTTGGGGCGTGATGATTCGTGCGCAAAACTCAACTTTGGGAAGGGATGCGGCCAATTGGTTCTTGCAGGCCGGTGGCTGCCGCATCACACCGAGGTCTTGCCGTGGGCAGTGCAGTTGAAAGATCGGGTTGGTTTCTTCGATAATGAGGACACAGACCTGCCTCGATGAGCCGTTAGCCATTACCTAGGTTTCTGAGTTTGCAACTACATTTATTCTCCTGAATTCAGTGCGACACCACGGCATGTCATGACTAGAAGTCGCTGCATGGAAGATCGAATCTGAGAGGAAGCAGCAGTGAAGCTCGATACGTGGTGCTCGATAGATCGCGCTCAGGGCACGTCCGTGCGGAGCAGCCCATACCGGCCACCGCGGTACATGTACCTGGTCCGCTGGTGGCGTCGAGCCCCGGAGGAGGGACAGCGGACTAAGCCCGCCTCCGCGAGCAGCAATTGGGTTAAGCCAGTCCACGCCGCAGGGTCCTTCCCGTACAGCATTGGCTACGCCAGAGAAAACGGGATCGGCGGGCGTGCAGCGCCGCAGAACGGCGACGAGACGATCTTGGTACCGAGCCCTATCTACAGGTAGCATAGCATGCGCCGACGGCCAATCCAGTGCTAGTGCCCGTCAGCTAAGGCAGTTTTGCGAAACATTCCAGCGGGATCGAAACTAAGCCAAAGAATGGCACACCAATGCAGTTCAGGTGTTTCCCGTTGCAGAGGCTGGATCGCATGGAAAATAAAAACGAGATGCCTGAGGCTGGTGAGCAGTCGTCGTTGGGATTAAGTAGACGGCAGTCCCACCTGCACCGCGACCTCGGATCCAGCGACTCGGTGCTGCGTCTTATTTCTCATCGGACGAACCACGCGGGAGATAGAAGACCTGGCAGACCTCGCGACGCCTAGGCTAAAACGCTCTCTCGGCTTGCCCCGCCTCTCACTATGTCGGCCGTAGGGATGACACCCGAAGAGTTCGCGAAGCTCCCACACGATGACCGAGGGCCGCTCGTCTTGGCCGCCCACTGGACGCTGACCAGTCTGGCCACCATGTTCCTCTGCCTGCGACTCTACGCCAAGCGCGCCACCGGCCGCAAGTTCTGGTGGGACGACTGGATTTTGATAAGCGCTTGGGTCCGTCACCCCTTTCTTTTCGTCTCGCAGTGCCGATAGACTGACGAATCGCCACCAGGTCACCATCGCCGTCACCGTTGGGCTCACCACCGTGCTCGTCGTCGAGAACGGGCTGGGCCACCATAGCTGGGACCTGAAGGTGCCCGACCTCGCGCGCTTCATCATCATCATCAGCAGCCGCGCCAGCTTCACGCTGACGGCCGTGGGCTGGACCAAGACTTCGTTCGGTATCACGCTCCTGCGGCTCACCAACGGCCGCACTAAGGCGTTCGTGTGGTTCTGCATCATCACTATCAATGTCATGACCGCTCTCGCCGCCGCTATCCCCTGGGCACAGTGCGTGCCGCTGAGCAAGACGTGGAACCCCATGGAAGACGGGCAGTGCTGGGCGCCCAGGGTGGGCACTAAGATCTGGATCGGCATGGGGGGTGCGTGTCCTCTTGAACCTTGCCGTCATACACCTCGCTGACTGTAGCCCGCAGCATACAACGCGCTCATGGACTTTGTCTTGGCCGCGCTGCCGTGGACCATACTCCGCGACGTTAAACTCAAGATGCGCGAAAAGATTGGCGTGTCAATCGCCATGGGTATGGGCGTCATGTAAGTCAGGCCTCGTCAACGATAATTCTCGCTCTATTGACGCGGTCACCACTCAGCGCCGGAGCCGTCGCCATCGCCAAGTGCGTCGCCCTCCCGAACCTTGGAGCCGGAGATTCGTGTAAGTCCACCACCACTAAAAACCCTTGCGCTGCTTATGCTGACTCAACAAAAAAAAAAAGACAACGAGGTCGAGCTCTTCAACTGGGACATCACCGAGAGCACCGTCACCATGATAGCAGCGTGCATCCCGACGTTGCGCATGCTATTCCGCGAGGCCCGCCACACTACGCCGCAGGCTTACAAGCTGTCCCACATGTCGTACAAGATCTCGCGGGGCGGCGTGGAGAGCAAGGGCACCCGCATCGCCGACGAGGCCACGCTAGGAGGGTCGCAGGTACGATGGCTGCGAGTCGAGGTGGTGGAGGATAAGGCCTAAGAAGGCACCTTTTGGTGGGCCGGGAAGGGCTAGAAAGATGCTTGTCAATTCTTAGCGCATGAATATTACCTTTTACTACCGCATTCTCTCTTTACACTGGATACAGTGTCTTTGGGGTTGCAAGATGTAACGCTATATTGCAACATTATCTTAAGGCTGCTCAGCTCAGAGGTTTGCTAAGCCGAGGCAGTGTCTGTGGTACCCACCAGGTAGCATCGCCCAAAATAAGCTGTGCATGTCGTCGGGGCGACTCACCCACCGGCGAGATAAGGAATTCTAGTATATGGCCGAGGTATTTAGTAGCTGTGATGTCCCGTTTCCAACTGTTTCCTCCACAATTCCTATTACTCCCATTTACCCGTGCTTACTGGTTCCCTTCTCACTCAAGCACAACAATCTCCCTGATCCATTTTCGGGCACCCAGAATGCGCTTCACAATCGTTGTCTGCCTCCACTTCGTTGCCCTTTCGGTGGCACTCCCATCCTTACCCCAAACGGGACCTGCTCTCTCAGCAAGGCAGGAATGCCCTGTGAAGCTTGAGTGCTCCCTTGTGGGCTCTGGAGCTATTTGCACCAAACCGTGCCAAAAGTGTGGCTTTGAGGGCGGTTACGTATGTTTTCTGCTTTCCCAGTATGGCATGGACAAATGTGTTGACTGGCCTAAATAGTGCGATGCCGCGCTTCCGAATATCCAGGGAAGTTGCCAGTGCTTCTGGTAGATTTGTAGGCATTTGGCTGCTGTTGGTCATTGCTGGAACCCGTGGTTGAAGTACGATATAAGCGAGAATGTGTCCCTTTTCCAGGTTATCTCGGCAAGAGTTAGGGTTGTGTTGCTTCAGGTGCTGTTCAATTGCAAGGATTCCATGTCACGCAAACTCGCGTTCGTATCTTGCCAATCCTTTGGCAATTCTCTTAGACTGACCGTAATTTTACTCCTATTGCACCAGTCTTCCACCATGCCGAGTTGATTCGTCCGCTCCTGCAACCCCATTTTGGAAATCTCTCCGCTCCTGACATCGCTTCCTTTTGTACAGTACCGCAGTCTGCCCCTGACACAGCATGACCTGTCGCCCTAGGGCAGGTAATCCTCATTCGTTTTACGTCCTATCATTTAGAACCGGACAGAGCGTCGACATTGCTTACATAGCACAACATGGCGCTACTTCAGCCTCCGCATTGAATACGTCTGCCGGATTCTGGATTCTGGTTCGTGTTACTAAAAGTGGTGGGTAGGTCCCCATCTAATATGAGGGCTGGTGTGTTGCACCAATCTTTAATTTGACTCCCAGTTCGCGCAAACCCGAGTTCTTGACCATCAGTGTCTCGTATCCTCGAGATTCATCTGTCCGCCACCAAAGAATTCTCTTTTCTTTCTGAATCCACGATAAACATAGGGGAAATCAGAACCGGCAGGATGGTGTAGCTGAGACGACAACCAATCCAAATGGAGTCTTTCTACCCAGACTCCAGGAATTCGGTCGGCTCATGTGCAGTCCAGCTTGGGGATATAAAGATCTAAGCTCCCACTTGATCGTCAGTCGGAACGCAAAAATATATCTGCTTATCACTGTAATCTGATTACAAACTTCCTCCTTGTCGCCTGGATCGTCATGTCGTCCAGCACGGAACCTGTCGTCGCCGAGATACGCCACCCAGCCCAGCTAAGTCCCACATCTCACTCACCTCTTTTAGTTAAGAAATGGTGGTGTTGCAGCTTGCTGAAGTTCAGGGTGAACTGTGTACGAAGGGGGTCGAAAAGTTGGAGGGGCCGGAAGTAGGCCCGCAGCTGAGAGTCGAAGGGTGTACGGCTTCAGCTTAAGCACTGAGACTTGGCGTCGGTAAAGACTTGGAACTCCGACCTGAGCCGAAGCCGGTTCAACGGGAACAGTATGTATGCAAGACGGAGAAATCGGTGTCTTTTTCTTTATGGGAAGGGAAAACGGTTGCGAGTACAGGATGGTTGTTGCTCTGTAGCTTGTTTAAGTGGAAGTCCGTCCTAGAGGAGCTTTGAAGATGGAGAAGAGTCGTGAGAGGATGTTTGCAACTTGCTCCTGTGAGAAAATACTATCAGCACGCCGCATAGGTAGGTCATCCATCGATACTCTTACTGTGTGTGACGAGAGTAACGCATCAAAGGCGACCCAGCTGACGTGGGATGGTTGGTTCTCTTCCAACCTCGCCGCCAGGGTGGCCAAGCCCGCCGCCACGTCTTTCGTGTCCTCACCCTGGGCCTGCTCACCATCATGAGGTGAGACGGCAACAAGCAGGTGGAGAAGAGCGACAAGCTTTGCCGCAGGTATCTGCAACCCCTTGATATCATGCTCCTGGCGCGGCAGTGAGTCTATGATCACCGTGTAGCTCTCGCGGAGTGGATTTGCCGTCAACGGGTCCCTTTCTGGCGGGCACTCGGAGAGAACATCCTGAAGGTCAATCGACCGCTCGTTCTCCTCTGCCACAATGACAACTTGCTGATCGGGCCTGTCCTCCTGATACATGATGAAGCGCGGGACAGGAATCGTGGTGGGGGTAGTACCATCATCGGCAGCCCCATGCTCCGCGGGAACCGCTAGACTACGAAACAGGCGCCGACGAAAGTCACGCCCGTCCTTTCCACGCGCTTCAACGAGCCAGCCGTCATGGGGGCCCCAGGTTCCCGAGACCAGTCTGTGCACTGCCGCAGAGTGTAACTTGGGGGCGTATCTTGGGGCTGGGCTCCATGTCAGAAGGCAGACGGCGCGGAAGAAGCCGTCCTCGCCGATAGTACCAGGTGAGGCGGTGTAGGTCGGCGGGAAGGGGAATGCCGCGTGCCATGTTAGGATGTCGAACAGTGCCGAAATTCCGACGGAGTTGCTAAGGTTTTGGCCCGCCGAAAGTCTCTCGCCGAGAGCCAGCGCGAATTTGTCTTTGATGAGCCCTGATTCTGATTCCTGAAGTTGGCCAAAAGCTTGCTTGATGCATGAGGCCGCAACGGGCCCGTTTGAGGTGTTGTCAACAAGGTTCTCATGAAGTTCTTGGGTGAATCTCGCGTATAAGTCGTCTATAGCTCGTCAATCAGGTTTCATTTTCGGAGTGCGTAGAGCTGGAAACTTACCTTGGGTCATGAGGCCACGGCGCAGAAAGCCGAGGACGGTCTCATTGGAAAGGCGGCGCCGATCGCTGAGCCCGAACGTATCGTGGCTCGCAAGCCTGATGATGGCATCTGGTTCGATTTCCATGTTTAGAAATACTGGATTGCAAGCTCAACCGAGGTTAACTGAGGTAGGTCCTTGAGTCAGCAATGTTATGGCGGAATGGCAGAATTAAGGCGCTGTGTTCTTGCGGCAGGAAAGCGGGATGGATGGCATGTGCCCTTGGATGTTTGATGAGAAGATGAGAAGTTTGCAGCTAGGCGACTCTGGTGTTACTATTGGTAAGGCGATTAATAAGAACGCCGAGATTGCGGCTGCTGCCTACCAAGCAGGTCACGCAATTATCCATATTTCTCACCACAACTGACCCGGCTACCTCGACACCAAAAACTCAGGTAAGAAACCATTGAACCGAAAAGGGGAGCCAAAGAATAGATTGCCCCCATCGGTGCTACTAATCACCAAACGGTGCAAAGAGGAGCTGGACGCAAGGCCACGGCGTGATTGAAGTGTTGTGGAACCTGGAATTGATTGATCGTAAGTTAGTTGGGGCTATGTCTCGGCAGCAGCCACTGAATCCGGTTCGAATGCTGACCATGTAAGCAGGTGCAATCAGATACGCCCCGGGAACCACGCCAAGCATAGATTGAATTGCATTTTGCCGGAGATAAATCCATTGAACGGCCCGACACCGCAGCTCCTCCCGTAGAGGCTCACTTTACGTGAGCCGCTTGACGAGGGAGCTTCTCACCACTGTATATGGTCTCATGGGCTGGCCAAGAGTATAAGAACTAGAAAATATAGCGTTTCCAAGTAGCAGTGCTCTCAGAACATCCTCTACACCCTCAAGTTATCTCTCTCCTTCGACAGAAGACCTACTTTTCCAAGATGAGGTTTCATTCATTGTTGCTGCTCGCCACGAGCCTGATCAGCTTCGCCTACAGCGAGCCAGCCGATGTTCGCTCCCACCCGCGGGACTTCAGCCTAGATGTCTCCACGGCCCCGCATATCGATGCTGAAATCGAGACTAGGGACGGACTGTACAGACGGGCTCCAACCCTTCCCGCTGGAAAGGACGCTACCAAGTTACACGTTTGGCTTCGCCTTGATACCCGGCCCATTACCTATGACGACCGCGGCGGAGCCAAGCACGAGGGTCTCAACCAGCTGATTAAAGACACCGGCGGCCGCCATGTCGATGTCGTTGTTGGCAACGCCAATGATGGGTACCACGAATATGGGCTCCAATTCGTCGACAAGAACTGGCAGAAGAAGGCCAACGGTGACGGTGCGCCTATCGACGTATACACGGGCGACTACGTGGCCGCGCCGGGAGAGCAGTTTACCTACCAGGGTCAGGTGGGCGATGGGAGAAAGACTCTTAACAGCATTGCATCAGTTGGTCAGTGTATATGTCCGCCTCCGAAGTCGAGGCAAACTGCTAACGAGAGATATAGCCCTGGCCGAGATCAAGGGCAAGACCTATCAGCACCAAACTTACAATTGCAGAACATATGCGAATGCTTTGGTAGCAAAGCTAAATGTAAAGTGATGAATCAGGACAGTTTAACTCGAACCGATCGCCAAGTTTGGTGTGCGGTTGCGAATGGCCACGGTATTTGGTGGGTTTTGTTCTTTTTTGAGATATCAAGACGCATGTTAAATTAGAATTCATCAAAAAATAAGTTAGTTAAAACAAAGCTGAAAAAACGTTAAGCGATAAGAAAACCCACTATGAGTCTTGCCCTGAAGGTGATTCATTTATGATTCCTGCCTACTCAGCCCCCACGAGCGCGGGACATCCGGTTTTCTGGCATCATGATTTCCCAGAGCCTGTGCGTAGCTTCCTACCTAGTAGATGACCGCGACAAGCATGGAATGCAGTGACGGTTGAGGGTTTCGTTGGGACGTACTGTTCTCTGCAGCGCGCAACACCTAGCGTCATTAAAGTCGCGGGTCTCATGCTCGGCGCCATGGGCGTTGGGAACCTGTTCAGCAGCTGCGTCGAATTCTTCGACATCGTCGTCCGCGGCCGGGGGTTCCCAAGCAGCACTGCCTCAACCATTTTGGCGCTGTTAATAACAACTTCCAGCCCGTCTCGCCGCGGCCGCCAATGCGCCACAACTGGCGCTGGCCTTTTTCTGGGTAATTAACAAGGGCCTGTTCAGCACCAGGGCGCGTTTCGCGCTCCAGGCTCAGTCGCTGGTGGTCTCGAGGGGGCCGGGCGGGCGCCAGCACCGCCTCTTCAATAGCGCAGTAATAGTAACTCATAGAAAAGATGCTCAACTACAGCGCCATAAGCGCTAGGCGCGCCGCAAGAAACAAATATATTATTGCGGCCTTCCCCTGATCGGATTCAATAAATGCATGTGCCCGGGCAGCCACGTAACGCCACTCCCCAAAGATCAGGCGAAAACGAGCACTAAGCTCGCGGTACGAAAATACAACCGATAAGCAGCGCTGAAAGGGGGTGTGGTTTGTTGAACCCTTATTGGCCGGTGGCCAAGCCAGGGCTGAAGCCACCGCAGGAGCTGAACCCCCAGATAAATGGAACTGCACCAGGGGCTTTGCACTCGCAGCATATATCTTCGGGCCACCCAGAAGATTTTTCTCCTGTCATCGATCTCGCCGATCTCCCTGCCACAGGAAGAAAAAAGCCATCACGAACACAATGCGTCCCCAATTCCTTTCCATTCTTGCTCTCTGCCCCCTATCCCAGGCCTACGGCGCCGTCGGGCACCGCACAATCGGCTACCTCGCCGAGAAGTGGCTCACTGAAACCGCCACTCAAATCTTCACTGAGATCCTCGCCAATGACCGCGGCTTCGACTTCTCGGACGCGGCTGTTTGGGCCGACAAGATCCGAGACCGGGACTCGCTGCCGTGGAATACAGGCCCCTGGCACTTCGTGAATAACCTGTCTGACGACCCCCCCAACAACATCTGTGGTATCAGCTGGGCAGACTGTCCCGCCGATGAAGGGTGCATCCTCTCCGCGATCGTGAACCAGGTGCGTCCCCCGCCACTTCCCTTATTCCTCCCTTTCCCCCTTCCACTCCCTACTAACGACCGATCGCAGACACAGATCCTCCAAAACCCCTCCCTGGACCCCATCCTCCGGAAAAACGCAACCATGTTCCTATTCCACTTCATAGGCGACCTGCATCAGCCCCTTCACACCGTGGGCTTCGACCGCGGCGGGACGCGCACCAAGCCCGTATGCTGGGACACCCCCTCGGAGCCCTGCCACGGCGGTCTACACCTCCATTCCGTCTGGGACCGGCATATCATTCATAAGCAAAGAGGGATCCCCATTTCCTTGTCAAGACCTGAGTGGGTAGCTGAGAAGGCGGCTGCGAAGCCATGGGCGGAAGAGCTATACGCACAGCAGCAGGATGAGGGGGTGGAGTGTGAGAAGTCTGGCCGGAGTTTGGAGGGGGATGTGATAAAGTGGGCTGGGGAGGTGAATAAATATGCGTGTGAGGCGGTCTACAAGAGGGGAGTGAGGTGGATTAAGGAGCATGATCTTAGTGAGGAGTACTACGAGGAGAATAAAGAGCTGGTGGAGCGGTTGGTGGCCAAGGCGGGACTGAGGCTGGGGTGTTGGTTGAATAGCATTGCGGAGGTTCTGAGCTCAGGAAAGGAAGGAGGAGTTGGAGTGCATGGAGATCTATGATCGTTTTTAGGATAAGTCAAAATAGGAGATGTGCGACCCAGGGAGGTTCGTGGAGTCGTTATATCGTAGACTACACAATACACCTCATATTCCAACAGATCCAAATTTGCATCTCTATGTGCAGCGCCGCTGTCAGCGCTATCTTCCATCCATCCCATGCGAGAATCTGTGGGGCGTTTCCATGTTGCGTACAAGCTGCTGAGAGCGGGAGTCGTAAGCGATGGCCGCTGTCCCCTTGCCCGAGACTCGGATATACACGGGTTTCCTCAACATGGTACCGTATATAGCTAAGGTCAGGTAGTCTATTTTTCAATCCACCGTCAAGATGAGGTTGTGCGAGGTATTGAATAATTTCATACGAGCCAGGAGTTAGGTGTCACCAGATATGCAGAATGATATATGCAGTGTCGTAAATACCGAAGACATCAGCAACTCTAGTTAGCGCCTCATGCTGCTACATACATTAAGTATTCATTATTCATTTGCCTGGCCAGCAGGAAGGGCCACCGGTAAGAAAGTCGCAAACTCGGTCGAAGATACACTGGAGCTTGAGGCCCTCGGGCCGGGCTCAGCCGCATGCATACTATTGCATGTTTTAATAAAGGTTTTGAGAACTGTTTTTCCCCCGTACAAGTCAGTAAGATGTACCAGACAGTGATCAGGGAGTGAGGCCGACTATTTTTGCTACCTTAGCAGGGATATAGGGCACAGAAATAGCCTTGTACAGGACTGTAATCCTTGCCTAGTGACCCCAAGCCTTGCAGAGGACCTCCAAGCCTTGTGGCAGGTGCGATAGGTGGTTGATTTTGTGGCTCCAGCGACTCAATTCAGGGTGCCGCAACGAAGGCACTTTGCATCGATCCACATTGCTCCATCCATTGCAATGCAGGCCATGGAACCAACTTTCCACACTGCGCACTCAATCAAATGCAGGCGACGGAGTGACGGCATTTACCATCGCTATACGGACCATCTATCGCAGCCATTCAGTGCAGGCCATTCCACGAAGGTATTTGCGGTGGTGAAGGCCATTGCACACCGTGCAGTGTGTCAGCCGGGCCAGCCGTTGCCGTGCCACTGCTCAGGGCTAGCAATTCAGGGGCTCATTCAGGGGCTCAATTCAATTAGGTTCAGGGGCAGGGGCTGGCCTCCCCGCAGTGCCTTCGCATCAGCGCCCTCAATTCCATTGCTTCCATGGCCTTAGATCCATTACCTTCGTGGCTTTCGATTCAATCGCTTCTGTTGCCGTACATTCAGGCGCTAGCTCACACCACTTCCACCTCCATTAGGCGCACCCTACCGCTCACACCACAACATTCGCACCTTCCTCCTCTTAACACCAGCCATATAACCTCGCGTTACTTCCCAATGGTTAATTGAAATCGAAATTTTGCTCCACTGGCTTAAGTGGTAATTGCCTCGTGTGTGCGCGTGTAATCTCCTGTTCGAATCGCGATTGTAACTATTGTAAAATGTGCTGTAGAAAGTGCTGTAGAATTGAAATCCACTGTAGAAAGCCCTGTAGAAAAGAGAGTGCACTGAAAGGCGGCCTAGCCTCCTGAACGGAGCCTGGGAGCATCCATTTTTTTCGCCCGGCCAGCCAGAATCCTGCAAGGCTTATTTATCCTGTGCAAGAGTTACAGTCCTTAGTTGGGCTATTGTTTGGGGCATGGCATAGAGCCCTGTACAAGCCTTGCGCAAGGCCTATATCTCAGCGGGTACCATCGGTAAGGTAGGGAACTGGATGACTACGCCGTCCCACGGGGTTATAATTGCTTTAGGGAGCGTTCGCGATACAGCTCCTCGACGTTCGTGCTCGACCGAGAGAGGCCAAGAGGCCCCTTCTCAGCATTAAATCGCAGGGTAATTTGCAGGTGCTCGTCACCGGAGACCTCCGCGCGCGGCAAAAATTTCCAGATGTGGTACGTGATGGTTTTATAGGACTGCGGCGACGGTTCAAATATCAGAGTCGGCTTCGAATCCGATGCGTCGCGCTTCCGGAGTATCAAGAGCGACCGCAAGGTGGCTGGTCGCTTTTCTTTCCCTTTGTATCGGATGCTAGATGTTCGAAGACACCGATGGTGGCGGGCCCTGTGAGCTGTTGAGGAATTGGCTACAGGCCTGGCTGGATGGAAGGAGGTACGATGGCTTGTCCTCGGGCTCGCCAGTCCCCATGTGTACTGCGTGGGGACCACAGGCAAAGAATAGCCGATAGTTGAAACCGGTTGACGTCTGCATCTTTTCTGTGCGCGGGAGGCACTCGCTGGGTACTGGAGTGGGCGAAGAACTCAACATTCAGCTCCAAGGCCATTCATTGGGCTGAAAGAAGAGTGGGGGGGGGAAAGGGAAGAAAAAAGGGAGCCGAGGGAAGAGGGAAGAGAGGGACGGGTGGGACGGACAGTGATGAACGATTGTCATTTGATACTTGTTAGAGTACCACTCGATCGTTCGAGGTTGCACTCGTCGGTCTATATTACCACTAGAAAGGAGGACACACCTCCCTCCAAGGCGGCTGCCAAGTGTCAGCGGCAGGCACTTTGGACGGATGAAAAACAAGGATGGGAAAACACAGGCAGCTGCTCATCAGGCGGGGCTAGTGTTTGTTCCACACAGTGCCGTCAATGGCGCCTGGAGATGTATCATCAGCGTCGGGGCTTTCCCCGCCTTGGTGGCCATCCTTCTCAGGAGACTGCTCCCGTAGACGCCACGTTTCCTCGCCGAGCACGCATCCGTTACGGCGGCCATGCGGGAGACAGGACTCGTCTACAACGCCCGCACGCATCCTGTACTGGCACAACAAGAGCCGCGTCCACAAACCTAGCACGATGGCGACGAGCATCCTGGCCCCGATCCCGGCCCCAGCCCGGCTATCGGCGCTGGCGGTAGTCTTTCTCCGGGCCCGATCCCCGCTCCCACGTCGACGAATCCCAATTCCGGCCCAGTGGGGAACCACCCGCCTCTCGCCTCACCATCGCACGGAACCGTCCCCCCGAGTGACGACGCCCCCAGCAGTACCCACGGCAGCATCGTACATTCCGCCCACAGCTCCTCCTCCTCAACATCCAATCCACGAAGAGATGATATCGAGATGGCTCCAAACAGGGGCATCCGGGCAAGCACCATGGGCTACCTGGCAGGCTTGAGAACTTAGCTCGGAACAGCCGGTGGAGGGCTTCATTGGGAACCTCTGCCACTTGTTACCTCCTGGACCTCTCGGTCCACAGTCTCGGCTTGGACAGCCCCAAGACGATCGCGACCATGTACCTCTCCACTCCCGCCAAAGAGCTCTCCTACGACCCGCGCAGACCCATCCCAGCCCAACATCACCATCTACGACATGCTGATCCAAAACACGCAGCGGAACCTCCAGACCATCACCACGGGGACGCTTCCGGGGAGGATCCTTATCCTCCTCACCACCGACTACGTACCTCGGGCGACTTGGATGGCCTGCACCTTCGTCGCCCTCGCGGCGCTCTTCGCCGTCACGGGCGGCACCTTGTTCGTGGCGTACGAGTCGGACAAGCACGCCATGACGCTGGTATTTTACGGTCTGATGCAGCTCCTTAACATCCTTGGGCCCAACACCATGACATGGATCCCGCCCGCCGAGCTCTTCGCCACGCGCTATCGAGCTATCCTGTATGGGTGGGCGGCGGCGGCGGGTAAGCTAGGCGCCATAACCATCCAACTTATCAACAGCCTCTCCGTCTCGAGCCGCAGTCGGATGTCCTTTGCCGGCATGCTCCTCGGGCTCAGCCCCGCCATGCTTCTCGGTGCCTTCTTCAGCTGGGTCTGGGTTCCCGAGGTCCAGGAAGCACGGGCGAGGGTTCCCGAAGACGCAGAGCCGGTCATGGCCGGGGATATCAGTGGCCCGGGATCGGGCGACGAAGATGGCGCCGGCGATGCGCATAGCCTTACTCCTACTCCTCCTCCTCAGCACAGAACCGGCCGCGGTGGAGCCGAGGCAAGGGCCTTCCTAGAGAGTCTTATCCTCCGGAATAGGACGCTGGAGGACATCGCCGAAGATCCTGCCAGAGGCCAGATCATCGGTATCCGCCCGAGCGTCAAAAACGCCTATCGCAGGTTTCTCGGGAAAAGGAGGGAGGAGGGAGTCGAGAGCCCGCCAGCCGGGATTGAAATGCACTGATGCTTCAATAATGCTTCCTGTACGTTGCATTTATTCTATTTTGAACCCGAGTGGTATTGTATATATGGCTCCATCTTGTTTGTCACTGTGTGGGCAGGAAAGCCTGCTGTGATGACAAGTCTGCGCCTACAAGTCGCCCTCAACGTCCATGAGACAGATTTCCGAATCTGTTTCCATAGCCTCCTGGTCATAAGATTTCTCTGAGCTTATACTAGGTAACTCCTGTCTCGGTTTGTCAATAATGGGGGCTCGTTGATTTTTTGCGCACATATATGACTTGTCCGTTCTCGAAATAGATCCGTACTTAGGTGTCGGTCCTGTTAATTCTCTAACCCGTCTCTCTCTACAAGCAATTTGAGCTTTGTCAATTGGATTAACTATAATACTAACATAATAGCCTACCAGCCGTTATTGTTTTCCAGCCGATTATTATCGTGGCATGTAGCGCGGAGGTATTTTGGGGGGAACGCCGTTAGCCGCGCCAAGACCTCGGTTGATGTTAATTATCGCCAAGTTCTATGGCCGACCTATAATAGCAGCCGTCCTTATCAAAGTCCATTCGCTAGCGAGACCTTGGGCCCCATTGTGTCAGCCCCGATTGGTTACGCCCCACGGATGTCGCGCGCCGTAATGTTGCCCTTATGAGCGTAGAGATCCTCGAGTCCAATGGACGACAGAAAGGAGGGCGTCGAGATAGGGAACTCGACATCGTTGATGGGCGTAGCTATGATGTTGTGGAACCTTCGCTGTCATGACAGCGCCACCGAGGAGCGTAGCAGTGGTAAGAGATTTTATTATTGGAGGATTGTTGATGGGGACGAGATTTTAGGTGTTAGGCGGAAGCTTAGATTGATAAATAGTGTCAGAGCGAGTTAATGGTAATGAATCGCAAGGCTCCATTTTCCTGGACTTGTCTGGGACTTATATACTCTACCCATGTTTGCATTGCAGGCCACTGGCCTCCGAGATGGTCTGTTTGGCGTTTAACTTCTTCGGCTTTGCAACAGGCGGTGGTTGCATCCAAGCGGCTGATATTGAAGGATTTAAGGATTCATACATAGCTGAAGGGTCAGCCCCGCAGGTCGTGATGGTATGGGAAATATACTACTAGTATACCGGTCTCTAGGCGAATCCTGCTCTGCATAACTGGGCTGTTCCTGTGGCCGGCCACTCAGCCTCAAAGCGCCGTTCGAGCGCTGACTGGGGTTTTGAGGTTGATAGCCAACTGCTTTCGGGAGAGCAAAATATCATTAGCGCAGCCCCCTTTAGCCGCCGGCAGCACTTGTATGTAGCTGTCACGGTTACTGTTTCGCCATGGGCATTCTTTTGAACTGCCTTGAATTGCTTGCGGGCCCTATTTCTCGGTGTGAGGGCCTGGCTGCTTGTAGAAATACTGGACTCCAACACCAACACTGAACTAATGAAGATCCAGATCGAAGGCAGGCACGTCCATCTTCCCAGTCCTTATAATTTAATTACCCGGAGACACTCTATGCGGCGCGGCTGCTCGATGTTTTCGAGGGGAGCGGAGTTGCAAGCACTGTGTATAGCAGGAAAGTGATGGTATCACTGTCGCCTCTCTGGGCTGCGGTGTGCAGGGGATACTCGGCACGAATTCCAGACGGGGTGGACTGTGAGCTTCCTTCAAGGGGATAGTTGGGTACGAAGCCCCCAGTGGGGTATGGGAAAGGTCCAGTCTCGTTGCATGGCATTTCTGAGATTCATAGGTACCTAGATTTCTTCATCGCATCGCCGATCTTATTGCTAAATCTCCATTCAAGTCATAGAGCGGCGAAGACGGACCACACGTAATCGAGCTTGTTAAAGGCTTCACGAGAGCTATATCCGGTATCAATTCTAACAGAGAAACACCGAGGTTATTATTACAATGTAGATGGAGAAATGTGCGGAACAAACACCGAAACTGGCCTACACTACGGGCGCTGTATCCGTCGCCAGCCTCGCTATGTGCTTTACTTCGTAACGTGATAACCACGTCAGTGTCACGGCGCTGACCAAGTACTAGGTAAATGGACTTGTTGTTGTACAGAGGAGCTATCTATGGGCGTAGTGCGTGGCGGTTTTTTAGGTATCGTCAGTGCGCCGGGTGGGGCCTGCCTGTAGCCCGGTACCGTGACAGTCAGCGAATCTCACGAACTCGGCTTTAGTAGCTGCCACGACATCTGTAGCCAGTTTGATTTCTTAATAGTCTATACTCGTGCTAACAATCTTGAAAAGCTGTTAGCGATACTACTTGGAAATTAAAAAAAAAAATACCTGCCTACCCTTGAAGTATAGTATGACGGCCACATCAATAGTAGTTTTCAAGCCGAGGCGGAGCTTTAATGCATCAGAGATAATAATCTTAGTCGCCAGTCGGTAAACGTAGGCCATGCATTGATCAACATTGATTCATCTCTTCCTCATCAGCAAATTCGAGCTCCAGATATCTAATTCGCCGCGGGCCGCAGAGGCCCCACTAACCTACAGGGCGCTAGTGCGCTGGAGTCACACCACTCAGCGGCATCAGCGCCTTAAGTTCACTAGGATTTGCTGTAGCCTGTACTGTAGGCCTCACCGCGGCATCGAGCGATTGGGGACACGCGTTCCGGTCCGACCTCTCTTTGGACGGCGCCGCAAGCCCGAACCGGGCCTTCCATCAAACTTGGTCAAGCTGATGCTGCTGAAACTAGCCAGTTAGCCCAGGCTGCTCGATACATATTTAGATAAGCAGAAGCACGCCACAGATAGAAAACCCCAACTTCCCCGCCTTTCCTTCTCAAAACTTCCGAATCTGGGGTTTTCAGTCGACACTAATACAAAATATCATGGCCCTGTACTATGATGAATACTACGAATGCGGCACCTGCGAAAAGGAGTTTCCGGCTGGCAGGCACGCTCGGGACGAACATTGTCGCGCGAAACGTCATTCTCCACCCAAATTTGAATGCGACACATGTTGTCGGTGGTTTGGTGACGAAAAGGCTCGTCATCAGCACATGAGCGACAAGAACCATTTCTACCAATCCGGGTTTGGTAGTGGCAGCTACGGCAGCGTCAGTACAGTTCGTTCCCCCCTTTGTTTCCTCTTTGGTTCTTTGGTTACCCGTTTGTAACATCTCTAGGTGGTTTTGGCCAACGAAGCAGCTCCAACTATGGCGCCCTACACAGAGAATTTACCTAGGAGGTCATGCCAATGCGCAATATTGTAGTTTGTTTAAGATTAATACAGTTAATGGGAGCCGTGATCAAGAGTTGCACTTCACAACAAATCCTTCAGACATGACTAGATATTTGTGGGTTCTCAGTAGTCCAGCTTTTGGACCGGCTCAAACCTTTCCCTCCAGAAGCTGCCCAAGCTTTGAAGGCCCACCGTGTGATAATTGCAGCCACTTCCCTAATAATTTCCTCCCAAACATGAGAAAAGTGGTGTTGGTCAACGGCCGAAGACGGCAAATGCGAGGCAATAGGAAAGAAGGCACGAAAAAGCGGTGATATCCCTTGGTGTGTGGGTGGAAGAGTTCCACCTACGCAAAGAGGTTGCCTCAGGCTGGCTGCCATGACCACTGTGGGGCCTGACCCACAACGGGACCGATGAGGGTTTCGGGAGATGTGACAAGCAAGTTCAGCATTGGTGACACAACATGCGCAGTCGCCCCTCAACCAATCCTATCCCATCAACAACCGCGGGGCAAACCGCAAGCCAGCCTCATGTGGTCAGTCAAAACCCCGCACTCCCGTCGTTCTGCTCCAGGACATCGCTTTCTTCAAAACGCATCGCAAGTAAAGAGTCAGTAAGTACCGATGCCTTTAATAGCTTCCGCGCCACGCTAAGACGGGAGAAGTAGTGAGCCTGTCCAATCACGACGCTGAGTTGAGTCATTAGAGATGCCGCGAGACTCGCAAGCAAGCATGTCGGACGTTTCCTCCACGGCCAACGGCACCACCGCATACACCCCTTCAATAACCGACCTCTCGTGTCGGCCTCCCAGGAGAGGAGGTTTTATTATGAAGCAGCAGCAGCTGTGCCGGCGGTGGCAAAGCGGGAGGAGGAGAAGGAGGACGAGGACGAGGAGGGCTGGTCAGGAGGATTGTCAGACAAGAACATCGCCGCTTGGTTCGTCGACCAGGAGGGCAAGTGACACTGGGCCCAGCTTCGTTGTCACCTAGACCACCTCGTGGGTGTGCTGTCTACCGTCGAACGGAAGAGCTGTGCCAGAGGCTCGGGCCGGCTGCCGCTGGCGATCCTCGACGGCAGCGGCGAAGAAATGCCCCGCGCGTTTCTGCAAGGGATGCTGGCCGACTTCCTGTGCGCCGAGACCATGGGGTCACCGGCATGAAGAAGGGGCCTTTTTTTCTCCTTCTTTCGCTGACACGCGCCAGCGCAACACCGAGAGACCCGTCGAGACCGCCGAGGCCACAGTCCAAGGGCTGATCAGCACCCTCGCCATCATCAATCTCTGGCATACCTCGGCGTGCACCGACTCCCCTGACGGTAATGGCGGTGGCAGTCGTCAACGGGTGGCCATGGTGGTGCAGCTCGGCGGTGGGAGAACACGGCCAACTCAATCCCGTTTAGCTCAAAGCGCAGGTTGTGGGCACACCCGTCGCTAGTGGGTACCGTACTAGTGCCTGAGGGTGTGACATTGCTTGTTGGGGGCCTATACGCCTTGCCAAAATTCCATGTCAAAGTTGCAGAGCATGCATTGTAAGTCCAATATATAGATCTATATACACCTTCGGACGGCCGATGTGACGGTCATGCCATCGTGAATTGCGGAGAACAGCGGGTTTGATTCACCTTGACCTTCCCCGCGGAGGAGAGTCAAGAGGCTGCTTGCTGAGTCCACATTGCTTCCGACAAAGCTTAAATAAAGGCTGAGAAGAAGGGGGATAGTGACGAGAAGGAGGGGAGCGGTGAGAGGAGTGCCGGGACGATGAGGGTGTTTAGTGGTGATAACTGTAACGGCAAATGAAGGGCTGAGAAGCGGAGATAGTTGTTGATGGGGGTAGATAAATAGGTTACTAAATTGCTAGACTTAGTTCGCTGTTTCAAGGAAGGACGCTTGCTAAATAGAAATAAACGACATAGGGATCTCGCTCCCTTCTTTCCGATCTAAATGCAGGAGCCGGGCCGCCTAACTTGGCAGCTTGATGGGCGCCAATGACTAACCCAATCAGGCGCTTACTTTCGAGGGCCAAGGGCGATGATACTTCTTAGTGGGGCAGTGGTAGGGGTTGTTTGCTTCATGCCCAAGGCGGTTGGACTTCTTGACATTTGGTTGGGCTAATTTGCTCTTGGCATCCTCAAAAGTTCTTGGCAAGCTTATTCTCGCTTCCTTCAGGATTCAGGATTCGCACCCTTGCAGAGACCGGTAAGGCGTGGCGTGGCATCGCGCCGCTGAAACGGTTAGGTGTCTGGCCGTCTGTGGGTTTCCATGGTCGCACGGTGGCTCGGCTCCCGCGACGGACGGGGCCGTGATTCTCCCCTTGCGTGCCTCGTCACGATCTCTCTCCCTCGTTGACAACCATCATCGTCTGGCCCTTTGGGGGCTTTTGGGAAAAAAAAGAAAATCACAATAAATCGGAACCGAGATGCGCAATCGCGCGCGCCCGAATACGTTACAGTTTGACACAGCTCGACACAGCTCGACACAGCGACAGACGGTAGTCGCGAGAGAGGATGGCATCGCGCCGCCCCTACGACGGCGACACGCAGCCCGGGCTGGAGGTAGTGCCGGGGGAACACGGACACCATCAGGACGCACCCGAGGTGCGAGACACATCCAACGACAATGCAAAAGAGCTGTACGTCGTCAGCAAGTATCCGGGGACGCCCGGGTATTATTCTCAGGCGCCAGAACAATATGACGGAGGAGGACAACTGCTGGCGACGCCGCCGGCGGCACCTGGCGGGCCCGCGCCGAGGCGGAGGCGACGCCTGTGGATCGTGATTGGGGTCCTCGTCGGGCTCATGGTCGTCCTTGCGGCTATCCTGGGCGGCATTCTCGGGAGCAGGGCGGCGGCTGGCTCGTCGTCGGTGTCATCACAACAGCCCGGCCAGGCGGGTGTGGGGGCGGGGACGGCGACGGGGACGGCGGCAGCAAAAGCGACTCCGTCGGGCACGCAGCAGCGTCTGCAGCAGATACAACAGGGCTCAGCTTTGGCCGTCACCGGCCTACGCAAGACGGACGGCGGCCTCGATATGTTTCTCTTTTACCAGGATCCCCAAGAAAACATCCGCTTCTCGCGCTGCGACACGACCCAGGTCACAAGCGGAAACAGCAAGACGTGCTGGGACGTGCCCATTAGCATTTCCACCTTTGCCCGCCCCGGTGCCCACCTCTCGGTAGGCACCATCCTCTACGGAGAAAGCCTCAACGGGCAGACGCAGCTCGTTTACTCGGGCGAGAGAAACCGCTTCCTGTCGTCCAACCTCAACGATCGGATCACGCCACGCGTGACTGATGACAGCGTCAACGCCAAACAGTACACCATGGGCTCCAACAGCAGCCTCGGCTCGTACTGGCCGTGGACTCTGTACCAGGACTCGACCGGTCGTCTGCACCACGTACGGAACCAGCTGCGCTCCGGATACTCACCGGCCGCCGAGTGGGACGAAGCCATGCTTGACATCGTGGCCATGAACGGGAGCAGCCTCGCCATCGTCCCCATGTCGACCAACATGAGCAGAATTGCCGAGAAGGGAGGCTACAGCCTCTTTTATCAAGACCTTCAAGGCCGCCTCGCCGTGTCCGTCATAGACCTGAACTCACCACAGCTGGATCCGACCTACCCTCTGTCGTGGCCAACAAGTGCGTTTGTCCTGTCCCCGCCCTCTCTTGTGCTTTTCGAGGCCGCCTGCTGACCGCGCCCCGTGAAAAACAAATAGCTATCCCATCCATCGACCTGCCCACGCGGGCTCCCATCGCCGCGCTCTCGGTTGCCCGACCCAACGACGCCGCCCGGCAGCGCGTAGACACCCATGTGTGGTATCTCGACGCCTCTTCCAACATCAATGTGCTCTACACTGACACATCGTCCGGCTCCCCGGTATGGCGGACCTCGCAGCCGGCGGCACTGCGCGGAGCGGACCCGGACACCAGCCTCGCCTGCCTGAACATGGCAACGTCGCAGGTAGGCGCCGACGGGTCCCCGAAACTCCTCGAGCTGGCCTCGGCGGACACCAAATGCTACTTTCAACGCGGCGGCCTGGTCATGGAGGCGCGCCTCGACAGGGGGGACTGGATCGTGACAGGCAACGTGCCGATTCCATGAGTTCGATTCTTGGCATTATCGAGAACAGAGTGACCCTACCGCCAGCTATAATACAGCCCCATCAGCACGCTTGGCTCCAGCGCAGCATGATTTCGCTGTCGCCCACTCCGGGTTGGCCAGCACCCCGTACTAATATTTGCCGTCACGCTTATGAGACCACGCCCTCGATGCGGCCGATAAGGCCCGATTTTCTTGCTTGTTCGCGTGGTGCGCCCGTTGGGCATGAGCCGCGCGGCGGACTCCCAAGCGAGCTGGGCATCAGGAGGATAAACGTGAGCGAACCCCCAACAGAGGCTAAAAAGAAGATCGGCGGTGGGTTAAGATTTATATATCTCTGTAACTATATAGCATTCTTATTTACCTTCGAGTAGACGAAGCCGATGGGGAGAACGAATTTTACCTTTTGTGTTCTTGGGTTTTCGGGTTTTCGGGCAATTGTTAAACTCAGACCCTTCGTTATGATGCAATCCCTTAACGAATATCGCCAGTCCGGCGGAACCCAGAATTGAGGAAAATACCTCACAGTCCCTCTCAGCAGCAATAGTACCGCCGAGTAGTAGAACAGCTTGGTCGGTATCGTGATCTCCTGATATGATCCCATTTGAGATGTCACTCGGCCTTTGCGGGGCAGGTCTGGAAGGCTCCCAGGCCGCGAAAAGATAGGGGGGCTCCTATAATTACCTACCTTACTGGGACCAGACGGGTACGTATCCGCCCTCCACGCTGTGGTAATACCATTCTCCACAACCGTTCTAGCACTCGATGTTGTGGTGGGGATGAGGGTGAGGATGGTTGTGTCGATCCAATATGGGAACTGCCCGGGCCCTCTATGCTTTGTTGAGGACTGCTGGGGAGATGAGGCTGAGGATCAGTCCTGCTGGTCCCGGTGTGCCGTATCGGCGACGCGGTGTTTCTGGCAATTCGCACAACATCCACCATTGGTATCAGGGCTCCCCTCGACGTCCCGGGTGGCTGTTGCGACGACGTTCCTGGTGGCCTTCCCCAGCGACACCCGTATCTTCGTTGATATTCGAGAGCCTCGATGCCGATAAAGTGTCGCCTTGGGTGCGCTGAGGCGTCCTTGTAGACTTCGTCCCGATGGTGGGCGGACCGGGACTCATCGATAACTCCCAATTTTGGTCCCTGTCGCTGGATGACAGACGCACTTCAACGATACCAGGGAAGACCTTGACGATCAGCGGCTTGAGGGTCATTACACAGGCGCATATGATGGAGAAGTTGACCTCGACTGTCGTCCAGTATGCGGATGTGGTGTAGTCCCAGGTGACATCCACGACGTAGGAGCTGAATATCAAGTTGACCATTCGGAGGATCGATATCCCACAGAGTCTTTGCAACTGTCAGCATTTGTGATGATCCCGGCCGCGGACAGAGTGGGTGGCTTACAGAAATCCGAACGCGAAGAGAGAGTAGAGCAATGTTTTCAGCCGGAATCGCAGTCGAAGTGTACGGATGGCGGGTATCGGCAAGGCGTAAATGAGGAAGTCGGTCAAGATGTGCATGACCGAGGTTGACGAATACCAGCGGTACTCATGGCAAACGCCCGGGATGGTTCTGTCCCAATATCTAGAAAGGGGAATGCAGGCTGTGAAGACGGTAATCAAGGTCCAGAGGCCAAAGATGATGGTGATGGCGAGCAGAGCGGTCGTCAGCGTCTTCACCCACGGATACGTGAGGATGCGGCGGTAGAGCATCAGGATCGAGAGTTTGGTCGCCCACAGCGAGGCAAAGTAGAGGAGCAGATCGAACCATCCTGCCTAGAAGAACACTGTTGTCAGTCTTTTTTGTTTGCTTTTCAGCACTCATCGGCTCATCAGGGCATCCTACCATGGCCATCGGTTTCGCGTTTTGAGGCGGAAGGGTCCAAAGATGGGTCCCCAAACCCATAACCGCTTCTGCGAATTGTGTTTTAGCCATGCACTTTATTCCCAATCTGGAGAAGACAACTCACGGATTATAATACTGGCCGAGCATCCGGCCGACAGCACCAGCGACAAAACGATAAGCCGGTCCTCCCATGACCAGACCCGCAACAACACCCGCCGGGTGAAGAACCTCGCAACCACAAAAACGGCGGCGGCGAACCAGGTGATGACGCTGCAAGCGATGATGTTGGCCTGGAACGACTCATGGTCCAGGCTGTGGTCGATGACGAGCCCGGGAATGGATTTTGGCTGCGGGCTTTCGGTCGCGCTAGCGCTGGCAGCGGTCGTGCTGGACATGACGACGCGGTGCCGACCTCGCCATGGACAACGGACCTAATACGATGCCTCAAAGACAAGCAGCATACGACACGATGGAGAGAGGATCTATAGAGCCAGATGCTCAACCCCTCAACAACAATCTCTCGAGCATTGCCTGCCCGCTTGCTTGCTTTTGCTCAAATTAGGAGCAAAATTTTGTTTCGGTCCTCGCTTCCCAAAAAGCGAGCGCCCCACTCGGCGTAGCTGCTAGCTGATGGGGCTAATAGTCGGATGCTTGTAGGCGCTCGACAGGGGCCGGAGACATCCCCGCCAAAGGCCGGCGGTTCTTATTTGCCTGCCGCAACCGGTGTGACGGGGAGCAAAAAAAGAGGCCCCGGGCCAGTTCTGTCCACTGCCGATGAAGGGCCATGGCTTGGCTACGTCGCTACTTACCTGTGGCTTAGGGCTGAGTGGCTAGACCATCTGCTGGTCATCGCCGATGAACTAATCTTTCCCACTCATCATCGGTGGCGTACTGCGACTTGAGACATGCGCCGACAATCATGAGCTGCTGCTACTTCAGACTTTGCCTCGCTGCGAAGATGGCGAGACTGATATCGGGGTAAGTGAATGTCTGATGCCGCTCGATT
>Ga0247758_1000756_pt1 | contig 27648 bp, 24 predicted proteins | sample UWRJL156409C4_FD_180950 | JGI IMG/M metagenome (GOLD analysis project Ga0247758, IMG submission 180950) | Plant litter microbial communities from Arlington Agricultural Research Station in Wisconsin, United States - UWRJ-L156-409C-4 | ecosystem: Environmental > Terrestrial > Plant litter >... | reverse complement strand
GGAGGGACGGGGGAAGTTCGCAGCTTGGAATTCCCTTCACTCCAAGATGAAAGAAAAGGGGCTTCGAGGCCCCTGGAAGAAAAGGAAGCCGTCCGGATAGAACGGGGAGGTAGGCACCTACTTTTTATCGGGAATCAGATCCAACAAATCCCATGCTGCCTCAAACGGAACGCACTGGATGGCCTGCACAACAGTATTGTAAATGCAAAGGACGAGCTGCACGGCAATCATAACCCAGAGAAAAATACGCATGTTCTTCTGCGGCGAGAGGCGCAGAAGCATGCCGGCGACGGATATTTTGATCAGGGCCATACCCCATGCCCACATGGGCTGGGCGATGATGGCGTATTTGTTGCCGTTGATGACATCCTGCATGGTCATGTCGAGTGGGTCAGTGCCGAAGGTGTAGGGCGTGGTGAGGAGGAGGAGGATCGAGTTGGCGAGGATGAGGGTCTGGGTCACGGTGCGTGTTAGTGAGAGGATCTGATCAAATGGGGCGTGGCACCGAAATAAAGGGGGCTGAAGTTGAACATGGGATCACTCACGTAGGCCACGATGATGGTGTAGTCGTCCCATGCCAGGCGGAACACAGGGAGCGATCTCGCGTAGATGCGGCCGCTGAAGACCAAAAAGGAGATGACATTGAGGGTGACGGCAGTGCCGGCAAAGGCATACGCGACCGACTTCGCGAGTTCCGTCGGCGGGGCCGGGATGAAACTAGGATCGGGCGGGCCTGTGAAGCCTCCCGGCGGTCCTCCGGCCCCAGGGGCACCACCCGGCGCCGTGGCGTTGGGGTTGGCAGTCGGATCCATACTGATCGGATCGGCGGGGGTGGATTCTGTGGGGATGGCGTGCTGATGGACCCAATGGTATGGTACCTTAAATCTGAAGTGACAAAACCAACAACGCCCTCAACTCCCAAGGCGACCAAAATCAAGAACAAGGAACCGGAGATCGTCGATACAGAACAAGAATGACTCGTCGCGAGGGGAGCTGAGCGGGTTAATAAGTCTACCCACTAACTTCCATGCGTTATGTAAAGCGCGCGCATTCGCATTTTGCTAGTTTGGTTGACCGGAAGGTCCAAGCACGGATCGCAAGTCTTGGAACCGGGGTTGACAGGGCGGAGGTGGAGCATCTTCACCTCGACCATGTCCCGATGCAGTAAGAGGTGATACGCTCGCTCGTCGCCGCCATCGACTAAGTGGACCTCCTATCTTAACCCCCCACCTTCATTTTTGCAAGCGGACCGCACCGCACACTTTGACACTCGGGCAGCGGCCTGTTCTGCCCCCCGGAAGCCTAGGAAACGGGCCGACGACAGTCCGTGCGTGCACGTAGCGGCTTTCTGATCTCCTCCCCCCTCTTTTCCGTCTATCGGCTTGGCGGTCAAAAACTAAAAGGCTTGGAAACGCTGAGTTTTCTCTCCCGTGAATTTCGTGGACCTGATGCTCCGCTCTCGGTTGACGGTGGCGTGGTCAGACCTCCTAACGACCACCCCCGCATGCCGGTGAATGTGATTGCTGCCAATGTCTGATTTCAGTCTGCCCTGGCATGCGGTTATGTCATCTAGCAGTCGCATTCTGGGTAACGTAGAGTACCTTATTGTTATGATCCACTCAAACCACTCATGGTGATAATTCGCGAAAGACGCTGACTTGCTGCCGCTCAGCGTAAGGAAGGATGTGATCATGTTAACTGGTGAAGTTGCCAGACTAACTCGCCACTATTTGTGGGAAAACATTCCCACACAGACCTCCACGCTTGTTGTCACATTGCATGACCCTAAATTACGGTAGCCATTCGCCCACCCTTGGAATGTCGTACTCGGCATACCATCATAGATTGCCGGGGCTTTCCCTGAAGATGAAAGCTTGGCCCGGCTCGCCAAGAAACCGCAATTCTAACTTTAGCGGCTTCCGACTCGACTGCGATTTGCGTTAACTGCAAACCAAACACAATGGTTCAACATGTGTAGGTGCCTATTAATCATGAACTTTCTGTGAGACTTTCGGCAGTCATGTAGGGAATACGCAGTTCATCCGCCTATTGTAAACCTCCAGGGTTCTCACGCTCCTCGGCACTCGTTTGGTCGCGCGGTACGTCTTCTCGTGGCTGCTGGTCGGACCTGGCGTTCTCATGTTCCTGTCCCTACCATACCATTCAGGGGAAAGCGTCTGTAGAGCCGCACTTGGCGACAAGTTCTATGGTGCACTGTTATCTACGGTTCCGGCCAACCTATCAGGTATCTTTTCGCGGATATACCATTCCTAGTTCGCGGTGGTGGTATTGTCACCAATATCCGACCCCGTCGCTTTTTGCAGGAGCGGGTTGCTTGCGACGTTGGTCAACACGGTGAGAGCGGGGAACATGACCACCAGGAACACATGATGATGATTTGACATAACCTTGTTAATACCCCGCCAGCTCATCCAGTCTCCCACCTTGTTCAAAATAGAGTGGAGCGCTCGGAGGTGAGCATTATCTCGAGCCGCTCGCCAACACACGATAGCAATTCCTTTGGCGAGGACCAGTGCCTGGGCTGCATTGAAGGAACCTAACAGCACGGCTACCAGACGGACGGCTGCGCGGCGATGCCACTGCTGGAGACGTGAAGCCAGTCGCGCTGCGGCGCGCCGTTGGATGAAATGATGAGGCAATGGACCCGCCGATGCAGTCGAGAGAAACGACGGAAAGCACGATGGCAAAGACCGGCACTTCTCAGACGGTGAGGTTTCGCCGAAGTGGGTGGCTTACCATGGTCTTCGTGCGATGCTTGTTCCGAGTTGTTTTGTGAGTTGCTGTGGAACGTTTTGGCTGAGGAACGAGGGGCTCAGGAGCAGCGGAAGTGCAGTTGCAAAGTGACTTGACTTGGTAGAAAAGGGGAGTGCTTCGCACTCCCCAGTTATATACAAATGGAAGCTCCCTGTGTGTGGGGAGAGCACATGATCCAAGGCCCCTGCGCTCCAGCCAAGCCTGGAGCGGTAAGGCGCCTGCGCGCCTGAGCGCCAAGAACTGCCGCCGCAGTTCGACAGTTGCACATGATAGAATTTTGGCGTCGGGACCAGAGCCTGATGGCTATTCCGGAAGCCAAGGATTGCATCACAGGCAAGCCCCTGAGTCAAAAGCTTGGCGGAGGTCGATGGAAATGCGGAAGGATTCTCGCGGCTCGTCAAAAACCGCGTGGTTAGTAGCGAGGAGGGTCTTACCACATCACTATCTGCAGGTACAAACTGGAATCCCCAAAGCGGTATATTGACACTCACCGCGCCTAGGCCTCGAAATGGATTGATGAGTGGACGAAGTTCCTCCAGCTGAAGACGGCTGCATCCTGAAGTCATTTGGCCCTTTAGGGCCACGACGCATAGATAGGAAGTAGACGCTCTTGAGTCTAGGTATCTAAGATCTGGTCGGTGATTTTTACCATCAAAATAGGCGCTCACATAAGATCCAACCACGTTTCCTGGAACCCAAAATCCCGCATGAGGGCCTCCTGCGCTGTCTCCCCTTCTCGGAGGGCCGCCACGTACACATAGCACTCGCCAATGACCTCGTAACACTCGTCGCTGCTGTTTCGAAGCACAAACGGAGCACTGGCCCCCTGAACAACACACACGCTGTCACCAGGCTCCATTGCTCCAGGCCCCACCCCTCTCAGGCCAGAATCAGTGGTGAAGCGTCGTCTTCCATTTCCAACTGTCCCAGCAGCATCGAGAAACCGAGTCCCGTTACCCTCAGAAGCCCACTCCCCCATGCTCTCTGCCATCTGCTGCATCTGGGCATCCGAAAGCGTCTTCCTATACGCATGCTTGGTGTGGTACCCCTCGTCGGGGATATTCCCTCCGTCAGTACCAAAGGTATCCTCGCCCATCGTCCAGAGGAGCCCACCCTCTAGAAGAAGCTTGGCGAGGTCAAGAACGTGGGCTGTCTCGTCGGTGACCGGTCGGCCATGCCAGTCATTCCCGCCCGTCAGGATCATGGCAATTTCGGTGAGGTTCTGTCGCGAGGAATTGCGCGAGAGTATGGCGTCGGTGATCTCGCCGGTGGGCTCAAGCGGATACTGTACCATCCTCCCTTTATCAATCCCCATCACAATGCCTTGGTCCTTGTCTGTTGCCCACCAGGGGATGCAAAAGTCTGAGCCGTAGCCAACGGTTGAGACGGTGGATACTGCGGTGATGTCGATGCCCCGGACGCGGAGCTTGGCGGGCCCAGGGAGTGGAATGACATGCATAATGGGGATGTCGAGACCATCTCTAAGCCGTGCCACGTCAAAGCCTTCCGACTCGTCAAAGGGCGTCAGGGACTGGGTCTCGGAGAAACTCCACTGCGGCACCCAAGAGGAAGCCTCAACGTCGAATGTCCCACAGTAGGAAGACGCGCGTGGCGAGGGGCGCTGGACGCTAGACAAGAGCCGAAGACGACAGGAGTCGAGCAGTATCTTTTCTGCAACCTCGAGGTAGACCTGAGCGGTTGACTTGGAGTAGTTTGGGACGATGAACGGCGCTGGTTTGGGGCCGGAGTCGACAAGCGACGGGCGAGAGAAAGGGAGTCCCAGCAGTCCGTAGATGCGGTCCCTGTCGTCTTGACACTCGAAGCTCCGCGTCAGGATCAAGAGCTGGTGGAAATCCGGCCGCATTCGCTCTGTGTGCGACTGGCTGCGCGAGAGGCGATACATGAAGTAGGCGTTCAACACGCCGGTGCGAAACCTGAGCAGCGTCTTCCGGGTGTGATTCTGCCTGATGGTCGGTACAAGCGTGTTGAAGTTTGTGCGCAGGATCGAGGCCGCCAATCCAACAACGTCCCACGATATCTCGTACTCGCCCAACAGAATTCTGGCCGACCTCGCCAGCGCGACTTCCTGGATGACCCATACTCGGTGGAACCACCGGCGGCTGAAAATCTGGAGGGTCTCCTCCCACCAGTACTGGACGAACCCATCCCGGCTAAGCGGAGAACATGAAGCGTACTTGCCGTCTTGAGACCGTCGGCCAAATGTTGCTTTCGGAACGAGAGAGAACCGATTGTTGTTTTGTCTCCATGTGTTGACAATGGTACAAAGGTCAGACAGCACAGCCGAGGCGCCAAAAGTTCGCGACATGTATTCTTGGCTCGGAAGAGCTTCTTCGCCGAGCCACGCAATCACCTCGTATGCGCTAGAGAATATCTCGCCCATCCTGGAGACCTGCGACGAGCGTTCCTCGACATCGTTCTGGTTGATGCACAGTGCGTCCGCCCAGATCAGGAAGGACAATGTGGTGTTGCGGACTCGCCGGAGGCCATCGAAGAGGTTCTTCCCAACCTGGATGTCGCGTCCGTTGCAGGAGATGGTTTGGGGGGGCTGCCTCGTTTCGTCGACTTGCCAAGAGTAAGATAGGGCACAATACGACTGCGCAGCCTGCTGGAGGTTTACGACGTGGAGTTTGCACACGACCGCATCCGAGTAGGCCCCACTCATGATCTCCAGCACCCGAATAGCGTTGCCGGGGGTCAGTGAGTGGTAAATACTGTCCGTCGCGGACTGAGAACCACATCCGGGATTGCATTGACAGTTGAAAGGCCGGATTGGAGACTCCCCTGAGCCATCAGTCAGAGTCTGCGATACGGGTTCTGGCTCGTTGGCGGTGGTCGACAGAACCTGGTCGAGATCCCGGTCGCGAATCGTGGCGGAGAATGAGGACGAGGCAAAGAATACGTCTAATTACGTCAACGTCTATCGTCGTTATCCTGGAAACAGGAAAAGTACTACACACCATTTGAGCGCGAGATGTAGGGAAGTTCGACATGGCGCACTGGCGGTCCTCCTGGGCCGACCCCAGGCGCCCGCTCGAGGAAGCCGAAATCCTCAAGCTGTTTCAACCGGGTGTGGACTTGTTCCTTTTCGTCTCCGATTCTGTCGCTCCGAGTTGTCTGAGCTCCAACCGGAGAGGTCGAGGCCATGTCTTGTCAATATTCGCAAGTTCTCTTGTCGTCTGAATCAGGGTTGGAGGTTGGGCGTCACTTTGGGGAGAACCCCCGCCCACCGTCTGACGTGCATCGCAAGCGGCTGAGCTGCGGCCCGAAGTACTCACTCGGGGAAGGAGCAGAAGCTTGGCAAACCCCCTGCCCCGTTCTGCTTTAAAGCCGAGACGAATCAGACGTCCTGCTCGCCTCAAATTTCAGGCGGTCTTTCCTTAATCACGTCCAGTTGCAACTGAATGGGCAAGAATGATGCTGTTTATGATTCTGGGAAAGACAGGGGAGTATATAAGCGGTCAACTCATCGCATGCGCACTCTCCTACTAGACCCTATTTTCATGCGCCCAGTACGCTTGCCCAGCGCCTGCTTAAGTGAAAATGCAAGCGAGTATAAAGCACACCCCAGTACAGTCGAGCAAAGCATAAGAAAAAATCAAGACGGGGCAAAGGCGATCACGATTCTGTCTCGCCGCCAAGCCGCCATTCGCGGGCGCCAGGGCCCTGCGGACAGCAAGTGTCAGAAAGAAGGGGGTTCAGAGGCCCTGGGCATCTAGTCAGCGGAGCTGACCGGATACCTGGCACTGCCAGTACGCCAGTGAGCCTCAGCCACTAGAGTGACGAAGCCTGAATCCTGCAGAATAGTCTATAAAGAAGCCTCTGGCTTCCAGCCAGAGCCAGAGGAACAGAGTGAACACAAGCAATACAATCACGCAGTTGCAACCCCTACAATTGAACAGAATCCAGAGTGCCGCGCTTCCAACAAGAAGGGTTATCCGCACAAGTAGCTAGACGCTATATGCGGTAATGTTTTGCGTAACTCCAACTACAACATTACCTATCGCCGTAAATTGTTAGATTACTTAAAGTATATTAGTTAGATAAGGCCCGAAGTATTACCCGTCCCTCCTCTCCCCAGCCGCGCGGCGGTTAATCTCGGCGGTCAGTTGCATGACGTCGTGTATGCCCGAGGGTGATTTGGATATACCAGTACTGTAGCTCCGGAGAGTGGCCCTTTCCTCAACAGAAACATCATCATCGAACTGCTTGATCGCCTGCGCCTGCGCCAAACGGATGTCAGCCCTTCGCGGCGCGGCTTTTGCTAGTGCCAATAACATGGTGACATATGGTGGCTCGCTGTGGACGGCGACTTGGAGTAACAGAAAACTCCCAGGTCCATTGAGTAGATATCCAAGGCGGGATATCTCAGGCCGACCCCTCCTTCGGGTCTCAGGTGGTAAGGTGGGCATACTCGGGTTATTCGCAGTCACCACGGTGATCGCGGCTAGCTAAATTACATGATAGGCTGGGCCTTCACCAACAGTTGGCTGCAGCTGTCTCTAGGTATCTTAGTGGACTACGACATCTTCTGTATCTGAGGCTCACTCGGAAGATTAACCGCGCCAGTGGGAGCGCCCCTGGCGGGGAGTTGATCCACCAATCAGGAATTGCTTAGTAGAGAAAGAAGTGGGCATGCGTTTGTAGTGTTCTGACGAGGAGAAAAGGTGGGGTTGGTTGCCTGCATTGCTGTCCACCCAGCGCGGATGCGCCTGCTGCGCGTCTCAGCTTCCCCTCCTCAACCTCAACCCTTCATTCATTATGATGCTGGGCAAAATCGCACTGTCATCGACCACACTAGAAGGGATTATCATCCAGTAAAGACATCTTCATGAAAGTGTGGTAAAGTCTAATGCTTGAACGTGAGGAATTCGTTGGTGAGAATGGTTTCGCTTTTGCGTTATTCGTTCATAATAGATGCCGCGCTTCTGCGCGGTAGAGAACTTGCAACGCATGAACAGACAACTGAGGAAGCAAGGCGCAGCATAAGTTCTATGATTATGTGATAGAGTTGAGAAGCGGCGCGGTATGTGATATGCCATTACGAAGACAATCAGTTCTTACCTTTTGTGTTATGTGGGGATATGACGGTGGCAAATTCTCGGGGTTTATCATAATGCCGATGCCGGTGGGCAGAGAACTCCGCCGCTTCCGCCTTCAAGCAAACTCCCAAGTCGTCACGGTCAGCACCATAGCATTCTACTGAACCCGCCACCTATCCGTGTAGCAAATCTCTTCTTGGGAGGACTTGATGCATGAATGAATGAAAGTATCAGGGTTGTAAGTTGCCCGAACCTTGTTCATCGTCGCTCACCACCACAGAAGATTTCCTGCCAAGGTGGCCCTTACTCATCAAGTGCTGTAAGCTGCATATTCATACGTTTGGTTCCCGCATTTGAGCTTAGCCGCTACTACCGTTTGCCCATGCGTGTTGGTATTGGTGAAGAGAACTGGGTTCTTAACAGCATCTCGTATCTGCACATCCGGCACACCTAAGCCAGGCGAACAGCGGGCCGATGCAAAGACGGAAACCTTGAACCTCGATCCGTGGCGGTATATACCGATTCCGGCGCCTTAATCTCGCAGTTTCCTTAGTCAGGTGATGGTAGTTCACATCCTGGAAGGCGAACATCCTCACATACCAGGGAGAGTGTGGTGCGAGCTACCCAAATGGGCACAACAACGGGACGACGTTCGTCCGTGCATTAATAATGACAGTCAGCCTTGTGATGCGGCCCGGCGACTTTGTCTGACTTACAATTAACAGGTATCATTACATGAACAGGATACGAGAAATTAGACGGACACGAGTCAGGTATAAAGGCTGGTCGGCAGCATCTTGATCAACAAGAATCGCAGAGCATACGCCTCATCAGCCGTTCTCTGCCCCCTTTTATTCCGTTCTACATACACCCCTACGCGAACTGAAAGTCTCAAGATGAGATTTCACTTCATAAACGTCCTCGCAGCCCTCTTGGGCACCTCCTTGGCAACCACACCCCTACCCCCAGGGCTCTCCTATCTCGGTCGCTTCAATGCAACGCTTAACACTCCAGTTGCCGTTGGTGTCGGCCAGTTCGGCGACCGGAACTTCTTCGCCATCACCGGTGGTACTTTCACAGGTCCCGTCTTCAACGGTATGCCTTCTGTTCTTTTCCATTTCATCTCCCGGTAGGCACTAACCTCAGCCCCTCAAAAGCCACAATCCTCCCCTACGGTGGCGACTGGGGCCTAGGAGACCCCACAAAGGGCAGCTTTTACGTGGACGCTAGGTACCACCTTAAGACAGCCGACGGCGCAAACATCTACGGCGAGTCAAATGGGCCGCAGCAAGACCTGACAACGGTCCACACACGAGTAAGGTTTGAGAGTGGGCATGAGAAGTACAAGTGGCTAAACAAAGTTGTTGGCGTGGGAATTATAGCGCCAGGGGAGGGACTGAGATTCATTGTTGCCGATATGTGGAAGGTAGAGACTCCGAAGGGGGAGTGAAGGGGCATAACTTGCTTCATGCAAGGAAAAGAAGTAATCATCGAGTCCTATCAGATATGCTGAAACCCCCCTCCACCCATTGAATCAAAATAGACAAACAGACCTTTCACATAGACTAAGATAGGAGTTCATCTCTTCTGCTTTTTTACACCTAAAGTCTCACATGTAAAGGTGACGCGTTACATGTGACACCTCCTTATACCCTTGACCAAGAGATCCCCTCCTGCGTTTTTGAGCAGGATATATTACCCTATCCAGATCAAATCTAGCTGCATGCCCTTAGCCATATCTTGATGTGTCTAATGTAGGATACGCTGGGCGGACACGATTATGCCACGGACAGAAGCCGTGGTTGGTCCAGCCTGTGAGCGTGGAGAGAGGAGAGGAGATGGCAGAAGATGGCAGTGTATTGCTTGTATGCTTACTCAAATTCGGAATCAGTCTCAGCGAGTGCCAGTCCACTGAGAACCACCACCTCGAATCTAGCTACAGCCTAACCCACTCCGAGTCGCCCCCTCACAACAACCCCATCATCGCCGTAGTTGCGCTGAATCTTTTTCTTCACAAAGTTTGTGCTGACCTGATCATCCTATACTTACCGCCGGACTTTATCCCACTGCGGCGAAGCGCTCACAAAGCAGTATATTGGTCAAGATGTCTCCACTGTTTTCTCCGACAAGACCACAGCCTTCCCTCTCCTTTTGTCCTTTCCTTTTGTCCTTTTTCCTTTTCAGGCTCAGTTGGGAAGGTCTGCAGTTATAGTCGTCTAATTCGAGCCCTCTCAGACCTGTGGTGATTTTGGTAAGACGGGCCTCTGTCAGAGCGCTGAGCGAAAAAGAACAACCAGAAGAAAAGTGAAGAGACGGCTTATGCCAGTCGCGATTCGGTGACTGCATATTACGAATTTTCTCGGCGGTATCTGTAAACGTGCGATTTTAGATCATCGCGGTAGTTTATTCCCTGGAGCATCCAGACTCCAGTGCGAACCATGGGGTCAAATATGCGGTAGAAAATGGTGCTGATTGTGACCTTGTCGTCTTTGTCGTCGTCTTTTACTAGTATGCCCTCTGCAGCATCGTTAAATGCAAAGACCATTTCCTTAGGTGGGTGGTCTAGCGCGATGATTTCCCCTATTTTTCTGCCGCGCAAGGACAACTCCAGAGGGGCGCTGGAGCGGACGAGGTCTCTGTCCGGTGAGGTGTGCTCAGCGTCTATCTTGTTGCCTGTCAGGACAGCCGTCGGGAACTGTTCTCGCAAGTTGTAATGGAAGAGCTGCTGGTTTCCCTCGCCCGTGATGGTCCAGTTCGGATTGACAATGGGCGAGTTGAGCTGCGGGTCTCGGTCGCAGAGGGTGCGCCTCCATGCGCGGGTCGATTGGCAATGGATGGACGAGAGGATGTTGAGCGAGCCGTACTCGAGGATCCACCAGCGGGTGAAGTCGGCCATGACATTTTCCGGAGGCTTGGTGTAGTTGGGCCGAAGGGGGGCAGGGATCCGGTCCGCGACGTATGTTTCACGCCCAAAGGGAAGAACGGCAAAAAGTCTGTCCCGGGGATCGGTGGCCTTGGAGCCCAGACCTCTGAGGAACACGTCCAGGATTGGCAGCATGGCTTTCTCGCGCGGCTGCCCGCCAACTTGATATTGGTCGTACGCGCGGGCCAGGGCTGGCCAGACGGCGGGCATGGAGTTGCGCGTTTGGATCCCGAATCGCTCACCCTCGGCGTATTCGTCGGTAGTGATAATATCGTTAACGGCAAGCAGCTCCTCCCACAGAATGGACTGGGCGGGTGAGTACAGAATGGTCTTTGCCGACAAGATGTCCTCCTGGATCACCCACACGCGCTGGAACCAGGGGTGGTGAAAAAAGGTCTGGCAGGAGTGGGTAAAGTACGAGTCGCCTTTGCCCCCGTCTGCTTCTTCGGCTTCGAGGTCCCAGAGCGCCAGCTTTTGGTGTTCCTGGTAGATCTCGCGCGTGAAGCAAAAGTTGTCGTTGTGGCGGTGTGAGATATCCTCGAGCAACTCAGCCGTCAGGGTGTGCTGTGTTCCCGAGCACTCACACTTTTGTCCGCCCCCGCAAATGCGGTGTCGGAAGTTGAAAACATCTCGTATGAGACGGAAGCGCGCATCGATGCCAAGAACGTGGTTGTCCAGCCAGACGTGCACTCGCTGCGCACGCGTATAAATAGAGCCCATCATAGACACCTGCGCCGCCCTTTCCTCAAGATCGTCCTGATTGATACAGAGGGCGTCGATCCATATCCGGAGCGGCTCATTCGGGTTTCGGAGCAGGCAGATGGCCCGGTGAAGCGTCTGGGAGACGCCTACCTGTACCCGATTCACCTGTCCCTCAGCCTCGATCGAGATGGGTACCGTCTCTGAAGAGGGACCCCAGTAGTAAGACAAGGCGTGCTCAGCCAATGAATAGCCCAAATTCTGGTAAGCTGGAATACGACCCAAATTGGGGCTACGGGCATATACTGGTACATGTTGTGGGATAGTACATACTATTATGGCTCCAAAACTAGGGCAGTATTTAATATACAATCGGTTATACGAAATATACTATACACTTTAGAATATACTTGAATTCGTTTACGAAACAAAAACGAATATTACGATAAATATAAGTTTAAAGGACTTTGTTTAAAAAAGGAGATAAAATATTTTTTTAATACGAAATTTTAATATAAAACAATTAAATAAGAAATTAAATATTAAAAAAGTCAGATTATTTAAGATTATAAAGAAAGTTTTAACGTTAAACTACAAACTTGATTTATTAAAAATAATACGATTAAAAATTAAAGTTGTTTATATATCCCTTTTTAAACTAATATTATGAAACGTTAAATTTAAGACCTGTGTTAAAATAAAAAACGACGAAAAACTAAAATATAAAGTCGAAAATATTTTCAATTTATAACTTAATAAAGGAAAATTAAAATACTTTATTAAATAAACTAGTTATGAACCTAAATCTAATTTATAAGAACTTTTCAAGAATTTAAATTACTTTAAGTAAAGGAAATAATTTTACTACTAGAACCCAAATCGGCTAAAAAGGTCGTGCTTAAACCTATTATAGCTTAATCCACGTCAGATAAAAAAGGGAAATTAATAATATTTAAAACCTCTTTAGACGAAAGGAAGGCGGGTAAATTATTTAGGGACTCCGGTACCAGAATAGCTATTAAAAAGATATTTACAATAAAGGAACCCTGCCGGAATAACGAATCGGCACGACCTGTCATTTCACGTTTTTTCTAACGGATTGTAACAAAATAAGCGAGAAGTTTCTCTTAAGACGTAAAAAACTTTTCCTCCTCGGCGTTTAAGTTTTAAAACTTTTTAATATTACAGATAAAGGTATTTCTAAAGTCGACTTTGTTATAATATACGTATTAACCGATATATTTATTATAATGTTTAAAATTAAAACCGATAATATTAAACTAGTGCGATAGTGTAACAGGAAAGAAAACACAAAGAGAACCACACCCACAGAACGTTATTGTCGGCCTAAAAGGCCGACTCCCAGACTACTGGTTCTCCGATCGGAGGGACATAAATGTAACTGATGTAGAAAAACAGATACGTACCTAGTATGGAACAAAACCTAGTATGTGACGGTGCCTAGCATGGAACGGAGCCTAGCATGGAATAATAAAGGAAACGCGATCGTAGATCAAGTTATCTTCCTTCGATCGAAGGGCTAGAATTGTCAGAAGCACTGCACTCTGGATTCTGTAGAATTGAAGGGGCTGTAACTGCGTGATTGTATTGTTGTTAGTTCTCTGGCGAAGCTAGAGAGCCATTATTATAGTTACGGCTAGTAGCAATAGCGGTAGCAATAGTGACTCACACCAGCTGAACTGACTACGTCAGCTCAGCTTCCATTGCTACACCTTTTATGGTGTTCTGGCCTCTAGCTAGAACCCCCTCCTTTTTGACAAGAATGTCAGTGGGCTTTCAATGGGAGGTCTTCGTGGTGAAAATCATCGGATTGATGCTTGATTGAAAGAAGCACGGTTTAAAGAACCGCGCGGCGCAGCTCCTTTTTAACAGTGGCACGCGCCAGAGAACGCATCGCTATGTACATAAACGGCTATAGTAATATTACACACAGAGCCCAAAAAGAACAACAGGGTCGGCCTAAATAAACGCCCCAAGTTAATATATAAATAACTGTTCGCGAAATAATTAGAATAAAGTATAAAGGTAAGGAAACTGAAATAAAAAAAGAAAAAGAAAATATTAACTTAGAAAAGTTTTTTTTAAAAAGTTTATTAAGACCGTTTCTATACCCTATTAGCTGATATAGTTACGAATAGTAAAAGAAAAATATACTTATTATTCTTTTAGAAAAAGATCCTAAAAAATGGAGAATTATATTATAACTTAAGTTATAATATAAGCTATAGGTACTTAAGATACTTATAAGGTAGTAGGGATATTAAATTAATTAAAATAAGATATATTAAAGGATAGACTAATTAGTTTAAAATCCCATTTAATTTACAGGCAATTAGTTAAGTTAATCCCTAAGTCCTAAGCTATTAAGATATTAAGATAAATATACGGTCCTGGGTTCCCAGGGTATTAGGATATTAGGACTAGATATATAACTAGGTAAGCTTATACCTTTAAGTAAGGAATGGTTCTTATTCCTTATATAAGTAATAATATATTTACGTTTATAATTTTACAAATACCTTTTTTAAGCTTTCTAAAATACCTTATTTAGGATAGTAAACGCTGTATTAAGACCTTACGTAACCTTTATTCCCTACTATTAACAACTCCGCGGCGTACTGCCTTGCGGTCTAACCTACCTTAAGTGCAGGTTATTATATAGGGGGTCTTTTACAGCTTGTATAAGGGCAAGGATCCGGCCTAATTGGCAAAATAGACTATACGATGGAGGCTCTTATAATCAATTCTACCAGCAGAAAAATAACTAAGGTGGTGAGGAAATACTTTTAGTAGGCGCTTCTATATAAAGTGGGAAGAAATAGTTAATAACGATCGTTCAGTGCTATTATGTGAAATGCGTGTTTAATATCTGTTAAAAATTATTAGCTTAAGATTTTAGGGTTTTAGGTATAACTGCAAATACTTATATAGATTCCACTTAACATTTAACTATTTATATTATTACTAACTTAATGTATAATTACATTAATATATATTAATAAACCTAAAGCTTTTTATTATATCAATGACACTAACTACCTTAATTAAACGTAACCCCTTCTACTTAATACTCCCCTTACCAATATTATACTGTAGAATCTTAAGGTATATAATCTCTTTCTAGGTCTCTGGAATAAGTAGGGCATTACTAGCAAACTATTTAAAATATTTCTTAATCTTTCAGAAGATGTACTTATTAGTGTTAATCTTATATACTGTAAATAAGGATGTAAAGTGTTACATTAAAGAAGGTTTAATGACATTAAAGTTAATATATATGCTAGTAATAGCTTATATGGTAAATAAACCTTAAGAGAAATTAAAGTAGTAAATCTTATTACTAAGTGAATAATTATTAATTATAAAGTTATAACCTTTAATTACATTAGTTACTAAGTTATTATTAGTAACAACTTAGCAGTTAGATTTAAATTATGATAATGGGCCGGTACCCACACCTACGTTATGAAAGACTATCTGCTGCTAGATTATACCATCTTCTTCCACACCGGTCTTAGTGATAATCCTGGCTATTCTAATAATGTTAAACTAAAGACTGCCATATATTATCACAGCATATAATAATCTTCTTTAGACGACTATTAACGGGCTTAAGTGGAGTATTTACCATAGTGGATTATAAAGTGTTAATTTACAAATGTATAAGGCTAATCTTAACAGTTAAGTATAAATTATATATATATTTAATTATTATTATTACCTTATTAGTATTAGGCTTTTAGTTAAGGTTACTGGTTCAGCCTAATGTTAGATTACTATCGTAACTTACGTTTAAACTCCATGATAGGCGTAGCGGCAGGAGCTAACACGCCATTAACTTACCTTAATTAGCTTTCTTAATAATCTTTTATAAGTGTAATCTATCAGCCATACTATATATCAATCCCACTTAGGAAACTTTCGCTAGTTACCACCCACTAGTTTTACACTTCCCCACCTCTTATAGTGGGCTCCTACGCTAATATCTCATTTCAGTTAGCCTAAAAACAGACCTAGATTTTCTTTTAGCGTTAAGTAATTTTAAATCAGCCAGCCACATACATGCTGTGAAATCCGATTATTTAATCCAGTTTAATAAGCTCAATCCGACCCAAGGCTGGCCAGCAGCAAGCTATCGAGCACATGGCTTCTTTTCTTCCATGGCCGGCCATGACCGATCCTACTAACGCTGCGTAACGGCGGTCGGTCAATACCGCATTCTCTATCTCTCTCCGACTTTAACTTACCCCTACTTTGGATGCGCGCTGTGGAGCGAAGTGGGCAGGTGGGGAAAGAAGGTTAGAGCTTTAAATGCAGCGAATGGGGTGCAACCCATCAATCTTGGAGCTAGGAAGCTGAATTTCGCCAACAGCCTGGTTGTCGCGACGAATCTGGGCCATAAAATTTCCTTTTTCGTTCGCAATCCTGATCTAGGGTGAGCTAGGTGAGCTGTCGCTCATTGTCCTGAGCTCTAGGAAAGGGAGAGTAACCTGCCGGGTTATCTTCTTTCGTCCCGGTACGGTGCGGCGGGGCATACTGTGCACATGCCCACCGCAAAATGATCTGCGCTTTTTCCCACTCCGACGCCTTCTGGTGGGCCTCAGCGGCTTGGAGCAATGCAGGAAGCATGTCCTCAGGAGTGGGAAGAGCAGAAATGGTGAGGCTGTTTTCGAGAAGCGGTACCGCGTTGGAGCCGAGCCATAAGTCCATCTCGCCCTGTCTGTCGGCCTTGTGGTGCCAGTTGCTGTCGTCGACGCCAGCCGAGATGATCCTCATGCATCGAATATCTTGGGCGCGCGAACTTTTTGGGCCGAAATCGTCGTTGCTTACAAGACGCTCATCCGAAACCAAAGTCCACATCCAGAGACCGAGGACCGCCTCCAGTTGCGCAGGGTCCATTCTCCATCTAGGCTCCGACTTGCCAGATGGTGGCGGCCACAGGGCAATGTCGAACGGCTGCTCGTCGGCGGCGGCAGTAGCTTGAATCGACAGCGTGAGAGTAATGGTGAACTCATTTTGGTGTTCCCATCGCCGTCTCTTCCAGAGGGTCTCGGCCGCTTGACAGACAGCACCACATAGTGCTACGGCCTTTGCGCGAACCTTGACCCGCGAATCCCTCCAATTTGGGCGTTCCAATGCGCTGTCTGAGGTGATATTCCCCGTCAGTTGAGCGAGCTGCGCTCGGATGGAGAGCAGCGCGGTGCAATCCAGCCCATCACTCTTCCGCCCATCGTGTTCTGGAGGTTTTTGTCAACGGTACATCGATACCAACCCTAGAAATCCCCTTGGACCTTGAGAGTCGAGCAACCCCTAGCTGGCCGGTGAAAGGCCACAGCGATGTCTTTTCTTTCCCATCTCGCTTCGTGTTTTCGTCTCGCATAATCTCAAAGGACAGTCAGTCAAGTTCGTATCCCGAGACCATATCGGGCATGGCAAGCAACCTGTTGTCGTTCCTACCCAAGCGTTGCATGCGGAGGCACCCACGCAGGATGCTCATGACGACGGTAGCGCCCAGCTGCGCGAGGGATACCCAGGCCTTCATGCCGCGTAGACCGATGAATTGCATGATATACCCGATCAACACGGCCAAGACAGCGGCGAAGGTGTATGTTTCGAACTTTTCGTCAAAGTCTTTTCTCGAGGAAGTCCATTCTGGGAGAGGATTGGCAGCTGTGTTTTCGAAATACGCAAACGGGTCGAAGCTCTGATCGCCAATGACCTGGGGCCCGGGCTGGAGCCATACAAGGCGTGGTGGTTTTGCGTCATGATCTCGAGGTTTCCTGGCACGCCGGAAACGCACTTCGTGTGTCGTCTGGCCTATGAGAGCCGCGCAATTCCACATGCCGCTGCACATGAGAACCGTCCCCGTAATAAACATGATGGGAGCGTAGTCCCTCGATGCTGACGACGACGATTCTGACCCGTTGAGGTTCCACCCGAGAATCCAAACCCCGGCGCCTGCCAACGCAAGGACGCAGGCTTGGAGGACACATCCGGTGGCTGCAATTGCGTACAAGAACCAAGCCGGCCGCTTCGCGATGCCGACGTTGAGAGAGAGGTTCGGATTCGGGGCGAATGAGACCTTGTCTCTGGTTTCCCCACCGGGTCGAGAAAAGCGGCCTCCTTCTCTTTGCCACCACGAATTCGAGTCTTCGGAGTTCCCTCGTTTATCAAGATAGTCTCGGAATAGCTCAAACGATCTGGTTTCGGGAAGGTAGATGAGCTCGAGAATGTCTGGCTTGCCCAGAACACGTGTGATGCCGCCCCGGTTGAAGAGCTCGCAAACATCGCGGCTGGTAGACGTGCACAACTCGGCCTCGACGGCGCCGTCGCCTTCCTGAGAGCGGCCGATGAAGGCGCGGAGAGACGAGTGTCCACAGACTTGAATGGCGGATACGATGGCGGTGAGGATGCCAATCGGCGCCATGGCGAAGATGAAGTAGTCGAGAAAGAATGTGCTTTCGCTGAGGTATTGCTTGGTCATGGAATCGCCAAACAGGACGAGGAGGGGACCGATATCTGTGGCTAGGTTGTTGGAGAAGTCGGACAGGTCCGAGTCGTCTGCGTGGACACGGATAAGGAATACATTGGCGCAGAGGGCGAAGATGCACCGCCTGGCCATGGTTACACTGGGCGCCATGGCCCTATTCCCGTTCTTCGACGATGCTTCGGTGATGTCTGGTGAGCATCATGGGGTGCGCTGCTTCTATGGAGAGAACGAGCTGCACCGCCATTGCCACGTGTGCAGCGTTCGGCGACCGTGGAGTGTCTCGGACTTCTGCTCATCATCCATTCACCGTTCTCTCGGGTGGCCAGCATGTTGGGCTACGTAATTAGGCATTTCTTTGGTCGGCAGCTAAGGAACCTGCCAGCTGGCGCGAAGCTGGCGCAAATCGCAGCATCCCGCTGTCGGCGATGTCTCGCTGGCGTGCATTGCAAACATGTCGCTGGGGTTGGACGACTTGGTGGCGAATGAAGTGAAGGGGTTTGAGTCGAGCCGAGATTTGAGAAGGCGGAGGCTCTGGGATAGATGCAGGATGCGGACGAAGAGTTGAGACTGGAATTGGTTTGCGGAGAAAACCTCAAAGCATTGCTCGATGCCTCAGCTTTCATGCCGAACGCCATAGTTTTGGCAAAATGCTTCATCACCTTCATCTCCCGAGGATCGGAAGGCCCATATTTCTTTACGTATCTAAAGTACGTTACATCTCGGTGTTAAATACCTGCGCGTTATTTACTTACGAATGCCACACTTCAAGTACTCGTGAATACAGGCTCTTGCATTTAGGCCTCAGATTTCTATAAACCGTATGAAGGCTGATCTTAGAACGGTCCCCTGTAAGGCCTCTCCTTTCAGCCCGCTCGATAAAGGTATCTACTGAATTGGGAGTCTTTGATTCCAATTCCATTCTATATCTTAGCGTTTTATCAAGGGCGATGATGAATTCAGGGTGTTAAACAACGGAAGTAGGAGTTCTTTAAAGAAGGTAAAGGTGCGAGAGTTGGAGGGCAGAGGCTAAGTCCCCAGGGGTTAGGTAGGTAATACGAAAAAATACAAAAGGTAAAGGCGAGACTGTTCGTTTTCAAAATGAGGACCAATTTTGGCTATCTTTATATATAGGATCAAATCTGGGCCCACTCGGCTAGAGTTAAGCATTTCAGCATGCTGCGGCGCAGCGCGCCGAAAATGGTACTTAGCCTGAGAAAAGGTGAGCAAGCCTGAGCCGGGGTGAGCAGTGTCACGTGGGCAAGGTACAAAAAGGAAATTTTGTGTGTCCAGATTCGTCTCATATAACAGGCGTTCCCGTCGCCGCCTCCGCAAGGACCTCATTTAGCTCTGTCTTGACACCAGCAACCTCGCCCGTGTTCTTCATTCTGGCGATGTCCAAGGGGCTGGGGTACGCGGCACGGGCCCATTCATCGAGGACGCCGCCGAAGGTTGCGACCTGCTTCTTCTGCATCTGGCCGACTAGCATCATGGCTCCGCCCACCAGCTCAATTGAGACCGTGTCATTGAATCTGTGCGCTAGGGTGTACATTTCCTCTTGGTGGTGATGGCGGGCGCGGCGGCGTCGAGCTCGTACTGCCAGCCAAAGAGATCACTGGTGACCGATTTCTGTGGATATGTCACGTCGTGTTAGCACTTGGATGTACTGGTTCCACAGATTGGGGATTAGAGAGCCGTACCGCTCCTGCAAACTGTAGAAAGAAACCCATCGCAGCAGTGACGACCTGGGCGGATGAGGAGAACTTCATTCTGAGGGTATGTCTGTGGTGAAACTTGTAACTTGAGACTTGTGGGTATTGGATGTTGGATGTTCTAGTGCGATCCAAAGCATGGGAGAAGGCACATGTTTGTAGATTTCTTTAGCCACCGCGTTTCGCGCTCTTTGCCTCGAGCGGTACATGGCTCGGCGGGAGCGATGGTCACGGTTGTTAGCTGATGACCATTGCCGACGTAGTATCATGCCCGTCATAGTGTTTACGAGCACCTCTCATCATTGTAACCTTGGCTCGGACGGAATCATCGGCTCACCTGTCAATTTTTATGGCGAGCCAGTGTCTTCGCGAAGGTGTCCAGTCGAAAATAGAATTACTCCTCATTCAAGATCTTGACTTTTTACTTGTAAGACCTGAATGTTACGATAACTGTCAGCACCCCGCTGTCTTGATAAGCTGACTTATATATTGCCAAGGCGTTGCATTTGCACAAGTTCCGTGTTTTCCACTTTGCTAACATTCACATTTTGCAACGTACGAAACTAAAACAGGATATACGATTATCTCCGAGGCAACAGGACCATCCGTTGCCAGCCATTGCCCCAAGTTCGCAATATCCAACCCCCCCTTGGTCGTATTCTGCGCTGGGAGGCTGTAAGCATCGACCCTGCTTGCCGATGGTATACACCGTTATAACTCTCTTGATCAGGAAGTGGATGTCCGCCTCGCGGATGGTCAGTGTTTGCAGGTGGCTCATGCCCCAGAAGCGCTGGTCGTTCACCTCTGAGGTATCCTACGTCTTTGCACCGCACCGATGTCCAGCGTCGTGGCTTTCAGTCCCTTCCTGCGACGGAGCGGGGGAGGGATGCGAGGTTGCGTGCGCCGTTGGAGGCGAGAATTGTGGCGATGCTTGAAACGACGTGAGGTCAACCTCGGCCGAAAGGTCGATACCCGCGAGTGGGCCAGTCAAGTACCTGGTTTACTAACTTAGGCGGTGACATGGGACCGGATTTTTTTCTGGTCCCGAGTGGATGGTTTCAACACCCGATTAGAGAAACCGGATTCAATTAGGTTTGTTGGTGGTATCGTGGCTGGAGGTTTTGTACTCGTTGTTCGGATCTGCAATAACTACTTAGATACACGGTACGCTAAAACTTGCGGCACAGGGTACGCGGGTCCGACCACTAAATCCGATTCATTTCAACGAGCTCATCTGCACCAAAACATTCAATTCATCCATCTAAGTAACCAGATCCAAATTCGCGTACCCGCATCCCGAATACCCCACGACCGATTCGCCTGCACGTTTGCCCCTCACCTCTCCGTAGCACCCGCAGCATAAACAGCCTCCAAATCATCCAACCGCTTCTTGATAGACGGCGGATCCCTCTGATAAGTACCAAGGGACGCCAAAAGACAGGCGGCAGAAACGCCCACACACACGTACATGCTGATTCCGAATGCCTCAATGTACGTGGTCCGGACACTCAGCTGCTTGAGAACATCAAACGACTCAATGACTAACGGCGACCTGTAAAAGTCCTCCAGCTCTTTGGCCGTAAGCACACCCGTCAGTGTCTCGGCAATCCTGCTGTTCAGCACGATGAAACCAGCCGCCACGCCCAAACTGCCGCCAAAGACGCGCATCTGAGCGACGACACCCTGAGCAATAGCTAGTACCTGTCAACACAACTCACCCATTTACAACCCTACCACTAAGGAAAGATAGAAGATTGAAACTCACCAAAGTCCCGAAACTCCGAATTCAACGACGTCAACAACGTCGAAGTCGACAAATTCATCCCCACCCCCAGCCCCAACAGCACCTCAAACCCCCACTGCCTACTCGCCACTTCCACCGTCCCCGGCACCATCGCCATGACCCCGGACCCAACCAGCATCAACCCACTCGCAACATTCAGCGTCCAAAATGTCCTATTCTCCTTCGCCGACATTGCTCCCCCCAGGGCTGAACCCACCGCCGTCGCGCCCATCAGCGGCAGGAGGAGGATCCCCGATTTGACTTCGTCGTAGCGGTTGACGATGGAGGCGCGCATGGGGATGTTTACTACCGCCAGGTACATCACGAAGCCTGTGAGGGCGGTGCTCAGCACGCTGCACATGAGCACGCGGTCGGAGAGGACCCGCCAGGGGATCTGGGCGCGGATGTGTGCGAACTTCGGGGTTTTGGAGAGATACCGCTGCCACGCTAAGAGGGTGAGGGCGCAGAGAAAGCTGAGGAGGAGGATGGTGAGGGTCTGTGGGGAGGTCCAGGGGTATTCGCCGACGGTGGCTTGGTTGATGATGAAGACGAGGAGGACGGGGGAGAGCATGAGGAGGAGAGCGCCGAGGAAGTCGAGGTGGAGGAAGGGGATGGGACGGAAGGTGCGGAGGTTGGAGGGCCAGAAGAGGAGTAGGGAGAGGAGGGGGAGGAGGCCGATTGGGCCGCTGGGAGGAGAGAGTCAGTTTTTTGGTTGTGCTTTGTTGTGCTGGGAGAGACTAATGGGAGACTTACTTCATCCAAAACGCCCATCGCCAGTCGGCGTAGGTTGCGAGGAGACCGCCGATGATGGGACCGCTGATGCCGGCGAGAGCTACGATCATGCCCAGGATAGAAGATAGCATTGGGACGAGGTTTGGGGGGCTGATCTCGGGGTAGATTATCATGGTCATGGCGTACAGACCCGCGCCGCCGACGCCCTGTGCGGCCCGGAAGCCAATGAGTTGATCGAGGGTCTCGGCCGACCCGCAGGCGATGGAGGCTGCGAGGAAGATGGCAAAAGATGTGACCAACACCGGTTTCCTCCCGAGGACGTCGGACAGGCGGGCGATGAGGACTGTGCAGCCGAGGTAGGAGAGCGTGTAGGATAGCAACACCCACGGTGCTAGTTTGAAGCCGCCGAACTCATCTGAGATGCTGGCGAGCATTGTTGCTACTACGGTGGTGTCCATGAGGGAGAGGAAGAGGCCCACGCCGATGCTTCATTGCGATGGTCAGCTCAAAACGCAATTAGAAAGATGAAAGGGAGTATACCTCATGAGAATCGTCACCAGTCGCCATTTTGCAATGGGTTCTGGCTTTGGCCCCAGATTGTCGCTTGATACGCTCGTGGGAGGCGTCTTGGTTGCTGGACTTGTGCTTTCAGGAGAGAGCTCCTTTGGCTCAGTTGTGCTCTCAACTTCACCCATTGTGATGATATCTCGACGGAAGATACAAGGAGAGAAAAATCAAGTGCAGCAGTTACGATGCGTCGCTGGCTGATGTCGAGGGACCGACACGACTCCGGACCCGGGGCCTGCCAAGGATGTAGGTCATGTTATTGCCGAGGACGGCCCCCGAGGCCCCCAAATTTGGTGCGGCCAATCTGCAGCTATCCCCCAACGGACCAGCCTTCCCCCAATGAAAGGCCCCTGAATCCTTCCGCACCACCAACCTGCAGACGGGACCTTGGTTACCGCCGCCGGGCTGTTTCTCCCTCGAATGAGACGGGCAGATTCCCGGCAGACGACAGGAAGGCTCCGAGGTGTGACACGGCAGAACGCCACTTCGCTACTTCTACTAAAACCAGAACGGACCTTACCGTCTTCGTGCCCGCACATGTTTGATGTCTCAAAGCAGCCCGCACAGACGTAAGTTTGGATGTTTCCGAAGTTTGTCGTGCAAAATGAGGATTCTCTGCCTGCACCAATGGGCGACCTCGGGCCTCATCTTTGAGAAAGCTGGCCACCCTCACTGGTATGCTCGGCCCATCGCACGAGTGGGTTTACACAAAGTTGCAGGCGAGCTCGAGGTAAATCCATCCACCAACCCACCATTCCCACCATCAAATCTAACCACATTCCCAGACGTTCCCAACTTCGTCCCCGGCCCCTACTACTCCTTGTACGAAGGGCTCTCCTCGCACGAATGCAAGGAACCGCACGGCATCATCACCGAGACCATCGCCGAGGAAGGCCCCTTCAACAACGTCGTCAGCTTAGCCAAGGCGCCTCCCTCGCCCTCTTATACCTCCTCCACGGCCAATTCGAGATCCGTCATGATCCGAAGACACAGCAGCACAACATCTCCAGCAACACGGCCGTGAACGAGCGACCAGCGACACATACCTTGGCCGACAATCACGGCTCCCCGCCATCAACGTCGCCACGGAACGGGACGGTATTGATGCACTCCTCAACAACCAGCCCGGCAGCGAGGCCCTCTCCCCAGTCCAGGGCTCGGCCAGCAACACTGACTCCCAAACAGACACATCCATGAGTGACGACCATTTTGAGACAATGCCCCGCTGTGGCGAGATGAATAGCTGATACCATAGAAGGCTCCTCGATATCATAACCCAAGCCGATGAACGAGAGCTGGCCATCGTTCTCGGAAACATCGAAGAACTCGGGCACAAGACTGCCGCATGTATTAGAAGTAAACGCCGACTGGTATCAAATTCACAGCTCTTCAACTATTTGCTTACGTTCATTGTGATCAAGTGATGCTGTTCTGAGTGACGCCCCTGGAACACGTCTTGGCGTACCCTAAACCTCTCCTGACCACGACCAGTCAGGCCAGTATTATTCAGACCGCGTGCGCGCAGTCGCGGCGCAGGCACCATTCGCTGGGTGGTATCATCTTGTATTCCGCTCCCCCTATTCGATAGCCAGCACGGTACAATGGTCGCTCGTGCAGATGGACGATTAAGTTCGTGCACCCTGAAGCGAAACACCCCCTGAAGCGGAACAAGCCGGACCAGGGTCCCCAAAACCACCTAGCCCCAATAAAAACAGCCACCACTCGATCAATTTCTTTCCAATTCTTTTCCTTCTTTCTGCAACTTATTCGTCATTAGAATGGCTATCTCCTACACTGAGGAAGACCTCTGTAAAGCCTGCGATAAAGCGCAGCAAACCCGAAGACTCCGCTCTATCGCTTAGAGATAAGCCATCCCCCCAACTACCCTTTACCGCTAGCTTAACGGCACCCTCCCTCGTTCCGTCGCCCACGAAGACTAACAACGGCTTTCTATTATTTAGGAAAGCCATCTAGCCAACTAGATACGGATTCAACAGGCCGCTAGGTATCCTCCTACCTACTCGCAGATTTAGAGCCTAGCTAGCCGTGTGATTAACTAACGTGGCGACCCTAAGCCACTTAGTATCCGCTAGATAGCTGGCTTTTTGAATCGCTACCCCTTCCTTAAGACTCAGAGAGCTAAATCAGTGGATTTAATGCAGATAAATTGCGTAATAAAAGCTAAATCCGGCCGTAGTTCAACCTCTTTAAGATATAAGAGATTAAAGCTATCTGACTAAAGAATTATTATAATAAGGATAAAGCCAGTATTATAAAGGGTCTTAGAACAAATGGCTTAATAGTAAGAACCTTTAAATATAAAGCTTTAAAGAAGAAGAAAGTTAAAGGCTGTATTTAAACCTCTTTTATTAAGTGTATCTTAGTTACTAGCTAGTTCCTCCCTCCACTTATAATTTTTAAGGAGAAGAGCGTTTAATAACAGTAATACCTTAATGATATAAGGCTATATAAAGAGTAATACTTTATAACGACCTTAAAAGGCTAAATTAATAATAAAAATACCTTAAAGTAGCTAAAGAAGGTGTTTATTCCTTTAACTAAACTAGTTAGACCTTCTTAAAAACGCCTTCTTATTATCAACAGCTACAGTAGCTATATAACTATTAATTATATATAGAAAGCTTATTCTAATAATATTTACATTATCTACTTACCTACTTATACCTCTTACGTCCTCTAACCTTTTAATCTTTTATACTTTAAGGTACCGAAAAGGGCTTACTATATATGTTTTAAAAGGCTGCTTACTAACACTTATTACAATTCTTCCATTACTAATAAACGTACGTTTCTTAAATGTTATCGTCTAGCTAGGTCTAAAGTATTTATAAAATCTAACATTAAGGTTAAGTAGATAGTAATTAGCTTATAACTTATTAATATAGTAAAGCCTTTAAGGAGTAAACTCCTCTTAAGGAATTCTAACTAAACCACTACCTTAAAGCTTACTAACTGTAACTCTGACATTTATACGTTTTAGAAGCCTATTTTGGAAGATTTTAACGATAAGCAGGTAGTTTAATTAACCTTAAGGAAGTCTACAGAGTATAGGGAGCAGGTTAGGTAATTTAGGTAGTTAGTTAAGGTAATGCTAACAGATAAGCTGTTTCTCCGGAAGGTTAGTAAGGCTTTAGATGAAAAGGACTTCGAATTAGCCCTTTGTAAGCGAAGAATTGAATTGCTGGAGGCTGAGTTTGATCGGTTACAGCGTATTAAGAGGAGGAGGGTTGAACCGGATCTAAATACGCAGTTTGCAAACATCGAGTCGATTCGCGCTGCATAGAGGGCTGTGGGGCGTAATCCAGTGGAAGATTCGGATTCAGAAGAAGAAGAGGAATCTAGTGATGTAGAGAGTTGTATTCAGGTGCTTTGAATTGACCTTTTTTTCGTTGTTCTGTAAAGGGTGGTGGTTGTGGGGCCTGTAGTTCGGCTTGTTCCGCTTCAGGGGGTGTTTCGCTTCAGGGTGCACGAACTTACCCCAACCTATGCTTATTCACCCGACTCGCTGAAGCCAACCAACTGAATTAACTCTCATTGCAACCCCCCAGCCGCGCAGAAAACGGAAATGTCGAGCCAATACCATAAACGGATTCGGTCGGTTTCCTTCGCCAGACATGCGTCATGGGCCAGTAGTAGTACCATCTATTGACCACCGACCTCGGCTAAGCTTGGCTACTGGTTGGAGAGCGCATGTGAGCACATTCGGGGCGCACAAGAAAAGGAAAACATCTGCAATTTCCCTTCATTTGCCGTCACACCTCAACATCCACCAGCAGAAATGATATCGACATTCACCCCCCAGGGGACGACAACCAGGCTAACGCCTGCCGACGAGGCGGCGTCAGCGAAGGAAGTGATCGACAACATGGCGTATGAGGCTTTCCACGACTGGCCGAACGAAGCCGGATTTGACGGTCTCACGGAACACCGCGGCCCGATCGAGCTCAAAGTCAGGGGCACCATTCCGGTCTGGGCGGCCGAGTCTCTCTACCGGACGGGCCCTGGCCAGTGCAAAGTCGAAGACACCAAATCAGGCACTTTCCACACCTCCCACTGGTTTGACGGGCTCGCGCACACGCACAGATTCGACATCGTGCCCGCCCCCAACAGCGAAGACGGCAACACCATCCGCGTGTACTACTCCTCGCGCCGGCAGTCCGACAAGGCCGCTGCCGACATCAAAGCCGAGGGAACCATGCGCTCCATATCGTTCTCGCAGAAAACGGACCCCTACGTCGGAATCTTTGGCAAGTTCATGAGCGTCTTCACCAAGCGCCCCGACTTCTCCAACATCGGCGTGACGGTCGGCGTCAATATCCCCTCCATCCCAACCCTAAACTCAACAACAACCACGGGGCACCGCCCCTCCAACATCCTCCTCGGCGCCGACGCCTCCGTCATGTGCACCCTCGACCCCCCTGACCTGACCTCGAACCCCTCTCCTTCCCTACGCAATCCTCCCTCCATCCCGCCCTTACCGGCCCCCTCAGCGGTGCCCATGGCCTCACCGACCCCCTGACCGGGTCCCACACAAACTGCAACCTCTCCCTTGCAAGGACCCCCCTCTATCGCATCTTTACCACCTCCCCCAGTACCACCCCAAATGAAGCCTCAACAACCAAAATCCTCGCCACAATCCTCGCCCCCCCGGCATTCATCCACTCCTTCTTCATGACCCCCTCGTACGTAATCCTCTGCATCCCGTGGCGCACTACGCCCTTAACGGGCTGAAGATGCTCTGGCCGGGGAATATGCGCGATGCCTGGACACCGTTCAACCCTTTCGAACCGACCCGCTGGTTTGTGGTTGATCGGTACCATAGAAAGGGGGTTGTCGAGGAGTTTAAATCGGAAGGGGGGGGGGTTCTT